>Ga0268298_10003430_pt1 | contig 16230 bp, 24 predicted proteins | sample WWTPWeurt_MetaG_FD_194462 | JGI IMG/M metagenome (GOLD analysis project Ga0268298, IMG submission 194462) | Activated sludge microbial communities from WWTP in Nijmegen, Gelderland, Netherland - WWTP Weurt | ecosystem: Engineered > WWTP > Aerobic digester > Activated sludge | place... | reverse complement strand
TAATCACATGTTAATATGCGCGCTAATCGTTTATTTCGAACGGTTTAACCAAATAGGAGGTACTCAGAAATGAAAATCGTCGTAGAACTGACAAACAGAGAGGTATCATATCTCATAGCCAACGACCTAGACGCGGGAGAATTGCTGTCAAACACACTAAAAGAAGCGCGCGAAAAAGGCAAAACTAAAAACGATTATGCTAAAAATTACGTGCTGACTGACAAGACTTGGCATTATTTAGCACTATTGGCTGATGGGCTGCTGCAACCCCGTCAAGGTTTAATCAGCAAAGATTATTACAGGCATATGCCACAGGCTAGCTATTACAAGATGTTGGACATACTGCAAATACCTAAAATAAGCAAGTACCAAGCGGGGGAAAGTACGTTGCGACAAATGCCGATAGTACCACCTGATTTCGACATGCGCGTGGATGTTCAATTGGCACTGAATGACGGGGAAGTCGAATTTCGTGACTTGTTTGAGAAACTAAATTTGACCTGGAAAGACTTTCCGAAACTGTTTGAGTGTTTTTACTATTTAGGTGTTAAACATAGGCTGGCTACGAATAAAGATAACTATTGTCAACTGTTTTTAAGTTTTCCTAGTTTAATTTAACTTGTAAAAAATCAAGCGATTATAAAATATATTAAAAATATTTTAAAAATCGCTTGACATTGTTTTTAATATCTGTATAATGGGAACCATAGAAGTTAAACAAATTTTTTAAAAGAGGAAAATAAAATGTTAAACGAATTTAAAGTACAAATAGTAGTAGCTTATAACTGCGGATTAGGAGAAAAAGGAACTATTATTAGTAGACACAAAAGCTACGCTGCTGCAGAAAGAGCACTAAAAAAATCGGGTTACGATAGTTTCTTGGCAATTAAATTCATATAGCCTAAAACGGGGAAATAAAATGCAAACATTTAAAAAAGAATTTATCGAAGCGGCAAAATTATTTGTTAATAAAAAGGATAAACACGGGTATGACAAAGTTTTGATACAGTTCAATTGGAATGATTTATTTATAGTAGCAGGCGATGGGCGCAGACTCATAGCGATGAGACAGTATTACGTGAGTCAAGTCGAACACCATGCTAACTATTCAGTAGACATAGACACGCTGTTAGCTTGTCAAAAATTTGAAATTGATTCGGAAGGGCATCTATTGATTGGTGAGAAAAGTTATACACGCGACGAACGCGCATTATTGAGACATTGGAAACAGGTGTTACACAGTGAAGCGAAAAATGAAAATAACAAAGAAGTTTACGACCATGAATTTTTGTTAGCTTTTCAGAAGGCCTCGAAAATTATACATGGTGACAAAAATAAAAGGTACGTTAAAGTCAAAAACGGGATTGTAGATTTAGAGCATGAAAAAGTCGTGGGTGTTGTGGCAGGAGTAAGATGGCTCAAGGAAACTTTCAAAATTAGTGCTTGGATGTAAAAAATATCTGGGATGGTGTTACCTGCTGGGTTAACGATTGCATACGCAACGCCAAAAAATTGAGGAGGGGGTGTGGAAGATCATTTTAAAAAAGAAGCGTTACGATCAATATCTAACGCGGTTAATGTAACTAAAAACGCGAGTGTTGAAGTGCTGTGGTTAAATTATTACAGACTTAAAAAGCGGTGTTTGTGCAACAATAAAGAGTATATGCAAATACAAGATGAGCTGTATAAAATGAGCGAACGGCTAAAAGAAATAAAAAATATTTTAAAAAAATATTGACAATATCTTAAAAGTCTGTAAGATGTGAATCATAGACGTTAAACAAATTTTTTGAAAGAGGAAAAGAAAATGCAAACGTTTAAAAAAGAATTTATAGAAGCCGCAAAATTATTTGTTAATAAAGGGAGTGCGGGCTTCCGCCCGCATCAATAAAAATGAAACTACTAGCGATTTTTGAAGATTTCGATGGGGATTTTAGAACGCTGTTCAGAACGTCAGACTATGAAGAATTCATGTTGACGTGGGACAGGACAGAAGGCGGTTATAGATTGCGCGAAGGCTGCATATTGGCCGGTGACGAACTACAAAGCCGATTGCAGATAGCGTTTTGGAAAACAAGACTTCAGAGTGATCTTATTAAGATTATACGGGAAAAGATAGAGGAGAAGAAAGGTGAAAGACTTATTTAAAGAATATTGTGAACTGTCGAAGTCTAGCGATAGCATTGAATTCAGGCAGGTGCTAGATAGCGCGTTTAGCTTGACTTTTGTTGAGATGTTGGACGCTGTGCAAAAACTTGATGAGCCGATTAACGTTAAGATAGGCCTATTGGATTTTCACAAAAAATTGCACGCACATGAGAGTTTCATATTTTGAAATACAACAAATTGTAAAAAGGAGTTTGAGGTACTATGAACAACGAAATTTATATTTTTGATGGTGATGAATACGATGATCTACCGCTAGTAACGGAAGCTGTTAACAAGACAGTGACAAAAGGCGTTTTAGTTAAAATCGGAGTGTTTAGAGATGTACCTATAGAGTTAAGTGACTATATGGGCGGGGTTATCGACGAAATGTTTGAGACTATCAACGACAATATTTACGATGCGACTGCAGGGGAGCTAGCGGGCGTAGTCCACTGCGACACAGCAGCGCGCATGCACTTAGAGCAAAGAATAGCAGATTTACTACACGATACATTAGATGTTGACGATGTGTTGTTGCGCGAAGAATCGAGAACAATTAGCTACATATCAGAGGGGGCGGAATGAAATACGAAAGCAGACTGCATGAATTTCTCTGCAAAATAACTAAAGATGAGAAAGTCATCATGGCCGCTGCTTGTAACGTGAAAGTACACTATATTCAACGTGTTGCGCGGAACGAGGTCAATGAGCCTGGGTTTAACAAAATGATGAAAATTTGTCAGTATACAAAAATGTATAGTGAGAAATATCCAGAACGTGAACTCCCGGTAATCACGATCGAAGAATACTTCAAATAGGGGTTATCATGCTGTTTGACAACGGCAATTATGTTTTTGTCGGAATACACGACAAGAAACAGGGGGAACCGTTCACTGTAATGGGCACGCTCAAAGAGCATAGAGAATTGCTCAGGACATGGGAACAACGCGGATATGGTGTGTTTGCTTGCGTTAACGAATCGCGTAACAGATCGCGCAAAACACGCGACATCTTGCGAGTACGTGCGCTGTTTATTGATTACGACGATAAGAACGAGAAAAGAGAATTTAAATACGATTTAGAGCCAAGTCTAATTGTAGAAACATCGCCAGGTAAGCATCACGTTTACTGGTACGGCGAAGTTGATACTGCTAAATTCACGGCGTATCAGAAGATTTTAATAAGCCGATTCGGGACTGACGATAAGATTTGTGACTTGTCGAGAATTATGCGCGTACCCGGATTTTTACACCAAAAAGCCGAGCCATTTTTAGTAAGAGTTATTGGCGGCAATGAGCGCGTGTACAGTGAGTTAGACCTAACTGAATTTGTTAAGGGTAGTGAAGGTATTTGCGACATCGATGTCGACGCTGTGGCTATATTTAGAAAGTCACTGGATAACATAGCACTTGCCAAGCCGGGAAACAGAAACGCTACACTGTTTAAAGAAGTCGTAAGAATAGGTGAACTGGTCAAAGCCGGGCGCATAGATAGAGACATATCACTAGCGCGCATACTTGAGAGTGCGAATTTGTGTGGTCTTGAGTCGGCGGAGATAGACGCTACTATCAAAAGCGCTGCAAATACGGCCAAGCCGGTAAAAGCAAATGGCGATTTGTTTAAAGTAGTAAAGACTGAAGAAGTCACGAGCACACGTGATCGGCTAATAGTAGCCAGTAGTGAAGTTAGGCCGATTGAATGGGTATGGGATGGATGGCTAGCCAAAGGTGCGATGCACATAATCGGGGGGAGCCCGAGCACCGGGAAAACTACAGTTGCGATTGCACTAGGCGCGATAATATCAACCGGCGGGTACTTTCCAGACGGCAGTGTAGCCGAGAAGCAACATGTTGTTATGTGGTCGGGAGAGGATGACGCAGAGACAACGTTAAATGCAAGATTTATGGCGGCAGGTGCTGACATGTCACATGTCCACATAGTCAAGAATGTACGTAAGGCCATGAGTGACGTAGAAGTTGAATTCGATCCCGCTGCTGATTTCATGCCACTGCGAGATTTTATTGAGAGCCTGGGAAAGAACAAAATAGGTTTGTTGATCATCGATCCGATTATCAGCGCCGTGACGGGGGACAGCCACAAGAATAGTGACGTTAGACGCGGATTGCAGCCGTACGTTAACTTAGGTTTTCTCGTAAACGCGCCCGTGCTAGGCATAACGCATATGACAAAGGGGTCGCAAGGTCGTGACCCGATTGAGAGGATAACTGGATCGATTGCATTTAGTGCACTGGCTAGGATAATCTATATTTGTGTTAAAGATGACACTATGCAAGGCACTGAAAGACATTTTATCAAAGCAAAGTCTAACATCAGCGAAGAAAAGGGTAGTTTCTCGTATAACTTGGAAGTAGTAAGAGGTCTACCAGGCAACCCGCGAGTAGTGACTACTTATGCAGCGTTCGGGCCAGCAAACAACGCTATAACGGCGCGTGACAAGTTAGCACTAGCCGAAGCATCGCCAGATGATCGCGCTAATATGATGAGTGCGGCATCGTTTTTGCTGGAAGAAATGGAAGACGGGGACAGGTCAGCGGATGCTATCAATCATGCTGCTAAAAAGTTAGGCATATCCGCATCAGAAATTAGAAAGACAGCCCAGGCTATGGGTTTCAAGTACATTAAAAAAGGAGGAAGTTTTTATTATGCCAAATGATAATTGGGACGCGATAGATGAGCGTTACAGTAAGGCGTTAAGTTATAACGAACGCACACCTACAAATAGTGCGCTGCTAGAACTTGCGGCAAAAGAATTAAATAGTGCGTTACGATTGCGCCGTAAGGCAGATCAAAGCGCTTTTAAAGCAACAATAAACAATTTAGAGATTGCAGTAAAAGCGATACAAGACAAAGAGTTAACAGACTACGAGAAAAATATATTAAAAATATTGTTAAAATAGGTTGACATTGTTTTTAAAGAGTGTATAGTAAGCACTGTAGCAAACAAAACTTTAAAAGGAGAATGAAAATGCGAAAAATAGACGTTTGGACAGACACAGTAGTTTTTGATAAAAACAATTTATCGGTTAACTGGGAAGCGGTAGCAGTATATGGTTTGTTAGTTATATTTTGGTTAGCGGTACTTTAAGATGTAAGTGAAAGAAGCTGGTTTAAAGACTATAAAATTGAAAGGAGAACGTAAAAATGAAAACTAAAGATTTAATTTTAATTACTGCTCTTATCTGGGCAACAAGCGCAAATGCGCAATTAAGTGTTTATGATTCAAGAGGGAATTTTCGAGGGAATATAGGCGGCAACCCATACGATGCAGACAGTATAGCGAATCCGTACGGCGATCACGGAAACCCGATGAACGCTGACAGCGTAGCCAATCCGGTTAACAAACATCGGTATCAAATTTATGATAAACCGACCGCTGATTATGTTTATAAAAACAGCCGTGTTAAACCTATAAATGCAGATTTTTTAAACAAATAGAAAGGTAAATAGAAATGATAGAAGAAGCATTAAACAATCACGCGCAAGCGATCAACAATTTAGCCGCGGCTCTTGTAGAAGCCGCAAAGATCAATGCGGCAAGTGCACAGGCTGCAATAACAGCGGTCAATAACGCGGAAAAGCCGAAAGCAACACGCAAGAAAGCTGAAAAGGTAACGGAAGAAACGCCGGTAATGGAAGCGGAACCAGTTGATCTTGAGGAAACACAGCCGGAAACCGAACCAGTTGAAGCTGAGCCGGCAGAAACTGCGCTAGTAGATGCGCCTACTCTTACGTTTAAAGATGTTACCGATGCGTTTATGGAGCTGCTTGAGAAAAAAGGTCGTGACGCAGCTTTGAAAGTTATGGCGAATTTTGCGATAAAAAACAAATTGACTCCGGAACAATTACCAGTTGAAAAATTTCAGGAGTTTATCGATGCTTGCAAATCTTAGACCGTCGGGCGCGCACTTATGGGTAAACTGTCCTGGTTCTGTAAGTATGCAGACCGGACAGCCACAAGGTGGCACGTCCGCAGCAGATGAAGGTACGGTCGCGCATTGGCTGGCGCAGAAAATATTTGCGTTAGGAGACGACATAGCTTCTAGTTTTCTGGGCAATCAGTACGTAGTTGAAAACGGTAATGTCGCCTGTGTTGAAACAGGCATAGAAGTTACACAAGACATGATCGATTACGTCATACAGTATGTTAACTCGGTACGTGCGTTTGGCGTACCTGACGTTGAAAGACACGTAAATCTTGACGGTTTACTGGGCAAGGGTGCAGGTGGAACGTGTGACGCGTACACGGAAAGTTATGTCGTTGAAACCGGCTTAGAATTGCAAGTGCATGATTTAAAATACGGGTTCAACGCCATAGAGGCAAAAGATAACTTGCAGCTTCTATGTTATGCCTGGGGCTTAAATCAAAAGCATGGGCATTGTTACGAAACTATCCGGTTGTGCATTCATCAACCACGCATAGATAGGTTAGAGCAGTGGGTATACACAATACCGGAAATTGAAACGCTATGGGCGAAAATCAAAGAGTCGGCAGATAAGGTACATAGCGGATGCAAAGATTTAAAACCGGGCGAGCATTGCAGCAAATACTATTGCAAGGCCCGTGCTATTTGCCCAGCGTTAAATGATTCGGTAATGCGGGCAGTGAATACCAATCTCGAACTGGCGTCATTGGCAGATAGCTACGCAAAGCTGGACATGGTAGCAGGATGGCTGAAAGCAGTAGAAGAACGCATACACTTAGAGATGGTCGTCAACGGCAACAAGATTCCCGGCTTAAAAGTAGTTAAATCCAGGGAAGGTAATAGAAAATGGATTGACGAAAAAGAAGCTCAAGAACTGCTGTTAAGTATCTTTGACGATGGCGTTGTGTTTAAAAAGTCTTTAGTATCGCCCACTGATATTGACAAGATGCGAAAAGCAAACTTGACTGACCGTTGGGACGATATAGAGAAGTTGGTTACCAGGTCGCCAGGTAAACCGATTGTAGTGCCTGAAAGTGACAAAAGAGAAGAGTTAATCGAAGAACGTTTAATTTGAAAGTGAGAAAAATATGAGTAAAAGAATGGTTTTAAACAATGTACGTTTACGTTTTGCGCGTTTATTCGTGGCTGAACAGTTCCAAGGTGCGGGTGAGTTTCGTTACAACGCGAGTTTTTTAATAGATAAAGATTCCGAAACAGATAATAAAATTAAGGACGCTATCAAGGAAGAAATGAAAGCCGTTTTTAAGGAAGACGCTGACAAAAGACTACGCGCGTTTTGGGGTTCTAAATCTACTTGCTGTTACACAGATGACGCAGACGACCCTACAAAAATGATGCTGCGTTCTAACCGTAACAAGAAAGACCGCGCACCTGCCGTGTTGGACAGAGCAAAAAACGTGTTAAGTGAAGAGGATGGCGTTGTATACGCAGGATGCTACGTTAACGCCGATACAAGCATATGGATTCAAACAGAGAAATTCCCAGGTATACGCTGCACAATTAACGCTGTTCAGTTCTATAAGGATGGTGATGCGTTTAGTGCTGTTGTACAACCAACAGGCAGCATGTTCGAGGAAATACCGGAAGAAAACGAAGAACCGCTTATCTAATTGAAAAAATGGGCGCATTACGCGCCCAAAAGACTACAGGAGGTACTACTATGAAATACTTTGTTATTGTATCAGCATTACTTATCAGCACGCAAGCCTTAGCAACAAAACCGACAGACAACGTTCACAACAACGTTCACAACAACGTTCACAACAACGTGCACAACGTCACAGACGTGGATGTCCGTAACACAGCAAATTCTCACTCCACATCAGGTGTTATCAATTCAGGCAACAATGTGGGTGGTCAGGGTGGTACGGCATATGGAGGTGATGGCGGACATGCGCAGCAAGACCAAAACCAAAACCAGAGTCAAACTATGGACAATTCAGGGAATAGCCACAACGCAAATTCTGCCACTTCAGGACAGAGTCAAAGCGCGAACAACGCAGGGAATGCGCAATCTGTAGCGTTTAATAGCCCTAAGCAGTACCACAATACCCCAAATTTGGCTGGATTGTTTGCGTACCCAACCGCACCATGCGCGTTACCTGTTGGTGCTACCGGTGCAGGTGCAGGCTTTGGGTTCGGGTTTAACACTGCATACATTAACCAGGAATGTGTTAAATCTGAGACTTCTAAACTTGCGATGGCGTTAAGTCAACCTCAAGCCGCTATCGAGGTGTTTTGCACGATGGAACATGCGATGAATACTACAGTTTGTAAAGAACTGAACAGACAACCTGTCAAACAAGTATCTACGCAAGAAGTTCAACCGATTAAAGCCAGTTCAAGCAATGAAGGCAAAACGGGACTGTTTGGTACTAAGTGGGATAGCGCAAGTCAGCAATGGGTGTTTTAAGTTATAGGCCGGTCGCAAGGCCGGCTTCTAAGGAGGTGCAACATGAGAACTAAAATAGAAATAGACATTCCCGAAGGCTATAGTTTTGTAGAATATAGAAAAGTTAGGAAAAACGAATACTTCCTAGATGAAGGGCGCGCTGTTTTATGGCAAAACAACGTATCAAATTGTGAGTACATAGTACTAAAGAAAGAATCGGTTACTCTTAAGTACAGGGTAGCCGTCTTACGAGAATCGCCTATGGGGAAAAGGGTGCGCTTAGAAACAATTTATGAAGATGATTCCATGATTCATTTATGGCCGACTTTTGTTAAGTGGGCTACCGACTGGATTGAGGTAGAGGTTAAGAATGACTAAAGTTTGGTTAGACCTGGAAACATTTTCACCTGTAGATATCCGTGATGGTACCTACAAATACGCTGAAAAAAGCCGAATATTGTTATTTTCCTGGGCAATAGACGATGCGCCGGCGTATTGTGGCGAATCCCTACCTCTTAATGTTATGCAAATACTTAGTACGCCCGATACCGAAGTATGGGCGCATAACGCGATGTTTGACCGCACTGTACTAGAGTATAACGGATATTTCATGGATCTCCATAAATGGCGCGATACGAGCATACAAGCCCGCGCGCACGGCTTGCCTGCTGGATTAGATGCACTTGCTAAATTGTACGCACTGAAAGACGGAAAGATCGAAGATGGACGCAGGTTAATTAATCTATTCTGTAAGCCGGCTAAGGATGGCCGAGTAAACAATAAACAGACGCATCCGGAAGATTGGAAAAAGTTCAAAGAGTACGCGGTGCGCGATGTTGAAGTCATGCGAGAACTACACAAGCGCATGCCTAAAACCAACTACCCGCATAACGGACATGAGTTAGGGCTATGGCATCTAGACCAAAAAATAAATGATCGTGGTTTTAACGTTGATACTAAACTTGTCGACTCAGTGTTAAAAGCGTTAGAACAAGAAACAGAACGCCTTGACGATGAAACCGCAAACTTAACTGAAGGCGGTTTGAACAACACCAGAAGGCGAGATGCTACCATCTACTACATGCTTGAAAAGTACGGTATCTTAGTTAAAGATTTGACTAAATCCAGTGTTGCCAAGTTGATAGATGATGAAGAAACGCCGGCAGAAATGCGGGAATTGCTGCTACTGCGTCAACAAGCAAGCACGGCAAGCACGGCAAAATACAACACCCTTAAAAAAATGATGAATAGTGACGGCAGATTAAGAGGTTCTATTCAGTTCTGTGGGGCTGCAAGAACCGGCAGGGCTTCAGGTCGTGGCTTTCAGCCACAAAACTTACCAAGTAGAGGGCTACTTAAAAGTCAGGATATCGATGACGGAATCAAGTTCTTAAAAATGGGCATGGCTGATCTTTCACCTTTCCCTGTAATGAAGCTAGCCAGTTCCGCTATTCGTAGGGTTCTTGTACCTAGCAAGGATAACCATCTTATCACTTGCGATCTGTCTAACATTGAAGGTCGTATAGCCGCATGGCTGGCAGGTGAAGAGTGGAAGTTAGAAGCGTTTAGGGATTTTGATGCCGGTATCGGTAAAGATTTGTATAACATTGCTTACGCTAAAGCGTTCAATGTGGATGTCGATAGTGTAACCGATGAACAAAGAAGTATTGGTAAAGTGCTAGAATTAGCGTGTTTCCACCCTAATACTTCAGTATTGACAAGTAACGGTATAAAGCGTATTATGGAGGTATCTACTGATGATAAACTATGGGACGGGATAGAATGGGTGAAGCACAAAGGAGTAATCGTAAGAGGTGTGCGGAAGGTTGTACATGTGGGCGACACCGGTATAACTCCGGATCATTTAATATTAACCGGGAAAACATGGAAGCCGGTGCAAAATATCGTTTCAGACGCCAGCATCCTATACCAAGCATTGGAGACAGGTTCGAACGGCTTACAATTATTGAATACACATACACAGCTACAGGTAAAATTGCGGATAGGATTAAAACGCGCTGCGATTGTGGCAAAGAATCTTTTATGTTGTTTCAAAACATACGCTCAGGGAAAACAACACAATGTAGGTATTGCGCGTATGCCAAAGGAGGACAGCATAGGAAAAAATTATACGGATACGAGGACATCATACCGGACGAATACCAACGTGTTAGATTACTCGCTAGGTTATCAGCCGCTATCACTAGATGCCACTCTAAGAACAATAGGCAATGGCACAGTTACGGAGGCAGGGGCATCACGGTTTGTGCTGAATGGCGCACGGATAAACGTGAGTTTCTCAAGCATATTATCACGGTTCCGTATTGGAGTTTCAAGAATATGGAAATGGATAGAACGGACAACGACAAAGGCTACGAGCCGGGAAACATACGGTTCATATCTAAAAGAGATAACAACGCAAACAGACGAACTGTTAAAGCGTCACAATCAAGAATCGATGAGCTTGAGTGTCGTATACGACATTGCTCATGTGGGTGCTAGAAACAGATTCACTATAATAACATCGGAAGGTGCGTTAATAGTGCACAATTGCGGGTATTCGGGGGGTGTTGGCGCTTTTAACGTAATGGCGCTTGGCTACGGATTCGATCTTGAAAAATTAGCCGATGACATATATGACACTTTACCTAAAAACATTATATTAGATTCGCAAGTGTACCTAGACTTTTTATATAAAAACAACGGAGAGCGTTATCAGTTGTCCGATAAAGCTTTTCTTACGGTAGATACTTTAAAAAGAATGTGGCGAGAATCGAATCCCGAAATAGCGCTATTCTGGGAAAAAATTAACACTGCTGTTAAAAAGGCGATTGAAACAAAAGAGCCTCAACCTTTAGGGTTGTTAACTGTACGCTGCTCAAAAATGTGGCTATCTATCGAATTGCCATCGGGTAGGCGTCTATTCTACGCTTTGCCTGAATTGATTGACGATAAAATCTACTATCACGGAATCGGACAATACTCAAGGAAGTGGGAACGAATAGGAACTTACCACGGCAAGCTATTTGAAAACATTTGCCAAGCAACTGCACGGGATATTCTTTACTACTGTATGCCGCAAGTTGAGCGTGCTGGTATGAAGATCGTGTTGCACGTTCACGATGAATTGATAACCGATTCACCAAAAGATATTAAACCGAAACGATTATCCGAAATAATGACAGCCGGGTTTGACTGGTCAAAAGGTTTACCTTTAGCTGCTAAGGCTAAATCAATGATGGCATACCAAAAGTGAGAGAATCTACCGTCGAAGGTTTTTTGCTAAAAGAATGCGCTAAACGTGGCATCAAGACACGTAAGATTAAATGGTTAGGTCACGACGGCGCACCTGATCGCGTGTTGTATATCAATGGTGGAGTCTACATTGAACTAAAAGCGCCCGGCAAGAAGCTAAGAAGAATTCAAGAAAAAGAGATCAACGACATGAGGGAAGCAGGAATGAAAGTGCTAGTTATTGACAGCATAGAAGGCGTCGAAGGGTTTTTCAATGCGCTATGACTGCCACAATTCACCCAATTTTATCGGTCGTGAAAGACCATTCAGCTGGTCGAACCTACATAATGTGTGGTCACGATGTCGCCCTCTGCCGCGTTGAAGTAACTGCTGGACTAACAGTACTAGTCTACTGGTTACCAGGTGAAACAGAAGTATTCAACAGCATTGACACGCTAAAAACACATTTGAAAAAATTTAGAAGGGAAATTTTAGAGCGTTATGGAATACAAACCGCACGAGTACCAAAACCTGATAATAAACCATATTCTGAAGAATAAGAGATGCGCTATATGGGCAGGTATGGGCTTAGGGAAAACAAGTTCGACACTGTCAGCTATTGAGATGCTGTTCCTGGCCGGTGAAAATCCGCCAGTTTTAGTAATCGCGCCCTTACGTGTAGCGAACTACGTTTGGACAAACGAGGCTTTGAAATGGAACCATTTAAGAGGTATAAAAATGGTCAGCATAACGGGAACACTACAAGAAAGACAGTCCGCACTAAGAAAAAAATTCGATATCTATACGATAAACTACGAGCAATTGCCATGGCTTATCGATGAGCTTGGCACTAAATGGCCGTTTAAAACAGTCATAGCCGACGAAGCCACACGGTTAAAATCTTTCAGGCTTAAGCAAGGAGGCGTGCGTGCCCGTGCACTTGCGCGAGTAGCGCACACGAGGATTAAACGATTTATTCAGTTGACCGGCACGCCGGCGCCAAACGGTTTAATAGATCTTTGGGGTCAAATGTGGATGCTAGATCGTGGTGAACGCCTTGGTAGTACAATGACAGCGTATAAGGAGCGCTGGTTTCGCCCAACATATGACGGTTTTGGAGTAGAGCCGTTACCGCATGCACAAGACCAAATACAAGAACGTTTGCGAGATATCTGTTTGACTATCAACGCTGAAGATTATTTTGACTTAGAGAAGCCGATCGTAAGCAATATAGGCGTTGACTTGCCACTGAAAGCACTAGCGCAGTATGAAGAATTGGAAAGTCAATTAGTATTAGAAATTGAGAATCACACTATAACAGCATCCAATGCGGCGGTGAAAACTCTCAAATTACTACAGATCGCGAATGGCGCTGTATACAGTGACCCATCGGTCGATGATGACGGTAACCCTAAGTCAAAAGAATGGAAAATAGTACATGACGCTAAACTAGATGCGCTTGAAAGTATCGCGGAAGAAACTAGTTCGCCTTTGTTGGTAGCGTATAATTTCAAATCAGATTTAATACGAATACTGAAGCGATTTAAAAAAGCTGAAGTGTTGGAAGGTCAAGACAGCATAGATCGTTGGAATGCAGGTAAGATACCGATGTTACTTGCACATCCTGCAAGTGCAGGGCACGGATTAAGTTTACAAGATGGTGGTAATGTGATCGTATTCTTCAGTCAAGATTGGAATTTAGAAAACCGATTGCAAATGATCGAACGCATAGGCCCCGTTAGACAAAAACAAGCCGGACATAACCGTTCTGTATTTATTTACAACATCTTAGCTAATAATACTGTGGATAAGGCGGTACTCGAAAGGGTAGATTCTAAAAAATCAGTGCAAGAAACTTTGTTAAACAGCTTGACAAAGAAATAAATATAGATTAAGATTATCTTAAATCAATTTTTAAAAGGAAATTAAAAATGAACAAAAGATATTGTCAGTTTAAAACCGATAAGCCTAAGATACGCGATCAAATAGTTGATTGGCTTTGTATAGGTATAACTGCCGGCGTAATTTTGCTAGTGTTGTACTTATTGTTACATACTACGTGGGGGGTCTTTCTTCCTTAAGCGCATCGACTTATGCGTGTCGCGTTGTGCGCTGGTGCTGTGAACCCCTTAAAACATCTTTACATCACTAAGACAAATCAGGGAAAGACCGTAAAAATGATACCTGGGATAACACAACGAATAGTCTGGCTGCTAGGAAAGACTAGCATCTAATAGGATTATAACATGAATACTTGGTTGTTGACGATAGGTCTGGATACGGTACCTGATCACATAAAGAATAGGATAGGAAAGCAACATTTTTCAGAGGACGTTAATTCACGAGAAGGGAGGGCAAGGGCGGCATACGCGGAGCATAGAGAAGACATACATAGAAAAGTTTTAAACAGTATTAGAAAAAGGGTTAGAAACAAGAAAATATTTGAATTTAACTTAGCAAAAATTGAAAGTAAAAAACGTAAAATTGCAGATGCAAAAGAAACGATAAATATTAGATTAAAGGAACAAAAATTATGAAAAGCGATAGAACAATTTTAAGAAGTTTGGTTAACAATGCTTACGATATGCAAAAATTGCGTATCCAAACAGGTGCAAGGTTAGTAGCTGATTTTTACGCGAACGTGTTGCCTCCTGAAGCTGTTGAGGATGAGGAGAAGCAGGAAAAGGAACGGGCAAAAATACTTAAACGTTTAGAGGCAGAATATAAGCGTTTCACCGATGGTGTTGTAAGTGAAATTCCTACCGAAAAGAAATTCAACGAAAAGCGGCAACCGGAAGATTTAATAACCGACTACGTACGATTTACCCTGGTAGCACAATATTTGAACTTGCTAGAAAGTGAAGAAAGGGTTTTCAAGACAATCGGTAGAGTACTTGAGGATTTTCCAGTATACGAACATTTCCTTAAAGATGTCAGAGGGTGCGGTCCCGCAATGAGTGCTGTAATGCTTGCGTACTTCGATTTTAGTAAAAGCAAATACGTTTCTTCATTGTGGCGGTACGCTGGTTTAGATGTCGTTACAGAGGAGCGTGTAAACGCTGAGACAGGTGAAATAACTGAAGTTGCACGCGCACGGGGTAGGTATAAAGAGCATCTAGTAGAAACTAAATATATAGATCGAGAAGGTAAAGAACAAACTAAAATGGGTTTGTCTTACAATCCGTTCTTACGTACCAAACTACTTGGTGTATTAGCGTCATGCCTGTTACGTTCCGGTTCGGAGTATAAAAAATACTACGATGACTACAAGGCTAGAAAGTCAACTGATCCGCGCCATGCAATGAAGTCAAAAGGGCATATCGCAAACATGGCTGAAAGGTACATGATTCAACGGTTACTGAAAGACTTATATGTACACGGAAGAACGCTAGGGGGTTTTGAAGTATATCCGGAGTATCATGAAGCGTATCACGGTCACGTACACGGTTCACCAGCGGATAGGAAAGTGCCAAAATGGCTAGTCTTGACGTAATATTAAATACATAGCATGGAACGAGCCATCGAGCGAAATATAAAACACGAACAAAAAACGAGTTACTAGGCACGATAAAACACAAGTGAATGAAACGAGTTAAGGTCAACGATAAAACACATAGAAATGGAACGAGCTATTAAGCCCAATAAAACACAATCGCGTAGAACGAGCTAACGAAGGTAACAGAAACATAAGCATGCTGAACGATACATGGTTTGGAATAAAACACGCAGAATTAAAACGAGCTATTAAGCCGAATAAAACACGGGGAGGAGAAACGAGACATTCTCGGGGATAAAACACAGAGTACTCGAACGAGCTAATGAACTGGACAAAACACAAGTGTGATGAACGAGCTATTGAAAGATACTTAAAACTTAACAGGAAAACGAATCGTGATTTTTAACAAAAAACATAATAGTCAAATGAGATATGGGTGCAAAATAAAACACATGTGCGCGAAACGAGCTATTATAACCAATTTAAAACAGTAACCGATAACGCGTTAACTGATATTAAGTACCACGGATAGCCAAAACGTGACGTGTGGAAAAATAAACACTTTCAGGATAAACGTGCTGAAAAATAGTTAAACTACAATACGGAAAAACGAGACAGGCAGAATAAGTAACAAAACATAATTGTTGCGAACGAGACAGGCAGAATAAGTAACACATTGAAGCAAAACGAGATAGATGAACCAATAAAATACGACGGTTTCTAACGGAGCTAACGCCTACAATTTAACCCAGGAAGATTTAACGAGATAATGAATTCTATTTACTATATCTATACAAAACGAGCTAACTTACGCAATTTAACACAAAAGCACGTAACGAGACATGGAAAGCTATAAAACACAGTTCCGCCAAACGAGCCAGATAAGACAACAAAATACGTTTAATTGTAACGAGCCATATGATGCAAAGTATAACATTTCAATGAAACGGGTATGAGGGGATAAAATCTAACACAATGAAGAGGAACGCGTCAGG
>Ga0268298_10003429_pt1 | contig 16232 bp, 14 predicted proteins | sample WWTPWeurt_MetaG_FD_194462 | JGI IMG/M metagenome (GOLD analysis project Ga0268298, IMG submission 194462) | Activated sludge microbial communities from WWTP in Nijmegen, Gelderland, Netherland - WWTP Weurt | ecosystem: Engineered > WWTP > Aerobic digester > Activated sludge | place... | reverse complement strand
CTCCTCCTGACCGATCATCACTACTTCGCTGGTCTCGACCGCCTGCACCGTGGCCGAGCGCGGGTGGTCGTCGAGTACCCCCATTTCGCCGAACAACTCTCCCGGACCGAGCAGGGATAGGATCACCTCGCGCCCCTCCTCGTCGCTGACCTGCACCTTCAGGGCGCCCGAAATGACAAAGTAGATGTTGTCGGTACGATCACCGGCGTGCAGCACGACGCTATGCCGCGGCACTTTGCGCAACATGGCAACCCGGGTCAGCGGCTGGAGGCTGTCATCGTCGAGCATCTCGAAGATCGGCAGCGCGCGCAGGATGGTCAAGGAAACTCCGGGATTAGGCGTAGCCACAACAAACCCTCCACAAAAAACCTGAACCGCACACTCGACACTCGGTGCCAAGTGTAATCGCTATTGCCGGCCCTGCCCGGGCGGCATTGCAAGTCGTTTTGGTGCCGGGGGGGGAAGTCGAATCCCCATGCCTTGCGGCGGCGGTGTTTGAGACCGCTACGTCTACCGATTCCGTCACCCCGGCCCGGGATGTCGCCGCCCGGGAACGCCCGGCTGCACGAGGCGCGCATTATCCGACAAACTCGGCCGTCCCACAATCTCCGTGGCCGACCTGCCGACAGCCTGCGCCGCGATCGCCCACACTTCCCCGCAGGGAAGCAATGCAAGGCAACCCGGGCAGCAATTTCGAAAGCAAAGAACACCTGAAGAAAGGCCGGCACCGCTCGCAATGGAGCCTATAATCACCCAATGGTGCAGAGCAGCAATCCTGCCGACAACACTCCAATACCCCGCCTGGCAGCCGTTTCGGTGGCTGCCATGGGCGTGGTGTATGGCGATATCGGCACCAGCCCGCTCTACACCATGAAGGAAGTCTTCAACGGCCCGCACGCGGTCGCCGTCACCCCGGACAACCTGCTCGGCATCCTCTCGCTGATCTTCTGGGCGCTGACCATCACGGTATCGCTCAAATACGTGATGTTCATCACCCGTGCCGACAACCGCGGCGAAGGCGGCATCATGGCACTGACCTCACTCGCGCTGCGTTCGCAGGGATCGGGGCCACGCATGCTGTGGCTGATGTCCGTGCTGGGCATTTTCGGTGCCGGCCTGTTCTACGGCGACGCCGTGATCACACCGGCCATGTCGGTGCTTTCGGCGATCGAAGGACTGGAAGTCGCGACACCGATGTTCAAGCCCTACATCGTGCCCATCTCCATCGGCGTGCTCTGCGGCCTGTTCATCTTCCAGCCGCGTGGCACGGCTGGCGTCGCCGCGCTGTTCGGACCGGTGATGCTGTTCTGGTTCGGTACGCTGGGCGTGCTGGGCATCTGGAACATTCTCAAACACCCCGACGTCATCGCCGCGATCAACCCGTGGTACGCAATGCACTTCTTCCTCGAGAACCGCGGCCATGCCTGGCTCGCCCTGGGCGCGGTGGTGCTGGCGATCACCGGCGGCGAGGCGCTGTACGCCGACATGGGCCACTTCGGCCGGAGCTCGATCAAATGGGCATGGCTGGGCTATGTGTTTCCCTGCCTGTACCTGAACTACCTCGGCCAGGGCGCACTGATCCTCGACAACCCGGAAGCCGTGAAGAACCCCTTCTTCATGCTGGTCCCGCACGAACTGCTGTATCCCATGGTCGCCCTCGCCACGGCTGCAGCGGTAATCGCCTCGCAGGCGGTGATCTCCGGAGCATTCTCACTGACCAGCCAGGCCATGCAACTGGGCTACTGCCCGCGCTTCCACGTCAGATTTACTTCGGAACGGGAAAAAGGACAGATATACATCCCCAACATCAACTGGCTGCTGTTGCTGGTCGTGATCATCCTGGTGCTCGGCTTCAAGTCCTCGTCGAACCTGGCCTCCGCCTACGGCATCGCCGTCACCCTGACCATGATGATCGACACGCTGCTTGCCTTTGTCGTGGTGCGCGCGTTGTGGAACTGGAACTGGCTGCAGGCGGGCCTGTTCCTGGCGCTGTTCCTTGTTGTCGACTTCGCCTTCTTCTCCGCCAACCTGGTCAAGGTGCTCGATGGTGGCTGGTTCCCGCTGGCGCTCGGTTTCGGCATATTCGTCCTGTTCGCCACCTGGAAGCGTGGCCGCACCCTGCTCTACGAGAAGCTGCAGCAGGACTCCATGCCGCTCGATGCCTTCCTCTCCAGCCTGCAGTATGGCGGTCCGCAACGCGTGGCGGGCACCGGCATATTCATGACCACGCGCCCCGACGGCGTGCCGCGGGCGATGCTGCACAACCTGCTGCACAACAAGGTGTTGCACGAACGAGTGATCCTGCTCAACGTCAACCTGCAGGACATTCCCCACGTCGATGAAGCCGAGCGGGTCCTGGTCGAGTCACTCAGCAATGGTTTCTACCGCGTGATCCTGAACTACGGGTTCAAGGACGACCCCAACATCCCGCTGGCACTCGACCTGTGCAGCGGCCACGGCATGGCACCGGTCGAGATGATGGAAACCTCCTTCTTCCTCGGTCGCGAAACCATCGTTCCCAAGCGCGTACCATCCCTGCCGCTGTGGCGGCAAATCCTGTTCATGTGGATGTTCCGCAATGCCGGCACGGCGACCGACTTCTTCAAGCTGCCGACCAATCGCGTGGTCGAACTCGGCACCCAGGTGGAACTTTGAGCCAGACAGGCCCGCAAGGCCGCCAGGTTGGAATGACTGTCGGCTGGAACCACGATTTTCATGGACGAAATTCCTGAAGCTATCGGGAAAGCATGTCGCGGCGCAGCATCGAATGGGAAACGGCATTTAATCAGCGCCATTGATTTGTCTATCACCACAGATGATTTGCCAAGCCGTAGAAATATGCAAAGAATGCGCTATTCTGTATCCAGTTTTTAAACCTAAAGTGTAATTACTCGACGAGAGGAGGATGACATTCACATGAACACGACCCGCAGAACGGTACTCAAGGGCGCCACCGCCAGCACCGTGCTGGCTGGCCTGATTGCCGCCGGCGCCTTGCGCCCGACACAGGTGTTTGCCAGCGACTGGAACAAGGCCGCCTTCGAGGCCAAGGATACGGCCACTGCCTTGAAGGGTATCGGCGCTTCGGCACCGGCGGAGAGCAAGGACGTGGTTGTCAAGGTTCCGGACATCGCCGAAAACGGTGCCGTGGTACCGGTGGATGTGGTCAGCAACATTCCCGGCACGACCTCGATCGCCATACTGATCGACAAGAACCCGACCGCGCTGAGCGGCAATTTCACTTTTGCCAACGGCGCGCTTCCCGAGATTTCGGCACGCATCAAGATGGGCCAGACCTCCCTGGTCAGGGCCGTGGTGAAGGCGGGCGACAAATACTACGTCGCGCAAAAGGAAGTCAAGGTAACAGTCGGCGGCTGCGGCGGCTGACCACTCGAGAACGAAAAGGAAAACACCATGGCAGATCCGATGAAGATTCGCGCCCAGATGAAGGGTGACGTTGCGGAAATCCGCATCCTGATGAGCCACGCAATGGAGACCGGCCAGCGCAAGGACGCCGCCGGCGCCAACGTGCCCGCCCATTTCATCCAGACCATCACCGTCGATGTCGGCGGCAAGCGGGTCATCGACGGCCAGACCGGCACCTCGATCTCGCGCAACCCGGTCTTCGGCTTCAAGATGAAAGGCGCCAAGGCCGGCGACAAGGTCGTCGTGAATTGGGTAGACAACAAGGGTGAAAAGAGGACCGACGAAGCGGCAGTAGCTTAAAAAGTTTCAAGTTTCATCCGCAAATAAAAATTGGGCGGGATACACCCGCCCATTCCTTGACAGGAGGAGTCCATGAAACAAAACTTCATCGGCGCGCTTTGCGCCTTGGCGGTGATGGGTGGCGCGTTCGCCCAGACGCCGAAGAAACCGGCGGCCAAGCCTGCAGCCAAGGCTGCCGCAGCGCCGGCGGCCGAAGCAACGGATGCCGCGACGCTGGAGTTCGAGAAATTCCGCGCCGAAATGGAGGACAGCAACCCGGCCGAACTCTTCGAAATGAAGGGTCAGGAGCAGTGGAAGACCAAGCGCGGCCCGAAGAATGTCTCGCTCGCCGAGAGCTGCGATCTTGGCCAGGGCGTCGGCAAGGTCGATGGCGCCTACGTCAAGATGCCGCGCTACTTCGCCGATGCGGATGCGGTGATGGATGCCGAACGGCGCATCGTCTGGTGCATGGTCGAAAAGCAGGGTTTCAAGTTCGACGACATTGCGAAGAAGCCTTTCCAGGTCGAAAACGACAGCAGCGCCCCGGACATCACCAACCTGGTTACCTATGTCGCCACCCATTCCCGCAACACGAAGATCGATGTGCCGCTCAACGATCCAAAGGTGCGCGAGGCCTATGAAGTTGGCAAGGAAATCGCCGCCTACCGTGCGGGACCCTACGATTTTTCCTGCAACACCTGCCACGGCGCGGACGGCAAGCGCATTCGCATGCAGAACCTGCCCAACCTGAGTACGCCGCAGGGAGCCATCAAGGGTGTCCAGGGCTGGCCCGGCTATCGCATGACCGGCGGCGTGATGCTGACCCACCAATGGCGTATGGGCGATTGCTTCCGCCAGCAGCGCTTCCCCCAACCCAAGTACGCCTCCGATGCGGTCACCTATCTGCTGACCTACATGATTGGCACCGCCAACGGCCAGGTTTACAAAGGCCCGGGCATCAAGCGCTAACAGGGACCAACATGGCCCTCACGCTCATTCCATTCGCCGCCCCCACGGGGGGCGCGGCCTCCTTCGGGACGGCCCTTCAGGAGTCCGACATGACCAAGAAAATGATTCTGGCCATCGCCATGGCTACCCCTCTGATGATTGCCCTGCCCGCCGCCGCCGATGGCGACCATCGTGCCAAGGCCATCGCCGTTATCAAGAAGGACTTTCAGCCACGCGGCCAGGCTTCACTCGACCGGCTTGCCGAAGATGGACTGCAGGCCGTCTGCAATCGCAGCGGCAACAAGCCGCCCAAGTACATAGCGGACAAGATGGAGGCCGACCAGATGGCCGGCGTCAAATATCCGGCCGACGGCAAGCTGATGGGCGACTGGAAGGAAGGCGAGAAGATTGCCCAGAGCGGACGCGGCTTCACCTGGACCGACAATCCCGGGCTGCCGGTAGGCGGCAACTGCTACAACTGCCACCAGATCGCACCCAAGGAAACCTCGTTCGGCACCATCGGACCGAGCCTCTACCAGTTCGGCAAGCTGCGCGGGAACACAGCCGAGATCCAGAAATACACCTACGGCAAGATCTGGAATGCCAAGGCATTCAACCTCTGCTCGGAAATGCCGCGCTTCGGCCATGCAGGCGCACTGAACGAGAAGCAGGTCAAGGATCTGGTTGCGTTGCTGCTCGATCCCGAATCGCCGGTCAACAAGTAAGTCGTGCCTTCCCGAAAAGCCTGGCCGCGGCCAGGCTTTTTTTGCCCCTTCTCAAGCGACGAAGAAGTCACCAGCAAGAATAACCGAGGAACCTGCCATGTCTTCCATGAACCGCCGTGAATTCCTGCAAATCCTCGCCGCCGCCTCGGCCGCCGGCTTCGCCCTCGATGCCCGTTCGGTCTGGGCCGCAGGCAAGGGCGACAGCCTTTATGATCTGAAGAAATTCGGCAACGTCCATCTGCTGCATTTCACGGATTGCCACGCGCAGTTGCTGCCCGTGCATTTCCGCGAACCGAGTGTCAATCTAGGCATCGGCGGAGCTGCGGGGAAGGCCCCGCACCTGGTCGGCGAGCACTTGCTCAAGACCTTCGGCATCAAGCCGGGCGGCATCGAGGCGCATGCCTTCACCTACCTGAATTTCGAGAAAGCAGCCAGGACCTACGGCAAGGTCGGCGGCTTCGCCCACCTCGCCACGCTGGTCAAGCGCCTGCGCGCCGGACGTCCGGGCGCGCTGCTGCTGGACGGCGGCGATACCTGGCAGGGCTCGGCGACCGCTTTGTGGACCAAGGGCCAGGACATGGTCGACGCCTGCAAGCTGCTCGGCGTGGACATGATGTCGGCGCACTGGGAATTCACTCTCGGCGACAAGCGCGTGCTCGAAATCGTCGAGAAAGACCTGAAAGGCCGCACCGAATTCCTCGCCCAGAACGTAAAAACCACGGACTTCGGCGACAAAGTGTTCGAGCCCTACGCGATGCGCGAGATGAACGGCGTCAAGGTCGCCGTGATCGGCCAGGCCTTCCCCTACACGCCGATCGCAAATCCACGCTGGATGATCCCGGACTGGACCTTCGGCATCCAGGACGACAACATGCAGAAGACCGTCGATGAGGCGCGTGCGAAGGGCGCCCAGGTCGTCGTCCTGCTCTCGCACAACGGCATGGACGTCGACCTCAAGATGGCGACCCGCGTTACCGGCATCGACGCCATCCTTGGCGGCCATACGCATGACGGCGTGCCGAAACCGGTGATCATCAAAAATGCCGGCGGCCAGACCCTGGTCACCAATGCCGGATCGAACGGCAAGTTTCTCGGCGTGCTCGATTTCGACGTGAAGAACGGCAAGGTTTCGGACTTCCGCTACAAGCTGCTGCCCGTGTTTTCCAATCTGCTGCCGGCCGACGCCGAGATGGCGGCGCTGATCGACAAGGTGCGCGCGCCGCACAAGGCGAAGCTCGAAGAAAAGCTCGCCGTCTCCGAGGGCCTGCTCTACCGGCGCGGCAACTTCAACGGCAGCTGGGACCAGTTGATCCTCGACGCCATCATGGAAGTACAGGGCGCCGACATCGGCTTCTCGCCGGGCTTCCGCTGGGGCACCACGATCCTGCCGGGCCAGGCGATCACCTTCGAACACCTGATGGACCAGACCGCGATCACCTACCCGAACGCGACACTGACCGAGATGAGCGGCGAACAGATCAAGACCATCCTCGAGGACGTCGGCGACAACCTGTTCAATCCCGACCCCTACTACCAGCAGGGTGGCGACATGGTGCGCGTCGGCGGCCTCGAATACACCTGCGACCCCAACGCGAAAATCGGCAATCGCATCCAGGACATGCGCCTCAAGGGCAAGCCGCTCGATGCCGCCAAGACCTACAAGGTCGCCGGCTGGGCGCCGGTGGCCGAGGGTGCGAAAGGCGAGCCGGTATGGGACGTCGTCGCGCGCTATCTGCGCGACAAGAAAACCATCACGCCGCGCAAGCTCAACCAGCCGAAGCTGGTCGGCATGAAGGGCAACACCGGCTGGGCCGTCAGCTAGCAAGACTCTCTGCCCGCCAAGGCGGAGGACGTTCGGTCAAGCTTTGATGCAAACAGTCGCGCGACTTTGTTACGGGATATCAAACGATGACATAGCGCGCCGACACGGTGATTGCGTTCCACCCAACGAGAAGGAGAGAACCCATGAACAAGCCAGTATCGATACTGCTCGCCGCCGCATGCGTCGCCAGCCTGCTCACCTCCTGTGCGAGCCTGACCGGGAGTAACCAGAAGCAGGTGACCCTGATCCACATGGGCGACATACACGGGCACCTTGTCCCCCGCCCGCACCTGCGTTCGGACGGTGACGGCGCCATGCAAGGCGGGGTCGCACGCATGTACACGCGCATCGAGGAAATCCGCCGGTCGCAGCCAAACCATCTGCTGATCAATACCGGCGATACGATCCAGGGCTCGGCCGAGGCCATGTACACGCGCGGGCAGGCACTGGTAGACGTGCTCAATCATTTCAGGATCGATGCGTTCGCGCCGGGCAACTGGGAGTTTGTTTACGGCACGCAGCGCTTCATCGAACTGTTCGCCGGGCCGAACCCCAAGGCGCCGTGGAACACGATTGCGGCCAACCTGTATTACGACGGCGAACCCTATGCGGCGAAGAAAGGCGAGCGCGTTTTGCCGCCGTATCTGATCCGCACCGTCGGCGGCGTGAAGATCGGCATCATCGGGTTGACGACGGATCGGGGCCCGCAGGTGGTCGGCCGCGCGGTAACCAAGGGCTTTCGCTTCCTGAAGAACGGCACCGAAGTCGATGCCGAGGTAAAGGCACTGGTGGCGGAACTGCGTGGCAAGCAGGCGGTCGATCTGGTCGTCATGGCCTCGGAAATGGGCATGGCGAACAACATCCGGCTGGCGGAAGCCATTCCTGGCATCGATGTCGTGCTGTCATCCGACATGCACGAGATCGCGATCAAACCCTACGTCACCAAGGGCGGCACGCTGGTGGTCGAGGAAGGGCAGGACGGCACGGTCATCGGCGAGATCACGCTCACGCTCGAAGATGGCAAGATGAAGAACTGGCAGCACACGCTGCACACGATCGACAGCCGCGTCACCGAAGACCCGATGATTGCCGCCGCCGTGCGCGAGGTGCGCAAGACCTTTGTCTCCGGGCCGGCGTTCACGCAGCATGTGAACCCGTTCAACGGTACGCGCCTGCCGCGAGCGATCGACACGGTGGTCGGTCACACCGCGATTCCACTGCACCGGAGCAACTTCTCGCACGAAGTGATGCCAGCGGTAATCGAAGGCTCGTCGCACGACTTCCTGGCCGATGCGTTTCGCGCACAGACCGGCGCGGACATTGGCGCGATTCGCGGTTTCCGCTACGGCACCCACGTCGCGCCCGGTCCGATCCGCATGGAGGATCTGTACCACTTCATCCCCATCGGGCCGATGATCGCCAAGGGCGACATCGCCGGGAAGCAATTGAAAGGACAGATCGAAAACTCCGCCGACGGCTCGCTGAATCCACAGGTGCAGAACTGGACCGGCGGATGGCTGTTCAATTTCTCCGGCGTGACAATGCAGTTCGATCCAATGGAAGGAAACGGCAAGCGCGCCTCGGAGATCAAGGTTTTCAATCGCGCAACCAATACCTGGGAAGCCTTGAATCCGGAACGGACGTACTCGTACGCCTCGTACCACTATGCGAACGATGCCGACTTGATCAATGTCGTGCCGGTCAAGAACGTCCAGATATTGAAGGACGAACACGGTCAAGCGCTCGACGGTGTCGAGGTCGTGGTTCGCTACCTGAATTCGCTGCCGAACAAGACCGCGAACCCGGAACTGAATCGCATCAAGCTGTGGCAACCGCTGCCTAAGGCGATTTCCGAGAGTCCCGAGGTGCAGCCCTGGCGAGGGGCCAAATAGACGCGCTGCCAAAGCCTTGCGCTTGTTGATGAAACCGCCGATGCCCGCCACGGCGTCGGCTAGAATTGCCTCATGAACAAGCGTTCGCTCATCATTGTCCTGGCGGCTGTTGCCATCGCCGGCGCCGGCGCATACGGCGCGTGGAAATCATGGGATGGCGCCGGCGATGCGCCGAAATACCGGCTGGCCAAGGCCGAATCCGGTCCGCTCACGGCCGCCGTTTCCGCCACCGGCACCCTCAACCCCGTGGTCTCGGTGCAGGTCGGATCGCAAGTCTCGGGGCAGATCAAGGAAATCCTGGTCGACTTCAACTCGCCGGTGAAATCCGGCCAGTTGATCGCCCGCCTCGACCCGGAAACCTATCAGCACCGCGTGCGCCAGGCGGAAGCGGACGTGGACGCCGCCCGCGCCGCGCAGGGCGTGCAACAGGCCGAAGTGTCCCGCGCCCGCGCCAGCCTGTCCAACGCCCAGCGCGACTACGAACGCAAGAAGACGCTGGTGGAAAAGAACTTCATCTCGCCGGCCGAGCGCGACACCGCGCAGAACACCCTCGACGCCGCGCGCGCCTCGCTCGCCTCGGCCGAGGCGCAGGTGAAGAACGGCGAAGCCATCGTCCGCCAGCGCGAGGCCCAGCTTGCCGCGGCCCGCGTCGACCTCGAACGCACCTCGATCAAGTCGCCGGTGGATGGCATCGTGGTCAAACGCAGCATAGAACCGGGACAGACGGTGGCCGCCAGCCTGCAGGCGCCTGAACTTTTCGTCATCGCCAGGAACCTGACCGACATGCAGGTGGAAACCTCGATCGACGAAGCCGACGTCGGCCGTGTCCGCCTCGGACAAGTCGCCAGTTTCACGGTGGATGCCTTCGCCGGCCGCCGCTTCGAAGGCGAGGTGCGCCAGGTGCGCAAGGCCGCCACCGTGGTTTCCAATGTCGTGACCTACACCGTGGTCATCTCGGCGGCCAATCCCGAGCTCACCTTGCTGCCGGGAATGACGGCCAACGTGCGCATCGTCACCGCGCAGAAGGACAAGGTACTCAAGGTGCCGAATGCCGCATTGCGTTTCCGTCCGGCGGACGGCGGTGACGAAAAGAAGGCCGCAGCCGCCGTCTCGCCAGCGCCGACTTCTGCCGCGGCCGGGCCGAAAGGCGCGGGTGCGGGCCGTGGCGGCGGGGGCGGCAGCGGCAGCGGCCGGGTCTGGATCGTCGGCGATGACGGCAAGGCCAAGGCCGTCGAGATACGCATCGGCCTCACCGACGGCAGCATGACCGAAATCCTATCCGGCGACATCAAGGAAGGGCAGGAAGTCATCGCCGGCCAACAGACCGCCGCGAAGCCTCCCAGCATGCCCGGTCCGCGGTTGTTCTGATAGTCATCGCATGAGTACCCCGCTGATCCGGGTCGACGGACTGACCAAGGATTACGTCATGGGCAGCAACGTGGTGCCGGCCCTGTGCGGCGTCAGTCTGGACATCGCGGCCGGCGAGTTCGTCGCGGTCATGGGCCCGTCGGGCTCCGGCAAGTCGACCTTCATGAATCTGCTGGGCTGCCTGGATCACCCCAGCGGCGGACGCTACTGGCTGGACGGCGAGGAAGTCTCGCAGCTGTCCGGCGACGAACTGGCGCGCGTGCGTAATCGCAAGCTTGGCTTCGTCTTTCAGCATTTCAACCTGCTGGCCCGCACCTCGGCGCTGGACAATGTCGGCCTGCCCCTGCTCTACAGCGCGATGCCGCCGTCGCAGCGCAGGGAACATGCCGCAAAATGCCTGGCCCAGGTCGGCCTCGCGGAACGCATGGACCACCACCCGGCGCAACTCTCGGGCGGCCAGCAGCAGCGCGTGGCGATTGCCCGCGCGCTGGTCAATGATCCGCAACTGGTGCTCGCCGACGAACCCACCGGCGCGCTGGATTCGCACACCAGCGTCGAGATCATGGCGCTCCTGCAGCAGCTCAACCGCGAGGGCATCACCATCGTCGTGGTGACCCACGAACACGACGTCGCCAATTTCGCCGGGCGCATCATCGGCTTTCGTGACGGCAGGGTCATCCAGGACCACGCCAACACACCCAGCGACGCCGCGGCACTGCTCGCATGAACTTCGCCGCGACACTGCGCATCGCCCTGCTCGCGCTGCGCGTAAACAAGATGCGTTCGGGGCTGACCATGCTCGGCATCATCATCGGCGTCGCCGCCGTCATCATCATGATCGCGGTGGGCGGCGGGGCGCAGGCGCGCGTCGAGGACCAGATCCGCAGCCTCGGTTCCAACATCATCATGGTGCTGTCGGGCTCCATGACCTCCGGCGGCGCCCGCGGCGGCATCGGTTCGCAGCCGACCATCTTCGAGGACGATGCCTACGCCATCGGCCGCGAGATCGAGGAAATCCAGGCCGCCGCCCCCACGCTGCGCGGCACCGGGCAGGTGGTCTGGGGCAATACCAACTGGTCCACCACGTTCTACGGCGTCACGCCCGACTACCTCGAAGTGCGCGAATGGTCCATCGTCGAAGGCCGCGGCTTCGAACCGGCGGAGATGTCGGGTGCGGGCAAGGTGGTCCTGATCGGCCAAACCGTGGCGAAGAACGTTTTCGGCGACGACAGCCCGCTCGACCAGGTGATCCGCGTGCGCAAGGTGCCGCTGACAGTCATCGGCGTACTCGAACGCAAGGGCCAGAGCATGACCGGGCAGGACCAGGACGACCTGATCCTGATGCCGATCGGCACCGCCCGTAAGCGCATCCTCGGCGCGGCGCAGGCCAAATCGCGCAGCGTCTCCTCGATCATGGTCAAGGTACGCGAAGGCGCCGACATGAACCAGGCCGACCAGCGCATGCGCGAACTGCTGCGCCAGCGCCATCGCCTGCAACCGGGGCAGGACGACGACTTTTTCGTGCGCAACCTGTCCGAAATACTCCAGGCCCAGGAAGCCTCCTCGAAGGTGATGTCGCTGCTGCTGGCCGCGGTGGCATCGGTCTCGCTGCTGGTGGGCGGCATCGGCATCATGAACATCATGCTGGTGTCGGTCACCGAGCGCACGCGCGAGATCGGCCTGCGCATGGCAGTCGGCGCGCGCGCGCGGGACATCCTGACCCAGTTCCTGGTCGAAGCGATCACGTTGTCGCTGATCGGCGGCGCCGTCGGCATCCTGCTCGGTGTCGGCGGCGCCATGGCGATCGCGGAGCTGGCGGGCTGGCGCACCGAGCTGTCGGGCAGCTCGATCGTGCTCGCCGCGGGCTTTGCCGGCGCGATCGGCGTGTTTTTTGGCTACTATCCCGCAAGAAAGGCTTCGCACCTGTTGCCCATCGAAGCATTGCGCTATGAGTAAGCGTAAAACACATGGCTGAAGAAATCGAACTCAAACTGGCTTTGGCCGAAGAACACCAGGCGCGCTTCCTGCGGCACCCGTTGCTCAAGCAGGCACTGCGGCGCCATGCCGAGTCTCTCGACAACATCTATTACGACACGGAGGACCTGTCCCTGCGTCGCCGCGGAATCGGACTGCGCCTGCGCCGCAAGGGACAGTTATGGCTGCAGACCGTCAAGCTGGCCGGAGCGTCGGCGGCAGGCCTTTCGAGCCGGCCGGAGTGGGAAGCGCCCTACAGCGGACACTTCGATTTTTCCGCCATTGAACAGCCAGAGGTACGCGACTGGCTGCAGCGCCCCAAGCTGCTGGCGCGCATCGTGCCCATCTGCGAAACGCGATTCCGCCGCGTCACCTGGGAATTCGCCGCCTCTCCGGGCGCGGTATTGCTGACGCTGGATCGCGGCTGGATCATCGCCAGCGGCCGCCGCGAAGCGATCTCCGAAGTCGAACTGGAACTCGCCGGAGCGCCGGTACATTCCATCTTCGCGTTAGCCACGCAACTCGCCCAGCGCGTGACCATGACGCCGGCGGTGCTGTCCAAGGCCGAGCGAGGCTATCGTCTGCACACCGGGACGGTGCCGATGCCGTTCAAGGCTGCAACGGTCGCGCTGTCGCCGGACATGCCACCCTGCGAGGCCTTTCGCCGGATCGCCCTGTCCTGCCTCGAACACCTGCAACAAAACCATCACGGCGCCCTGACCAGCGACGATCCGGAATACATCCACCAGATGCGCGTCGCCACGCGCCGGCTGCGCGCGGCGCTGCGCCTGTTCGCGCCGGTCCTGCCGGACGGCCTGGCCGACGCGCTGCACCTGCCGTTTGTCGCCCTGATGACCAAGCTCGGCGATGCACGCGACCTCGACGTGCTGCTGACCGAGATCGCCAACCCGGTGCTGACCGCACTGCCCAACGAACCCCGACTGCCGGCGCTGGCCAGCGACATCACCAACCGCCGCTATTCCGCGCGCGCAGAAGCGCTGGCACTGCTTGCGGCGCCCGACTATGGCCGCATGCTGGTTGCCGCGCTGGAGTCGCTGCACCCCGAGCCGGCGGCAGCCTGCGACGAAACCCCGCTGCAAGACTTTGCCACGGAGAGATTGCGCCGCCTGCGCAAGAAGCTGCGGCGGCTCGCCGCGGCAGCCAGGCTCGATGAACCGGCGACGCTGCACGCCCTGCGCATCGCCATCAAACGCCTGCGCTATGCGCTGGAGTTCTTTGCGCCGCTGGCCCCCGACCGCGCCTTCGTGCCGGCATTGCAGCGACTTGCAGCGTTGCAGGACACGCTGGGCCAGCTCAACGACCTGGCCAATGCCGGCGCCCTGCTGATGGAGTGCGCGGGAGACGACCCGCGCCTGCGCGAGGCCGTCACGCTGATCGGCGGCTGGCACGGACCGCGCTACGCGGCCCTGCTCGAAAGCATCACGCCCGAACTCGGCCGCCTGACCCGGCTGCGCCTGCCGCCGCTTGCAGCCGCGTAACGGATCTGCATAAGAAGGACGGCCTGATCGGCCGCAAACTGGAGGTACACGCATGGAATTGATACTCTGGCGCCACGCCGAAGCCGAAGAAGGCGATGGGCGCCTGCCCGACGGCAAGCGGCGCCTTACCGCCCGCGGAGAAAAGCAGGCAAAAAACGTCGCGCTCTGGCTGCAGCGACATCTGCCGCGCAAGCGGACCATTCTCGTCAGCCCCACCGATCGTACCCAGCAAACAGCTCACGCGCTGGAACTGCCGTACGAGATCGAGCCGCGAATCGGCACCGGAGCTTCCGCCGGCGGCCTGCTGAAAGCCGCCGGCTGGCCCGGGCGGGACGGCACGGTGCTGATCGTCGGCCACCAGCCCACCCTGGGGCGCGTCGCCGCGCTGCTGCTGGCCGGCGAGGAAGCCGACTGGGCCGTGAAGAAGGGCGGCGTCTGGTGGTTTGCCGGCAGGGAGCGCGACGGTGAAACACACACCGTGCTGCGCGCGGTGCTCAACCCGGACTTCGCCTGATCCCGCGGGTCCGGCGCCGGAGCGGATACCGGTTGCGGAAAACGCCTGCTTTTGATATTTTAGGCATCGATATATCAACCGGCCAGGCGCATTCCAGCGCCATATACCAATGTCAAGAAAATCCGCCGCCACCGATACCGAAACCCGCGCCACCTCGGAACACGCGCCCGACTTGCGGCTATGGCTGCGCACGCTGGCCTGCACCAACTTGGTCGAGAATCACATCCGCTCGCGACTGCGCTCCGAGTTCGACATAACCCTGCCGCGCTTCGACCTGATGGCCCAGCTGGAGCGTTCCCCGCAGGGCCTCAAGATGGGCGAACTGTCCAGGCGCATGATGGTGACCGGCGGCAACGTCACCGGCATCACCGACCAGCTGGTCGCCGAAAAGCTGGTGGTGCGCGAAGACAGCCCGAGTGACCGCCGCGCCTACATCGTCAAGCTGACCCCGGAAGGGCGCCGCAGCTTCCGCAAGATGGCCGAGGCCCATGAGACCTGGGTGGTCGAGCTGTTCGCCGGAATGGAAGAGAAACAGCGCAACCAGCTCTACGACTTGCTGGCCGCCCTCAAGGCCAGCGCTTCCAGGGTGGCGGCGAAGAAGTAATTCGAAGCCGTACCCCGCACCCTAAGGCGCGGGATTGCCGTAACGCAGGTGCAGCGCTTCGATCTGCCGCAATAGATCCGCCCCGAGTGATATTTCGCAAGCGGCGATATCCTCCCCCAGTTGTTCCAGCGTCGTGGCGCCGATGATCGTGCTGGCCACGAAGGAACGGCTGGCGACAAATCCCAGGGCAAGTTCGACCGGAGTCAGGCCGTTGGCGCGAGCCAGTTCCGCATAGGCCTCGACAGCCGGCGGCACATTGACTTTCGAGTAGCGCTGGGCGAAGCCCTGGAACAGGGTCAGGCGCCCCCTGGCCTGCGCATCGGCCAGATACTTGCCCGACAGCAGGCCGAAAGCCAGCGGCGAATAGGCCAGCAGACCCACGTTTTCGCGAAAACCGATTTCCGCCAGGCCCATTTCCCAGGTGCGGTTGAGCAGGCTGTAAGCATTTTGTACCGAGACCACGCGCGGCAAGCCGTGTTTCTGCGCCAGATGCAGGAACTGCATCACGCCCCAAGGCGTCTCGTTGGACAGGCCGACATGGCGCACGCGCCCTTCCTTGACGAGTTCGGCCAGCGCCGTGAGGGTTTCCTCCAGGGGCACGAATTCGCGCTCCTTCCCGGGATCGAATTGATACTGGCCGAAAATAGGCGTGTTGCGATCCGGCCAGTGCAGCTGGTACAGGTCCACATAATCGGTTTGCAGGCGCGCCAGCGACGCTTCGATGGCGGCGCGGATGTTCTTGCGGTTGAAGGCCAGGTCGCCGTTCCGGATCCAGCTCAGGCTGCGACCTGGCCCCGAAATCTTGGTGGCGAGCACGATCCTGTCGCGCGCCTGGCGCTTGAGCCAGTTGCCGATGCAGGTCTCGGTCCTGCCATAGCTTTCGGCATCCGGCGGCACCGAATACATTTCCGCGGTGTCGATGAAGTTGATGCCGTGAGCCAGGGCAAAATCGAGTTGCCGATGGGCGTCCGCCTCGCTGTTCTGGGTGCCGAAGGTCATGGTGCCGAGGCAGACCCGGGAGACCTTTAGATCGCTGCTGCCGAGCATCGTGAATTGCATCGCCCTGTTTCCTATTCGTCCGCGGGAGCGCTATTCTAGTGTAGTGCTTGCGAATAGTTTGAACTTTTAATGCTTGCCTTTGTCATATGCGTATCCTTTTTCTGGAGCGAGTGATGAGGCAA
>Ga0268298_10003428_pt1 | contig 16235 bp, 11 predicted proteins | sample WWTPWeurt_MetaG_FD_194462 | JGI IMG/M metagenome (GOLD analysis project Ga0268298, IMG submission 194462) | Activated sludge microbial communities from WWTP in Nijmegen, Gelderland, Netherland - WWTP Weurt | ecosystem: Engineered > WWTP > Aerobic digester > Activated sludge | place... | reverse complement strand
GTCCTCGAAGGCCAGGACGCCGGGCCGCTTCTCGACGAGGAGCCCGCCGGGCGCGCGCATCTCTTCGATCATCGGCGACAGATCGAGCGCGGGGGCGTCGTCCGCGGCGGCCGGATCGAGCACCGCGATCCGCTTCTTCGCGGCCGACCAACCGAGCGGCAACCAGCTCGGGAGCGACGTCGCGAGGCGCGCGATCGAGTGCTCCAGCGCGCGCCGCGCGTGCAGGCCGAGGCCGATCGCCGCGGCGATGGCCAGGCGCTCTTCAGGGCTCATTTCGCCGAGGATCGGGCCGCGCTCCCACGCCGCGAGGCGACGCTCCACCTCGGCGCCCACGAGGGTCGCGCGGGCGCTCGGGGCGCGCCGGATCGACAGCTCGTACGCGGGCGTGACGGGGAGCTGCGCGGGGGCGAACCGCACCGACGAGAAGCCTCGGATCGCCGACGCAGGGACGCCCGCGACGCGAGCGGGGAGGGGCCTCGTTGTCACGAGGAACGTGCACGCGGGGTGGGCCTCCGCGAGCGAGGCGATCGACTCCTTCAGGAGCTCCGGGGACTCGGCCTCGTCGAGGCTGTCGATGAAGAGCGCCGCGCGGCCCTCGGCGAGCGCGCGCCGCACGCCCTCTGCGCCGAGCGCGGGGTTGAGGCGCCCGAGCTCCGCCACGTCGATGCGCGTCCCTTCGAGGAGCGAGACCGACACCATGAGCGGACAGCGCGCGGAGGGCTCGGCGTTGCGGCGGGCCACGTGCGAAGCGAGGATCCGCGTGAGCGTCGTCTTGCCCGCGCCACGACCCGCGACGACGAGGGCGCGCGGCAGCCGGCGGAGGATGTCGAAGACCGCCACGCGAGCGCCGGGGGTCGCCGGATCGGTGACGTCCAGGCAGAGCGTGCCGCGCGCGAGCCTCCGGAGGCTCCTCGCCTCGGTGGCCTCACACTCGCTCTGCACCGCGTCGCGCTGGAGGTCCGCGCGCAGCCCGAGGGGGCCCGAGCCCTCGACCGAGAGCGCGTCCGTCGCCGCCCCTTCGCTGGGAGAGGGCTCTTCGTCCGGCTCGGAGGGGGGTGTCGGGAGCGCGCGCAGCATGCCGTGGGCTCAACGTATCGCGAGAAGGCGGGGCGGAATACTCGGCCGAGGGGGCCGATCGCGAGCCGCTCCACGCTGTTGCGTCGCACGAGCGAGCCGCGGAAGGTCCCATGGCGCGGGCAGCTTCGGCGGCATAAGCTCGCGAGGCATCTCGGGAGTTGCGGGGGTCGCCTCGCGGGGCGCGAGAGGGAGGGCGAGACAATGCGTGTGGCGTTGCATGTCGCGGGCGTGGGGATGGTCACGGCGTTGGGGGATGACACGAGCAACACGATCGCCGCGCTCACGGCGGGGGCGTCTCGGATCCGGCGCGCGCAGACCGTGGACGCCGCCGGGGAGCGCATCGCGGGGGCCTTCGCGTTCCCCGTGAGGTCGGAGCATGAGGGGATCGCGAGGGCCAGCGTGCTCGCGTGGCCTGCGATCATGGAGTGCATGGATGGGCTCGCGGCGCCGCGCGGGCCGACGGCGCTCATCGTGTGCGCGCCGCTCCCGTGGGGGACGCGCTCGGGGCGGGACGCGTCGCCCTCGGCGAGCGCGCACGACAGTTGGCCAGCGGTGCTCGACGCGCTCGCGCTGGAGATCGAGGCGCGGGGCGTCGCCGTGCCGGAGGCGCTGCGGATCGTCGTGCGGCGCGGGCACGCGGCGGGGGTGCTCGCGCTCAGGACAGCGGCGCAGCTCTTTGACCGAGGGCAAGCGGCGCAGGCCTTCCTCGTGGGTCTCGACACGCACGGCGAGCCCGCGACGCTGGAGCACCTCGACAAGCTGGGGCTCTTGCGATCGAAGCGGACGCCGAGCGGCTTCGTGCCCGGGGAGGCCGCCGCCGTCGTGTGCGTGCGGCCCGCGACCGGGCGCGAGGGCGGGCCGTGCGTGCGATCGCTCGGGGTCGAGGTGGAGACGCAGGCGCCGCCGGACGCGCGCTCGATGGCCGCGGCGATCGAGCAGGCGATCGACGGGTGGGGCGGGAGCGCGGGGTCGCTCTCGACGGTGGCGATCGACCTCAACGGCGAGCCGTGTCGCCTGAGGGAGTGGTGCGCGGCCGCCACGCAGACGCTCTACCGCAAGCACGCGACGCCCGTGCTCGTCCACCCGGCGGATCGACTCGGGGACATCGGCGCCGCGAGCGTCCCGCTGCTCCTCGGCCTCGTCGCGAGCGCGGAGCCCTCGGGGTCGACGCTCCTCGTGACGAGCTCGCGGGACGGGCTCCGCGGGTGCGCGATCGTGGCCTGAGCGACCGTGACCGCGCGCTGTTTTTCGCTGCCGCGCGCGGCCTGCTCGGCGCGGGGATACCAGGGATCCGGCGCTTCGTCGTATCCTGCCCGCGATGCGAACGGCCTCCTGGGTGCTGCTCCTCTCAATGACGCCCCTCGCCTGCGCGAGCGCGCCGCCCGTCGGCTCCGGCGCGCCGCCCGACAGCGGCGAGGCGCACGTCGCGGCCACGACGCCGGCCGAGAAGTGCCTCGCGCTCGCGGGGGCCGCGCGGGAGCGCAAGGCGGACGAGCCCGCGAAGGTCGGCGTGCGGCACGTCCTCGTCCGCTACGCCGGAGCCAGGAACGCGGCCGCGACGATCACGCGGACGCGCGAGGAGGCGTGCCTGCGCGCGCTCGAGGCGAGGGACAAGATCCTCGCGCAGAAGGCTGATTTCGACGAGATCGTGAAGGACTACTCCGACGAGGCCGGCGCCGCGGAGCGCCGCGGATCGATGGGCACGCTCGAGCGCCGCGAGATGGCGCCGCCCTTCGCCGACGCGGCGATGGAGCTCTCGATCGGCCAGATGAGCGACGTCGTCGAGACCGAGTTCGGGTTCCACCTCATCCTGAGAAGCGAATGACAACGAGCGGGCGCGTTGGGGAGGATCACCGCGTCGGCGCGATCGCCGGCGGCAAATACAGGGTCATGCGCCTCATCGGCCAGGGATCGATGGGCGCCGTCTACGAGGCGCAGAACGTCCAGATCGGCAAGCGCGTCGCGCTCAAGTTCCTGTTCGTCGACGCCACCACCGACCCCTCGTCGCTCGCTCGGTTTCATCGAGAAGCGAGGGCGATCAGCGCGATCGAGAGCAGCCACATCGTGCAGGTGTTCGACACGGGCGAGACGCTCGAGGGCGAGCCGTTCCTCGTGATGGAGCTCCTCACCGGCGAGAGCCTGGGGGCCAAGCTGGCGCGCGAAGGAAACCTCGCTCTGCCCGAGGCGCTGAGGCTCTCGATCCAGGCGCTGCGCGGCCTTCGGAAGGCGCACGGCGCGGGCATCGTCCACCGCGATCTCAAGCCCGAGAACCTGTTGCTCGTGAAGGGCGACGACGACGAGACCTACGTGAAGATCGTCGACTTCGGCCTCTCCAAGTTCGTTCACCCGACGGAGCCTCGATCCTCGCGCGCGCCTTTTTCCGCCAGCGGAAGCGAGCGTGTCTCGATCACGCTCGACGGCGCGCTCGTGGGCACGCCCCTCTACATGTCGCCCGAGCAGATGGAGGCGCGCCCCGACGTGGATCACCGCACCGACATCTGGTCGATGGGGGCCATCCTCTACGAGAGCCTCACGGGATCGCCTCCGTTTCCCGAGACCTCGTACGCGCGCCTCGTCCTCGCCGTCTGCTCGCAGGACGCGCCGGACGTGCGGCGGACGTGCCCCGGCGTGCCCGCGTCGGTGGCCGGCGTGCTCGCTCGCGCCCTCGCGCGCGAGAGGGCAGCGCGTTTCCCGAGCGCCGAGGACTTCCTGCGAGCCCTCGTCGAGGCTTCGTCGGACGTGATCCCGGGGCCTTCCGGGAGCTTTCCGCCCAAGCCCCGGTTCGAGGAGGAGCCGACCAGCTTCGGCGAGCCCCTGGGATCGACGCCCGTCGTTGCGCAGCGGGCTTCCGGGCCGGCGCGCGTGCTGGTATCGGATGCTGTGATGGCAGCGTCCCCCGACGGCAGCGCCCCCACGATGGCGGGAGCGACGATGTGGCTCTCGGCGGCCACGAACCTCTCGCTGTGGCGCGGGGACGTGGGCGGGGCGGACAAGCTCCGGATCGAGGCCCGCGACGGATCGCTCCACGAGCTGCGTTTGGAGCCTTTTGGCACCCTCAAGCTGGGCCGCGCCGAGCGCGTGGGCGAGGAGACCAACGACCTCGTTTACCCGGACGTCGCCTCGCGCCTCGCGGCCGTGCTGCGCCACGACGGCGCGCGCTGGTGGCTCAAGCGCCGCGACGAGTGCAGCGTCCCCGTGCAGGTCGGTTCGCGCGCGCTCGCTCGCAACGAAGAGGCGCCGCTCACGCACGGCGCGTTCGTCCTCGTGGGCGGCATGCGCGCGACGTTCGTGGATCGAAGGTACATGACGCCGACGGTGCCCGCGGGCGCCGTCGACCCATCGACAGGGCTCCTCGGTCGCGCGGGCATCGAGCAGGAGACAGCGGCCTTCATGGAGCGCCGTCAGAGCGGCGGACTCGTGGTCGTCCGAGCGCCCCGCGCGCCGACGACCTTCGGGCCCGACGGCGCGGCGACATCGCCTGCGGAGCCTCGAAAAGAAGCCTCGATCGCGAAGGCGGCGCTGCTCCTTCACCGCTCCGAGCCGCAGGCCCCGTGCGGCGTCTCCGACGACTCCGCGGTGCTCCTCGTGAGCGGCGACAACCAGGCCCTCGCGCAGCGCGCGCGGAGCGTCGAGGAGGCCCTTCGAACCGCGGGCCTCGGCGAGCTCTCGTGCGGCTACTGGCTCCTCTCGGGCGAGGGCCTCGACGCCGGCCGTGAGGTCGAGATGTCGCTCACCGCGGGCAAATCGCTCGGCCTCTCGGACTCGGCTTCGGTGCGCGGCCCCGGAGCGTCAGGCGCCATCGCGCTCCGCGATCGACAGGGCAGCACGCGCCTCGGCAACCGCGACGACGTGCTCACCGCGTCGGCCGATCAAAAGCGAACGACGGTGCTCTTCGCGATCGAGGAGCAGTCGGTGCTCCGCGTCGTCGGGGGCCACGTGCTCCCGGCGCTCGAGCAGGAGCTCACGGCGGTGGTCGCGACGCACGCGGGGCAGGGCGCCGTCGTCGCGCCCATCGCGCCGGGCGTGGTCGCGGCGAGCGTCACGCGCAAGGTCGATCCCGCGGCGATGGGCTCCAGCGTGCAGTGCGACTGGCACGCTCGTCCTCCGGTGATGGACGGCAAGATGGAGCTCTGGCGCACGCTCTCGTGGGAGATCTTGCACAACGTCGAGGCCCCGCAGCGCGCCTCGGAGCTCTCGCGCGAGTGCAACGATCCGCACGGCGTCCTCTCGGCGCTCGCGGGCGGGCTGCCTTATCCCATCGCCGGCCGCGTGCAGCTCGCCGTCAACGCGGGCAGCGCCATCGAGCGCGTCAAGATGCTCTTCGACGTCCTCGAAGGGACGTGGCGCTTCATCGCCACCATCCTGGTCGCCGCCATGTTCTCCAAGCGCGTCGCGCCCGGCGAGAACCCCGCGGGCTTCGACTCCATGCTCGACTTCTACCGCCGCATGGGCACGCGCGACGGCCTCGCGCTCGGCTCCTGGCGCGAGCTCGGGCGCACGGCGGCGAAGGGCTTCCCCGAGCGCGACGACCCCTTCGGTGCGCTCGCGCGCGACGTGCTCGAGATCAAGCTCGCGCAGAACCAGACCTTCGACCAGCTCTCCAACCTGATGCAGGCCGAGCGGAACAACTTCGCGCACGGCTACTACAACGAGGCGCGCGCCGCGGCCGACTTGCCCGAGTTCGAGCAGATGACGCGCACCTTCCTCCGCGCGCTCCGCCCCCTCTGCGCGTGGACGCTCGTGAGCGTCGAGAAGACCGAGCCCGACCTCTACGGCGACGTCCAGACAGTCGAGTTCATCGACCACACAGGCCCCGTCAGCACCGGCACGCGCCGTCGCATCGGCTTGAACAGCCCCGCTCGCCTCGCGAACGTCGTCTATCTGGCCCGCTTCCGCGACGGCGTCGTCCTGCCGTTGGAGCCCCTCGTCCGCCGCATGGTGCAGGACGAAAAGACCGATCTCTACTGGATGGATCACCTCCCTCGCGCCGGGACATGCCACATGAGCCTGTCCGTCGGCAGCGGCTCGGCCAAGGTCCCGTGCGACGTCCGCCGGCTCCCCCCCATCCTTCGAATGCTCATTGAGCGCGCCGCGGGCTGAGCCCTGTCAGTTGCAGGGTCCGGCCGTCAGCGGGCACAGCGCGGGGTTCGTGATCACCTGTCCTGTCCAGCCGCTCGCCTGGAGCTGCGCCACGAGCGCGTCCCACTCGCACTGAGGCAGCTTGGGGTTCGCCCCGAGCTGCAGCGCGCCGTTGTTCTGCGCGCCACCCACGTGCCCCAGCATGGGCGCGAACAGGTTGTTGAGCTGGCTGTTCGCGGCCGCCCCCGCGCCGCCCTGACAAGCGTCCATCGCGGCGCTCGCGCCCCCGAGCCGGATCGAGTCCCCCACGCTCGTCAGCGACGGGAGATCCAGGCTCGGCACCGCGGTCCCGGCCACCCACAGCGTCCGGCCCACTGTCTGTAGCTTCGCCAGATCGATCAAGAACGGACCTCGCAGGATGAGATCCGACTCTGCGATACCGCCGACGGTGACGAGGTTGGGGGCCTTGAGCTGACCGCCCGAAATGACCTCCATGCGACCCACGCTCACGAGCGCAGGGAGGTTGTACGTGAGCTGATAATAGTCCTGCACCTGGAGCGCGTTCGTCACCGTGGTGAGGGACGACGCCTCGAACGACGCGCCGAGGATCACGGCCAGCGAGCCCGAGCTCGTGAGCTTGGGAGCCCAGAAATGGACGGATGAGCCGCTCGGGGAGCTGACGGTGAGCTCCGAGGCCACGGTGACGAGCTCGGGGAGATCGACGCTCAACATCGGGTGCAGCTTGAGCGCGTCCGCCGTCACCAGCGCGGGCAGCTTGAGCGTACCCGTGCAAGTGATCTCGCTGACTCCGCCGGTCAGCGTCTGGAGCATCGGCAGCGTGTACGACATCGCCGACGTGCTCATCGGACCGCTGCTCTGCAGCACCGGCAAGTCGAGGACCGTGGGAGTCGCCACGGTCGTGATCTTCCCGTCCACCTTCTGGAGGTTGGGCAGCGAGATCGTCGCGATCCCCGGCGCGTTGAGCGTCAGATCCCCGGTGATCTCGCAATAGGGCGCGATCATCGCCAGATCCTGCGCGTTCAGGGCAGTGAAGCTCCCCTGATAAACGGGGCTGCACGAGAACGTCGTCGTGCTGGAGGTCGAGCTGCTCGTCGTGCTCCCCCCGGTGCCGCCCGTGCTTCCGCCTGTGTTGCTGCCGCCTGTGTGGCCACCCCCTGTGTGACCACCGCCTGTGTTGTTGCCACCGGTGTTGCTCCCACCGGTGTTGTTGCCACCGGTGTTGTTTCCACCTGTCGGACCACCACCGGTGTTGCTCCCACCGGTGTTGTTGCCACCGGTGTCTCCACCGGTGTTGCTGCCGCCGCTCGATGTCGTGCCACCCGAGCCACCCCCTCCGTTCGGGATGCACCCTCCGACGACGAAGAGCGCCGCCACCATCCAACCAACGAGCGTTCGAGAGCCCACGAGCATGGCGAATCACCTTCCGGAGCGGCGGCGCTCGAGCTGTCCTCCTGCCCGTCGACGCACCGATCCAGGTCGCTTCGTTGCGCCGCCGGCCCACCGTATTCAAGCAAAAAGAGCTTGGTTTTGCGGCAAACCTTGCCGGGCGACGGGAGCCCTCTCGAGGCCCCACGCCGCATCGACGAAGCCGCGCGGCCCCCGGCCCGCCGAATGCTCTGCGGACTCTGCGGACTCTGCGGACTCTGCTGCTCAGATCGCCAGGAGATCCTGCACCTTCTCCAGGAGGGCCAGTCGGCTCTTCACGATCGCGCTCGTCCCGTCGAGCATCTTCGCCGTCTCGTCGAGCACGTCCGCGATCGGCACCATCCACACTGACGGATCCGGCGTGCGCTGCCCCGCGGGAAACTGAGGCTCCCACGACAGCATCACGTCCGTCACGCCCTTCTCCACGCACGCCACCGCCGCGTAAGCGAGCCGCTGCGCGATCACCCGATCGAGCGCCGTCGGGTTGCCGCCGCGCACCACGTGACCGAGCACCGTCTCTCGCAGATCGGCCCCTGGCGCGTCCTCCGCGAGGTGCTCGTTGAGCCTCTGCGCGAGCCTCCCCGGCGGCAGATCGAGCCCCTCCGATCGCACGATGAGCGCCCGATTCTTCCCGCTCCCGGGCTCGAAGCATTTTCGCAGCGTGGCCCGCAGCCGCTCCACGAGCTGATCCTCCGACGGGCTCTCCTCGCCGAACAAGATCGCGTCCGCCTCCGCCGCGAGCCCCGCGCGCATCGCGAGGAACCCGCATTTTCGCCCCATCACCTCCACGAGGAACACGCGCCTGTGCGCGCGCGCCGTGTCCGCGATCCGATCGCACGCCTCCACGATCGTGTTGACGGCCGTGTCCACGCCGATCGCGAGCCCCGTGTGCCCGATGTCATTGTCGATGGACGCCGGCAGCCCGATCACCTTGATGGGCGACGTCGTCGCGAGCACGTGCGCGCCCGTGAGCGATCCATTTCCACCGACGACCACGAGCGCATCCACGCCGAGCGCCGCGAGCTTCTCGCGGGCCTGCGCTTGCCCCTCCGGCTTCATCATCTCGGGGCACCGCGACGACCCGAGGATGGTCCCGCCCATGCGCGTGATCCCGTCCACGGCGTGCGCGTCCAGCTTCACCGCGTCCGCGCGCAGGAGCCCCGCGTAGCCGTGCCGGATGCCGATCACCTCGTGCCCGCGGCCTTGACCGACGAGGCTGACGGTGCGGAGCGCGGCGTTCATCCCGGGCGAGTCGCCGCCCGACGTCAAGACTGCGATCTTCATCTCTGGTGCTTCCTTGGCGTGAGGAGGGCGCGCCTACTTCGTACGGCGCGCCGCGCGCCTACTTCGTACGGCGCGCGCGGCCACCTTTGGGGGCCGCAGGCCCGACGCTGCGCGCACAGACGATCAGGCGACACTCTCGACCTTTCTGCAAGAGCTTTGGAAACGATGGTACAAAAGGCGGATGGTCGTCCCTTCGAGCGTCGGTCACGCCCTCCGCCTCGCCTTCGACCGCGGCGTCCACGTCGCGGCCGGCGCGATTCACATGCTCCCGGCCAACCACCCGAGGCGTCACGGCGTCTCCGTGATCCACGACGTCGCCTACAAGCCCACGGGCAGCCGCGACCACCTCTTGGACGTGTATCTCCCCGACGACGACGCCGGCCGCCCCCACGACAGCGCGCGACACAGGAGCTCGGAGGGCGCGCTGTCGGGCTCCGAGGGCGACACCCCGGCTCCCTCTAGCCTCGTTCAAGACGGCCTCCGCCCCGCGGTGATGTACGTCCACGGCGGGGCCTTCTGCATGCTCTCCAAGGACACCCACCGCGTCATGGCGATGCCCTTCGCCAAGCGAGGATACGTGGTGTTCAACATCAACTATCGACTCGGCCCCGTGCACACCTACCCGGCCCCTCTGGAGGACGCGACAGACGCTCTCTTGTGGGTCCTCGCCAACGCAAAACGCTACGGGGCCGACCCCGATCGCCTCATCCTCGCGGGCGAGTCCGCGGGCGCCAACCTCGTCACCGCGCTCACCTACCTCGCGACTCACGACGCGAAGGAGCCTTTTGGCAAGGCGCTGCGCGCGGCGGCCCCCAAGATCCGGGCGGCGGCGCCCATCTATGGATTCCTCGATCTCCAGGATCTCCACCGGCTCACCGGTCGACCCAGGGTGCCTGAGTGGGCCAAGCGAGAGATCCTGACGGCGGCCAGCTCCTATGTCGGAAAACCCATCCACGAGGGTGCCAATCGCCACCCGCTCGCGAGCCCGCTCCGCCTGTTCGAAGCGGATCCCGTCGAGGGCTCCCCTGTGTTGCCTCCTTTCTTTCTTGCGTGTGGGACTGCCGATCTCCTCCTGGACGACTCCCGTCGATTGAAGGCGGCGGTGGAGAAGCGCGGTGGCACGGCGGAGCTGCACGTCTTCCACGGCGAGATCCACGGCTTCAACGCGATGCACTGGCGCCCTGCGGCCAAGGCCAAATGGCGCTCTCTGTTCCACTTCCTGCACAAAGCGGGGGTTTGAACGGTGGGGACGCGGAGGTTTTCTGAAGGCGAGCTCTCCGCGGTACGCGTGGTGCGCCCGTCACTCCTCGATGTGGATCTCCTTGCTGTCCCTGAGCGGACGGACCAGCGTGTCCTTGACCGGTGACGCGCGTTCGCTGAGCTCCACGTTGCGGTCGATACGCTCTCGGGGCGCTCGGCCCTTGACACGCACGCTGTACCGAAGCTCCTGCGCCCCCGGCGGCACCGAGCGGTCAACACCGATGACCCCCAAAATATCGAAGTCGAGCTCGACGCTGACCTCAATCTTCTCGTAGTCGTCGCCACGGACCGCCGCGTTGGCCGCGATGCTCGCGGTGAGGCAGCCGCAGAGCCCCGCCGCCAGGTACTCGGCCGGATTCGGCGCCTCGTCGCTCCCGCCAAGCTGGCGCGGCAGGTCGACGAGGAGCTTGAAGCTGCGGCCCGGCTCAGCGATGTTCTGGCCGCCGAACACCACCTCGGAGACGGTCACCTCGGCCTTGGTGCCACCTTTCCATTCGGACTTGGCAGAGCACCGGACCTTGGAGAAGGCGGAATTTTCCTTGACCGCGCCGATCAAAGCTTCGATGTTTTCAACGTTCACGCCATTTCGAATCTTGCTCATGGGCACTCCTCTGAGAATCTTCGAGGCTACTGGACCGCTCGGCGTCTGTCCATAGGACCTCGTCGCCCCGCAATCGGCCGTTCTTGTCGATCAGCTCCAGCCGGAGGATGTGGTCGTCGTCGACTTGGCGGCGCTCGCCGTTGGCCTCGACGCCATCCGCCGCGCCTGTCCGCTCTTTGGTGAGTGGGTAGCGATCCTCGAGAGGCTGGGGGAGGCGCCGCCGGAGCTCACTCGGTGATGGGCGCAGCTCGTTGGCGCGTCGGAAGGCGAGCTCTCCGCGGTACGCACGCCGGTCGCCCGCGCGAGCTCGCCGCGGACCGTGGTAGCCTGCGCGACCATGAAGACCCAGTACTACACGGCGACGAGCCTCGACGGATTCATCGCCACGGAGGAGGACTCTCTGGACTGGCTGTTCACGCTGGGCGATCCGGAGGAGTCGAGCTACCCGGCCTTCATCGCCGATGTCGGGGCGCTGACGATGGGCTCGGCCACTTACGAGTGGATGCTTCGCAACGCGGCGACGATCAAGGATCAGTTCGGGGGCGGATGGCCGTATTCACAGCCAACGTGGGTGTTCACGCACCGGACGCTCCCGCCTGTCGTCGGGGCGGACGTGCGCTTCGTCCAGGGGGACGTGAGGCCCGTACACGCGCTCATGCGAGAGGCTGCGGGCGACAAGAACATCTGGGTGGTGGGCGGAGGGGAGCTCGCAGGGCAGCTCTTCGATGCGGGGCTGCTCGACGAGATCATCGTCCAGATCGGAGCCATGACTCTCGGGAAGGGAAAGTCGCTGTTTCCGCGCCGGCTCACGTCGCCACTCCGGCTCACGTCCGCGAAGCCGATGGGGAGCCGGTTCGTGGAGCTGCGCTACGACGTGCCCCACGAGGCGTCGTCGGACGCGCGATGAGGGCGGCTCCTCGCGCCCCCGGTTTGTTCAGCCGTTGAACAAGTTGTTCAAACGGATTGTGCAGGTCGCTCGATGACTGTCCGAAAGGCGCGGAGCGCTTTCCAGGGCCTCTGTCTCGATCGTCCGCAGAATCGACGAATCGGCCCGATCGAGCGCGTCTTGAGGGCTGGCTCGACCCTTGCTCTCCTCTCCAATGCCCGATGTGGCAAAGGAGAACACCATGTCTACCGTGAACCGTCTGTCTTCGATCTCTCTCGGTGCTGGGCTCGCGCTCGTGCTCTCTTGCGGCATCGGCTGCATCGACGCCGACTCCTCGCTCGACCCGGACGACGACGCCGACTCCGCCGACAGCGAGGACGTTGACTCCGCAGCCTCCGAGCTCGTCTCTCAGAACAAGGCGAGCGTGTTCAAGCACTTCTCTCCGAGCGCCGACGCCTATGTGACCTCGGCCAGCCCGGGCGCCAATTTCGGCTCGGCGACGACGCTGAGCGTCGACAAGGACGCGGGCCCCGGCGAGACCCGCGCGCTCCTGAAGTTCACGGTCCCGGCAGGCACCCGCGTCGGGAGCGCGACGCTGCTGCTCAAGACGACCAATGAGACCGCGGACGCTCCCAAGGTCTTCAGCGCCGGCAATGGCTGGAATGAGGGCGGCGTCACCTGGAACAACAAGCCCGCACTACAAGGTTCGAGCCTCAACGACCTCGGCGCGATCGACCCGGGTCAGGTGCTGCAATACGATGTATCCTGGGCCTTCGACCCCGACACTCCCCTCGCGGCGGACACGAGCTTCACGTTCGTCCTCGTGGCCGACTCCATCGATGGATTCGGGTTCAACTCCAGAGAGGCAGGGAGCGGGAAGCCCGATCTCGTCATCACCACGGTCGAGTCGGGCTCCGGCACCTTCAACGGCTTCAATTTCAAGCGCCAGGGGTCGGTGGCCGCCGCGTATCCCGGTCGGGGGATGAAGTCGTTCAAGACCCCGGCGACGTCAGGCAAGTTCGAGATCGTGGCGTTCGGGGCGAGCAGCGGGGGAGACTCGGGCTCGGAGGTGGACACCTACCTCGACAAGACGAAGATGGAGAATCAGGGGTTCACGGCGCTCGCCGTCGAGGGGGAGAAGGACAAGAAGATCGAGCTGTGGGCGAGGACCAACAGCGGTCAGACGACGATCAACCCGCCCGAGAAGGCGAGATCGTACAGCGTCCTCGTCTTGGACAACCCGAAGAGCCTGTCCTCGAAGGGAACGGTCAACTCCAGCGGAAGCTCGTGGAAGGTCCCGAGCGGCGGCAACTCGAACCGCCTTCAGGTGCTGGCCTACTTCGGCGACGATCCGGTCGAGGTCACGAGCTGGGGCGTCGGCAAGGAGGTCTACGACACATGGGGCTTCGGCGACGGGGACAGCTTGAACATGGCCTTCTTCACGCCGGGCCAGGCCTTGCCGAGCACCCTCTCCATCTCCAATCATGGCCCGCAGGGGACACAGTACGTCGGGATTCGGGCCACCTTCTGACCGTGCCAGACGAAAGGTCGCGACCCCGCGCGCGGGCGTGGTAACGGTGGTGCATGAGCGCGACTTCAGGTCGCCCTGAGGCAGAGACCTACCAGATCCAGCGGCTGGTCGATCTCGTCCTCGCCGGCGAGGTCAGGATCCCCCCGTTTCAGCGCCCGTTCCGCTGGAACCAGGACGATGTCCTCGACCTGCTCGACAGCGTTCATCGCGGGTTCCCCATTGGCACGCTGCTCCTTTGGCGGAGGCCCGCCGAGGCCGCAGGACTGGATCTCGGCCCGATTCACGTCGATGCGCCCGCGCACGCCGACGCTCTCTGGGTCGTGGACGGACAACAGCGGATCCTCTCCCTCGTCGCCGTGCTCCAGTGTCCCGAGCAGGTCCCTTCAGACCACCGAAAATTCGAGGTGTTCTTCGACCTCAGCGTCGACGATCCGAGCCTGGGCCCGCACGCCCAGTCTGTCTCGATGGGGCCGCACGCGCGCTCTCGCCGCTTCGTGCACCGCCCGCACGATCGTCCGGTCCCGCCGACATGGCTGCCCATGAACGTCATCGTCCGACCGGAGACCCTCGATGATTGGATCGAGGCCCACCTCTCGGACAAGGAGCTCCGGCGAAGAGCTCGCCTCGTGAGCAACCTCTTCCGGGAGTACGAGGTCCCGGCCTACATCGTCAACGCGACCGACGAGACGGACGTGATCACGATGTTCGACCGCACGAACAACACCGGTCGAGGCCTCGCGAAAGAGGATGTCTTCAACGCCCTTCACGCTCAGGGAGAGACGCCCACCGATCTCCGGGCGCTCGCGACGGCCCTCGCCCCGCTGCGCTTTGGCGCGATCGAGCCCAAGTGGCTGCTCAAGACCTTGTTCGCCTTGCGCGACAAGGACGTGACCCAGATAAGGGCCCGACGCTTTCGAGATCTTCGCCCGTCGGATCTCTCCGGGGCCCTCGCCGACACCGAGAGGGCGCTCGAACGTGCCATTGTCTTCTTGCGGCGCGACGCGGACATCCCTCATGTCTCTCTCCTTCCGTATCGCTTTCCGCTCCTCGTGCTCGCCAGGTTCTTTCACGCCTTCCCCGAGCCACAGCCGCGTTCAAGAGCCCTCCTCGCCAGGTGGGTGTGGGCCGGGGCCATCACCGGGGAGCACCGCGCCGAGAAGATCCCTTACGTGCGAGAGTCTCTCCGGGCCGTGAGCCCCGCTCGGGACGGCGAGCCTCCGGACGAAGAAGCCTGCGTTCAAAGGCTCCTCACGCTGGTGAGCTGGTCTCCGCCGTGGGGAGACGGCTCGTTCGTCCTGGGCCCCCACAGGTTTGGTACCGCCGAGTCGCGCCTGCACCTCGCCGCCCTCGCCGCCCTGTCCCCCCGCAGCCTCGACGACGGCTCGATCCTGGACATCGGCCCTCTCCTCGCCGAGCACCGTGGCCTCGCCGTGCGCCCGATCGTCGATACCAATGCAGACAATGCGAGTCCCTGGACAGCGGAGTCGTCTCTCCTCCGGAGCACCCTCGCGAATCGCGCGCTTCATCCCCCGAGCGACGATGGCGCGCCGCTCTTGCCTCGCCTCGCCGCGGTGGACGACGCGAGGCTTCGCTCGCACGGCTTCGATCCGCCCTCGATCCGCGCGCTCCGCTCGGGAGACGTGGACGGGATGTTGACCGCACGCAGCGCGTTCCTCGGCGCTCACATTCGAGGCTACCTCGATCGGCACGCGCGCTGGATCGAGTCACGGCGCAGGAGCCTCGCGTCGATCTTGGCCGAGGATCCGGGGGGAGCGTCATGAGCGCCCAGCGGCACGCGCTCGACATCTGGCTATCCGGCGTGCTCGTGGGGCGGCTCGCCATCTTGACCGAGAAATCGGGCAGGTGCGACTTCCGATTCCATTCAGAATACATGAAGTCTTATCCGAGGCCCGTGCTCGGGCAGGCCTTCGAGGAGGACGTCCGGGCGAGCTATTTCCACCGCACGCGCCTCCCGGCCTTCTTCGCCAACCTGCTGCCGGAGGGTGGGCTCCGCGCCATGGCTCAGCGCCAGATCAAGCGGCAACACCGCCACGAGATTCACCTGCTCGCGATGCTCGGCGAGGACCTCCCCGGGGCCGTTCGCGCGGCGTCGCCGGACAGCGCTCCTCCGGAGTCACCGGGCGCCGATCACGAGGATCGCGAGCGTTCGGCGGAGCTCCCGCGGCTGCGATTCGCCCTCTCGGGCGTGCAGCTCAAGATGAGCGTGCTCCGGGAGTCGAGCGATCGATTGACCGTCCCCGCCTCGGGTCTCGGGGGGGATTGGATCGTGAAGTTCCCGCACGGCGATCTGACGGATCTCCCGGAGAACGAGCATGCGATGATGACCTGGGCGCGGCTCGTGGGGATCGACGTCCCGTCGCCGGAGCTCTTCCCTATCGAATCGATCGACGGCTTGCCGGACTCGCTCCGCGCCCTCGGCTCGATCGCCTATGGCGTCCCGCGGTTCGATCGACGACCGGACAAGAGCCGTGTCCACATGGAGGACTTCGCGCAGGTCCTCTCTTGCTATCCGGAGGACAAATACGACGGCATGACCTACGAGCGACTCGCGATCTTGTCGAGCGCGCTCGCGGGCCGAAGAGGCCTCGAGGAGACGCTTCGCCGCCTCGTCTTCATCGTGGCGACCGGCAACGGAGACGCCCACATGAAGAACTGGTCGCTCCTCTATCCCGACGGGCTGACTCCGGAGGTCTCTCCGGCCTACGATCTTGTCTCGACCGTCTGCTACCGCCGATTCAGTGACGTCCTCGCGCTTCCGTTCCACCGTTCGGACGACGCGTGGGAGGATGTCTCGATGGAGTCCTTCGACAGGATCGCGGACGCGTGCGCTCTCGCCCGGCCCGCGGCGAGGGCGCTCGTCGAAGAGACGATCGTCCGCATCGCGACGACGGCGAAGGCGGCCGAGGAGCAATCCCGGTGGGCCAGAGAGGGATGGAAGCGGCTCGCGGAGCACTGGCGCCGGATACCGCTCCTGCGCGGTCACTCGATCGATTAGCAGCGCTCCAGAATCCGGGAGTCTGGGACAAAAGAATCTCCGTCCGACCTCCGTG
>Ga0268298_10003425_pt1 | contig 16252 bp, 14 predicted proteins | sample WWTPWeurt_MetaG_FD_194462 | JGI IMG/M metagenome (GOLD analysis project Ga0268298, IMG submission 194462) | Activated sludge microbial communities from WWTP in Nijmegen, Gelderland, Netherland - WWTP Weurt | ecosystem: Engineered > WWTP > Aerobic digester > Activated sludge | place... | reverse complement strand
CTTCTGGACGCGGGCCGCGTGATCGCCGATGGGACTCCCGCCTCCCTGATCGAACGGACGGGAAAATCCAACATCGAAGACGCGTTCCTGTCTCTGCTCAACCGTTCGGACGTGGAGGTGGTTTCATGAAAAAGATCTGGGTGGTTTTCATCAAGGAGTTTCTCGATATCATCCGCGACCGAAGGCGCATCATTTTGATGTTGGTCTCCACCTTTGTGTTGATGCCCCTCATGTTTGTGGTTCCCTATGCCTTTATCATTATGCGGTTGGTGCGCCAGGTTTCAGAAACGATCTCCATTCCCGTGCAGGGTATGGAAAACGCCCCCGCGTTGATTGAGTATCTGGCCGAAGAAGCAGATATGGAGGCCTTCGCCGCTGAAAATGTGGAAGAACTGATTCTGGGAAAACAACACGCGGTGGGGTTGATCATCCCTGACGATTACGCAGAAAAGGCGGCCAAAGGTCAGACGGCGGATGTGATCGTGGTGGCCGATGAGCGCCGCTCGATGGATGTGACCAGGACGCGCGTTGTGGCGGAACTGGAAAATTATCGAAGTGAGTTGCTCTTGGCGCGGTTGCGCGAGCAAGGGCTGACCGATGATTATCTTATTCCGCTTGAAATCGAGGAGAAAAATGTCGCTACGCCTACCGAAACGACAGGCTCGATGCTTGGCTTGATCATCCCTGGCATTGTCCTCTCCTTCGCGCTCAGTACGGGGATGCCCGTGGCGATCGCGGCGGTGGCGGGTGAGAAGAAAAAGTTAACGCTCGAACCTGTGTTGTTTACCACCGTCAGCCGCTTTCAGTTGGTATTCGCCAAGTTTTTGGCGGTGGTGGCGAGCGTCTTCGGAACGATAATTTTGATGGTCGCTTCCATGGCGATTTCCGCCCTGGTTTTTGTGATCGCGGCCATACGTTTCATGCCCAAAAATTTGTTCGATGCCGAAGCCTCGGCAGAGACGGTCGCGCCTTCCTCTGGACTGCCGCTCGAAACGCTCACGGGCGGGTATCACATCCAACCGTTGGCGATTGGCCTTTTCCTCGTGGCTCCGTTCATCATTATCCTGTTGAGCGCGGCCTTGCAGATTTTGGTCTCTTCGTGGGCGCGCAATGACGAAGAGGCGGGAACGTATCTGGCTCCACTCAACTTTTTGGCGGGCGGTATCGTGTTGGTGGCCTTCTTCCTGGACGAACTAACGCCCCAACTCTGGTATTACGCCATGCCCATCTTCGGGACGATGCTCTCGATGCGCGATCTGCTCAGCGACAAGATCGATCCCGCCTCGCTGACGGTGATGTTCGTCTCCTCCATTTTGTATGCCGCCGCGATGCTCGGGCTGGCAGTCTGGATGTTCCACCGCGAGGAAGTGGTCTTCCGAACGTAGCGCTTCATGGAAATTCCCATTGAGTAAAAACAGCTCTACCGTTTTATGACGGAAAATGGCCTGCAAATCATCGAGTTTTTAACGCAAAGGCGCAAGGCCGCAAAGAAAAAACTTTGCGTCGTTGCGGCCTTGCGTTAAAAAGTTTGGACAATCCCGTTATCTGTGGGGGAGCCGTACCGAGGAGTGCGTCGCGCCTAACCCTGATGATTTGTCTCACAGAGATGCGCGACGCACCTTCGCGTCAATCCGCTGAGACGGGGGCGGTCACGGCCTCCTCGTTCCGCCGCCAGAAGAACGCCCAATACATCAGCGCTGAGATCGTGTAGAGGATGATCGTGCCAATGAAGGATGGGCCAAATCCGTAGCGCACTTGCAACCAGCCGCTGATGGTGGGGCTGAACGCCCAGCCAAAATTCCACGACATGCTGGTGAGGCTGGCCACTGTCGCACGCGAAGACGGCTCCACGTGTTCCATCACAAAGGTCTGGTAAACGGGGCTGCTCATATTCATCAACGCGATGCGGATGTAGTACGCGGTCGCGCCGACCCAGAAGATGGGCGAAAAGCCGAGCAGGATCAGGAAGGGGATGGAAAGTCCCTGCGTGATGACCACGAGTTGGATCTTCCCCGTCCGTTCGGCGAGGGGCGGCGCAGCCAGCAGGCCGAGTCCCATCGCGAGCGAACCCCAGGCGAACAGAGTCCCGATGACGGGATCGGGCTGGTTGTGTACTTGTCGGAAGAAGACATTCATGAACGGCATGATCAGTCCCGCGCCAAGGGATGTGAGCAACATGGGCAGGATCAATTTCGTGAGCAGGAGCGGATGCTTCGCCGCGTACTGGAATGGGGCGAAGATGGCGCGCTGTCCGCGCTCGAGGCGCGGGGAGGTGAGAAAGACCAGCGGCAGGATCGCGAACGCTGCGCCGATGCCGACCACGAGGATGGAACTCCCATACGCAGAGCTGGAGGTGGCGGACGCGTTCTGCGCATTGCCCATCCAGGTGGGGAGGTAGCCGCCGATCCAGTTACCGACGGAGGCCATCGTCATTTGCAGTCCCTGGCCGAAACTGAATAGGTAGGTGCGCTCCTTCTCGGAACTGTTCTCCATCAGGAAGGGCGACATGGTAACGCCTGCCAAACTTTGCGCGATGCCAGAGAGCACGTTCATGGCATAGAGCATGCCTATCGCAGGCCAGAGCGACATTGCCACGATGGACGCGCTCAACAGCGCGCCCGAGAGCACCAGGGAGCCTTTCCGTCCCAATTGGTCAGCCAGATAGCCGATGGGCAGGGCTACGATCAAAGCCGTCATACTGCTGGTGGTCGTCAGGTTGCCGAGCAGGGCCTCGTCAAAGCCGAGGCTGAGGACGAAGAAATTGAACAGCAAACGGAAAACGCCCATCACCATGCCAGTCATGATGACATTTAAAAGATAAAAGCGCGCATTGGGAGTGAAATCGCGCAAACGTGCGCCATATTCCCCGAACACGCGGAAGGGACGGAATGAACCAGTCTTTGCTTTTTGCATTTTTTCCTTTTGGATTGCGCCATCGACGCGAACACCACGAATCTCGCCGCGACCTTTGCGAAATTCGCGTGATAAAAAATTTTTTCTTTGCTGTGGATGGCGGATTATTCTTCCGATTTTCCTTCGAGGAAAGCGGAGAGGTTGTTGAACGTGGCGCCAAGCGCCTGCTGACGGATGGCATATCGCTTTTCGCCATGTTCCATGGAAAGTTCCACGAGACTCGCGAGACGCAGATCGTTGAGATGATGGATGACGGTGGGCGCACGCAATTGCAGTTTGCGCGCCAACTCCGACGGGGTGAGGGATTCGCGCGAGAGGTAGAAGAGAATCTTGAGACGGGTGGGATCGGCCAACGCCTTGAGCGACCGCACCAGCCCATCGGGCAGGGTCTCACCAGGGACGGCGGAAACGTTCGCGGGGCGCGTCCCGAAGACGACTAGTTGCGTATCGTTATCCAGTTTTTCGAAAAAGATGAGGGGCGTTGTCGAGAAGGCGGGAGCAAAGACGAACTTGGACGCGGTGAATTCTTCGCCGAGTTGCACGCCCTGCGAAAGCTCGAGGAACAATTCATCCAACGGAAGTCGGGAGGCGAGCGCCTGGGCGTTTTCGAGTCCCGCGCGCAGGTAGGGCAGGATGCGCTTTTCCTCCTCCGCGAAGAAAGCCTGATAGTAGGCTTGCAGGGCAGAGAGCATGATCTCGCCCATCTCCTCGGGGCGGCTCCACCAATCCAGTGCGCGTTCGATGGCTTCTCGCTTCACGCCTTCATTTTTGTGCCTGAAAATCTTCATGAAAAACTCGGAGTCTTCAGGGGTCCATGCATGTTCCGCTGTGATCCGCAACAGGGTTTCGTGGAATTGCTTGATCTTGGCGGTCTCTTCATCGGTGTTGCCTTGATGGACAGGTTTGTCCAGTTTTTGCAGATGGAGCATCCGCTGGGCGGGCGGAATCTGTTTCAGCGCCCAAAGCGCGCTGATGGCGTCTTTGGGCGCGGGCAGGTCGTGGATCCATTGCAACGGCACGCCAAGGATGGGATACATCTCCTCCATGAATTTTCGTTCCGCGGGCGGAATGCGCGAGCGGACTCCCGCGGCCCAGGAGGGGCGAAGCCCAAACTGGTCGGGGTGGTGCAAAACATGCAGGCTGGCAAACAGTTCGTAGGCTGTGCCGAAATCCCATTCGATGGATGGGGCGGTTGCTTTGCTCATGCGTGATGGGCGAGGTGCGAGTGAGATTTCAAACTCTGTCCGAGTTTGATAAGCCAGTTGCCAATGCGATCTTCCATATAATCCCAGGCGCGGGGAGTTTGCGAAAGGACCAGGCGGAGCGCCTGTGAAATTCGGCTCTTCTTCAAGTGCTCGCGGTAGTCTTCGAGCGCGAGGCGATAGAAGGCTTGAGCGTAAAATTTAGACATGGTTTTCTCCTTTCTCAATGGCTGAAAACGGAATGGTTACTTCCGCGCAGAAAGTTTGTTGCCGAGCGAGATCAACCTCTTGCCCGTGGACGGCTGGATGTGCGCGTTGAAGGCGGGAAGCGCGATCAACATGTGGCCGAGGGTGAGTAGAAGTTGCCCGGTCTGGCGGGTGAAGAGGTCGCGGTCAGTAGGCAGGGACGAAGATGATGCGGCTTCGTAACCTTCTTCGGTGCAGGCATAGGTTTTTGGGTCTTGTACCAGGCTGGATTTCAAGTGGCTGGACATGAGAAACTCTTTTCTCTAAAAGGGCGGATATCAATGTTAGGCGAATGTCTGCGTTAGGTGTTTATCTAATTAGATAATAGTCTAACGGTAGCGAATTGTCAAGAGGAAAATGCTTGTTTTTCCTGTTTTGAGTCCATTGGGTGGGGGAAAAGATCGGGTTGGCTGAGTCCGCCAAAGGTCAAGAGCGAGGCGGATCGGGTCCATCAGAGAAATTTGGCGCTTGACGGTCGGTTTTGATTGTGCTATCCTAATCTTGGATATAATATCTAATATCTAACTCGGAGTCTGTAGACCTGATGCTCGTAGACATGACATCACATCGCCAGTTACACCATCTTGTTGCCAGCCAGTTGCGAACGGCAATCCTCGAGGGACGCTATAAGCCGGGCGAATGGTTGAGGCAGGAGCGGTTGGCTCAGGAATTGGGGACGAGCCAGATGCCGGTGCGCGAGGCTCTTAAGGAACTGGCCGCCGAAGGTTTGATCGAGCATGTGCCCTATCGGGGGATGAGGGCTGTCACATTTTCTCTGGAAGATATCGAAGACCTGTACGAACAGCGCTCGTTTTTAGAGGGACGCGCTGCCTCCTTTGCCGCGGAGAACATTACCGCGGATGAGTTGGCAGAGTTGAGGTCTCTGTTCACGGAGATGACAGGCCTTCCTGCAGAACAGATCGCCCAATACCGTAAATTGAACCGCCGTTTTCATGAGTTGATCTTTAAAGCCAGCCGCCGTGAGTATCTCATCCGCACGTTGACGCAGGTGTGGGTATCGTTTCCTACGATGCTCATTGGCAATTTTGTGCAAACCGCCCAACAACCCCTGCTTCAGCGTGATCCGCATGATGCAGAGGAGCACCTCGCGATCCTGACGGCGTTGGAAAACCATCAGGGCGAGCAGGCTGGCCTGCACATGAAGCGCCACATTTTGTCCGCGGCAAGCGACCTGCTTGTTTCGTTACGAGAATAATGAAACGTATACTGATGCCCATGGGTGGCGCCTTGGATGAGGTGAAAAAGCCCGAAGTCTTGATGGAATTCATTCGCCTGGCAGGCGGTAAGATGGCGCGCATCGTTATCTTTCCGCAGGCTTCGGCGCGGCGCGAGACCGGCAGAGAGTATGTGGATTTATTCAAATCTTTCGGCGCGAAGAATGCGGTCTCGCTGGAGTTTCGGACGCGCGTCGAGGCGGGGACGCGTGAGCAGGTGGATCTCGTCCGCGATGCGACGGGCATCTTCTTTTCGGGCGGGACGCAAATGCGCATCTCTGTGACGTTGGGCGGGTCGCGGCTCGAACCAGAGTTGCTTGCCGCCTACCGCCGCGGCTGCATCGTCGGCGGGACGAGCGCGGGAGCCTCGATCCTTTCGAAGACGATGATCGCCAACGGCAGGGGCGGACCTTCGCCGCGCGAGGGCATCGTCCAATTTTCAGCGGGATTGGGTTTCACCGACCAATTCGTGTTCGACCAGCACTTTCGTCAGCGCGACCGCCTGGGACGGTTGATGTATGCTGTGGCGACCCATCCTGGCACGTTTGGCGTGGGCATTGACGAAGACACCGCCGCAGTCGTGGAGGATGAAACCCGCTTATCGGTGGTCGGCGTTGGATGCGTCACCGTTGTGGACGGGGCCGAGATCGGCGCCACCGATGTTGCTGATGTGGAAAACCGCGGCCCGGTGGCGGTATCCAATCTACGAGTCCACGTTTTAACAAAAGGTTGTGTGTACGACGGAACGACCCGCACAGCGAGTCTTCCGCATAAATCGCTCCTTGTTGATTAGGAGCAAAACCAAAAAGGAGAAGAGTATGAAATTCATGAAGAACCTGTTGGCTGTATTGTTTGTGGCTTCCTTCCTGCTGTCCGCCTGCGGTGGGAACGAACCCGCGCCGACCGCCGAAGCGCCCACCCAGACGGCAACTGAAGCGCCCACCCAGGCTGTCGAAGTGGACCCGAACGCGCCGGTCAGCGGCGGAACCGTCATCATCGGCACGCCGCAAGAGCCGGGCATGATGAACACGCTGTTGACCTCCTCGTCCATCGAGGACGCGGTTGTGTCGTTGTTTGGTGAAGGCCTCGTCTCGGTCAACGAAAAGGGTGAGTACGTGCCCGTGTTGGCCAAGGAACTGCCGACCGTTTCGGAAGACGGCCTCGTTGTGACCTGGCTGTTGAAGGAAGGCGTCAAGTGGTCCGACGGCTCCGACTTCACCTGCGACGATGTCAAGTTCACGATGGAAGGCGCGCTCTCCGATCTCTCGCAGGTCAGCGCCTCTGGCTATCGCGACATTGAAACGCTCGAATGCCCCGACCCCTACACCGTGGTCGCCACCTTCGGCGAGATCTACGCTCCCTACCTGCGCCTGTTCGCCTACACCGTGCCCGATACCGCTGGCGCGTTGGAAGACATGGAAACCTGGGAGATGAACCGCACCCCGGTTGGCACCGGCCCGTTCATTTTGAGCGAGTGGGTCCCGGGCGATCACCTGACCTTCACCAAGAATCCCTACTATCGCGAAGAGGGCAAGCCCTACCTCGATAGCGTCATCATCAAGATCCTGCCCTCGCGCGAAGTGGGCATGCAATTGCTCGGCACCGGCGAGATTGACGCCCTGTGGGACCTGACCGAGGCCGACTTCCCCGCCTTGAAGCAGATGGAAGCCGATGGCGTTGCCTTCGTCTCGACCGTGACCGGCGAAAACGAATTGCTCAGTCTCAACTTTGGCAATAATGACGGCAGCGCGCCAGCCGATCCCTCCACCAACCCGCACCCGGTCCTGTATGATCTGAAGGTGCGCGAAGCCATCCAATACGCCATTGACAAGCAGAAGATCGTGGATGCGCTCCTATATGGCAATGTCAAGGCTGGCAACAGCGCCGTTCCGGTGGGCACCTTTGGTTGCCCTCAGCCGATCAGCGAGTTCAGCGTCGAGAAGGCCAACGCCCTGCTTGATGATGCGGGCTGGATGATGGGCGATGACGGCATTCGCGCCAAGGATGGCGTGCGCATGAGCCTGAAGATCGCCACCACCACAGGCAACCAACTGCGCGAACAGACCGAGCAGGTGCTGGCCGAAATGCTCAAGACCGTCGGCATCGAACTTGTAATCGAGAACGTTCCCTCGGACGTGTTGTTCGCCAGCTGGGAGAGCGATGGTATGCGCGACCACGGCACGTACGATATCGTGATGTACACCACTGGCCCGTCCACCGATCCCGACAGCCACCTGTACAGCAGCTTCCACAGCAGCGAGATCCCCACAGCGGATAACGAAGGCACCGGCTCGAACTTCAGCCGCTACATTAACGCTGACGTGGACTCCTGGCTCGACGAGGCGTCCACCATCACCGATACCGCCCGCCGCAAGGAACTGTACTGCAAGGTCATCGAGCAGATCAACAAGGACCTGCCGCGCATCTACCTGTACGAACGCCTGTCCATCATGGGACACCGCGCCGAGTTCCACGGCTTGAAGATCTCCCCGACCTTCGTGGACTTCGCCTGGGACGCCGCCAACTGGTGGTCCTCCAAATAACCAACCCATTTTGCCTGCCCCTTCCTCCTGAAAGGGAGGAAGGGGCAGGTCTTTTCCTCCGCCATGGCCACTTATTTCGCCCGCCGAATTTTGCAATCCATTTTCACGCTGATCGTCATTAGCATGATCCTGTACGGACTCATTTCCATTGTGCCGGGCGGGTTCATGAGCGCCTATACCGAACGGGCGGACTTCACACCCGAAGACCTCGCGCGCATCCGCGCCAAGTTTGGGCTGGACGACCCGATCCCGGTGCGTTACGTCAAGTGGCTGGGGAATATGCTGACGGGCGACATGGGCAATTCGTTCAGCACGAAGCGTCCCGTCATGCAGGAGATTGCCGACCGCCTGCCGAATACCCTGCTCCTGATGGGACTGATGATGGTCTGTACCCTTCTAGTCGCGATCCCGCTCGGCATCCTCTCGGCGGTGAAGCAATATACCTGGTTCGACCACGTCACCACCACGGTCGCGTTCGCGGGACAGTCCCTGCCCGTTTTCTGGTTTGGGCTTTTGCTCATCATCGTCTTTGCCGTGACGTTGCGCGGGGCCGATGGAAAGCCTCTCCTGCCTGGCTCGGGAATGTATACGCTGGGCGAGCCGTTCTCCCTTGCAGACCGCATCAAGCACCTCATCCTGCCCGTCTCCATGCTCACCTTCGTCTCCGCCGCGGAATATATGCGTTACCTGCGCTCGTCCATGTTGGACGTGATCAATGAAGATTATGTGCGCACCGCGCGCGCCAAAGGTCTGAGCGAACGCCTCGTCATCTACAAACACGCTCTGCGGAACGCCATCATCCCGCTGGTGACGTTGATCGCCCTAGACCTGCCCTCGCTTTTCGGTGGAGCTTTATTCACCGAAACGATCTTTGCCTGGCCAGGCATCGGGCGCCTGTATTTCACCGCCGCCCTCAAAACAGATTATCCACTGGTGATGGCGGTGCTGATGATCGAATCCGCCTTGATCATCGCCTCCAGCCTGCTCGTGGACTTTATTTACGCGCTCCTCGACCCGCGCATTCGACTTTCATAACTATGAGCACAAGCGCCTTTCCTGCGGAACGAACCAAGGGGATTCGGGAACAGTCCCTGTTCCTTTTCTTCTGGGTGCGTTTCATCAAACATAAAATGGCCCTCATCGGAGGAGCGGTTACGCTTCTCATTATCATCCTGGTTGTATTCGCGCCGATGCTTTCCAACTTTGACCCGATGACCCAGGACCTGCTCAACCGCTTCCAGCCTCCCTCCGCCGAGCATTGGATGGGCACCGACGACCTCGGCCGCGACATGTTCTCGCGCGTCCTGTACGGCGGACGCATCTCCCTCAGCGTCGGCCTGTTCGCCATGGGACTTGCCATTCTGCTCGGTTGCACCATCGGACTGGTCGCTGGTTATTACGGCGGCTGGGTGGACGCCGCGTTGATGCGCATGACCGAGATCTTCATGTCCATCCCGCGCCTGTTCGTGTTGATCGCGCTGGGCATGTTCCTGCGCACGCTCGACCTGCCTTTCCTGAAACCTGGTTCCTTCGTGCCGATCTCGCTCGTCATCGGCCTGCTCTCGTGGATGGGGACAGCCCGCCTCGTGCGCGCCTCCACCCTCGAGTTGCGCGAGCGCGAATTCATCCAGGCCTGCCGCGCATTGGGCGGCTCGGACGCGCGCATCCTCTTCCTACGCATCCTGCCGAACATCGCCAGCCCGATCATCGTCTCGGCCACGCTTGGACTGGCGGGCGCGATCATCAGCGAAAGCGGACTCTCCTACCTAGGCTTTGGCGTCCAACTTCCCACGCCCACCTGGGGCAACATGCTCTCGAACACCCAAAGCCAGATGACCACCGCCCCCTGGACGGCCATCTTCCCCGGTCTGATGATCTTCATTATCGTGATCGCCATCAACTACCTCGGCGACGGCCTACGCGACGCCCTCGACCCGCGGCATACGTTTAAGAAATAATTTTTTTGTAGACAAATTGCCAATTTGTCCCATACCATTTGGGAGATGTACTCATGAAATTGCGACTCCTCACCCTGATTGTTCTACTATCCCTTCTGCTTGGGCCGATGGGCAAGACCTCCGCCCAATCGTCCCCGGGGTTGCTCCTGCCCATCGGAGCGGGTTACACCGATACCTACGGCGTCATGGGCCAATATGCCGTGGATAACGCCAAAGGGGATGTCGTCCACATCCTTATCCTAGCCACGCCATACTCGACCAATTCGGATCACATCTCCTCTGGCGAGAGGGCGCAGAACCTCAAAGACGCTGAGGAGCGCCGCATCCAGACTCAGGGCGCGTGCGAACGCAACCTCCCCGAAGGTTCCACGCTGACCTGTAAAGTGGAACTCCTTCCCATCTTTACGCAGGAGGACGCCAACGATCCCGAAAACCTGAAATATTTCAGCGATGACGTCTCCATGATCTTCATCCTCGGTGGCGACCAGGAGACTGGCATCGGCGCCATCATCAATTCCCCTGTCGAAGCGCGCATCAACGAACTGCACGACAACGGCACGATCCTCGCGGGCACGAGCGCGGGTGCGGCCATGCTGTCCAAGGTCATGATCGCCGACCTGTCTATGGGCTACGGCGTGGACGATGGCCTGTTCGCTGGCGCAGTGGAGATCTGGAACTCGCCCGATAAACGCGGCTTCGAATTCAGCATCCAGAACGCGGTGGTGGACCAGCACTTCTTCCAGCGCGCCCGCATGGGACGCCTGCTGAACGCCATTGCCCAGCCCAATATCCCCAACGTGGGAGTCGGCGTTGACGCGTACACGGGCATCGTCTCTGACAACGAACTCCTGAGCGACGTCTTTGGACTGTATGTGGTCGCGATCCTCGACGCCGAGACCTACCACGCGGCGGACAACGTCAAATACGTCACCATCAACCCGAACCGCCCGCCGATCATGAGTTTCCGCAACGTGGTCTATCACCTGCTCGCGCAGGGCGACGTGACCTACGACCTGAAGACGCTCACCTCCTCGCTGGCGAATCCCGCGCCCACCCTCGAGCGCAACTTCGACTCGCTTCAAATCCCCGCAGGCGCGGGGACGCTGATCCTCTCTGGCGACTTGATAGATAACCTCGAAAACAGCGCCGTGCTGAACGAATTCAAAGCCATCGCGGGCGAGAACATCTTCATCGTCGCCAGCGGCTACCCCTCGGGTCGGTCCGCGGAAACCGCCATCAAGAAGTACACCGAAGCGCTTGGCATGGACGTCCAATCCGTTTTCGTGCAAGACCAGCCCATCGAAATTCCCGAAGGCACGAGCGCGATCCTCGTCATTGGCAAGGACCAATCCAAGGTCAAGACCGAAGCGCTCGCGCCCCTTAAAGACTTCTGGCTGGCGGGCAACCCTGTCATGGCCGATAACGCCGCCATGCCCGTCTTCGGCGCGTTCTACGCCCCGCACGAACCCACGCCCGACGACGCCGAACGCGAAGAACTTGCCACGCAAAAATCCTTCTGGCAGGGACGCACCAAGATCGCTGAAGGCCTCGGCTGGGTGAACATCACCCTCGAGCCACAGATCATCGCCGACAAACGCTTCGGCCGCCTGACCTCGCTGGCGTACAACCATCCCGAATTGGTGGCCTTTGGCCTCAACAAAGACACCGCCATGCTGTTCGACGCGCAGGGCGCGCACGTGATCGGCGACAACGGCGTCTTCGCCTTCGACTTCCGCAAGGCCACCCTCCAGATCGGCGCCAACGACGGCTTCACCGTGGCCAACGCCATGCTCGACGTTTTCGTCCCTGGCGATATCGTCCAACCCGAGAAGGCCGACGTGAACGCGCGCTTCGACCCCGCGCCGACTCCCGTCCTGCCGACCGCGGTCCCGACGCCCACTGCTACCCTCGCTCCCACCCCGACCGTGGCCGCGTCTCCCGCCCCGATGGATGCCCCCGCCTCCACCCCCGTCCCGACGACGGAACCGCCCGCGCAGGCGACCTCCTCCTCGCTGACGCCGTTCATCATCGGCTTGTTGGTAATCGTTGTGGTCGTCTTGTTCTGGCTCGCAAGAAAACGCAAATAAGACCAACCCATCTCGCCGCCCCGAAGACTGTCTTCGGGGCGGTTTTATTTTAAGAACGCACGACGATATCATATGGGAAATTTAGTGGGGTAATAAATTTAGCCCATAAACCATATAATAAATATGCCAAACCATTCATTGCATGGCTCACATGGATAGCGCAAGGCGCGCAAAATTTTTGCGATAAAAAAAGGATACCGATATGAACCGCCGATTGAACCTCTCAACCTTTTGGATTCCCCTGCTTGTCGTTTTCGCCCTCCTTGCCGCGGCAGCGCCCGTTGGAAGCGCGCCCCCCATCCCGTCCGCGCCTGTGCCGAAGAATATCAAGTTCGAGACTGTCGCGAGCGGCCTTGTCGATCCCCTGTTTGTGACTCACGCAGGCGACTCATCCAATCGACTTTTCATTGTCCAACGCGGCGGAGAGATCCTCATCTACAAAAATGGCGCATTGAACGTCACTCCTTTCCTGGATGTGAGCGACCTGCCCATCACTCCTGGCAACGAGCAGGGACTCCTGGGCCTGGCCTTTGACCCGAGTTATGAAACGAATGGAAAGTTTTACATCAGCTATACCGATACAAACGGGGCTGTCACGTTGGCGCGTTACACCGTCTCGGCCAATCCCGATATTGCCAACACCGACCCCGAAATTTTGCTGAACCTGCCGAAAACATTTACCAATCACAACGGCGGTATGATCGCGTTTGGTCCCGATGGTTATCTTTACATGGGGGTGGGCGATGGCGGCGGAGGCGGCGATCCCGACGATAACGGACAGGACCGAACCGTTTTGTTCGGCAAGATCCTGCGTCTCGACGTGAGCGCCGCGGGCGCGTATCAAATCCCTCCCACGAACCCGTATTACAACGTCAATCCCACCAATATTAAACAGGAGATCTGGGCGTATGGCGTTCGTAACCCCTGGCGCTTCTCCTTTGACCGTTCCACGGGCGACCTTTACATCGGCGATGTTGGACAGAACGCGCAGGAGGAGGTGGACTTTCAACTCGCGGGAGCCAGCGGAGGCAAAAACTATGGCTGGCGGGTGATGGAAGGAAACCTTTGTTATGACGCGGCCACCTGCACGCCGCCTCCCAATCATGTCCCGCCAGTGGCTGTGTATAACCACGGCCTCAACGACTCGTACGGTTGCTCGGTGACGGGCGGTTACGTGTACCGCGGCCCCGCCTTCCCCGACCTGACTGGCGTGTATCTCTACGCCGATTTTTGTTATGGCAAAATTTGGGGCATGACGAAGAACGCCTCCAATCAGTGGGTCTCCACGCTGATCGCCAACACGGGCTATAACATCTCGTCCTTTGGCGAAGACGAGCAGGGCAACCTGTATATCCTTGATTATCGCGATGGCAATGTCTTCCGTCTGGCCGAAGCGGAGGTCGTTTCTGAACTGTTTTCATCCGTCGGCGCGCGGGATGGGATCGTTTTGGAGGCCAGCGAAACCTCGGGGACGGGCGGCGCGATCAACACGACGCAACTTGTCCTCGCGGTGGGCGATAACCAGACCGACCGCCAGTACCGCTCCGTCCTTTCGTTCGACACGTCTGCCCTGCCCGATAACGCCCACGTCATCGCGGTGACGCTCAAGATCAGACAGCAGAAAATCATCGGCGACAATCCCTTCCTGACGCACGGCAGTCTCGTGGCCGAATTGGGTAACCCCACCTTCGGCTCCAGCGCGGACCTGGAGGCGGGTGACTTCCAATCCTTGGGCGCTGGCCTCGCTGGGACCTTCACCCCGGTGCCCGTCAACTCGTGGTATTCGCTCAAGTTCAACTTCCCCAGCCTCGCCAAGCTCAACCTCGCGGGACTCACCCAGCTACGCCTGCGCTTCACCGTCGACGATAACGACGATCTCAACCGCGACACCCTCCAATTCATCAGCGGAGACCATCCCAGCGCGGCCGCGCGGCCTGTGTTGATCGTGGACTATTTCCTGCCGTAGATCGCGGCGATAAACCTGAAGAGACGCGGGCTGAATTCAGCCCGCGTCTTTGTTTCTGGGAGGTATAATCGAATCGTCAATTGGGACAGTCTGTTGCAGCGCTACAAACAAGGGAGAAGATACGATGAACAATAAAAATTCAGGAGCGGTTGATAATAACGACCAGGCTGATAACGGAGACGCGTTGGTTGGTGGGAATGCGTTGGGTAACGTTATTATTACTGGGAATAATAACAAGGTTAATGTGGGTAAATCCGAGACGGTTGAGAAACCTGCCGCGAAGAAAAAACGTTCCCGCGCTGCGAGGAAAAAGAAATCAACAACGAAAAAACCGAATACGCAAATCATCGTGGCGCTGATTGGCGCGATTGGCCTCATTATTGCGGCTTGGCTGGGATCGCCCATTTTAGAACGGCTTCTTCCGACGCCCGCGCCATCTCCAACTACCACGATCTACGTGAGCGAGACATCAACCACCCTCGAAAGCCAGACGCCAATCTTGACGCAAACGCCTCTCGAAAGCGAGACGCCCACCTTCGTTTTCACCAACACTCCCGCGCCAACGATTACTGCCTCTCCTTCGCAAGAGACAACGGAGGAGAAAATGACGGTGAGGTTCTCTGGCAGTCCACTGGATGGCAAAGCTCCCTTGCGGGTGAATTTCAACGCGCGCGAATCGTTTGTCACGCTCCCCGACGGAAGTACGCTCGCTTGCGGAACGACTCGCCTGTGTCATTACACTTTTACGGTATTGCTTGATGGAGCCCAGATCGAAACATACGCGAACACGGATGGGCTTTATTCCTACAAATTCGGAAAACGCGGCCAGTATGTTGTGACAGTCACCGTTTGCCGAGACGAGGTCTGCAGTGGGTCAAGGGTTACGGTCAACGTAAGGTAAGCGCGATCGTATCCTCGCGCCAATAAGCGCATCGCTACCGCCACGCGGATGATTTGTTCGCGTGGCGGCTTTTTAGGCCGAAAAGGTAAAATGGAGAAAAACATTGGCGTCCCGCCCATTTCAGTGCGGCTGGGAAAAAGTTACAAAAACGGAGGCGAATATGCAAACCTTGGATGACAGACAATCTGCGTGGCGGGTGGCTTTGATCATCGTCTCGCTCGCCGTTGTTGTTGTGACGTTGTTGTGCGGTTCTTTTTTCTTTACCCGATGGAAGCAAAATCAGAGGAGATTGAATGGCCCTGATCCGTCGCTGGAGCCAGGCATTGTAGATAAGCGAAACGTTTCCATGAATCTAATTCCGCAGGGCAATTTCAGTATGGGAAATAAGACTCTCCTGACGGTATTTTTAGACGCTTACTACATGGACGTCTACGAAGTGACCAACGGCATGTATAAAGATTGCGTGGAGAATGGCCCATGTCAACCGCCTCTCACGGAGCGTTCCTATACCCGCGATTCTTATTACAACAATCCCGAATTTGCCAACTACCCTGTGGTGTATGTGAACTGGGATCAAGCGCAAGCTTATTGCAGGTGGCGCGGTGGAAGGCTTCCCACCGAAGCGGAGTGGGAAAAAGCCGCACGCGGCGACGCGGACGCGCGCTCTTTGCCGTGGGGAGAAGACCTGACCTGTGAAAAGACCAATTACGATCAATGCTTTATCGGCGATACGACGGAAGTGGGAAGTTATCCCGATGGCGTCAGCCCCTATGGTATTCACGATATGATGGGAAATGTTTGGGAATGGGTGTCTGATTGGTATTCCACCTCTTACTATTTAGGCTCTCCTGCGCTCAATCCGAAAGGGCCGAGGAGCGGAACTGCCCACGTCTTGCGCGGGGCATCCTTTGATGAATACACCAACATGATGCGTGTTTCGTATCGTGGTTATGATGTTCCTCTGAACGCCACTTTTGAGATCTGCATCCGTTGTGTGCAAGAAGTGAGGTAGCCGTACAGCCGTCCCCTGCACTTCACCTGCAATACTGATCCAATTATTATAAGGAGACTTTCTCATGGACCAACCAACGCCCGCCCCAGCAAAATCAAACCGCCCCATCCTTGCCTTGTTGCTTTCCCTCTCTTCGTTCTTGTTCTGCTGTATCTCGTTTGCCGTGAACAACCCCAATGGCTTTGACGC
>Ga0268298_10003424_pt1 | contig 16253 bp, 11 predicted proteins | sample WWTPWeurt_MetaG_FD_194462 | JGI IMG/M metagenome (GOLD analysis project Ga0268298, IMG submission 194462) | Activated sludge microbial communities from WWTP in Nijmegen, Gelderland, Netherland - WWTP Weurt | ecosystem: Engineered > WWTP > Aerobic digester > Activated sludge | place... | reverse complement strand
GCGGGCTGACCGGGCGCAAGATCATCGTCGACACCTACGGCGGCGCGGCCCCGCACGGCGGCGGCGCGTTCTCCGGCAAGGACCCGTCCAAGGTCGACCGCTCCGCGGCGTACGCGGCGCGCTACGTGGCCAAGAACATCGTCGCGGCCGGGCTGGCGAGCAAGTGCCTGGTGCAGGTCTCGTACGCGATCGGCATCGCGCGCCCGACCTCCGTCATGGTCACGACCGAGGGCACCGGCAAGGTCACCGACGAGCGGCTGTCGGAACTCGTGCAGGCGCACTTCGACCTGCGCCCGAAGGGCATCATCCAGATGCTCGACCTGCTGCGCCCGATCTACCAGAAGACCGCGTCGTACGGGCACTTCGGGCGCGACGAGCCCGAGTTCACGTGGGAGCGCACCGACAAGGCGGCGGCGCTGAAGGCGGCGGCGGGGGTGTAATTGCGGCGCCGCGGCGCGGGTCACGGCGACAGCCGCACCCGCGCCCACCCCCCGTCGTCCTGCCGCCGGTACGCGAGCCGGTCGTGCAGGCGCGACGGCCGCCCCTGCCAGAACTCCCAGTAGTCCGGCACCAGCCGATAGCCGCCCCAGTGCGGCGGGCGCGGCGGGTGCAGCCCGTACTTGAGCCCGTATTCGGCCGCCCGCGCCACCAGCGCCGCGCGCGACGACAGCGGCTCGCTCTGCTCGGAGGCCCACGCGCCGATGCGCGACGCGAGCGGGCGCGTCTCGTAGTACGCGTCCGACTCCGCGCCGTCGACCTGCTCGACGCGGCCCTCGACGCGCACCACGCGCTCGAGCTCGACCCAGTGGAACTGCAGCGCCGCGAACGGGTGCGCCTCGAGCTCGCGGCCCTTGCGGCTGCGGTAGTTCGTGTAGAACACCAGCCCGCGCGCGTCGAAGTCCTTGATCAGCACGACGCGCGTCGAGGGCCGGCCGTCGGCGCCAACGGTCGCCACCGTCATCGCGTTCGGCTCGGGCACGCCGGCGTCGAGCGCGTGCTGGAACCACTGGCGGAACTGCTCGAGCGGCGCGTCGTGCGCGCGGCTCTCCTCGAGCTCGCCCTTCTCGTAGCTCTTGCGAAGGTCATGGATGTCGGCCATGGCGCAAGTGTACGGCGCCGCGGCGGCCGTGCGCCGCCGGCTTCCCCCTCATTTGGGGGGAGAGCGGCGGGCGCGCGCTGACTAACCTGCGTCGAATCCCGTCCGATTCCCGGAGGCGGCCATGGCCGTGATCCTGATCGACGACGCATTCGCGTCGGAGTCCCAGACCTTCGTCGACTTCACCGCGCGCCTGACCGCACCGGTCGCGCAGCGCGTGACCGTCAACTACACGATCGCCGGGCTGAGCGCCGGGGGCGCCGACCTGGTCGGCGGCAATGGCAGCTTCGCGTTCGACCCCGGCCAGACGACGCAGACTTTCCGCGTGCAGCTGCTGCCGGACGCCGCGGTCGAGTCGATCGAGGCGTATCGCGTCGCGTTCTCCGGCGCGGTGAACGCGCAGCTCGGCACCACGCAGGCGCTGGGCTTCATCGTCGACAACGACGCGCCCACAGGCACGCCGGTGGCGCGGCTGCTCGGCGGCGCCACCGTCGACGAGACCGACGGCGCCGCGCGGTTCGTGGTCGCGCTCGACCGTCCGTCGACCACCCCCGTCACGATTGCGTGGTCCACCGCCGACGGCAGCGCGCAGGCCGGCGGCGACTACACCGCGAGCGCCGGCGTGCTGACGTTCGCGCCCGGCGTCGTGGCGCAGACGCTGAGCGTGCCGATCCTCGACGACGCCCAGCCCGAGCCCGACGAGAGTTTCGCGATCGCGCTGTCGGCGCCGGTCGGGGCCGTGCTCGGCGACGCCCGCGCCGACGCGATCATCGGCCGCAGCGACGCCACCGCGTCGACCGGGCCGAGCGTGTCGGTGGCGGACGCGATCGCCGACGAGAACGACGGCTGGGAGTCGTTCACGGTGCAGCTGTCCGCGCCCAGCACGCAGGTCGTGTCGGTGAACTACACGGTGCGCGGGCTGAGCGCCGGCGGCGCCGACGTGACCGCGGTGTCCGGGACGCTCGCGTTCGACCCCGGCCAGACGACGCGCGCCGTGCGCGTGCCGGTCGCGGCCGACGTGGCCGTCGAGAGCACCGAGGTGTTCCAGGTCGGGCTCTCGGGCCCGGTGAACGCGGTGCTCGGCAATTCCGCGGCGTGGGGCCAGGTCTTCGACCGCGACGGCGCCGCGGGCGCGCCGACGATCTCGGTCTCGGACGTCGTCGTCGACGAGCGCGACGCCTTCGCGCGCTTCGTCGTGAGCACCGACCGCCCTTCGACGTCGCCGTTCACGGTCGCGTACGCGACCGCGGCCGGCACGGCGAGCGCCGGGGCCGACTTCGCGCCGGTGAGCGGCACGCTGACGTTCGACGCCGGCCAGCGCGCGCAGACGGTGCTCGTGCCGATCGTCGACGATTCGGCGCGCGAGCCCGACGAGCTCTTCTCGCTCGCACTGTCGGCTCCCAGCCTGGGAAGCCTGGGGCACGCGAGCGGCAGCGCGCTGATCGGCCGCAACGACGCCCCCGCGGCGACGCTGCCGATCGTCTCGACCGCCTCGGTGAACGTCGACGAGTCGATGGTCTTCGCGGACTTCGTCGTCCAGCTGTCGACGCCGTCGGTGCAGCGCGTCTCGGTCGGGTGGGTCGCGAGCGGAGCGACCGCCGGCGGCGCGGACCTGAGCGGCGAGTCCGGCACCGTCGTCTTCGAGCCCGGCGAGACCACGCGCGTCGTGCAGGTGCCGCTGTTCACCGACACCGCGATCGAGCCCGCCGAGGTGTTCCGGTTCACGCTCGCGTCGCCGGTCAACGCGCAGCTCGGCTCGGGCGGCGTGATCGGCGCGATCCAGGACAACGACGCCGTCGCCGGCGCGCCGCGGATCTCGATCGGCGACACGGTCGCGTTCGAGGGCGACGTCGCGCGCCTGCCGGTGACGCTCGACCGCCCTGCGACATCGCCGCTCACCGTGTCGTACGCGACGTTCGACGCGAGCGCCGTCGGCGGCGCGGACTACCTGCCGGCCAGCGGAACCCTGGTGTTCCTGCCCGGCGAGACCGCGCGCACGGTGCTCGTCACGGTGCTCGACAACGCCGCCGCCGAGTCGAACGAGGTGTTCGACGTGCGTCTCGCCGCGCCCAGCCAGGGGCTGCTCGCCGACGCCGGCGGCACGGTGCTGATCCCGCGCAACGACATGGCGGCGGTCAACGTGCCGAGCGCGTCGGTGCAGCCGGTGACGGCCGGAGAGAACGAGCCGTACGCGGACTTCATCGTCCAGCTCGACCGCCCCGGCACGCAGCGCGCGAGCGTGAACTTCACGGTCAGCGGCGTGACCGCGGGCGGCGCCGACGTGGTCGCGCAGTCGGGCACGCTGGTCTTCGACGCCGGCCAGACGGCCGCGGTCGCGCGCGTGCCGATCATCAGCGACGCGCTCGCCGAGCCCGCCGAGACGTTCCGGCTGTCGCTGTCGGGGCCGGTCAACCTCGCGATCGCGTCCGACAGCACGAGCGTGCTCGGCACGATCGTCGACGACGACAGCGGGCCGTCGGGCTCGCAGTTGCGCTTCGGGGTGCCCGAGGCGGACCACGCGGAGGGCACCGGGACCGGGAACGCGTTCACATTCGAGGTCGAGCGCGTCGGCGACACGTCGCAGGGCGCGTTCGTCAATTGGGCGGTGACGTCCGCGTCGGCGGACCCGGCCGACTTCGGCGCCACCGCGTTCGCGTCGGGCCAGCTCCAGTTCGCCAGCGGCGAGGCGTCGAAGCTGATCGTCCTGCAGGCGGCGGGCGACGCCACGCTCGAGCGCCACGAGGATTTCGCGCTCACGCTGTCGGGCGCGTTCGGCACCACGCTGGACTCGGCGACGCAGGCCGGCCGGCTGCGCAACGACGACCCGGTGCCGCGCGACCACGTGCCCACGTACGGCAGCGACGCGACGTTCCTGTTCGACCCGGTGTACTACCTGTGGAAGTACCCCGAGCTCGTGCCGACCGTGTCGCTCGCGGCGGCCGCGACGGACTACCTGACGGCCGGCGCCGCCGCCGGCCGCTCGCCGAACAGCTGGTTCGATCCCACCTACTACGCCAACCGCTGGCCGGACCTCACGCCGCTGCACCTGGACGACGCGACGCTGTTCGCGCACTTCAACCTGTACGGGGTCTGGGAGGGCCGCTCGCCGGGCCCGAAGTTCCAGCAGATCGACGGCGACCGCTACCTCGCCGAGAATCCGGACGTCGCCGCGTACGTGGACGCGAATCTGGGATCGTTCCTCGGCAGCCGCTCGAACGGCGCGATCGCGCACTTCATCATCTACGGCAATGCCGAGCAGCGGCTCGCGTTCGACACCAACGCGCAGGTGATCACGCTGGACTACCTGCTGAGCTGACCCGCAGGACGGGCACCGCGCGCCGAGTTCGCCGGCGCGCCCTGCCCCGCCGGCCGCCCGCTCGGCCCTGCCGGCCCGACCGACGGCAGGGCCGCCGTCAGCGCTGCCAGCGGCATTCCGATAGAATCGCCGACTGCCCGAGGAGCGCTGCAACGGGTTCCCCGCCGTCCCACGGCGCGGTTCCGCCAGGCTCGGGCTTGAACCTCGTTCAAACGGCGCTCGTTGACCCGTGACCCGGTCACGGAGAACGAGCACCCCGCCGCCGTCCCGCGCGCCCCCTCGTTCCCCGCGATCCGGTCACCCTTCGATGGAGTGACCATGTCCGCCGTTCCCAAGTCCGCGCCGTTCTCCGACTTCAAGGTCGCCGACCTCTCGCTCGCCGCGTGGGGCCGCAAGGAGATCCGCATCGCCGAGACCGAGATGCCCGGCCTGATGGCGATCCGCGACGAGTACGCCGCGAGCCAGCCGCTGAAGGGCGCGCGCATCACCGGCTCGCTGCACATGACGATCCAGACCGCGGTGCTGATCGAGACGCTCACCGCGCTCGGCGCGCAGGTGCGCTGGGCCTCGTGCAACATCTTCTCGACGCAGGACCACGCGGCCGCCGCGATCGCGCAGGCCGGCGTGCCGGTGTTCGCGGTCAAGGGCGAGTCGCTCGCCGAGTACTGGGACTACACGCACCGCATCTTCGACTGGGCCGACGGCCAGCCGTCGAACATGATCCTCGACGACGGCGGCGACGCGACGCTGCTGATCCACCTGGGCACGCGCGCCGCGAAGGACCCGTCGGTGCTCGCCAATCCCGGCAGCGAGGAGGAGGTGTGCCTGTTCGACTCGATCCGCGCGCGCCTGGCGAAGGACCCCGGCTTCTACGAGCGCAACCTGAACGCGATCGTCGGTGTCACCGAGGAGACCACCACGGGCGTCAAGCGCCTGTACCAGATGTCGGCGAAGGGCGAGCTCGCGTTCCGCGCGATCAACGTCAACGACTCGGTCACGAAGAGCAAGTTCGACAACCTCTACGGCTGCCGCGAGTCGCTGGTCGACGGCATCAAGCGCGCGACCGACGTCATGGTCGCCGGCAAGGTCGCGCTGGTGTGCGGCTACGGCGACGTCGGCAAGGGCTCGGCGCAGGCGCTGCGCGCGCTGTCCGCGCAGGTGTGGGTCACGGAGTGCGACCCGATCTGCGCGCTGCAGGCGTCGATGGAGGGCTATCGCGTCGTGACGATGGACTACGCGGCCGACAAGGCCGACATCTTCGTCACCGCCACCGGCAACCGCGACGTGATCACGTACGCGCACATGAAGGCGATGAAGGACCAGGCGATCGTCTGCAACATCGGCCACTTCGACAACGAGATCGACGTCGCCGGGCTGAAGGCGAACTGCACCTGGGAGAACATCAAGCCGCAGGTCGACCACGTCATCTTCGCCGACGGCAAGCGCATCATCCTGCTCGCCGAGGGGCGCCTGGTGAACCTGGGCTGCGCGACCGGCCACCCGTCGTACGTGATGAGCTCGTCGTTCGCGAACCAGACGATCGCCCAGATCGAGCTGTGGACGCACAAGGACTTCTACGAGCGCGGCAAGGTGTACGTGCTGCCCAAGCACCTCGACGAGAAGGTCGCGCGGCTGCAGCTGAAGAAGCTCGGCGCGATGCTCACCGAGCTCTCGCCCGCGCAGGCCGCGTACATCGGCGTGCCGGTCGAAGGGCCGTACAAGTCCGACAGCTACCGCTACTAGAGGGCCGCTGCGTGAAGATCGCGATCGTCGGCGCCGGCGGCGTCGGCGGCTACTTCGGCGCGCGCCTCGCCGCCGCGGGCGAGGACGTCCGCTTCGTCGTGCGCCCCGGCACGAAGGCGGCGCTGCTCGCACGCGGCCTCGTCGTCGAGAGCACGGTCACGCCGGTGCGGCTGGCGTCCGTGCGGGCGAGCTCGGACCCCGCCGAGGTCGGGCCGGCCGACGTCGTGCTCTTCACGGTCAAGCTTCCCGACGCGGCCGACGCCGCGGCGCTCGTGGCGCCGCTGCTCGGCCCCGACACGGTCGCGATCCCGTTCCAGAACGGCGTCGAGGCGGCGCAGATCCTCGCGCGCGCGGTTCCCGCGCGACAGGTCGCCGCCGGGGTCGCGTACATCGCGTCGTCGCAGCGCGAGCCCGGCGTCGTCGTGCACGGCGGCCCGTTCGCGCGGCTGCGCTTCGGCGCGCTCGCGCCGGGCCAGCGCCCGGTGCTCGAGGCCTTCGAGGCGGCGTGCCGGCGCGCGGACATCGACGCCGAGTGCGTCGCCGACGTGCGGCTCGCGCTGTGGGAGAAGTTCGTCTTCCTCGTGGGCCTGAGCGCGATGACCGCGCTCACGCGCCGCCCGATCGGCGTGATCCGCGCCGAGCCGGTCATGCGCGCGACGCTGCGCGAGGTGATCCGCGAGACCTGCGAGGTCGGCCGCGCCGAGGGCGTCGCGCTGCCGGCGGACTTCGTCGACGAGCGCATGCGCTTCGTCGACACGCTGCCGGAGACGATGAAGGCGTCGATGCTGCACGACCTCGAGGCCGGGCGCCGGCTGGAGCTCGAGTGGCTGTCGGGCGCGGTGGTGCGCCTGGCCGGGCGCCACGGCATCGCCACCCCGGTCAACCGCACCGTCGTCGCCGGCCTCGCGCCGTGGGCCGGCGGCGCGGGCGGCGCCTGACCCGTCGCGCCGCATGCGCGCCGACCGGCTCCTCGTCGCCCGCGGGCTGGCCGGCTCGCGCACGCTCGCGCAGCGCCTGATCGAGGCGGGCCGCGTGCGCGCCGACGACGTTCCGGTGCGCAAGCCGAGCGACGCGATCGGCGAGCACGCGATGCTCACGCTCGCCGGCGGCGACGAGGACCGCTTCGTGTCGCGCGGCGGACTGAAGCTGGCGGGCGCGCTGGCCCGCACCGGTGTCGACCCGCGCGGACGCGCGTGCCTCGACATCGGCCAGTCGACCGGCGGCTTCACCGACTGCCTGCTGCAGGCGGGCGCCGCGCACGTGACCGGCGTCGACGTCGGCCACGGGCAGCTCGCGCCGCGCCTCGCGGGCGACGCGCGCGTCACCGCGATCGAAGGCGTGAACGCGCGCGCGCTCGACGCGGCCGCGCTCGACGGCGCGATGCCGTCGGGTGCGGCGTCGGCCGGTGCGGCGTCGGCCGGTGCGGCGTCGACGGGTGCGGCGTCGACGGGTGCGGCGTCGACCGGTGCGGCGTCGACCGGTGCGACGAGCGCCCGCGCGCTCCCTCCCGGCGGCTTCGGCCTCGTCGTGATCGACGTCTCGTTCATCTCGCTCACGCACGTGCTCGGCCCGGCGTTCGCGCTCGCCGCGCCCGGCGCCGTGCTGCTGGCGCTGGCCAAGCCGCAGTTCGAGGTCGGCCGCGAGGGGCTCGACCGGCGCGGGCTCGTGCGCTCCCCCGCGCTCTACGACGGGGTGCGCGAGTCGCTTTTCGCCGCCGCGGCACGCGCGGGCTGGCGGGTGCTCGACTGGTTCGACAGCCCGATCGCGGGCGGCGACGGCAACCGCGAATTCTTCCTCCACGCTCGCCGCCCGTCTCCGGGCGCGCCCGACACGAACACCGCACAGGATCCACGATGACGGCCAGCGTCAGCTTCGAGTTCTTCCCGCCGAACACGCCGGAGGGCGCCGTGAAGCTGCGCGCCACGCGCGCGGCCCTGCTGGGCGCCAGCCCCGAGTTCTTCAGCGTCACCTACGGCGCCGGCGGCGCCACGCGCGACAAGACGCTCGCGACCGTGCTCGAGATCGCGGCCGAGGGGCGCCCGGTCGCGCCGCACCTGTCGTGCATCGGTTCCACGCGCGAGTCGCTGCGCGAGCTGCTCGACATCTACCGCCGCCAGGGCATCCGGCGGCTGGTCGCGCTGCGCGGCGACCTGCCGTCGGGCATGGTCAACCACGGCGACTTCCGCTACGCGAGCGAGCTGGTCGAGTTCATCCGCGCCGAGACCGGCGACTGGTTCCGAATCGAGGTCGCCGCGTACCCGGAGATGCACCCGCAGGCGCGCTCGCCGCAGGCCGACCTCGACGCGTTCGTCGCCAAGGTTCGCGCGGGCGCCGACGCCGCGATCACGCAGTACTTCTACAACGCCGACGCCTACTTCCGCTTCCGCGACGACGCCGCGGCGCGCGGCGTGGGCGTCCCGATCGTGCCCGGCGTGATGCCGATCACGAACTTCGCGCAGCTGGCGCGCTTCTCCGAGGGCTGCGGCGCGGAGATCCCGCGCTGGGTGCGCGTGAAGCTCGCCAGCTTCGGCGACGACCGCGATTCGATCCGCGCGTTCGGCTTCGAGGTCGTCGCCGCGCTGTGCCGGCGCCTGGTCGAGGGCGGCGCGCCGAGCCTGCACTTCTACACGCTGAACCAGGCCAGCCCCAGCCTCGAACTCTGGAACGCGGCCGGCGTCCGAGGCGGCTGACGCGCGACGCGCCGCCACCGTCCGGAACGACGCGGGGCCGCCGCCGGCGGCCGTCCGCTGCCGCCGGCGGCCCGTCCGTCGGACGCTGTTGCGGCGGGCGCGTGCGCCGGCCCGGATCCGCTGGCCGCCGCGCCGGGGCGTCGATACCATCGTCTGGCACCCTGACCCGACCCCATGTCCACCGCGAGCCAAGCCCGGCACTGGCAAGACACCGCGCACGCCCGACCGCTGACGAGCCAGAAGCGCTTTCGCGTGACGGCCGAGCGCCTGGCGATGGGCATGTTCGTCGTCGAGCTCGACCGGCCGTGGCTGGACACGCCGTTCCTGATCCAGGGGTTCCTCGTCGACAGCGCGATCGAGCTGAGCACGCTGCGCAAGTACTGCCGCCACGTCTTCGTCGACCTCGAGCTGTCGCGCCCGGACGTCGCCGACGCGATCCGCGCCGGCAGTGAGGTCGACGAGTTCGACGTCGACGCGTCGGGCGAGGCGGACGCGTCCCCGGGGCATCGCGACACCGCGCCGCTGGCCGACCCGAACCCCGAAACGCAGGCCGCACCGGGCTCGGCGCGCGACGACGATCGTCCGCAGGCCGAAGCGACCGGCGACGACGCCGAGAGCGGCCTCCCGACCGTTCCCGCGACGCCGGCCGACGGCGCCGCGCGCCCGGCGCGCGCGCCGGCGCGCCCGCGCACCCCCGAGCGGGCCTATCGGATCCGCGCCGACGTGCGCATCACGACCGACACGCGCGAGCGCTTCCGCCACTTCATCCGCGGCGCACCGGTGGTGTCGCCGGCGGCGGCGGAGGAGTCGTTCGCGGCGCGCACGCTCGCGAAGCTCCGGGGCCTGCTCGGCGGCGCGCGCGGCGACGCGGCGTCCCGGCACGCCGACCCGGCCGCCGCCGCGCTCGCGTCGGCCGCCGAGATCGAGGCCGAACTGCGCGCGGCGCTGCCGCCGGACGCGAAGCTGAAGACCTACGTCGAGCGCCACCCGGTGGCCCGGGAGCTGCCGCGCGCGCGCGACGCGCTGACCCGCGGCGAGGAGATCCTCTCCGCGGTGATCGCCGACGTCCGCAACGGGCGCGCGCCGCAGGTCGAGCAGGTCTCGGACGTCGTCGACGCGATGGTCGAGAGCATGATCGACAACCCCGACGCGCTGCTGTGGGTCGCCCAGCTGCGCGAGGACCACGTCCAGACGTATCACCACGGCGTGCGCGTCGCGCTGTACCTGATCGCGCTCGGGCGCCAGCTCGGATTCCCGCGCGTCCAGATGGGCCAGCTCGGGATGATCGGCATGCTCGCCGACATCGGCAAGACGCGCCTGCCGCGCGCGCTGCTCGAGAAGCCCGGCATGCTCGTTCCGGCCGAGTACAGCATCGTCAAGGAGCACGTGCGCCTCGGGCTGGAGCTGCTCGCCCAGGACATGACGTTCGCGCCCGAGATCGGCATGGGCATCGCGCAGCACCACGAGCGCCTGGACGGCAGCGGCTACCCGAAGGGCCTGAGGGGCGACGAGATCAGCATCTACGGGCGCATGGCCGGCATCGCCGACAGCTTCGCCGCGCTGATCACGCCGCGCGCGTACGCGAACCCGCTCGCGCCGCAGGACGCGCTGATGAACCTGTACCAGTGGGCGGGCACGTCGTTCCACGCCCCGCTCGTCGAGCAGTTCGTGCAGGCGGTGGGCGTGTTCCCGGTCGGCAGCCTCGTCGAGCTCTCCAGCGGCGAGATCGCGGTCGTGCTCGCGCACAACCGGGTGCGCCGGCTCGAGCCGCGCGTGCTCGTGCTCACCGGCCCCGACAAGCGTCCGCTGCCGGTGCCGCTCGAGCGCGACCTGCTGATGCAGCAGCCGCGCGACGCGGCGGCCAGGCCGGTGCGCATCGTGCGCGGCCTGCCGTCGGGCGCGTACGGGCTGAAGCTGCGCGACTACTACGCCAGCGAGCTCGCGAACGCCGATGGCCTCGCCTGAAGCCTCCCTCGCGGCGAGCGGCACCGTCAGGCTGCCGCCCGCCGCGCTGCTCGCGCACCTCGCGTCGGCACGCGACCCGAAGTCGCACCGCGCGCTGCTGGTCGTCGCGCTGAACCGCTCCGACCGCCTCGCGGCGCTGGCGCAGTCGGCGCACGCGCGGCTCGTGCTCGCCGAGGCGCTGCGCCGCGTCGAGGCGATGCTGCGCCCCGGCGACCGCTACGCGGTGCCGACGCACGACGAGCTGTGGATCGCGCTCGCGAACCTGCCGACGCCGTCGCTCGCCGAGATGGCGGCGCGCACGCTGCGCGAGAGCCTGTCGCGGCCGATCGCGCCCGCGGGCGGCGCCCGCGACGCGGTGGGCGACCCGATCGTCCAGTTGCGGCCGTGCGTCGGCGGGGCGTCGTGCCCCGGCGCGAGCGCCGACGAGCCGATGGCGCTGCTGCACTGCGCCGCCGAGGCCTGCGCGCGCGCCGCCGGCGACGACGAGCACGTGCTCGTCGACGCGCTCGACGAGCACCACGCGTCGAGGGGCCGCGCGCGCATCGAGGCGGAATTGCGGTCGGCGCTGCACAACAACGAGCTCGACGTCTTCTTCCAGCCGCAGGTCGAGCTCGCGAGCGGGCTGTGCGTCGGCGCCGAGGCGCTGGTGCGCTGGGTCCGCGACGACGGAACGCGCGTCGACCCGGCGCTGATCGCCGCGGTCTGCGAGGAGCGCGGGCTGATGGGCCAGCTCACGCAGTTCGTGCTCAACACCGCGCTGCGTCACGTGATGACCTGGTCGTCGCAGGGCATCCACGCGCGGGTGTCGGTGAACCTGTCGTCGGTCACGCTGTCCGACGCGAGCTATCCGGCGCTGGTCGCGCAGGCGCTGTCGACGTGGGGCGTGCCCGCGTCGCGCCTGACGCTGGAGCTCACCGAGGGCGTGATCGTGCGCAACGAGACGGTCGCGATGCGCTTCATGCGCGAGGTGCGCGAGCAGGGCTGCCGCCTCGCGCTCGACGACTTCGGCACCGGCTACTCGTCGTTCGCGTACCTGCAGAAGTTCCCGCTCGACGAGATGAAGATCGACCAGTCGTTCGTGCGCAATGCGACCGGCGAGCGCTGCGACCGGCGCATCCTGCGCGCGCTCGTCGAGCTCGCGCACACCTTCGAGATGACCGCGCTGGCGGAAGGGGTGGAGAACGGCGAGTCGGTCGCGCTGCTGCGCGAGATCGGCTGCGAGGTCGCGCAGGGATTCCACTACGGCGCGGCGATGCCCCCGCTCGAGTTCGCGCGCTGGTACCAGCGCTTCAACGCGTCGGCGCCGGCCGAGGCCACGACCGCCGGTCGGTGACGACCCAGTCGAGCGGGCGCTCGTGCGGCCCGGCGTCGAACCCCGTCATCTCGCAGGCGTCGTAGGCGACGCCGACCGCGCACGCGCCGGCGAGCGCGGCCAGCGTGCGGTCGTAGTAGCCGCCGCCGTACCCGAGCCGGAAGCCGCGCGCGTCGAACCCGACGCAGGGCAGCAGCAGCGTGTCGGGCACCACCTCTTCGAAGGGGCGCGGCTCGCGCGTGCCGTGCGCGCCGGCCACCATCTCGACGCCAGGGGTCCAGCGCCCGAACGCGAGCGCGGCGCCCGGCGCCGCGACGCGCGGCAACGCGACGACGATGCCGCGCGCGGCCCAGGCGTCGAGGCAATCGCGCAGGTCGGGCTCCTCGCTCATCGGCCAGTAGGCGGCGAGCACCCGAGGCGAGATCGCGGCGAGCAGCGCCTCGAGCGCGACGGCGATGCGCGCGTCGCCGGCGGCGCGCTCGCCGGCCGTGAGCGCGGCGCGCCGCGCGCGCAATCGCCGGCGCGCGAGGGCGCGATCGGACGCGTCGACGGCGTCGCGTGATATTCTCGATCGCGATGTTGCGTTCACGATTGATGCTCGCCTGGGCCCTCGCCGCGATTCTAGGGCTTGGCGGTGCGCCCGCGCAGGCGCGCCGTGCGGTCCAGCGCCCTGCGCCGGCGGCCGCCGCGACTCCCGACGAAGCCTTCGTCCAGGCCCGCCAGGCCGCGCTGCAGAACGACCTGGCGCGCTTCGACGCGGCCGCGGCGCGCGTCGGCGCCACGCCGCTGCGCGAGTACCTCGACTACTGGCGCCTGCGGATCCGGATCGCGCCCGCACGCCCCGAGGCCGGCGCCGACGCCGACGTCGCCGCGTTCCTGGAGCGCAACGCGGGCACGGCGGTCGCCGAGCAGATGCGCCGCGACTGGCTCGCCTCGCTCGGGCGCCGCGGCGAGTGGGCGACGTTCGACGCGCAGTTCGCTCAGTGGGCCCCGCGCGACGACGCGCAGGTCCAGTGCTGGGCGTGGATGTCCGCGACGCAGCGCGGCGAGCCGCTGCCGCCCGACGCGCGCGACGCGCTGATGCAGCCGCGCGAGCTCGGCGAGGGCTGCGGCGCGCTCGTCGAGGCGCTCGCGCGCAGCGGCGCCCTGAAGCGGGCCGACGTCTGGCGCCGGCTGGAGCTCGCGCTCGAGGCCGGCGCCGCCGGGTCGGTGCGGCGGCTGGGCCCGCTGGCCGGCATGACCGACGGCTCGGTCGAGGCGGCGCTGCAGCGCCCGGCGAAGGTGCTGTCGCCGGACGTCTCCGCCGAAGTCGCGGTGATCGCGCTCGCGCAACTCGCGCGCCAGGACCCCGACTCCGCGGCCGAGCGAACCGACGCGCTGCGCGCGCTGCCGCCGCCGCAGCGCGCGTTCGCGTGGTCGCAGATCGCCGCGCACGCGATGCGCAAGCTGTCGCCGCGCGCGCTCGACTACACCCGCGAGGCGCTCGCCGCGCGGGCGTCCGACGAGACCTGGGTGTGGCTCGCGCGCGCGGCGCTGCGCGGGGGCGACTGGAAGACCCTGGCCGCGGTCGTCGAGCGCATGAGCCCGCAGGGCCGGCGCGATCCCGCGTGGGTGTACTGGAACGCGCGCGCGCAGCGCGCGCTCGGCCGGCGCGACGACGCCGACGCGCAGCTGCGCACGATCGCCGGCCAGTTCCACTTCTACGGGCAGCTCGCCGCCGAGGAGCTCGGCGAGCTCACTTCGCTGCCCGCGCGCGCGGCGCCGCCGACCGACGACGAGATCGCGCAGGCGGCGGGCAACGCCGGCTTCGAGCGGGCGCTGAGGTTCTACGAGCTGGGCCTGCGGGTCGAGGGCAATCGCGAGTGGAACTTCCAGCTGCGCACGATGAACGACCGGCAGCTGCTCGCCGCCGCCGAGTGGGCGTGCCGCGGCGCGGTGCTGGATCGCTGCGTGAACACGGCCGACCGCACCGTCGCCGAGCACGACTTCGCGCTGCGCTTCGTCACGCCGTTCCGCGCGCAGCTCGCGCCGCTCGCGCAGGAGCGCGGCCTCGACCCCGCGTGGATCTACGGGCTGATCCGCCAGGAGTCGCGCTTCATCATGGACGTGCGCTCGTCGGCCGGTGCTCAGGGGCTGATGCAGATCATCCCGCCGACGGCGCGCTGGATCGCGAACCGGCTCGGGGTCAAGGACTTCCACGTCGACCAGCTCAACGACATGGGAACGAACCTGCGCTTCGGCACCTACTACCTGAAGAGCGTGCTCGACGACCTCGAAGGCTCGCCGCTGCTGGCGTCGGCCGCGTACAACGCCGGCCCGAACCGCCCGCGCACCTGGCGTTCGACGCTGCCCGCGACGGTCGAGGGCGCGGTGTTCGCCGAGATCATCCCGTTCACCGAGACGCGCGACTACGTCAAGAAGGTGCTCTCGAACGCGACGTTCTACGCGTCGCTGCTCACCGGCCGGCCGCAGTCGCTCAAGAGCTGGCTCGGCAGCGTCGCGCCGCGCGCGCCGCGCGGCTCCGAGCTGCCCTGACCGGGGCGCGGGCGCGCTCGTCGCGGCCCCGGTCGTCTAGAATCCGGGGCTTGTCCGATCACCCCGGCTGTCGTGCCTCGCCCATGAAACCGTCACGCATCCTCGTCGTCGGAGGCTCCGGCTTCCTCGGCCGCCACGTCGTGGCCCGCCTGTCGGCCCGCAATGCCCGTGTGATCGTGCCCACCCGCCGGCGCGAGCGCGCGCGGCACCTGCTGCTGCTGCCGACCGTCGACGTCGTCGAGAGCGGCACGTCGCCCCGGGAACTCGCGGCGCTGCTCGAAGGCTGCGACGCCGCGGTCAACCTGGTCGGCATCCTGCAGGGTCGCTGGGGAACGCCGTACGGTCCGGAGTTCGCCGAGGCCCACGTCGCGCTGCCGGGACGGCTCGCGGCCGCGTGCGCGCAGGCCGGCGTGCGCCGGCTCGTGCACGTCTCGGCGCTCGGCGTCGGCCCCGACGCCGGCGCGCTGCCCTCGATGTACCTGCGCTCGAAGGCCGACGGCGAGCGCGCGATCCGCGACACCCCCGGCATCGACTGGACGATCCTGCGCCCGTCCGTGGTGTTCGGCCCCGAGGACCGGTTCCTGAACATGTTCGCGCGTGCGCAGCGGCTCGCGCCGGTGCTGCCGATCCCGCGCGCGCACACGCGCTTCCAGCCGGTCTACGTCGGCGACGTGGCCCAGGCGGTCGTCAATGCGCTCGAGACGCCCGAGACGATCGGCCGCACGTACGAGCTCGCCGGCCCCGAGGTCTTCACGCTCGAGGCGCTCGTGCGGCTCGCCGGGCGCTGGAGCGGCCACGAGCGCCCGGTGTGGGCGCTGCCGTTCACGCTGGGCCAGCTGCAGGCGTCGATCCTCGCGCGCGTGCCGGGTCCCACGCTGATGTCGCGCGACAACTTCGACTCGATGGCGATCGACAACGTCGCGAGCGGCCCGGTCGCGCCGGAGCTGGGCATCGTGCCGACGCCGCTGGCGGCGGTCGCCCCGACGTACCTGTCGTCGCGCGTGAAGTTCGACGAGGCGCGCACGCGCGCGCACCGCTGACCCGTCCGTTGCCCGAGGGCGCGCCCGTGCGGGAGCGAGCGCACGACGCCTCCGCCCGCGCCCCCGAAGGAGCCCGCGCATGAGCAGCCCGACCCTGACCCTGCTGATCGGCAACCGCAACTACTCGTCGTGGTCGCTGCGCGCGTGGCTGCTGATGCGCCAGGCCGCGATCCCGTTCGAAGAACGCCTGGTCGCGCTGGGCAGCGAAGCGTTCGGGCGCGAGGTGCGGCGCCATTCGCCGGCGGGCCGGGTGCCGGTGCTCGTCGACGCCGGCTTCGCGGTCTGGGACACGCTGGCGATCGCCGAGTACCTGGCCGAGCGCTTTCCCGACCGCGGCATCTGGCCCGGCGACGCGCAGGACCGGGCGCGCGCGCGCTCGGTGTGCGCGGAGATGCACGCCGGGTTCGGCGCGCTGCGCTCGCAGATGCCGATGAACATCGAGGCGCGGCTGCCGGGCCGCGGCTGGAACCTGCAGGTGCAGGACGACGTCGACCGCATCGTCGAGATCTGGAGCACGCTGCGCGAGCGCCACGCCGCGCACGGCCCGTTCCTGTTC
>Ga0268298_10003423_pt1 | contig 16253 bp, 23 predicted proteins | sample WWTPWeurt_MetaG_FD_194462 | JGI IMG/M metagenome (GOLD analysis project Ga0268298, IMG submission 194462) | Activated sludge microbial communities from WWTP in Nijmegen, Gelderland, Netherland - WWTP Weurt | ecosystem: Engineered > WWTP > Aerobic digester > Activated sludge | place... | reverse complement strand
ACGGGTCGCGGCGATCAGGAAATCCCATGCGTGCTTCGGGTTCCCCGTTTCTGCCACTCCTGCAATCGCCGCTCTACCAAGAACGTCGTGCGGCAGTTCAACAGGTACAACGGCAAAGCCCGCACGGGCCAAGGCCGCAATCAGCTTCGTCGGCCAATCCTCAAGCGGCACGTCTTGGTTGTCCATCGCGCAGGCCGCTTCGTAGAGCGTTTCGCGCGGGGTTGCAATCATGCTGTAGTAGCCTTGTTCCATGTCGTTCTCCGGTAGTTCGGCATCGGTCAGCGGCGTTTGCGCTCGGTACAGTTCAGCCGCTCCGGGCCGCCCGCGCTCCATCTCGTCCGTGCGCCAAAGGCAGCCGCCCCACAAGTAGGCCGCAGGTTCGCGGCTCGGTTCGTTCTCTGCTTCCAGCACAGCCCGCGCTTCCTCACAGACGGCAGGCCATTGGCCCGCTTCCTCCATCCGCACCAACATGCGCTGCATCGTTTCCCGCCAATCCATGCTCATCTCCCTGCGCCCAACTGGCGCATCAACCCGGACCCGCTGAAGCGGGCCGGTTATGCTGGTCGTTAGGCGTCTCAATGCGCGCCCACCATCCGCCCCATTCTTTTGGGGTCAGGCGGTCTGCGTGCAAGTGTTCGTCAGGCTTGCAGCACTTCAGATTGCGCGGCATGTAGGCGTTCGGCTCGCTGCCTTGCAGTCTCGGCGCTCGCACGTTGGTGTAGCCAACAAACAGCACTTGTTCGCGCATTTGGCCGCGAAAGTCCCAGCGGTGTCGGTATAGGCCAACCTCGGTCGGTAACTTTGCTGTGTATTCCATCGTCTCCTCTTCGTTCAACAATACGCCTAACAATTCATTCAAGCCGACCGTTCCGGCGGCTCAATTGCAACGTTAGGTTCCTCAATACCGTAGGCCACCACCGCAGCGATGAACTCGCGCCACTGTTCGCACGTGAACTCCATCGTCTCGTGCAGTTGCTCGCCGTCCAAGAACAGGCCGCAGCTTGAGAACTCGATCTTCTTGTGCGGCGGCTCGCCCCACCACGCGCCACGGATCGAAGTTCCCCACTCCAGTTTGTCGGCGAAGAACGGCATGTTCACCATCAGCAAGTACCAGAGCCGGCCCTCCGGCTCCTTGATGTAGTCGAAGGTCTTGCCGTCGCTGATCGCCGCGCACACTTCCAGCGCCTTCTTGGCAAACAGTTCGCTGTACTCGCCTTCGTAAGTCGTGAAGTCGAATACGTTGTCTGCCAGGTACTCAAGGCGGCTCGTGCGGCCTTGGCCCTGGAAAGCGTCAATCTCGGCGTGCCCTTCTTCCAGCATGCGGCGGTAGTCTCGCTTCGGGTCCATCGGAACCTAACCTTTCGTTCGAGCCGACAGCCCACGGCGGCCGGCAGTTGTGTGTTACTCGTCGGTCTGTTGCGCCGTGTAGTACGGCATCGCCTCGCCGCGCACAATCCATTCGCGCTGCTCGCCGGTCTCCACGTCGCGGACTATCACGATCTCCTCGCGCCCGCTGGCAATCCGATATTCTGCACTGCTGCGGTCGTGCCATTCCGCCCACCCTTCTGCCGCATCGGCGGGGTCAGTCGCCGGGATCGTCGCGCCGTCTTCCTGCTCCTGGCCCAGGTCCGGGCACCAAACAACGTATTTCCTCATCTCTCACCTCCCGCGCCCAACTGGCGCATCAACCCGGACCCGCTGAGCTTGGCCCCCTGACCGTCCCGCTTCGGATTTACCTTTTTCAACGTGTCGTCGTACGCCAATTTCAGGTAATTGGAGGCATCCAACCACGAATCCAGGTGATTCGGGTCCCCGCACGCGAGCCTTGCCAGCTTAGAGGACACCATCTTAATGGCCTCTCGTTGGGCGGCGGTGAACTTAGCCCTTTTGTTGCCCCCGATTATCAGGTGCTCAATGTCCTGGGAAATCTCCGACAATTCATCGAACGGCCCGTACACCGACCCCCGTTCCTTCAGAATTTCTTCTGCTGTCTTCATATTCTTGCTCCGGTGAAATCATAACCTTCAATAGCGAGTAAACAGGGATCCTCCTGTGCCAAGACGTGGTGGCCAGCTCCCTGAATGTTTCCTCGACTGGTCGCCGTCTGAGGGCCGAGATCCGAGATCCGGGGATGACCATGTAATCCTGCCCCCATTGGGCTAAGATCAGGGGGTGTCCCCCTGCCTCGATCCTCTCCTCGAACCATCTTTCCTGCGTCACCCTGATCTCTGGCTTAGGCCCTGCTTTCAGCTCCAGCCAGCCCTCGATGCCCTTGTGACAATAGGAAAGATCAGGGATCCCCGGCGACGTGCTGGGGCTTTCGACCCAGCTAATCGACAGGGAGCTCCCCTCGACCTCCTTGAACAGCCCCTTCAAATAGGCCCTGAGGTCGTCTTCCCTGCTAGCCATCAGAACTTAGGCTCCCTACGTAGGATCTCGATGAGGACCTTTTTAGCGGCTTGCTGGAGATCCTCGTCAGCGCTATTGAGGGCATCGTGCAAGTCGGTTTGACAGTAACGCTCCGCCACTCTGGCCCTGTCCCCCACCCCGTACTGCCTGATGAAGTTCCAGTTCTCGATCTTGTCGGCGATCTTGAGCAGGGCGCAGATGTGCTCCGTGGGTCCAACTTCCTCTGGAGCCCCGTAAATGCTGCCGTTCGCGTCGAACCCCGCCTCCCTCATGGCCCTCTTCACCGGGGTGGCTATGTCCCCGGAATACGCTTCGATCCGGTCGTGCATGATGGCGTGGTAACAGACGTCTCGCTCCGAATACCCCACCTTCACGTGCAGATTCGTCCAGATGGCCATGCCTATCGCTGCCACGTTGAAGGAGTGGGAAGCGACCGTGCTGCTGGCCACCGTATTCACCATCGTCCAGCGTTTGACCGAATCCAGGTCAAGCATCTTGCTGATTGGCGTTTTCATGCTTCAGTGCTCCTTGTTTTGGGGTCCAGCTTCGGCCCCGGTTGATTTTCATCTTTTCCCAGAATTCTTCGGAGATATCAACACCGTTGAGGTATGCTATGTCCAGGAGGAGGATCAGGACATCGGCGCACTCTTCGCCAATGTTCTTGTCCCCATGCAGCATGGCCCCCATCAGCTCCGACAGCTCTTCCGTCATCTTCACGGCTGTGGCCATCGGATTACGATCAGGGAGGAGGGGCGAAATCCACTCAACCACCATGCCCTGCATCATCCCTATGTTCTCGGGCCACTTCATGGCGCGTTCCGCTGCTTGACGTTGTAAAGCATGGGGCCTTCGCCGATGTAGACCCTTGGAAGGGGGAGTTGGTTGGCGAGATAGACCGACACGATATCGGCCAACGCCGCGTTCGAGTGTTCCTTGTTGTACTGGAAGAAGTTCAGGAAGATGTGGTCCGGCATCGCGGCCAGGATGGCTTCTTGGATCTGGATCTTGGAGAACGTCGCCACCCTGCGAACCCTGCCGGTAACGGTGGTCGTCTCGGGGGCAACACCAAGGGATCTGAAATAGATCTCCTGTTGGTCCGCGTACCAACCCCCGCTGGTGCCCTCGGGGACGTTCCCTACCCGGATCGGGTGAACCCTGCAGGACCCGTGCACGTGACGGACCATCTGCAGGGGCACGTTCGCATCGGCCAGCACCCTGGCCGGGGTGCAGTCCCGGCTGGTGCAGTGCGGGTAGAACCCCGCCGACAGCCCCAGGGAATAGCCCTGGCTGCCCTCGACCAGAATCGGTCCCGTCGAATGGTGAATGAGCGACGTCCATTGCTGGCTCGTAAGAATCCTGGCGTCAGGAACCTTTGCCAAAATGGCGAACTCGTTGTCTCTGGCGATCGCCCCCGGATTCCTCATGACCTTGTCGCACAGGGCGGCCCCTGACCCCTGCATGGTGCTGGCGATCCGCCCCAGCGACGCCCTCTCGATCTCGGCGTGCCCCTCGGTAAGAACCCCAGCCGCCTCATGGATCATCAACTGGAATTCGCCCTGGATCTTATCTTTCACGTTGGCCCATTCCTTGGCCAGACGGTCGATGCTGAACACCGATCCGGGGCCGATGCCGATGAACTCCAGATACGGGCTGAACAGGCCGGACGGCAGGACCTTGTGCACGAACTTGTTGCCCTCGAAGTCGTACGCCGTGTGGCCGGCATTGGGCATGTTGACAGAGATGGCCCCCGTGTAGCGCTCCCTGGTGGAAAGATAGGCCGACAGCAAGCCCTTGCCCGTGCTGCCGAACTGCAAATCAACCACCACATCTACTCTCTTACTCATGTCGTTTCTCCTGTTGAATTACTGCTCCACGCGGCATCCCCGCACCCATAGTATACCATACCCACGCTGCCCTGCATAGTATCAACCCTGCCCCAGAGCTTTATGCAGACGATTCATTAGATCGTCCTTCGAGGGGACTTCGGCGATGTCGCTGGACACCGAGAATCCGTATCGTTCGATCCTGCTCGAGAACACCGCCAGCTGCAACACGTCGTACCGGCTGACCCCTGTATCTTTTGCCCATCCCCTATACTCGGCATACAGCTCGTACTTTCGGACTTTTCTAGGCCACCGGATGTCGTCACCCACAGACGCCTCTATGTCGATCGTGTCGAAAGTCCCCTTGGCCAGGGCCTCGTTGAGCCAATGCATCACGCTATCGTGCCCCGCTGACATCGCTCGCTGCTCCAACAGGGCATCAGTTACGGGGGCCAGCCGCAAGTCTCTGGTGATCTTCCGGTTCAGTAGCAGGTGCAGCAGAGCTGCCCGGCCCCCGTTGTTCATCTCGTCAGACAACCGATCGAAATACTCCCTGTTCCCAACCTTGCTGCCACTGACATTCAGCACGCACCACCGCCGGGATTGAGGGCCAGCCGGGATTATCCAGTCCTCGTTGGACGCGATTATCACCCTGGCCAAATTGTCGACCTCGACGGCATCGATCCCTTTGGCCTCTCGGTGGATTCGCGTCTCGGTGATCCTGCCCTTCAGTATGTTCGCCGCTTTCCTATCCCCTGGCCACAGGACCTCATCGGCATAAATAACGATGCTGTCCGCCAGATAGCTGTTGAACTTCCCGGTTAACCTTTCGGAGTCGATGATGTGGGAATAATGAGCGCCGAATAGTTTGCCGAAATTGTCCGCAAACACCCCCTTCCCGCACCCCTCGATTCCCCGGAGGACCACGCAGCAACCTTTCACCAGGCGGGAGTCCTGTACGCAGTCTGCCATCCAGTCCAGCAGCCACCCGTAAATAGTCTCGTCGCCTGAGCAAATCACCGTCCTGAGATGGAACAAGTACAGGTCGCAGGATGCGGTCTCGCTTGGCTCGACGCCCCAACCATCCCAGATGTTTAGCATATTCGACGGCCCATCGTTCCGAGGGTAAATGCCCATCCCGCTGTACGCCCTCCTCAACGGCGACGCCAGCCAAATGTCGGCCATCGGTTTCTGTACGACCCCCCTCGAAGTATTGACGAGGATCTTCTCCGGGGCCGTCAAATCCTTGAATGACTGCATAGACAGAAAGTCAACGCTCTTGTTGTCCGCGTTGTTGCTGAAGGTGGCCATCATCAGGGATTTGCTGGCTCTGACCAGAGCATACCTCGTGTTCATCTCTAGGACTCTCTCCTCCACCTCGGATTCATTCCCAGAGGAGGTGACGTCCCCCGGCATCGGTCGCCAGCCGGCGTTCTTGGCCATGAACAGTAGAGTACCGAATCCCACAGGGCCGTCGTCGTTGAAAGACTTCCACCGGAATCCGCACTCCCCGTCTTTCCTCCTCTCGCCCCTGATCGACCATTCGTCCCACAGAGCGAACCCATTCTCGCCCTGGCAGGACTTCAGGGCCATTCCGACCTTGACCCATTCCTCATACGACAAGTCATTTGGGTCGATCGCAGCCAGCATTCTGCTTACCTGGTCCTCAGATATCTCCGTCTTCGTGGGCTTGACGTCTGATGGAGACCAGGGCTTCCCCAATTTATCCATCAACCACTTCGGGGCTTCGGGCACGACGCCTCCCTCCACCCACTCGTACGTATGGCCGTCGACCACTGAAGGATAGACTACAATGTGGCCGGTGTAACGGTCTGCCATCCCTCCCCTGGTATCAATGCCATTAGCCACCTTGGACGAGCTCGAAACAGCATTCTCCTGCCACTTGAACAGATGATGAAATCCTCCGGAAGGCGTCTTCTGGACAGGCCCCGCCGGGAGCGGCCCTTCCTTGTCCGTGATCTTCTTCAGTTCGATTAGCCCGGTCGTGCCCCTGACTGGCTTGGAATCGATGTCAAGTGCCATCACCCCGGTGTTAGTGCCGCAGGCGATGCCTATGTTAAACCCAGCGTACTTGCCCTCTGTCCCGAACCATCGATCAATGGTGTCCTTCTTGAGCGATGCCGACTGGTAATTGAGTCCGGTCCCTTCCGGGAGCCCCTTGTCCCCGCTTTTTATCGGGATGACAGGCAAGCCATTCCGGATGTAATAAAGAGCCGCCGCGTGCACCCTGCGAGCAAACCGCAGAGTGGGCGGCGACAGGTCTAATAAGTCCTTAGGGGATATTTCCATCACTTGGCCCAAAAATTGTCGCCTACGCCCTTGAGGTCCAGCACCAAGGGCACCCTAAACCACGGAACCCTGCTCCTGAGGGACTCCTGCAACCTATCCCTCATAGCCTTTGGATCCTCGCCCTCCGGCACGTTGATCTCATACGAATCATGCGTGTTCATGATCATCCGGCATCCGCTGTATGAGGCTTCGTCCGCTGCCACCAACCACATCTCTTTGTTGATGTCAGCTGACGTCGCCTGAATGGTCAGGCCGGATGCCTTGTACGTCTTGTACTTGTTCGGGAACCTGATCCTGCGGCCATATTTGGTTTGGACATACCCGTACTGCTCCGCGATCTTCTTGGCCTTGTCGGCCAGTTCTTTGACCCCCGGAACTCTCCTATGGTACTCCTCGATCACCGCCATCGCTTCTTCACCGGCCTTCTTGTAGGTGATCTCCTTGCCGTCTTTTGCTCTGAATGACGACCATTCCCAGGGCATGCCCATCTGCTCCGCAATCGCACCATTCCCGCTGTTAAAGATGGCGGACAGATTGAGTTGCTTGGCGTTGGGCTGGCCGCTATAGGTGGCATTCCGCACCAGACCGGTCAGACTGGCCACGAACGAATGGAAATCCAGCCGCTCGTCCTTGTGGTACGCGCCGATAATCGACGGGTTGTTCACCAGATGGGCGAATACCCTGACCTCGAAGCTGTGCTGATCCAGCGACGCCCATCGGCACCCCCTCTCAGGCAGGAACACCGGCTTGACGATCGCTGCGACCTCTTTGTTCCTGGCCGGGATCTGTTGGAGTGCCGGATCGACGTATGACAGCCTGCCGGACCCAGTGCCGCCCTCATCGCTCTTGTTCTGATTTATCCGGGGATACACCCGGTCGCCCACCATGTGGCCCAAGACATGGCCACCAAGAAAGGTGTCGCGGGTCTTGATCATAGAGCGGATTAATAGGATCAGCTCGGCTCGTTTATCCCAAGCCATGGCCTTGAGCACCAATGCGTCGAGGGACGGCCCCCCGGAATCCGTTGATGGCAGGCTGGCCCCGTTGTCCGCGATCCACCCGTTATCTGTCTTCTTAGCCCCGAACAACTCCTTGATCTGCTTCGGGCTGTTAACATTAACCTGCCGGCCTATGAGAGAGTAAAGTTCCTTCTCCGACCGATCTATTTTCACCGTCAGCTCTTCCATGGCCCGGATGGCCCGATCGGCATCCACCCGGATGCCTCTGCCCTCCGCCTCAATCAGGGGCTTCATGACCCTCCGCTCGAACTGAACGATCCGCTCGATCCCCTGATGTTTGATCTCCTCTTCCTGCCACTCGTACAGGCGCAGGGCCAGCAGGGCATCCGTGGTAGCGTATTGTGCAACCATCTCGGGGGGAGCCCTGTGGATGTTTGGCATCTGCACAGACCGAGTGGCCCTTCCGCCAAACAGCTTCGCCAACTCAGGATAGATGTCCTCCTTGCCCTGCTTCAGGTATTTCGCGGAGAGAGATTCCAGGGAAAAAGAGTGCTCGTGCTCGTTGAGCAGGCAGGCCCTCACCGCTGTGTCATCAACCTGAGACAGCGGGAGATACAACCCTGTGGATTTCGCCATCCGGTAGTCAAAGCTAGCGTTATGGCAAACGATGGTGCCGGTAAATCGGCTCATCTCGTCGTTGAACCAGTCGATCGCCCCCGGATTCTGGCGTATGTCGTGGTATTCTTTGGTACCATCCGGGGCAGCGATGCTGAACCCGAACACGCGATCGACCATATAACGCAGGCCGGTAGTCTCTGTATCGAACCCTATGACAGGGCAAGAATCAAGTCTCATAACCACCCCCGTGGAAATGGGGCGGGGATTAGCCGCCCCGCTTGTTTCCTAGAACGGGATGTCGTCGTCGTCGTCGCTCAGATCGGGCGTGGTGTATCGCGGGGGCGGGGCCTTGTCTTCCTTCGGCGTCACCTGCACCGACAAGAACTTAGACCCAGGGTTGCGGGCGCTGGGACCGGCGGTCTTGATCCAGCCGCTGATCCAGTAATCCTCCCCGCCGACGTTGATGGAGCCCTTGTAATCGGGGTGGTTGGGGGATTCCTTCCTGTCGTTCTTGAACAGTACCCCCCGGTTGGTGTCGTCGTACTGGCCGGCCATGGTCAAAGCTCCGCTGATTCGACATGGCCTTCGCCGGAATCGGGCGAAGTGCGATCGACATCGGCAGCGCCGGACTTGATGGCCTCGTACAACTCCTTGCCCTTGTCGTAGAGCTGCTTCGTAACGAAACCGATGGCCGTGATCCTCAGGTTCCAGAACTCGCCCTTCTGCGATGATGCCTCGACGGTCGACGCCTTGTACGCCTTGGCGAAGCGGTCTGCTTCCGACATCTGGACCAGGGTGTTGAGCGACCGGCTGACCTTGAGCTTCGACTTCGACATCGACATGACGGCCTGCTGGACGCCATGTGGCAGGAGGACGAGCACGAAGTGCTGATGCGTCTCGACAACCTCGTGACTGCCGGGGTCCTGGGATGCACACAAGGCGATGTTGGCCTCTGCCTCGGTCCGGTAGGCCCCGAAGAATCCGCCCCCAGCCTTGCGGGTCTTCCAGAGCAGCCACTCCTTGCGGAAAAACACCGGGACGAAATTGACTTCGGCACCGTACAGTTCGCCGGTGACGGTGTTGTAGATCATTCCCTGCTCAGCGCCGGGAATGTAGGACGGGTCGCTCTTCTTGATCTGCGGCGACAGCGCCTGCAGAACGTCGAGCCGGGGGATGATCATGTCCGTCGCCCGGACCTCTTCGCTGCCGGCGTTGCCGGCCTTGAGCCAATCGGGGCGTTCTGCTTCAACGCCGGCGATCAGGGTTGCTACTGCATTTTCTTTTTTCATTGCACTTTTTCCTTTGTGATTGACGCCCGCATGAACGGACTAACTTTGAACAGCTCTTCCGGGGGCTGCTTCCCGTTCTGCAACATCTCCTTCGTGATCGCCTTCATGGTAGAAGGGTGGACGTAATCGACCACCACCCCTCCGTAGCCATTGCTGGTGAGCCACTCGTAGGCTTCGTCCTTCGGTCCGACGATGGACACATACAGGTCCGACGTCAGCTGCACCCTGCCAATGCCGACGAATGATGCCGTGCGGACGCCCTCTTCAGACATCAAGTCCGGGATCTCCTTCAGCCGGATTTCGTCCAACCGCTTGATCAGCGGCTTCCACTCGGCATCCAGCTCCTCCAACCTTACCTGAATCCGGCGCATCTCGCCGGCCAGCTCCTTCAATTGATCAATACTCATGTCGTCCTCTCCTACGTCAAAAACTCTAGTATACCACAGCTACGGGCTCGTGCATAGTATCAACTAGATCAAGGAATCTACTTCACCGCTGTTGGCCAGGGTGTCGGCCACGAACTTCGACATCACGAGCTTATTCCCGATAGTTTCAGCAATGGTTTGGTCTACCTGGAGATTGGACGTCAGATCGACATACAGGCAGGAATTCGTCTGGCCGAACCGGTGATTTCGGTCCTCGGATTGCAGACGGTCCTCTAGATTAAACGTGTTGCTGTAATAGACAGCCAGTGTCGCTGCGGTTAATGTCACCCCAGCCCCGCCCACTGTCTGGCTCGAAACAAAAAACCTGATCTTGTCGTCGGCCTGGAATCTGTCGATCAGCGGCTGGCGGTCAGCCGGCGGAACAGCACCGGTCAGCACGACCGTGGCTCGATCGTACCTTTCATTCAAACGTTTGACAATAGCAGCAACCTCTGGCAGGAACCGAGCCCAGATCACCGCCTTGCCGTCGAACTCTTCCAGCAAGTCCATCAACTCGTCGAGCTTCGGGTTTGACCTGAGCGGCTCCCCGGTGTGGTCGAACCCGCCAGCCACCTGCTGTGCCATTAACATAGCCTCTAGTACGTTCTTGACCCGGTGCTGTCTGTCCTCGGACAGTTTCATCTTCAGATCCCGGCGAAGATACTTGCAGATGTCGAGCTGCTCTTTGCTGGCCGATACCCTCCTCGTCTGGTACAGCTTCGGAGGGAGATCCTTCATGTCAGATTTTCGGATGGTATCGCTGTACGGGGCGATCTTGTTCAACAGGGTGTCTACCCTGGTATAACCAACGATCTTCTTTTCCTGGAACCCGCCCATGACGCAGTATCGGGACCTGAACGAGTAATACGAAATCTCCCCGATGGCCATGGGGTCAACGAAATGCATTTGAGTGTACAGGTCCTGAATCCCCTGCGTGGCGTTGGTGCCGGTCAGGGCCAGCCGAAAACTCGCTAGCTGCGACAGCCGCAACGATGCCTTGGTCCTGCCAGAGTCGTGATGTTTAATCCGGCTGCTCTCGTCCAGCACCACCATCGCGTTGCCTGGGGTTAAGAACTCTTTGCAGATGGACTCCCCAGACCCGGCTGACAGGGACTCGATCCCCGCCACCATTATCAACAAGGGCCGCTCTTCGTCGGGCTCGTGCCAGACTCGCGGCGGCGTCTTCCCAGACTCATGAATATACAAAGAAACGGGGAACTTGGCATACCTGTTCAGCTCTTTGGCCCACACTCCTTTGATGGACGTCGGGCAAACTACCAACAGGCGCTGGATCAGGCCCCGGTCAAATCTGGCCCCGGCCAGGGCGATGGTGGCCAGCGTCTTGCCAGCCCCCATAACCCAGAACAAGGCGTAGCCATTCCGGTCCCAGGCTTTGTTCAGCCCCTGCACCTGTCGGGGCCGCAGGGTAACGCCGCGAACGAATTCGTTGAAATCATCGGGCTTGTTGGGGATGGCAACCGGGGCGTCGTTGAGGATCAGGATGTCGTCACTGATCTCTTCCCTCGGCAGCGCCGCAGTCAGCAACGCTGCTACTAGCGGATTGGGCGAACAGCGCCAAGTCTTAGTCGCAGGGTGCCACCGGGCGCCAGCCGACTTGGCTATGAAATTCTGGAAAAACGGGAGCCTGAGGACAATTGTCCCGTCTTCAATGACTGCCTTCATCGTATCCCCCGAAGAAGAGAGTGGCGGTTTATACGATACCGCCAAACGTAAAGGAGAGGGTGGTTATACGGTACCACCAAACGCGGGGGATCAGTCGAGCGTGCCGCCTTCGGAATCCGTGGTGTCGCCTTCGACAGCCGCTGTCTTGGCTGCCTTGGCTTCCGCCTTGGCCGCTGTCTTGGCTGCCTTGGCGGTTTCGTTGTCGGCGCGGAAACCGTCGGCGAGCTTCGTGATCTGGGCCAGGCAATCGGCGGCATCCTGGTTCGATTCCAGCTGCTTGTCGGTCAGGGCGTCGCCCTCGACGGTCTTGGTCAGCTTGCGCAGGATTCCGCCGACGGTCATCCGCTTCTGGCCGTTGTTCAGGTTGTCGTACTTGCTGATGTCGACGCCGCACTCGGTGGCGATGAACAGGACCTGATCGACACTCAGGCCGGCCAGAACGTTGCCGATGACGTCGCCCTTGTGGTAGCTGCCGTTGGGACCCTTGACCATATTGGCGATGTTCGGACGGATCCTGGCCTTCGCCGTGACTTCGGTGGTTGCTTCCATTTTCATTCTCCTCAAGTTAATGGTTGATTGGGGCCGATCGCCCCCCTGCTATGAGACTCTATTATACCACACCCGGGAGCCGGGCACAATGGGAATGAGATACTATAACCATTGCCCCGGCCTGTTTCGTTAAATTGATTCGCGTTGTTTGCGGTTGGACCGAGTGGAACGATCGACGCACGTCTTGCACTTCGAGCCGCCGGCCTTGGGGAACTTGGCCCTGTCCTTGAGCTGGCCGCAGGAAGAGCACTCCTTCAACATGCACCCCTGCGGTGCCGTACGCATCCTGGATTCGGCTACCCGCATGTTGTGCTTGTTGAATTCCACCCCGTCGGTGAAATCTTCGACGGCCAGACCGCGCCGGACCAGATCGTAAGCGGTCACCGTACCGGACTCGCGCCGAATCTCGAGGTAGATGTCGTACTGGCCGGGCATCGGCCTCTGTTCCCAGCCGGTGTCGTCGTCGACGTATTCCTTGACCAGCCGGTCATACAGGGCCACGATGTGATCGATGACAGCCGGTCTGGGAACGTTGATTCCGGTCTTCGCGACGATGGCCGCGAGGATGTTTGAGGCAGCGCTGCCGACGAGCGACGCTACCGTGTGATCGATTTGGGTGCTCATTTACGGTTCTCCTTGTGCAAAAGTGATTCGAGGAAGACGGCGATCTCGCAATTGACCCTAGCCACGTTGTAGTGATGCCGGGCAGCGAGCTGGAGCAGGATGTTCTTCTTGAACCCTTTGACCCTGGTCAGCCGGATGTGGGTCACCCGAGCGTCGCTCCCGGCCTTGTTGGTAAGGTCCAGCACCTGCTGGAGAATTTCAGTTCTCTTGGTCATTTGACTTCTCCTTCATGGTTGCGATCAAGGACTTGATCAGGAAGCCGTACTTTTTGCGGTAATTGACGATCTCGGGGACTGACGATCTCGATTTGTTCCCTATGTCTTCGTCAGTTGCCGCTAACCACCACTCGTGACTCATGTTAACACAACCAACCTGAGCGTGAGTGGCGGAAATGGCAATGGTCCAAGGGGTTGCGTTGATGCAAATGAGATCCCTCACCGCCCCTCCCCTCCAGTTCATGCAATACCTGCAGCCCGTGCAATACCTGCAGTGCGTGCAGTCCGCGCAGCGCGTGCAGTTCGCGCAGTACGTGCAGTCCGTGCAGTGCGTGCAGTTCGTGCAGTCCGTGCAGTCCATGCAGTCCATGCAGTCCATGCAGTGCCTGCAGTGCGTACAGTGCGTGCAGTGCGTGCAGTCCGCGCAGTGCGTGCAGTCCGCGCAGTGCATACAGCCCGTGCAGTACTTGCAGCGCGTGCAGTTCGCGCAGTACGTGCAGTCCGTGCAGTGCCTGCAGTGCGTACAGTGCGTGCAGTGCGTGCAGTGCGTGCAGTCCGCGCAGTGCGTGCAGTTCGTGCAGTCCGCGCAGTGCATGCAGTGCGTGCAGTCCGCGCAGTGCGTGCAGTTCGTGCAGTCCGCGCAGTGCATACAGCCCGTGCAGTACTTGCAGTTCGTGCAGTTCGTGCAGCCCGTGCAGTCCGTGCAGCCCGTGCAGTCCGTGCAGTCCGTGCAGTACTTGCAGTTCGTGCAGTTCGTGCAGCCCGTGCAGTCCGTGCAGCCCGTGCAGTCCGTGCAGTCCGTGCAGTTCACGCAGCCGTTGTCGTCCATGTTCTGGGCCTTGGCCTCGGCGTCATGCTGACTGATGATGCTGGTCGCAACGTTCCTCTTTTCCGTCTCAAACGTGTACATGTTCCTCTCCTACAACAGTTTGGCCGAGACAACCTCACCGTGGCTGTCAAGGACGGTCTTCACAACGGTCGTGGTCACGGTCTTGGCGCGATCCATGACGGATTGCGGAACCTCCTCGCCAGACTTGCCGGTATGGATGATGGCTCCGTGCTCGTCATAGACGACCAGGTAGGCAGTCAGTACGTGTTTCATGTCAGCATTACCCCTATAATGATGATCCAAGGAAGCAGGCAGATGGCGAGCAGCCTGCGTACGCTCGCCGCCCTGCTCATTTCGTCACGTTGCGCACGTTGGCGAGACATGCAACGTCTGCGCTATTGACGCAATACATGCAGTCGTCGCATGCCGAGCAGCAAACGCAATTGACGCAATTGGCGCACATTACCGAATTGACGCATCGAGTACAGTGCTCGCAGTTAGCGCAGTTGACGCAATCCTCGCAGTTGTGGCAGTCGTAGCAGGCCACGCAGCGGACGCAGAACGAGCACTGGTAGCAGTTCACGCAACCTGCGTCGTCCATGGCCAGCGCGATCTGATCGGCGTGCTCCTTGCTGACCGTGGAGACGGACGAGTTGCCCTTGGGCGTGACGTCGGAGTAGTAGCGATTCATGTTTGTTCCTCGGTGATGGCCCCGCCAGTACTGATGGCGGGGCCAGATGGCGGGTGATCAATCGGCGTCGTTGTTGGCTTCGGCAGCTTCCTTCTCGGCTTCGGCAGCTTCCTTCTCGGCTTCCCTCTTCTCGTCCTCGAGCCGACGGAATTCCTCGTACTGCTCCTGCGTGTGGACGTGAAAGGTGCCGAGCTTCATCTTGAATCCGTCGCCGGACTGGCTGACCAACATTTCTCCGCTTTCGCGGGTCCAATTCTCCTGAACCAGGACGGACTGATCGAGGATCTTGATGAGGGTGCCGACGACGCTGGACGGCACCAGCAGGTGCGCGCTGTAACCGATCTGGACCAGGACGCCAGGAACGGTTTTGGGCATGAGGCTGATGGCTTGATTGGTGGCTTGGTTCATTTCACTCTCCTTGGTTGATCGGGGGCAGGATCGCCCCCGAAGACTCTAGTATACCACGATGGGACTCTCGGCACAATCCCTAAACGGAAATCGGCTGGGGTTCGGTCAGCCAGAGCGGGGTCTTGCCGATGAAAACGGCAGGGGCGGCCTTGCCGTCAAACATGTGATCGTCAAACCTCACGTCCTTGAAATAGGCCGAACGATGCCGAACCCACTCCCCGTAAGGCGTCTTCACTTCGAAGCGGACCACAAGGTCCTTGATGTGCAGCCGGATCACGAGACCGTTGTGGTGGCGCAGGTAATCACCGTACCGGTCCTTCGTCCATAGGCTGTCCGGTCTGCCAAGGTGCTGGTCCATCGTGGCGATGAGGGCGCCACGCGTCAGTGTGTTCGTCATGTCAATTTCCCCGGTTTCGAAGGTAACCGCCTTCATCGTCAGCTGCCGCGATACGGCAGGACCGGTGGCCCCCCTGCGGGGGCCAGGTGAATCAGGCTTCGACTTCCTCGACTTCCTCGCCGAATCCCTCCGGCAGGGCCACGGCGACGATTGCAGCGATCCGGATGATCTCGTCCTTGTTGTTCTCTTTCCACGCCTTCATCCAGCGCGACCGGATCTTGTTGCCGCTGTTCATCCGCTTCTGGCCGGGGTTGAGGCCGTCGTACTTGGCGGCATGGAACCCAGCCGATTCCTCGCAGACGCGATCGGCGATCGTCATGACTTCCTCAGGCTCGAAATCCCGGAGATTCTTGGCGATGGTATCGCCGTTGTCCATCGAGCCAGCACCGCTGGGGCGCTTGGTCTTGACATACCGGACGCGTGCCTGGCGGAGCTGCTCGGCCATGGAACAGGGGGCCTCATCCTCGTCCAGGTCGTCGTCGGACTCGTCGGATTCCTCATCCTCGTCCAGGTCGTCGTCGGACTCGTCGGATTCCTCATCCTCGTCCAGATCGGCACCAGCCAGCTCGACGGCGGAGGCCATGCTGTAAGCAGCCAGGGAGCTGACGCGGGCGCTAACGCAGCCGTTCTTCGACTTCTCGAAGATTTCAGGGGCATCGAGGCGGACGCGGTACCAGCCCTTGGCGATTTCCTCGATGATGCCGGTGGCGGAGCAGTCGTCGGTCTGAGCGTTCGTGACGGTGACGTGATCGCCGATGGCGAAGGTGACGGTATTGGCTTTCATGGGTATCTCCTAGTGATTGAGGGGCGAGTGATCAAGCGACGTCGTCGATATTCCGGATCCTTGTGACCATCGGCCAGCCGGGGGCCAGCCGAGAGGCCACAGAGGCCAGAACCTGATACACATTGTGGCCAGGCCAACGAGCCCGGCGAGGATTGGCCGCACAGCGACGGATCTGATGCAGGGGGAATCTGACTTCCATTTCGTTCTCCTGGTGGTGGGGGGGGGGAGGGTTCGGTGCTC
>Ga0268298_10003422_pt1 | contig 16256 bp, 11 predicted proteins | sample WWTPWeurt_MetaG_FD_194462 | JGI IMG/M metagenome (GOLD analysis project Ga0268298, IMG submission 194462) | Activated sludge microbial communities from WWTP in Nijmegen, Gelderland, Netherland - WWTP Weurt | ecosystem: Engineered > WWTP > Aerobic digester > Activated sludge | place... | reverse complement strand
TACGTCCGGGGCTGCGCTTTGCATATAAACTCCTTTTTATTCTCTGAGTGTTCAGGGCGAGGAGATCACCATCCACCAGCCCGAGCCGCCGGGGTCGCGATTTTCGAGCCAGGCATTCCACACGCCTCCCCGCCCAAGCCAGTAAGCCCAGCGGCTGCCGCCAGTGAGCGGATCATTAAAGTAGATGCGGGTCTTGTTTGGGTTGGGGTTCAGCTCCAGCCCGGTGACCACAACGAAGTGCGCACCAGAGGTCGGCTTGGAGAGATCGACCAGAATATCAATGATGACCGGGTCGCCGCCGGTGAGGGTATCTCTCAGCAGGGCGAATCCTTCGTCGGGTGTTGTGACCGCGCCGGAAGTGACCGTGAGCGCGTACTGCGCGGCAATGTTCAGCATGTCGGCGGGGCTGGTGTAGGGGAATTTTCTTTCTGTGTAATATCCCTGCTGACGGGCGAAGTCGATCACTTGCTGCTCGGTGACCCGTTCTTCGGGATAGGCATAATTAAAAGCCATGGTAATGGCCGCTTCGCCGCAGGATGTGACCCGCGATTGCAGAAGCGGGGTGACGGGCAGGTTCATGCGTCCCTTCTCTCGAAGCTGGCGCTCCCAATAGGTCTCACGCTCTTCGGCCTGCCCCGAAAAGCCAAGCGAGAGCAGGGCGCTCATGCAGAACAGGGAGAGCAGCAAACGGCGCGGGATCATATTTTTTATTATAGTCTTACCTGGGGGCTTTCAAACCATGGGAAAAAAGAACGCGGGTTTAGGCAGGGGAAAATCTCAAGGCGGGCAGGCAGATCTTCAGCCATATCTACAACGTTCATAAAATGAAATGACCTCTTGCTTGCAGCTTGAATATCCCATTGCTTCGATCATTTCTTCGATGGAACTATATACTTCAAATTCCAACTTCACATCCACAGACATCAGCTTGACCGCATCGGCAACCAGCCGGACGCCGGTGCTGTAACTGAGAACGGCCATGGGTTCGAGCTTTAGACCCCGGTCGAAAAAACTTTTGCCGATCTCTATGGCACGGCGAACGTCTTGCAGGTCAAAGTCTTCTTCTGCGCCGAGCATATCGACAATATTGATCATGCCCCATTTGCGGCGCGGATCTTGAGAAGCAATAGTCGCTGTTTTGAAATACTCCGCTGCTGTAACCACCCCTTCGCCAATATACAAGATCATGTTCAGTTCAGGATGAATGCAATAACGGATCGGCATGCTGCTTTCGCTTCCTTAAGTAAAGATACTAGCGCTGACTAGCGCCGAATTATACATAATATCTTTTTTTGCATAAGGATATTCAGGGAGGTTGTGATATTTATTACGAAGCAAAAGGTTTGGGGGAACGAGAGGTTGAGTCCGCAGATCGGAGGACCACCAATCTCCTCATTTGGTGATGAAAAGCGGATATACGAATTATCGTAATCGGAAATTAAAGTAGCGAAAGGGATTTAAAAGCCTACCCCATCATCTTCTTTACACGCCACCGAGCTAACGCAGCAAAAAAGAGGAACATACCCGCAATGAGTGCGAAGTTCCAAGCAACAGTAGGAGCATGAAGGTTTCCCACTCCTAAAAATATAAAAATCAACGAGATAAAGAGTAAACCATGAAATAGCATTTGTCTTAACAGAACGCTCAGGCGCGAGTCGCTGTATAACAGCAAGGCATTTTCCACAGGGTCAATGTTTACGCCTTGATGGCGGGGAAGCCAGCGATACAGGTTTCTCCAGCCAAAAACAAGGAATGGAAGCAAAACCACCAACCCAACCGGAAATGACATAATTGAAATCAATGGACCATCTTGCGCCCGGGAAAATTTATTATCAAGAATTGCATTGGCAGTACGACCTTCCAGAATCAGGAAGACCGAAAAGAACACGAACACTTGAAAGACGGAAAGTACCACAAGTGGATAGACCGATGCCGTCCCTCCTTTTCGGGTACGTAATCCGCGTACTGAATAGAAAACCATACCAAATAACACCACGCCGGTCAGGGTCACAAAGATGATTCTGATTATGTTCGCAAGATCAATACCGGTGGTGAACAAGGTCGTAGCAAGGGTTAAAGCGGATGTAAGCAGGTTTCCGCCACCCATAATGCCAATAATAAGAAAGAAATATTGCAATGCACTGACCACAAGCGGAAACACTTCTTGATTCCCTGCCGGTGGAACCGTGAGCGCCTTGGCTAGCTTATTTGGCTCAGGGAGCAATTTAGCGAGCTTATCGACATTCGCCAGTCCATATCGGAAATCAATCCACTGAATATACTTGAGTTGATCCTGAACTTGCCTTGAAGAAACCTTTTGTAGTTGGATAGGAAAGACTGCAAGCCCGTCTCTGATGAATTCACTTTCCTTTTTGTATTCAGACATCAGGATAAACAAAACCTCCACACTGACATCTTTACCATTTTCAATATATTCGTGCCCGTATCCTTCGAGTCTTTTGCGTAGGTCTTCCGCGTATCTTCCGTCCTCAAGAGCATGGTCAATATAGAATTTCACCGACCGCGGCTGTACATCTTCCATTCGTTTGGGGTTAACAAAATATGTAAAAGCCGCTTCGGGTCGTGCACGGCGCTGCATGACCGGCGTGACCAGTAACAACACCAGCGGCCATCCGAAAAGGACGGAAATGACAAAAAATGTCAGAGAATTTATATAACTCTCCATAAAGAAGAACAGTCCACCCTCTTGAAACAACATGACTGCACTAAAGAATATGAAAAAGGGCAAAAGCAATAAAGCAGGAATGACACGCGCAAAACTGTAATTTCGGCGGTAAATCTGCCAAGGCAGGGGAAATAAAATATAGGGAATAAAAATCGTCCACACGGTCGGAAGGGAGGCTACCACTACGAATATGCTGAAGAAGAGCGAGACCCAAAAGGTGGCAGGCGCTTTAAATCCGCTTTGCGGGAGGAGGGGCTGTTTTCCTTTCTGCTCTTTGCCTTCCAGTTTATCCATAAGTTTCTTCATGGACTTCTGATGATTGACGCGGAAATCCACAAACTCGCAATTTCGAAGTCGCTCGTCTTCAATCGGCACGGCCTCAAAGATGACCAGAATGACACGCCGACCATTCTTGAGCGCGGTCTCCCATTCGTATCGAACGTTGGCAGAATTGAGAGAATCGTCCGATACGACTAAAAGCACGACATCTGCAGTGAGAACCCCTTCTGTAATCTGGTCTTTCCATTTTTTTGCAGGAACCAATTCTTGATAATCAAGCCAAACGGAATAACCCGCTTTCAACAATTGCTTATAGAAACGATTTACAAAGGGTGTCTGCTGACGGGAATAACTGATCATCAACTTCTTGTTCATTTGCCCATCCTATCTAGATCAAGCGAAGATAAAAAGATTATCCATTAGTTTAATATAAAAAGGGGCGGAAAAGAACCTTCCGCCCCCGCAAGTTACCAATCTATACGGCTACCAGCTAGCACTCACTATACCCACAAGCATAACACTTGCGGCAGCCTTCCTCATTGATGACAGCCGCCTCGCCGCACTCGGGGCACAAATCACCGATCTTCATTAAAGGCTGGGCGTGGTTCTCGGCATGATGCCCGTTCCCATTGGGCTTCACCTCCTCCACCACATGACCTTCCTTGGCAAGCAGATAGGTATCAAGTACCTGACCAATGCCATCGGGCAGGGAGCGCACGCGATTAATGCCAAATCCCAAAGAACGCCCGCCGCCAATGCCAATGAGCTGACGCACCACCTCGCGCATCCGATCCACGGGGGCAACGGGAGAAGCCATCCGCAAGATGTAGGAGATCAACCGTCCAATGGCCTCAGAGACCGCGGCAGTTTCAGAGCCTGCCTTGGCTGTGTTCACAAAAGCCTCAAAGGGCTGGTCCCCGCCGTTCTCGTTGATGGTGATGAACGCCTTGCCCACGGGGGTTTCAATGTTATAGGTCTTGCCATGCAAAGCCTTGGGGCGCGGCTTCTTGGTATCGTGCCATATGGCGGGAACTGCCGGTTGAGCGGCAGCAGGTACGGGCGCGGCTTGAGGCGCTTCCTTCTTCTCAGCGGTGGCTTTCGTCTCCAACACCACCTTGTCGCGCGAACCGGTCACATAGACCGTAATACCCTTACAGCCCAATTCCCAAGCCAGTTGGTAGGCAATCGCCACATCGCTTTCGGTGGCGCCCTCAGAGAAGTTCACGGTCTTCGAGAGCGAGTTATCCACAAAGGCTTGCAGAGCGCCTTGCATGCGCACATGCTCCTCGGCGGTCACATCGCCAGAAACCACAAAGGTATCGCGGATGCGCTGCGGAAGTTCGGCGATGTGCTGGCAGGTTCCCTGGTTCATCACCTGCTCCACGATCTCCTGTCTCTTCTCTTCTCCCAGCCCAAGTTTCTTTAACGCCTCATCGAAGCGCGGGCTGGCATAGGTCAGTTTCAGATCCTTGCCGTTGTCATTCACATGGCGGATGTATGCCAGCGCGAAAACAGGTTCACAGCCGTACCCCTCACAACCTGCAACGGTGGCGATGGTGCCGGTCGGCGCGACCGTGGTCTGCGCGGCATTGCGGATGCCGTGCTGCTTGATGCCGCTTGTGATCGCATCCCACTTAACCTCGGGTCTGCCCCAGTTATGCTGATAGCTGACCAGCGATTTGGGCGCGGTCCACTTCATGTCATCCATATCATAGATCGAGCCTTCGATCGCCGGGAATGGTCCGCGCTCTTCAGCGAGTTCCACACTGGTCTTCATGGCGTGGTAACGGACAAACTCCATTACCTGGGCGCCAAACTCCTGCCCTTCCAATGAGCCATAACGCACGCCCACATGGTACATCAGGTCCGCGAGACCCATGATGCCCAAGCCGATGCGGCGCGCCTTGTGAGCGGCTTCCTTCAACTGGGCCACAGCGGGCACATAGGCATTCGCCTCCACCACATCATCGAGGAAGCGGGTGGCGGTCACAACCGATTTGCGCAGGGTTTCCCAATCCACCGAGCCATCGGGGCCGCAGTGTTCGTTGAGATTCACAGAACCAAGGCAGCAATTCTCATACGGTCCAAGCCATTGTTCACCGCAGGGATTGGTCGCTTCGAGCGGATACAGGTGCGGCACAGGGTTATGACGATTGGCAGCATCGAGGAAGAGCACACCGGGCTCACCGTTGTGATGCGCCTGCTTGACGATCTTATTGAACAACTCGCGCGCGTTAACCGTCTTATAGACATTGATCTTGATCCCGGCCGCCTCAGCCTGCTCAAGCGTGCCGTTGAAACCTCTTTGCTTCATTTCAACCAGGTCAGGGAAGCGCAAATCCCACTCCCTGTCTTCCTTCACCGCTTCCATGAATGCGTCGGTAATACCCACAGAGATATTAAAGTTGGTGATGGAATTTTCATTGATCTTGCAAGTGATGAACTCTTCCACATCCGGGTGGTCCACCCGCAGAACAGCCATATTCGCGCCGCGGCGTGTGCCGCCCTGGGCGATCTCGCCAAAGGCATGGTCGTACACCCGCAGGAATCCCACCGGTCCGGTGGCCTGCCCGGCCGAGGTCAACACCATGGTGCCATGCGGGCGAAGCCGCGAGAAGGAGAATCCATTGCCGCCGCCCGTCTGCTGGATCAGGGCAGCATCGCGCAAGGTCTGGAAGATGCCCGCGCTGTGACGTCCCATGTCATCGGTAATGGGAAGCACAAAACAAGCGGCAAGCTGACCGAGCGGGGTTCCCGCACCGGTAAAGGTCGGAGAGTTCGGAAAGAACTTCTTGCTCGAGAGCAGGTGGTAATACTCCACAGTGCGCTTGGCAACGTCTGCGCCCCATTGCTCCTCCACTCTGGCCACGTGAAAGGCAACACGCCAGAACATTTCTTCCACATTCTCGGCAGGCTTGCCATCGTCCCCGCGGCGGACATAGCGTTTCATCAACACCTGCCGCGCGTTATCTGTGAGGGTGGCCTTTGGCATACCCTTTGCGATCGGCGGGGTGGGAAGCAGACCGTTCTTGATGGTGGGTTCAGCAGACTTGTTAACCATTTGATACTCTCCTGATAAAAGTTTTCTTATAAGCACAGGCTTGCGCCGTTTTCGGGCAAAACAGCAGGCAGAAACACTCCCCATTAAGGGAGTGCCGCTGCCTGCTTATTAATCTTCCAGTAGTTGATCGATTTCCGTGCGGATGGATTGAAGGTCGTCCAGCCCAAGATACACAATGGCGTAACGAATGTAGGCGATCTGATCCACCTCTTTCAGGGTCGCCATGACCAGGTCACCCACCACACGCGAAGAGACTTCGGCCTTGCCGAGCTTTTGCAGTTGAGATTCCACCTGACCGATCATACGTTCAATATCCGCCGCCGAGACCGGGCGCTTGGCGCAGGAAATACGGATGCCGCGCGCCAGTTTTTCGCGGTCAAATTCCTCGCGTCCGCCATCCTGTTTGATCAGGAGCGGCGTAGCCAGGATCGGGCGTTCGTAGCTGCTAAAGCGCTGCCTGCATTTTAAACACTCACGGCGGCGGCGGATTCCCCCGTGGCTATCGTGGGAAGTATCCAGCACCTTTGAATCATGGTGTTTGCAATAAGGACAACGCATTAGAAGTTACTCCAAATAGAACAAATGTTAGAGCCAGATATGGGCGTTCATGCACTGCATCCCCGTATATATGGCTAATGTGGACGGCATTTTAGCATACAAGCAAATCACATACAAGAGGGACTTAAGTACATCACATCCTTAAAATATCGCCAGATTCAATATTTTAAGAATGCGCGCAACGCGGGAGGGTCCGCCTCCCTTTTCGTTAATGCACAAAACTTGTGTTTGAGATTTGAGATCAAGCGGCAGATCATGCAGACTTGCCCCGTGAGCACACTCTGCTTGTTGGGTTTCAAGAAAATAATTTGGAATCTGCCCGCACGCGCCGATCGGTTATGCCTGCAATTGCGCGAGGAACTTCATCACATGCGGATTAAGTTTTTCGGGGTGGCACTGATGCGGGACATGCCCGCAGGCGGGAATAATATGCGTGCCCGTTACACTGGGCAGCAATTCGCCAATGCGTGGAAAAGATTCAGGAGCGAGAGTTTGGTCGCGTCCGCCCCAAAGCAAAAGGGTCGGCTGCTGCACATGGTGAAGGCTCGAGGTCAGGTCTGGCAGCGTGCGTGGAATGTTGTAAATGCCCGAAGCAGCGCGGGTGTAATCCAGCGCGGTCTGATAGCGGATGTGCTCCGGCAGGGTATGAGTCTCGCGCTGCCCGACGTAAAAATTGAAGCTGGTCATATCCACAAAAAAACGGAACAGGCGATAGGGGGTGCGCTCGATCAATGAAGTGTTGATCAGTTTTCGGCGAAACGCGAGCCGCAGAATGGGCGGAAGTTGGTGGATGTCATAGAAGGGATTGATCAAAACGATCGCTTGAACACGCTCAGGGAATCGCAGCGCGTACTGCAGGGATAGCCCGCCTCCCAACGAATGACCGATCAAGATCATTGGTTCATCGATCTGCAGGGAATCGATCCACGCGGAGAAGTGGTCGAAGACTGCATTGAAAGTGTATTCATTATGGTCGGCGGGTTTGCAGCTTTCACCATGACCGAACAAGTCGAGGGCGTAACCGGCATATCCCGAAGAAGCCAGCTCAGGCAGCAGGTCATCCCAATCATGCAGTGACGCAGCCAAACCATGCGTAAGAATGACAGGTCTGCCGCTGCCCTGCTGAACAAAACTCACTGGCTTGTCATGGATATCCCCGCTTGCTATTTTAATTTCTTCCTTCATCCTTGATCATTCATCCTTATTTTTTCTCATTCCCCTGCGATCTGCTTTCCATAACGCTTTGCCAATTCGCGGCGAAGGACCTTGCCGATATATGATCGCGGGAATTCATCCATGAAGATCACGAAGCGCGGAATTAAATGCGGCGGCAGGCGGCGCTTGCAATAAGCAATGACCGCTTCCGGCGTGGGGCGCTCGCGCCCGGCAATGACGAAGGCGAAGGGATGCCCCGCTACAGCCACGACCGCCACTTCCTTCACCTGTGGGATCTCGTAGATCACTTCTTCCACATCGCGCGGGAAGGCAGGCTTGCCGGGTTTATCGGGATACCACATATCTGCTTTGCGGGCGATGATGCGGAAGTAGCCGTCTTCATCCATTTGGGCTACATCGCCGGTGAGCAGCCAGCCGTCATCGAGCAAGACCGCCTTTGTGGATTCTTCATCCTTCCAGTACCCCATCATCACCTGCGGTCCGCGGATCGCAAGCTCGCCGATCTGCCCGACCTCCACTTCTTTCCTCCCGCGGGCAAGGTCCACGACCGCTGCCTGAGTGGATGGAAGCGGGATGCCAATACTGCCTACTTTGCGATCACCGTTCAACGGGTTGGCGTGAGTCACAGGCGAGGCTTCGGTCAAGCCGTAGCCTTCCACCAGTTTGCCTTTTGTAAGCTTCTCAAATTCTTCCTGCACTTCCACATGCAAGGGCGCGGATCCGCTGATGCAGGACTTGATGGAACTGATGCCATATTTACGCACACCGCGAAAATTGCTGATGGCGTTATACATGTTCGGCGTGCCGGTGAAAATGGTCGGCTTGTATCTTTTGATGGTGTTGAGAATATCCTTGATCTGGAATTGCGGTTTCAAGATCAGCGAAGCGCCAATGGAGACCGGCACGTTCAGGGATGTGGTCAGCCCGTAACTGTGAGAGAAGGGAATGGCGCACAAAAATCTCTCACGCCCTTCCACCGCTCTTGGAAGCCAATGACGGGTCTGCAAAGCATTGGCGACGAGGTTGCGATGAGAAAGCATTACCCCTTTTGCATCGCCGGTCGTGCCGCCCGTGAACTGGATCACTGCCATATCCTCGGGGTTCACTTCCACTGTTGGAGATTGGTTGCTCTGCCCCGATATCCAGCGGCGGAAACGCATGGCACCCGCCACGTTCAATCCGCGATTGCGCCAGCGTGAGATCAGCCGTTTGGGCAGGGAAAGATATTCGCCTCCGTCGGTCAAAACCAACAACGGGAGTCCGCTGTTCTGCTGAACTTGTCCCGCCATGCCGGCCCACAAATTCAATGTGACCAGTGCGCGCGCCTCAACTGTCTTTACCTGACGGGTCAACTCGTCGGCATCGGTCATTGGCGGAGTGAACACCGCCACCGCGCCAGCCTTGATCACTCCATAAAAAGCGATCACAGCCTGCGGAATGTTCGGCAGATACAAGACCACGCGCGCGCCCTTGCCGATACCCATTGCGGTCAGCGCGTTGGCGAAACGATTGGCTTCGTGATTCAGTTTGCGATACGAAAACTTTGCGCCGCCAAAATAGATCGCCGTGCGGTTCGGAAACCTGCGCACCGCAGAGCGCAGCAAATGATGAACCGGGATGCGTGGAATGCCAACCGTGTACGGCACACCTTCTTCATAATGCTTTAACCAGGGACGTTCATCTGCGAGGGCATTTCGCACAGATTTGATCGCCGCCGCGGACTCTTCACGCCATGATTTTTTCTCGCCATTTAGAAAACGGGATATGGCACGATTGACCGCTTCGCGGCGCTCCAACATGACCATATGACCGGATGCACCGATATCTTCCTCTTCCGCGCCGATGATCGATCCCGCCACCTTTTCAAAGAGCGGTCGCTCAAAAACAACATCCCTGTGTCCGCGGATGACAAGCGTGGGCACGCTGAGTTTGGCGAACTTATCCCAACCCACCCAGTGCGAAAGATTATCCAGATAAAAGGGTTTTAGCGCATGCGGCGGACCCGACAACCATTTGCGGGTGAAGGGCTCAATGACCTTTAACGACCAGGTCGGCAGGTTCAAGCCAAGTTTGAAAAGCGGATTGAGTTTGAACTCACCCGCTGTAGCGATCATGATGAGACGTTCGACCCGCTCGGGATGATTGAGCGCAAAATCGGTGGCAACCGCACCGCCGAAGGAGTGCCCCACCAAAACGATCGGCGTGGAAACTTTCAACAAGTCAAGCGCGGTCTCCAGATCCAGTTGGATGCGCGGCATGTCATAGCCAGTGGAAGGTTTATCGGAAAGTCCATGCCCGCGCATATCCAGGGCGATGACGCGGTTCTTCAATGAGAACTTATGCAGTTGATACTTCCACTGCATCGCCTGCCCGCCAAAACCGTGAATGAAAACAAAAGTCCGCTCGGGCCGCTCGGGAGAGATATCCACAGCCGAGAGGCGCACAAGCGGGTCGGAAGAGACGCGAATTTCGTGCCGATAGAGGTCGAGGTCTATGTCCATCGTGGAAGTTTACAAGAGTTGACCCATATTGTCAATTTTCAAGCCTTTCAGGTTTTACCTGTCCGAGAGAAGATGAATCACTGCTTTAAATCGGGTAAATCCTGGTTTTCAAATGTCGTCCATGTATTAACCGAAACAAAGGACAGAACCATGAACCTTGAAAGAGCTGTTGAAGCCATTATTAAGGAAGCCCAGGAACGCGGAGAGTTTGAAAACCTGAAAGGCATGGGAAAGCCGCTGGACCTGAGCGCCTACTTTGAAACACCGGAAGATGTGCGCATGGCTTATTCCCTGTTGACCAATGCCGGGATGGTCTCAGCCGAAGTGGATTTGCTGGTTGAGATATCGGCGCTCAAGGAAAGGCTCGCCACGACCTACGAAGAAAAGGATCGCAGCCGGATCAAGAAGCTCATCCGCGACAAGCAGCTACAGTTCAATGTGATGGTCGAGCGGCTGAAGCGTCGGCGCAAGGAAGGGTGAATTGAGACCCGATCAGCCTTCAGCGGGGAAAGACCGGCAAAGTCCGCTTTGACAAATCATCCCCGCCCTGCTATACTCATCTTAATAAGTTGACTTTCACTGTCTTAATTTGACAGTTTGTTTTGAGAACAATCGCAACGTGGCACGAAACCTCCCCTCGCGAATAAGTCGGCAGGGGTCTTTTTTTATGTCGTCGAGTTCAGCACACAGCATGAACCCACTCCAAAATTGACCTTACCCGCCTCTGGCGGTTTACATTACATTTAATTTTCAAAAAGGAAAACAAACCATATGAGTAAGAGAAACAAGTTAAGAATTATCCCGCTCGGGGGGCTGGGCGAAGTGGGAAAGAACATGATGGCCTACGAATTCGCAGGCGAGATCATCGTGGTGGATGCAGGGATCATGTTCCCCCAGAATGACATGCTCGGGGTGGATTACATCATCCCCGATTTCGAATATTTGATCAAAAAAGCCAACCATGTGCGCGGGCTGATCATCACCCACGGGCACGAAGATCACATCGGCGCAATCCAGCACTTCATTGACCAGATCAATGTGCCGATCTACGCCACCCCCCTGACCCGCGGCTTGATCGAAGGCAAGTTGAATCGAAACAACGCGCAGCACAAGGCGCATTTCAAGACCATTCAGGCCGGCGAGACCTCCAACATAGGTCCGTTCAAAGTGGAATATTTCCACGTTAGCCACTCCATCCCCGATGCGGTGGGACTTGGCATTACCACTGCTGCCGGTCTGGTCGTTCACATGAGCGATTTCAAGTTCGACCACACACCTGTGGATGGCTGGCCGACAGACTTTGCCAAGCTTTCAGAGTTTGCCGCGCGCGGCGTGGACCTGTTGCTTTCAGACTCGACCAATGCCGAACGCCCGGGTTGGACTCCCTCCGAAAAGATCATCGGACCTGCGTTCGACAAGGTCTTCTCGGAAGCCAGAGGACGCATCATCGTGGCGACCTTCGCCTCGCTGATCTCCCGCGTGCAGCAGGTCGCAGACTCAGCCGTGAAAAGCGGGCGCAAGATGGCGCTCGCTGGTCCCAGCATGGTGGATAACGTCAAGATCGCCCGCAAGATGAAGTATTTGGATATCCCGGACGATGTCATCGTGCCGATCGAACAAGCTTTGAACATGCAAGACCACAAGGTGGTCATCATGTGTACCGGCTCGCAAGGGGAACCTTCCTCCATTGTGGGCAGGCTCTCGGCAGGGACGAACCGTCAGTTCGACCTGAAATCAGGCGACACGGTCGTGCTCTCTTCACATCCCATTCCCGGAAACGAAGAGACAATCAGCAAGACCATCAACCGCCTGCTGCGCCGTGGAGCGACCGTGGTACACGATGGCATTGCGCCGATCCATGTTTCCGGTCACGCCGCTCAGGAAGAGCAGAAACTGCTCATCAACCTCGTCCGCCCCAAACACTTCATGCCGATCCACGGTGAACTGCGTCAATTGAAGCGCCACGCCCAACTTGCAAAAGAAGTTGGTGTGGAAGAAGAGAACATCATTGTGGTTGAAAATGGACAGGTCGTGGAGTTGGTCGGCAACAAGATCATGCTCGGCGAGCGCATCCCCGGCGGATACGTCTTTGTAGACGGAGAATCCATCGGCGACATCGACCACGACATCATGAAGGAACGCGGCCAACTGGCAAGGAACGGGATTCTGCTGATCGACATCAGCCTCGACAAACGCTCTGGAAAACTGCTGCATGAACCGGAGATCCTCACCCGCGGTTTTGTCACCCCAGACGAAGCAGAAAAACTTCTGCCCGAAGTCCGCAGGCGTGTGATGCAGGCCGTCAACAGCGGCGGCATGGGCAGCGAAAAAGACATCATCAACACCATCAAGAGTTACCTGCACCAGGAAACACGGCGCAGGCCCATGGTGCTGGTTACACTGAGCAAGGCATAAAAAAACAAGTTGAAATAAAAAACAGAGCGGCTAAAGCCGCTCTGTTTTTTATTTGCTAAGCAAATCCGCGATCTGGCGATCCACCTTGCCCATGGGGTAATCACCAAGCTCGGTGATCTTCACCCACTTGAGATTCTTTTCTTTGGGAATGGAAACCACATCACAGCGAAAAGCATGAACCGTGACCTTGAAATGGGTGTACGCATGCTGGACGATCCCCAGCGGATCGCCTTTCTTAAGCTTCAGCCTGCATGCGGCGTTAAGGGCTTGAGTCAGCTCTTTGGCTGGGTCGGCGTTGACTCTGGCATTCGGGAACTCCCACATCCCACCGAGTAATCCTTCCGATGGGCGCTGAGACAAAAGCACGCGCCCGCGCTCCATGATCACCGCCGCCGCGTGGACATAGTACGGCGCGGACTTCTTCGGCTTTAGGACAGGGCGCTGCTCCTGAGTGCCGTTTTTGCGGGACTCGCAAATCTCCATCAGCGGGCAGAGCAAACAGCGGGGACTCTTCGGGGTGCAGATGGTCGCCCCCAAATCCATGAGCGCCTGGTTGTAATCCCCTGCCTGTCCTTTGGGTAGATTCTGCGCGGCGAGGTCCCACAACATTTTTTCGCCAGCGGGAGAATCGGCAAACTCGCTGACATCGAACAGGCGCGCAAAGACTCGGCGCAGGTTGCCATCGAGAGTGGGTTCGTCCATGCCAAACGCCATGGACGCGATCGCCCCCACGGTGTAGCGACCGATTCCCGGAAGCGCCCGTAAATCTGTCAGGTCGCGAGGCAGCTGTCCGCTAAATTTTGATGCGACGATCCGGGCGGCTTTATGCAAATTGCGGGCGCGGCTGTAATAGCCAAGTCCTTCCCAAGCGTTCAAGACATCCCGCTCCGATGCCTGCGCCAACGCTTTTACATCGGGGAAAAGTTTCATCCATTTTTCAAAATACGGGATGACCGTTTCCACGCGGGTCTGTTGCAGCATGATCTCCGAAACCCAAACAGCATAAGGGTCGGGATGGTCACGCCACGGCAGAGTCCGTCCGTGCTGACGATACCATTTGAGAAGAAGGCGCGAGAGGGCAGACATCAGGGAACGGCGCAGGGGTCGGCAAGCAGGGAGCTTTGATAGGTGTGCGAACCAAAGTCAATAACGCGGGCTTCAAAGTGATCTTCAACCTGACAGGCAAGGACGATGACATCCGCGCCTTGTGGAAAGTCCAACAGTTCCTTCGTGCGGAAGATCATGTCGCTGCGCTTGTCATTGATCAAGAGAAAACTGATGCGTGAAAAATCGCGGATCTTGTAGGCAGCCCACGGGTTTGCAGAAGCCATGCCCTCGTCCTTGTGAAACAACCTTGGGTAAAGCAATCGCCCTTCCACAAGAACCGCTTCAGGCTGGGAAAGAAAAGCGCGGACTTCTTCGCTCTTGTATCCGCTTGCTTCGAGGTTCGCGATCATGGACTCTTGAGAGGCTATGTAGCGGGGTTGAGCCAGTCCCTTTGCCAGCCAAGGAAGCGAGCCAGTGAAAGCAAAGGCCAGCACTAGCAAAACATACTGCGGGCGGAAATCTTTGAGGGAAACGGGTCTTGCCTGTGGTTGAGAATTGGGCGGAAAGACCAGTTCCTTCTGCGAACCAAAAAGCAGGGTCAACCCGCCAAGGATCTCGATAACGCCGATGGCAAAATAAAAGTAGATGACCCAATCCACGGGCAGGTTGTAGCGCCAGCCAGAGAAACGGGATATCCCGTTGGCAAGGGTGTACCCCAAGTTCACTGCCAAGGGCAGAAGTCCCACCCATCCCATGCGCTGCCATGTGGAGCCAAGTCCCACCGCAATGACGGCAAGGTAGATCAAAAGCAGCGCGGCGTTGTACCAAGCCAAAGACCCGTCCCATGTGAACCAATAGAGATTCACAGGCGCAGACAGGCTTTCAAATTCTTCGATCAATGGGAGCGCAAGCAGCCCGCCGATCTCGGTGTTCAAAATATGGGTGGTGATAAAGCGGGCAACATAAGCAGGATTCGCCAGAGTGAATGAGACAATGCGCTGTCCCGCGCTTTCTTTTTCGGGGTCATACTGGCTGAGATCAAGGTTGCCTGTAAAGGAATATTGGCTGTAAATGATCGCCGTCTGACGCGGATCGTCAAAAGTGAACTGACCGACCACCGTGTAATTGTGCGTCAGCCACGGCAGGACAGTCACGATCATGACGGCGGCAAAGACTATGCCGGCAGCGATCCATTCTTTTGTTTTGCGTTGATAGGCAAACCAGGCAAGGATGAACACCACAGGCAAGATCAAAAGGGATTGCGTGCGGAAGAGCAGGATCAGCCCGAAGAATCCGCCCGCCACCAGCGTGGATCTGAAGTCACGCCGCTCAAGCCACCAGACAAGGACAAGGCACAGGAACGCGAGCGCCATCGCTGTTGGGAAGTCGGTGGTGAACATTTTGGAATTTGCCGCGCGTGTGTTGGAGGAGATCCACAGGCTGACCAGCTCGCGGAAAATGGCGAACAGGGCAACGGTCACACCTGCGGCGGGAGAATGCAACTTCCTGCCAAGGAAGTACAACGCGACAGGAAAGAGCGCAAGGACCAACGTCTGCGCGGCGATGACAGCGGGGTAATTCTGTCTGAAGAAAAAATGGAGCGCCGCAAGAAAGATCACATAGAACGGACGAGGCGGGATGCTCCCAAGATAATTGGTGCCGATCAACAGGCTTTGGGAGAGGTAATCGTAAAAGCCTGCGTCGGAGTATGGAAGCGCCATATAGGTCGGTGGGTCAATGGGAGCGTAAAAGCTGGACTTCAACACTTCCACAGGGACGCTGAGCCAGAGCGTGCAGGCGGTGAGGTAAATGGCAAGCGGCAGAAAAACTCGAAAGACAGAGGATGAAAAACGGAGGGCAACAGGCAGCAAAAATAGAAAACCAACCAGAACAGAAATGACAAACTGCCAGCCAAGGACAGCCGCGCCGGGCTCACCCCAGTACCCTGTGTCGGCAGTGACCCCGATTCCGGTCCATGCCACAAAGAGAAAAACAAAAAGCAGGAAGATGAAAACAGGAAGAGCTGAGAGATAAACTGGCTTACGCTCGGCGAAGGCTTGCGGATGGAATCCGTGCTTGAGGTAGGTCAGGAAAATTGCAGACTGGATCGCGAGTACGAGTAACAGCCAAAGCAAGGGGCTGAGTCTCTGGTAAAAGGAGAGGAGCAGGTCTGGGTTGAGATAACGCAGAAGAAACAGGGTCAGGCTTGAGGTTAAGGCAAGGAGCGCGGAAGAAAAAATAAAAGGCGTGGAAACTACCACCTCGAAACGAGCAGGGTCGCGGCGGGAGAAAAATCCTCCGATCACGCTTGCGATGGCAATGAATGAGAGTACGCCCAGCAAACCGAGGCGCGCAACTGACAGCCCGCCTTCAGACGGGATGCGCAACAGTTGAATAAGTGCGAACACAGACTCAATGACCGTGGTCAAGAAGAACCACGGCCATAAGTTTGTATTGTTTTTGTTTTGATCTTTTGGGTTCATGTATTCGGGCAGGAGTTAGAACTGAAATCCCGTTCGGGTGTTGACGATCT
>Ga0268298_10003421_pt1 | contig 16258 bp, 17 predicted proteins | sample WWTPWeurt_MetaG_FD_194462 | JGI IMG/M metagenome (GOLD analysis project Ga0268298, IMG submission 194462) | Activated sludge microbial communities from WWTP in Nijmegen, Gelderland, Netherland - WWTP Weurt | ecosystem: Engineered > WWTP > Aerobic digester > Activated sludge | place... | reverse complement strand
TGATCGCGCTGCCCTGCGCCGGCAAGATGAAGATCCGCACGCGTGACGAAGTGAAGACCCTCACGCTGGTCTTGGAGGGGGCGCTCGGGATCCAGCAAGGTGTGAACCCGATGGTGCTCCGTGAGCGCCTCGAGGGTCTGGCTCACGATGCCAAGCAAGGACATGGCGCGAAGGAAGGAGCGCCCGCGGGTGCCGCCAGCGCCGCAGCCTGATGGAGCGCCATGGCGCGCAAGAAGAAACATCCCGAACACGTCAACCACGAGCGCTGGCTGATCAGCTACGCCGACTTCATCACGCTGCTCTTTGCGTTCTTCGTGGTCATGTTCGCCGTGTCGCAGGTGGACTCGAAGCAGGTGGGCCGCTTCACCGAGAGTTTCACCGACGCTCTCGAGTGGCAGGTGTTCGAGGCCAAGGGCGGAAAGGGCTTCATGAGCGAGAAGAAGCCCCCGACCATCGTGGGACAGAGCGTGCGCCAGGCGGGGCGTGCCGTCCTCGGACGCAGCTCCAAGGTGGTGCGCGAACAAATCCGCTCCCAGATCAAGCAAGCCGTGGAGCACATCCCGGAGCTCAAGGACCTGCGCATTCTCGAGCTTCGCGGTGAGCTCGTGCTCCGCTTGCCGGAGCAGCTCCTCTTCGAGAGCGGTGAGACGAGCGTCAACGAGGACGGTCAAGCAGCCCTCGCGGCGGTCGCCGACGTGCTTCGTGACAAAGAGGTCACGATTCGGGTGGAGGGTCACACCGACAACCGACCCATCAAGAACGCACGCTTCCGCTCGAACTGGGACCTGTCCGCCGGTCGCGCGACCAGCGTGGTCGAATACCTGTCGGAGGTCGGCCGCCTCGACCCGTCCACGTTGTCGGTGGTGGGTCACGGCGAGTTCCAGCCGGTAGCCGAGAACGACACCGAGGAGGGGCGCGCCCAGAACCGACGGGTCGATCTGGTGGTCATCGCCGCTTCGGACATCCCGGCCTGGGCGCCGGACCCGACGGAAGAAATGGACGGCGGCGAAGCGCCAGACGCCGACGCCGGGCCGCCCGACAAGCCCGACGCCACCCCGCCGCGCGAACACTGAGCAGCGCTTCAGCTTCTCTCCTTCGTGCCGTATTCGCGAGACGTGGTGACGAGCTCGCGAACCCCGCGCCCTTCCGCGCCGTCCCCCCTGGCGCTGATCGCCACGCGCATCGTGGCCGAATCCCTCAAACCCGATCCGTGCCTCGCCGAGCTGAGCGACATGGCGCGGAGCGACGCCGGGTTCGCCGTGCGTTTGATCGCCACCGTGAACAGCGGGGCCTTCGGTCTCAGGCGCCAGGTCTCCGACGTGATGCAGGCCATCTCGCTGCTCGGCACCCGGGGCGTGCGCAACATCGGCCTCGGGCTCGCGATCTCCGATATGGTCCCAGCGAAGGCCGAAGCGCGGGTGCTCTTGGCGAACTCGCTCCGGCGTGCCGTGGCGGCTCGGGCCATCGCCGAGCGTATGGGTCTCGAGAAGCCCGACGAGCTGTTCAGCGTGGGACTCTTCCTCGAAGTCGGCCTCTTGAGCCGCGCGCGCGAGGACCTCGTGGGCGCCGTCGAGCTCGCTCGCCGTCCGGCCGCGCATCGCCCGGTGTTCGAGCGCGCCGTGGGGCTCGAGTGTCACGGACAGGTCGGGGCGCGGATCGCCCGAGAGTTCCAGCTGCCCGAAGCGGTCCAGGCCGCGATCCGAGAGCACCACGCCCGCGTGCCGCCATCCGAACCCATCTCACGCCTGGCGTGGGTGGCCGAACGCGTAGCGGCAGCTTTCGAAGCGGGCGACGTTACCAAGAACCGCGCGCTCGGGCTGGAAGCGCTGGCACTCGTCGGCATCCAGGGGGACGCGGCGGCCGAGGTGTTCGAGCGGGTACCCAAGGAAGCTGCGGCGGCGGCCGTCGCGTTCGATCGGGACATCGGTCCCCAATCCGATCTGGACAGCTTGGCGCGAGACGCGCAGCGGAGCCTGGTGGAGCTCAACGTGGAATACGAGGCGGTGATCCAGCGTCTCGAGCAGATCGTCGCCGAGAAGGAGCAACTCGCTCTCGAACTCCAGCATGCCAACGAGCGTCTTTCCACCCAAGCCGCAACCGATGAGCTGACGGGTCTCTTGAACAAGCGCGCGTTCACCGAGGCCATGGCGCGGGATTTCGCCCGGGCCCGGCGGGCAGGAACTCCCATCTCGCTCGTCATGGCAGATCTGGATTGGTTCAAGCGACTGAACGACACGCGCGGACATCTGGCCGGCGACGCCCTGCTTCGCGCGCTCGGCCCGAGCCTCACCGCCTCGGTGCGAGGGGGTGACGTCGTGGGTCGGTTCGGGGGCGAGGAGTTCGTGCTGCTCCTGCCCAACACCGAAATCGACCACGCCATGATCGTCGCGGAGCGTGTGCGGCGCGCCGCGGAGGCTCTCGTCGTGCCCTTCGACGGCGAACCAATCCGCTGTACGCTGAGCGTAGGCGTCGCAGTGAGCGATGCCGGTGCCGGCACTCCCGATCAGCTGCTCGAGCGGGCGGACGCCGCGCTCTACGCCGCCAAGCACGCTGGGAAGAACTGCGTGCGTCGGGCCTCGGGTGAGCGCGGCGGCCTGGCTTCGCGGGTGGCGTGAACCCGCAGCGGCGCAGCGCCATCCCGACACGCGCATGGCGGGCGCGGCCCTTGGCCGGCGTCAGTCGTTCTGCGTCGCGCGAACCGCCGCGACCCCGGAGCTCCTGAGAGCGCGCCACAGGTCGTCCACGCTGGTGTCCGACGGCGCGCTCGCGCGTGCGAGCTTGGCTTCGATCTCCGCGTCGGCTTGCCTGCCCTCGGCGAGTAGCAGCCAGCCGAGCGTCGTGTGGAAGCGCGCATCCAACGCATCGCCGTAGCCACGCAGGCGCTCGAACGTGCCGATGCCGAGGCCGGCGTCCCCGCGCTCGGCGGCGAGTGAGGCGAGCCCTTCGCACAGGTCGAAGTCGTCCGGCGCGAGATTGACGGCGATACGCCAAACGTTGAGCGTGTCCGGGTGTTCCACGGCGCGCGCAACTCGAGCCGCCGCGGATGCCGCAGCTGCGTCCGTCGGATCGAGACGCACGGCGTCGAGTGCGAGTCGAAGTGCGTCGTCGTTGTCGCCCACCGTGAGCGCGATCTCCGCCAACGCCGCCACCGGACGGGCGTCGGAGGGATCCGAGTGCGCGGCACTCATCAGCGCGGTCACGGCTCGATCGCCGTCCGAGGCCAGCATGCCGAGGGACGCCAACGCGAGATGGGCCTCGCGGCATACCTCCGGGACGCCGTCCGTCGCCGCGCGCTCGAGCTCCAGCTTCGCCGCGCCGGGGTCGTCATCGGCGATCGAACCGAGTCCTCGCACCAGCGCGTCCGCGCCCGACGAGCGGTCGGGCACGGCGATGCACGCCACGAAGCTGCCACGCGTGGTGATCCATTCCTTGACGGAGAAACCGCCGCGCACGACGAGGGCAGCGAGCGAGCGCAGGGAATAGCCTCGGCGGGCGGGCGGCGCGAGGCGCTGGAGCGGGCCTGCGAGCGGTTCCGCGACCAGAACTTCCGCGCCGTTTTCCAGCCTTTCCCTGAGCTTCCAGAGCGCGAGCTCGGGCGAAGGCAGCTGGCTCAGCACGTCGCAGACGATGGCGCCTTGGGCGAGGTCCGCCGGCAGCTCGTCGCAGACGTCGGTGTGGACGTAGCGGGCGAGGGGAGCGAACTCGCGGGCGAAGGCCAGTGCCTCCCCCGAAGCGTCGAAGGCCGTCACGCGCTCGAAGCGCGTGGTCAGCTGACGCGTCCCCTCTCCCGACCCGCAGCCCAAGTCGAGAACGTGGCTCACCTCGCTGCGGCGGCACAAGATGGCGTAGAACAGGTGGGTGGGCGGAGCGGCTCCCCGCAAACCCGGGTACGAACGGGAACGGTCCCGCCCCGCGCGGACGATCAGGCCCGAGCGGAAATGCGCATACACGTCGGCGCGCCGGCTGCCCACCACGTAGGTCGGAAGTCGCTCGTCGAAGTGGATACTGACTTCAGTGCCGCCCACGCTCTCACCTCTGTCCAGCTGCGGCCCGCACCCGTTCCTGTTGGGCAGCGGGCACGGCGGTCTGCCAGGCTTCACGCAGCGGGCTCAGGACGCGGAGCACGTCGTCGATGGCTTCCGGCGACCCGCGGACGTTGGCGTGCATGATGCGGTCCATGCAAAACCCGTACACGCCCGCCAAGTTCGAGCAAAGCTCGGGCGCGACTTCGTGGTCGAGGGCGATGTAGAGCTCGCTCACCACGGCGTAGGACTTCGACAAGAGCTCGCTGGCACGGGCTTTTTCCCCGCGTTCCAGGTGGATTTTCGAGCCCCTGAGGAAGCGAAAGAGCCCGTCGTAGAGAGCGAGGAGCAGCTCTCCCGGGGTGCTCGTGGTGGCCCTCACTTCTTGGTATCGCGCGGCAGCGGGGTGCATCCGTAACTCCTCTTCACTTGCTGTTCAGGGCAGTCAGGTACGCCGTCTGGGCGTTCGAGCCCGACACCAACTGGTCCATCTGCGAGAACTGCTTGCGCAGCATCTCCTGGTACCAGTCGAGACGTTTCTGTTCGGCGGCGACCCGGTCGTCGAGGGCCTTGGCTCGCGCCTCCAGGACTTCCTTGCGTGCGTCCACGAGGCCAGTGCCCGTCGTGGTGAACCCTTCCACGGTGCTCTTCAAGACGTCCATCGCGCCGTCGTCGCCCGACACCCCCGCGAGCACCTGTGCCACGCTGCTGGCATCTGCCGCCAGCGCCTTGTCGAGCTTCGAGCCGTCGAGGCTCATCGTGCCGTCTTTGGCCAGGCTGATGCCGATGGAGCCGAGCGTCTGATACGTGCCGGAGCCGGCCACGCTGGTCAGTGCAGCCGTGCTCAAGCGACTGGTGATCGTGCGCAGCATGGAATCGCCAGCGAGCACCGGGTTTTCTGCCTTGGTGGTGGAGAAACCACTGGTCGTGTGGACCTTCTTCACCACCGCGCTGTAGGCGTCGACGAAGGTCTGGAGCTTCTTCTTCAGCGCTTCGGCGTCGGCGTCCACCTTCACGGTCACCGGGTCGGTCGTCTCTTGACTCAGGTTCAGGGTCACGCCCGGGATGGCGCCGGTCACCTGGTTCGTCGCGCGCGTGATGGTGAAGCCGTCGATCTCGATCTGCGAGTCCTGGGCGGCTTGCACCGTGGCGCCGGGCGCCGTGAGACCGAGCGTCGTGCCGGTCTCGCCGAAGGTGATGGCGTTGGTGGCGCCGGTGTCGAGGCCGCGCACCTGCATGCGGTAGTTGGTGCCGTCGAACAGCACCGACGCGCTCACTCGGAGGCCCGACGCGTTGATCTTGGTCACGACGGAGTCGAGCGAGTCGGTGGCCTCGACGGAGATGTTCTTGGCCGTCCCGCTCCCTACCTGGATACTCAAGCTGCCGGCCTGCCCGAGGGCGTTCGACGAGGACGCGAAGGGACCGCTGTACGTCCGTTGCTCTTTTGCGAGTTGGCCCACGCTGACGGCCCAGGCCCCTGCCTGAGCCGTCGACGTGGCGCTGGCCGTCACCGACTTCTCGTCGCTCGTGCTCGCCGCGAAGCTCTTGACGCCACTCGAGTCGGAGAGCGCGCCCAGCGCGCTCTTCAACGTCGCGAGCAGCGAACCGATGTCGCTCAGCGTCGAGACCGCGGCGTGGGTCGAAGCGGCGCGGCTCTTGATCGACGAGAGCTGACCGCTGCTCGCGCTGACCAAGCCCTGAACGATGCCCTCGGTGTCGAGCCCCGAGCCGATTCCGCCGAATGAAATGGTTCCGGCCATTTGGATTCCTCAAATCGCGCGAGACGCGCGCGCGTCGGCCTCCGTCCGTCGCGCGCGCGCCCGATTCCGCGCGATCAGCCGATGAGTCCGAACGCCAACTGCGGCAGCTGGTTGGCCTGCGCCAACACGGAGACGCCAGCCTGCGTCAGGACCTGGTTCTTGCTCATGCGAGCGGTCTCGTCGGCCACGTCCACGTCGCGGATGCGGGAGTTCGCAGCCGAGATGTTGAGGCGCATGGTGCCGATGTTGTTGCTGGCGGTCTGGAGCCGGTTCATGGCCGCGCCGAACTTCGAGCGTGCGCTCGAGGTCGTGGCGATGGCGGTGTCGATGCGGCCGAGAGCGGTCAGGGCTGCCGTGGAACCGCTTCCCGAAACCACCGTGGTGGCGGCCAGCAGCGTGGTGAAGCCCACGCCGCCGAACGTCACCGTGATCTTGTCGCTGGCGGTGTTGTTCAGGCCGACCTGGAAGGTGATGGAGCTCGCGGTCGAGTTCACCAGCTTCACGCCGTTGAACTTGGCCGAGTCCTGAATACGGGTGATTTCGCTCTTCAGGGAGCCGAACTCGGTGTTGATGTAGCCACGGTCGGTGGAGGTCAAGCTGCCGTTCGAAGCCTGCATACCCAGCTCGCGCATGCGGCCGAGGATCTCGTGCACCTCGCCGAGGGCGCCTTCCGCCGTCTGCGCCATGCTGATGGCGTCGCCGGCGTTGCGTTCGGCCACGGTGTACGAACGAACCTGGGACTTCATGCTCTCGCTGATGGCGAGACCGGCGGCGTCGTCGGCCGCGCTGTTCACGCGGTAGCCGCTCGAGAGTTTGTTGAAGCTTTGCAGCAAATTGCGCTGGTTCTTGCCCAAATTCCGCTGAGCTTCGAGAGAGGCGACGTTGGTCTGGATGCGCATGATGGTGCTCCTTCGTGGAGGTGCCTCGTCCCGAAGGGGCCGAGGGGGGCGTCATTGCCCGTTCACCGGGTCTGAACGGAGCGCGCGCTCGGGGCTTGAGCGCGCGCCCCAACTTTCCGCCCGAGGCCAGGACGCCATGGGGCAGGTGCCGACCTGCCACATGAGGAACCAACGTCCTACCCAGCGTCGCCACGCGTACCTACCCTCCGACCAGACTCAACGCGAGCTGGGGCAGCTGATTCGCCTGGGTGAGGACGGCGACACCCGCCTGCGACAGCACTTGGTTGCGCGCGAGGGTCGCGGTCTCCTCCGCCACGTCGACGTCGCGGATGCGCGAGTTGGCCGCCGACAGGTTCAGACGCATGGTCTGAATCGACGAGGTGACGACTTCGAGCCGGTTCATGGCGGCCCCGAAGCGCGCTCGGCTCGTCGAGACCGTGCCGAGGGCGGTGTCGATGCGGCCGAGAGCCGTGAGCGAGCCCGTCGAGGTGGTGCCGGCGACGCTGGTGGTCGATGCGAGCAGCGTCGTGAGTCCGAGACCGCCGAACGTGACGGCAAGTTGGTCCGAGGCGGTGTTGTTGAGGCCGACCTGGAACGTGATGCTGCCCGCCGTCTGCGACAGGAGCTTCTTGCCGTTGAACTTGCTCGAGTCTTGGATGCGGGTGAGCTCGGACTTGAGCGCGGTGAACTCGGTGTTCAGGTAGCCACGGTCGCTCGAGCTCATGGCGCCGTTGGCGCCCTGCATTGCCAGCTCGCGCATGCGTCCGAGGATGGAGTGCATCTCGCCGAGCGCCGCTTCCGCCGTCTGAGTCATGCTGATGGCGTCGTTGGCGTTGCGCTCCGCCACGGTGTAGGAGCGGACTTGCGACTTCATGCTCTCACTGATGGCGAGGCCGGCGGCGTCGTCGGCGGCCGAGTTGATGCGGAAGCCGCTCGACAGCCGGTTGAAGCTCCTGCTGAGAGCGATTTGCGTCTTGCCGAGATTCTTCTGGGTTTCGAGCGACGCGACGTTGGTCTGGGTCACAATGGGCATGGTGTTCCTTCTCCTGGTTCCTGAGTCATGCGGGCGCTCCGCTCGAAGTCGCCCAACGCCTGGCTGAGCTCGCCGGCGCTCTGCCGGATGGCGCGCGCCACGGCGATCTCCCGACGCATGCCGGCTTCGGCCGACGCCTTGGCGTCCCCCTTCTCGACGCCCTGGTGCTCGAGCGCCTGGTCCACGGGTGTGAACGCCCATGCGTCCACCATGGGAGCGGCCGCGACGGCCGATCGCAAAGCGCCTTCCCGCTCCTCAAGCTTCGCGAACGACCTGTTCACGCGGCGCGGTGAGCCCGTGGCCATGGCGCGCAGCGCTTGCTCCGCGGCGCGTTCGGCCGCGCGCGCGGCGGTCTCCACCGCGACGGCGCGCTCGCGCTCGTCCGCGGCCCAGCGTTCGAGCTCGGCGGGCGTCAGCGGCGCGCGGACACCGAGCGCGTCGGACGCGATGCGTTCCGCAGTGAGATCGCGCCGAGGCAGTCGCGCCACGAGCTCGCCCAGCTCGAGCTCGTCGAATCCGCGAATCCGCGAACCGCCTTCGGTCGCATTCACGAGCTCGACCTCGGGTTCGACGCGACGCAGGAGCTCCGCGGCGGTCTCGAACCAGGCGCGCACGGCCGAGAAGCTGGGTCCCGACGGCACTTCTCCGTCACCGCCCCAAGCGGTCACGGGCTCGAGCGGTTCGGTCTCGTGGATCGGCGGCGCTCCGCGACTGCGTACGGCCTTCACGGTGTCGCACCAGTGGATCCGGATCTCACCCGCAGACGTGATCTCGACCGAGCTCCGCTCGTAGGCCGCCCCCGGCGCGTAGGCCCGGTTGCCGGTGTATGCCAGGTCTTGGCCGACCAAGACGATGGGGGAGCAGCCCAGCCTGTGCGCCAGCGAGAACGCCAGCGTCGACACGCTGCCGGCCACCGGCAGCCCGGCCGCGCCGGTGAGCCGCGCGAGGGCAGTGCCGATTTCGGGAATGGCTTCCCAAACCGGCAGCAGCGGACCGTTGCCGGTGCGCATGGTGCGTGGATGGCCGGACAAGCTGAAGGCCCGCACGACGCGATCGATGAAAGGCACCGATGCGAGCAACTCGGACAGGTCGATGGACTCGATGCAGCACAAGACCTGAGGCTCGACGCCGTAGCTCGCCAGGGCACGCGCGCTCGAGTTCACCGCGATCACGAGCCCTCGTTGACGCGCCTCGGCCAGTAGCTTGCCGTTCTTGCCCAGGGAGGGGCCGGCGCCGACGATGAACGCCGGCACGCCGCGGTACTTGTTCTCGAGCGAGACGAAGGGCACCGAGCGAGTGAGCACCTCCGCGTTGGCGAGCACGTCCTCCACCCACATGCGCGCACGCTGGCGGTGAGTGTTCTGGTTCATGCCCGTACGCTGGACCAACTCGCCGAGAGCCCGTTCCAGGGCCTGGTGCGCTTCGGGAAAGGCTTCGCGATAGCCGGGGGTCCGAACCAACGTCGCGCCCGCTTCCCCTTGAGCGACGGAGGGCCAGATTTGAGTGAGGTCGTGCAGCGAGCAGACCAGATCGACGTCGCCGAGCGACGAAGGCCCGCTCGCGAGCAACGCGCGCGCGATGCCCGGGTCGGGTTCGAACACCACCACCTGGGCCTGAGCGAAGGCGCGGGCCTGTTCCACCACACCGCCGGAGCCCAGACCGAATACGACGACCGGCTTGCGCCCGGCGTCCACGCAGGCATTCCGAATGGACGTCTCGTCGCACGGCAGCCCGAGCCAGCCGTCAGCGTGTCGAACGGCGAAGATCCCCGGCGCGACCTGGCAGAGCTCGCTCGGCCGCGCCGCTTCGATGAGCTCGCGGGTCGGAATGGGCACGGCCAGGAAGTCGAGGTTCGCGCCGAGCAGGCTGTCTTCGGAGATGTGAGCGCTCTCTGACATGGGAAGGCGCGCTTTGCGCCGCTCTGCCGAGATTCACGTGCCGTGCCAATGGCGGCGACGTCGTTCGCTCGGCGTCGGCCTGCGCATCGGCGGCGGTTTGTCGCGTAGGCTCACAGCGCAGGGCGCGCGGGTGTCGCGCGGAGTTCTTCCGCCCGCGGCCTCTGCTCCGTGGCGCGCCTGACGCAGACGGCGCCAGCCGCGTGACGTCTCGCGAGCTGTCGTAGCGAGGCCCTTCGGACCTCGAACGAGCAGCGCGAGCCACCCCAAGCGTGCGAGCTCCGGCGGCGCTCCGCCGAGCTACTGCAATCACTTCTTGGCCGTGGCCAAGAGCGCGTCTTCGACGCTGCTGGCGCAAGCCTCGCGATTCGCGCGTTCGACGGCGTCGAAGGCTTCGCCTCGCATGATCGTGCAACGTGCGGGGGCGCGGATGCCGAGCTTCACCGTGCCGCGGGAGATCTCGTTCACGAAAATCTCGATGTCGCCGCCGACGATGATGCGCTGTCCCTTGCGTCGGGCTACGACCAGCATGGCCTTTTCCGCTGCAGAGAACGTGCCGTGCTCAACGCCACAGCGAGCCGAGATCCAGGAGTTGTTTCGAGACGGCGACCGAACGCTCCAGAGTCTGGGCGAGCTCGGTCATGCGCGAGAAGGCCTCGAACGGGTCCGCGGACCCGATCTTCTCGGCCGACTCCGCGAAGGAGAGTGAGGCGTCCTCGAGCAAGAGATCCGACGTGTCGAGCTTCTCCTGCTTGAGGCCGATGCGACCCCGCTCTTCGCCGATCTGGGCGCGGTCCGCTTCCAGGTGATCCAGCGTCGCCGCCACCTGCACCGGGTCGTTCAGGTTGAGGGCGGACTCGAGCGCGGTGAGGTCTTGGAATACGTCGCGTCCGCCCGCCGTGGTGAATGCCTGCGCTCCACTCGCTCCGACGCCGGTCGGCCCGCTGCCCACGTCGACCACGAACTCTTGGTCATCGCCCGAGAAGGCGCCTGCCGTGCTGAACGGTGGGTTCGCCGTTTGACTGCCGGCGAACAGGTAGCCGCGGGCACCTTTGGTGTTGCCCAGGGCGGCCAGCGCGGAGCGAAGCTCTCCCACCTGTTTCGCCAGCATGCTGCGCTCGCTCGCCGAGAGGCTGCCGTTTGCGCCTTGCATGGCGAGCTCCTTGGCTCGCGCCAGGAGATCCGACGACTCGGCGAGAGCCGCTTCCGCGAGGCCCAGGTCGCCCGCGACCGAAGCCACGGTCTTCCGCTGGGTGTCGACACGCTGCTTCTGGGCCGAGACCCGCGCGAGGTCGGCTGCGGCCACTGGATCGTTGGCCGGGCTCTCGAGCCGCGAGCCGCTCGAGGCTTGGCGCGCGGCCTCCGCATGTTTCTGTGCGGCGCCTTGCAGCGCGCGCCGCACACTCTCGTAGCGCAGAGCGTCGGTGACTCTCATCCGCTCATCCATCGAGCCGCCCCGAGGGCGGGGCGGTTCAGCGGCCGACCTTGTCGATCAGCTCGCGCATCAGCTCGTCGACGGTGGCGAGCACTTTCGCGGATGCGTCGTAGGCGTGTTGGAACTTGGTGAGGTTGACCATCTCTTCGTCCAACGACACTCCGCTTTCCGACTGTCGCATGGCTTCCGTCTGAGCCAGGACGCCCGAGCGTGTCTCGGCCGTGTCCCTGGCGCGTGCAAGTCGCGTTCCGAAGTCGCCGACGACGTCGGCCCAGGCTTCGCTCGCGGTGCGAGTCCCGCCGGAGGCCACCAGATCGTCGGCGAGTCCCGCCAGCGCGACCGCGTTGTCGGAGCCTCCGGGCACGGTGGCTGCGCTGGAGCTCGCCGCCACCCGGTCCGGATGGCCCAACAGCGTCGGATCGACGGCGATTTGCCGGGCCGCGCCGCTCGCGCTCGGCGGCAGCGCGAAGAGCACCCGACCTCCCACGCCGTCGAGACCGAAGCCTGCCGCGTGGGCGGTGTTGATGGCGCTCGCTACGTCCCACGCCAGTTGGTCCACGCGATCGCCGAGCTCGACCAGGTCGGTGTCTCTCACCTCTTTGAGTCCGGCGAGCTTGCCGCCTGACAGTCCGGCCGTCACTTCCGTGGCGGGAGGCCCGCTCGACTGCGCCCAAAGCCGCAAGCTGCCGTCGGCGGCGAGGTCGAGGCTGAAGGTCGCCGCGACGTCGCCCTCCACCAGCGTCGTGCCAGCAGCCTGCAGCACGGGGTCACCGTTGCCGTCTTGGAAGGTCCTGACGTCGACCAGGCTCGAGATGCCCAAGATGAGCTGGTTGCGCTGGTCGATGAGGTCGCTGGCGTCTTCGCCGCGGGCCTCGGCTGCGGCGATCTGGCGATTCAGCTGCGCCACCTCGCTGGCTTTGGCGTTCACCTCGGCCACTGCCGCCTGTGCCTTCTGCAGCAGCTCTTGCCGGCGCTCGGCGATGGCGTTCGCGGTGTCGTTCAGTCGCGTGGTGAGGTGCGCTGCCTTGTCGAGCACGCCCTGACGCGCCGTCGGATCGCTGGGGTTCTGAGAGAGGGTCTGGAACGCGTCGAACACCCCCGAGATCGCGTCCCCGAGCCCGGTGCCCTGGGCGTCGGCGAAGAGCGACTCGACGCCCGAGAGTTGGCCCTCGCGCTCCGAGGCGCTCCCCGATGCGCCGGTCGCGGCGAACCAACGCCGATCCAGGAATTGATCGGCCGCCCGCCGGATCCCCACCGCAACGACGCCACCGCCGACGCGCGTCGCGAGGTTGGCGTCGCGACGCACGTAGCCCGTCGTGTTCACGTTGGTGACGTTCTGACCCGTCACACCGATCCCGAACGATTGCGCCGAGAGAGCGTCGCGGGCGTTCAGAAGCAGTTGAGTCAGTGCCACCATGACGTCACCCCTTGGTGCTCAGCCTCGCGTGGCCCGAGAGCCGCACTACTCCTCCGGGACCGTAGCTGGGCGTCGGGCCTCCCGTGTGGAGCTGGATCAGGCCGCGCGTCGTGTCGCGCGCGTGCACCAGAAGCACCTGGTTCCGGAGCAAGCGTCTGCGCACACGTTCGAGGCGCGCCGCCGAAACGGGGTTTCCGCTTCGGTCCACGCGCCGGAGTCGCTCGCCGAGCTCGCTCTTGTCGCGCGCCGCTTGTTCGACGGCTTGGATGTCGAGCTTGGAGAGCGCCGCGTGCTCTTCGGCCAGGACGTGCTCGAGGCGTCGGAGCAGGGTCTCTACGTCTTCATCGATCGGCGTTCCGGGTTTGGTTGGATCCATGGGTGAGGTCTCGGGTCACCCCGAGGTCCTTTCAGCCCAGGGTGTCCAGCATGCGGCGTGCCACTAGCGTGCTGTCCACCTGGTAGGTGCCATCCGCAATCTTGGCTTTGAGCGCGTCCACTTTCTGGGTGTCGACACCGGCACTGGCCAGGTCGCGTGCTTGTGAAGAGATGCTGACCTTCGCGGCCTCTCGGGATGGACTCGTCTCTTGCGTCGGGCTCTGCACACGCTCCGCGGGTTTGGCCCCGCTCACGCCCGTGACTGCCATGCGCTGGTAGGCATCCAAGGCAGGATTGCCCGTTACCGACTTCATCTTTTCCTCCAGATTGCGGCCGTAGAGGACGGTCGCGTTGGACTGAACGGCACGCTCCAAAAAGACTTTAGAGCCCGCGAAGCCGAATCCGATCTGCTGCGTAAACTACCTGGAACCATTGCCATTTCCTGCCTGGGCCGCCGGCGTGCTCCGCACCACGCCGTCCAAATTCTTCGCCAGGCCGAGCCCGCCCGCCTGGGCGATGGCGTCCGCCAGGGCCTCGACCACCATGCTCCCGTATTGGCTCGCCCCGGCCTGGCTCCCGGAGCCCAAGTGACTCGTCCGCTCGAGCGACGAGAGCACGCGCTTGAGCAGCATGGACTCGAATTGGCGAGTTGCCTCCGAGAGCCGGTGGCGTTCGGTCGGCGACAAGTTCGGCGTGGAGCTGGGCGAGGCCGCCCGCTCGGTTTGGACCGGGACGATGGGCGTCATTGGACGATGATCTCCGCGCGCAGCGCACCGGCTGCCTTGAGGGCCTGGAGCAGACTCGCGAGCTCACGGGGAGCGACCCCCAAGGTCGACAGACTCTGCGCCACGTCCGCCAAGGTGGCCGCGCCCTTCATGTAGCTCAAAGTGGGTGGTCGCTGCTCCTCGGCGGCCACGTCGCTCTCCTTGGTCTTCTCGGTCTTGCCCGCCGAAAGCGGTCCCGGCTGAGAGACGGCCTGGGTCTCCTTGACGTTGATGGTGATCCCACCTTGGGCGATGGCCACGGGCGAGAGCTTGACGTCACCACCCGCCACGATGGTTCCCGTGCGTTCGTTGATCACGACACGGGCGGAGTTCGCGGGGTCGACCTCGAGGTCGTTCAGCTTCGCGACCAGCGAAACCGTCGAGCCCGACGCCTTGATCTCTACGGCACCTGCATCGATGGCTTTGGCAGTCCCGGCGCCGAGCGCCTTGTTCACGCTCTCGGCGACGCGAGCAGCCGTGGTGAAATCCGGGGAGCGGAGCGCGAGGGTGAGCTTGCCCTTCTGCGCGATCTGCGTCTTGATTTCGCGTTCGACCAAGGCGCCGTTGGGGATCCGTGCGCTGCTCGTCACGTTTTCGGTGACCGAGCTGCCGGAGCCGCCGCTGGCCGAGAAACCGCCCACCACCAGGGCCCCTTGGGCCACGGCGTAGGTCTTGCGATCCGCGCCCCGGAGTGGGGTTTGGACCAGGACTCCACCCCGAAGCGAACGTGCGTTTCCCACCGAAGCCACGGTCACGTCCAACTTCGAGCCACTGCGCACGAACGCCGGGATGTTCGCGGTCACCACCACCGCGGCGACGTTGCGCAAACGCACCTGGCGCTGGTCGACCTGCAACCCCAAGCGCCGGAGCAACGCTCGCAGCGACTGCGCGGCGAAGGGCGCCGAGGCGTCGTCGCCCGTGCCGTTCAGGCCCACGACCACGCCGTAACCGACGAGCTGGTTGTCACGAGCGCCCACCACGTCGCAAAGATCTCGGATCTTGTCGGCACGAGCGGGGCTGGGGACGCCCCACGCAGTGAGTACGAAGGCCAGCCAGGCGAGCGCGATGCGAAGAGTGCGGGTCATGGTCAGAATGGGTTGATGGTATCGAGGAGCTTGGTGAGCCAGCCGCGCTCCACCTGGTCGGCGATGTCGCCGCGTCCGGTGAACTCGACGCGTGCGTCGGCAATCAGAGAAGAGTCGACGGAGTTGTCGCCCTCGATGTCGGTGGGCCTGAGCACTCCCGATACGTAGAGGTGGTACTCCTCGTGGTTGATCATCACGACCTTGGTGCCTTCCACGTAGAGATCGCCGTTCGGGAGCTCCTTTTTCACGTGGACGCCGATGGTGCCCCGGAGCTTGCCGGCGCGTTGGGTCTTGCCTTCGCCGCTGAAGTCGTATTCCGCAGCCAGTTTCATCAGATCGGCCGGGTCGATGTTCGGATAGGCCTTCTTGATGGCAGGCACGAGGCCCAGCAGCGAATCGACGCCGCCGCTCCGACTCGTGTCCTTCTTCAGGTTGGTGGTGGCGCCGCCCTGGGCGTCGGCTTGCTCGTTGATGCGGATGCGCACGATGTCGCCCACGCGCAGCGCGCGCGTGTCCTCGAGAAAGCCGGCTTGGGCTTCGGAGTAGATGGAGCCCGACGAAGGCTCGTAGCCCGCCTGAGTCTGGGCGTACTTGCCGACCTCGTACTTGCGCTCCCGCGGCGTGAACGGGCGGATGTGCGGCGGGCCGCAGGCGACGACGAGGGACGACAGAACGAGCGCGGTCGTCAGCGCCCTCATTGCGCCACCACCCGGGCTCGGGTCTCGCTCTCGACGCGCGCGCGCAGCACTTTGCGGGTCGATTCCACCTTGAACGTCACGGTGTCGCCGCGGTTGGCGTCCGCCATGGCGAGCGCGCTGGCGCTGACCCGCGTGCTGCCTTGCTCGATCACCAACTCGACGCGCGCACCGCGCGCGATCAAGGGCTCGGTGGCACGCTCGGCGAGCTCGAGCACCACGCTCAGCGGGACTCTCGCCACCACCGCGCCGTCGTCGCTGAACTCGGCGGTCGCCGTCAGCGTCACCTGACCCACCCGTCGCGGGAGCTTCGGCAGCTTGACGGCCGAAAGGCTGGCTGCCTTGCCGACCACCACGCCCCGCCGCGACTTCATGCCGACGAGCCGGACGCCCGCCGGCAGATCGGGTGCGAGCCGAGCCTTGGCCTGCGCCTCGAGTTCGCTCGGAGCGAGCCGCAGTGCGCTGCGGACTACGCGGGCGTTGGCCGGCAAAGGGATGCCCTTGGGGTCGACACCGGCGTCTTCCACCAGACGCACCAGCTCGTCTTTGGAGAACAAGCGCGTTCCACCGGGCGGTGGCGCCGGGCCCAGATCGGTGTCGGCGACGTCGCGCGCGACGCTCGGCAGAATGTCGACGAGGCGAACGCGGGCGCCATCCACCACGGTCGCGGGCGCGGCGAGCGCGGCCGCGGACCAGCTGACGGCCAAGAAGAACGACAGAGCAGTGAGTGCGCGCTTCACTTCATCACCTCATCTGCGTTGCGGCGCGCAGCATGTCGTCCGCCGTGGTGATGACCTTGGAGTTGATTTCGTACGCGCGCTGCGCACTGATGAGACCCACCATCTCTTCGACGATGTCCACGTTGGCGCGCTCGAGGG
>Ga0268298_10003420_pt1 | contig 16258 bp, 11 predicted proteins | sample WWTPWeurt_MetaG_FD_194462 | JGI IMG/M metagenome (GOLD analysis project Ga0268298, IMG submission 194462) | Activated sludge microbial communities from WWTP in Nijmegen, Gelderland, Netherland - WWTP Weurt | ecosystem: Engineered > WWTP > Aerobic digester > Activated sludge | place... | reverse complement strand
TTTAATAGAGCCGGTGGAGAACTGGCAGGAAAGGGGCCAGGGACAGGAAAAGGGGCATGGGCATGGACATGGACATGAACAGGAGCGCGACCAGGATGCTGGTGCACTGGAGTCGAGCGGCTATAGCTACAGCGAATTGCTTCGCTTTCTGGTCTATCGCGGGGCCCTGGATCGTTACGGCGATCTGAGTGAGAAGCCGGCCTACCGAAAACAGCTTGAGCACGAGTTGAGCCTCATCAATCGACTCAAGCTGGCTCCTTATTTCCTCATTATGTGGGACATCGTACGTTTCGCGCAGAGCCGCGGCATTGCCGTGCAAGGACGTGGCTCTGCCGCTAACTCGGCCGTCTGTTATTGCCTGAAGATTACGGCGGTAGATCCTATTTCCATGGATCTTCTGTTCGAGCGCTTTCTTTCAGAGGGGCGCAGCGAACCGCCTGATATCGATCTCGATATTGCGCACCAGGAACGCGAGCATGTTCTGCAATATGTTTACCGCAAGTATGGGCGCTTGCATGCCGCTATGGTCTGTGAGGTGATTACTTACAGGGGGCGTTCGGCTGTGCGGGATGCCGCTTATGTACTGGGTTTTTCCCAGGAGCAGGCTGACCTCTTAGCTTCTCTGGTTGGACATTGTGAGGCGGCTCAGGCTGCTGCCAAGCTAGGCGGGTTTGATAAATCCGGGGCGGAGTCTGAAAGTGGGGAGGGTCTGCTTCGACCCTATGGTTTCGACCTGGCAGACAGACGGGTGCAATTGCTGCTGCGAGTGGTAACAGGGTTGCATCAGTTGCCGCGGCACCGCTCTATCCATGTGGGTGGTTTTGTTCTTTCTGCTGCCCCCATAGGCGAGCTGGTGCCGGTGGAGCCGGCTTCCATGGCTGAGCGTACCGTCATTCAGTGGGACAAGGATGACCTCGACATAGTCGGTCTAATTAAAATCGATCTGCTTGGTCTTGGTATGCTGACCATGATTCAGGAAGCACTGAAGCTTCTGCAAGGGCACCGTCGGATTTCCCTTGATATAGGCAAGCTGGATATGTTCGACGAGAATATTTACCGCATGCTGCAGGCTGCTGATACCGTAGGGGTCTTTCAGGTTGAGTCGCGGGCGCAGATGAACATCTTGCCCAAGCTTAGACCCACTTGCTTCTATGACATTATAGTTTCCATCGCTATTGTTCGACCCGGTCCTATTCAGGGCAATATTATTCATCCATATTTGCGCAGAAGGCAGGGCTTGGAGCCTGTGCAGTATCTGCATGCCAGCCTGGAGCCGATTTTGAAGCGCACCCTGGGTGTGCCGCTGTTTCAGGAGCAGGGCATGAAGCTGGCTGTTACAGCTGCTGGTTTCACCGCATCTCAGGCTGATGAGCTGAGAAAGGTGATGAGTCATAAGCGTTCTCTTGAGAAAATGTCAAAGCTCTGTCAGGCTCTGGCTGTCGGTATGCAGAAAAACGGCTTTGGACAGGAAGCAATTGAGACCATTACTCATCAGCTCCGGGCCTTCGCCAGTTATGGTTTTCCGGAAAGCCACGCGGCCTCTTTCTCCTTGCTTGTTTATGCATCCGCTTACTTAAAGCATTACTATCCGGCGGAATTTTATTGTGCCATGCTCAATGCACAACCTATGGGGTTTTACAGCCCGGCGTCTTTGCTCCGAGATGCCATGCGTCATGGTGTTACGGTCCGCCCGGTGGATATGGCTTTTAGTGCCTGGAATTGTACTCTTGAGCTTGAGGAGGTCGGTGCGAAAGAAACGTATGCTTTGCGGCTTGGTATCAGATTTGTTGAGGGTCTGGGTTCCCATGCCGGTACTTTAATAGGTGCAGCGCTCGAACAGGGTTCCTTTCGCAGTCTTACCGATGTGGTGGAACGAAGCGGTCTTGGTGCTTCCGAGCTGAAACTTCTGGCTAATGCCGGTGCTTTCGAGAGTTTTGTGAAGGGGCGAAGAAAAGCTCTCTGGCAAGTGCTTTCGCTTCTCAAGCCGCGTCGACCTACGCCTTTACTTGATTATCTGGTCAGTGAGGATAATTATTTGCCGTGCAGTGGCAGTGGCGGAAGCAGTAGCAGTAGCAGTGGCAGTGGCAGTAGCAGTGACACTATCAGTATCCTTGGCAGTAGCATTGGCTGTGATTTTGATTTGGATCCGGATGCTAGTGGTGCTCTTCCTGTCATGAGTGAAGTAGAGGAGGTGATGGCTGATTTTGCCACCATGCAGCTCAGTACGGGACCGCATCCCATGAGCTTCTACCGGCAATGGGCGGCGGAGCGGCAAATTTATTCTTGTGGCGGGTTGCGCACCGGTATGGATGGTGATGATGTGGAAGTTGCCGGCGGTGTGATTTGTCGTCAGCGCCCCGAGACCGCCAAAGGTTTTGTTTTCCTCACGCTGGAGGATGAAACCGGCATGGCTAACGTTGTGGTCAATCCCCGAGTTTATGAGGTGTATCGGGCCGTCATACTCTCCACTAAATATTTGCGTGTATTTGGTCGTCTCCAACTGGAGCAGGGCGTAGTCAATGTTATTGCCAGGCATTTTGAGTATTTGCCGGGCATCGACAATCAGGGTCGAATAAGGGAGGCAAAGAAAAAAGGCGCCCATGCCACCAGGGACGAGAATGCACAGTCCGCACTGATTTTGCCTTCTCGCAACTTCCACTGACTGCCGGTCAATTCGGCAATAATTCAGAGCGGCTGAATGTCTGTTCGGTGCAATTATTTTTGGAGCACTAAACTCATGTAAAGGAAGAAATTAAATCTGATTGACTCCTGAAAGCCTTATGTAGCAAGGCTTTTATTTGCTCAAAAGTCCCGAGAACGTGATGTAATATTTCGCAATTTCACTATTGTTACATTTGATCGCGTTTTTCTGAGAGACCCCCGGTCTCCAGTGCAAGATGAATAGAACATTTCTCCTTCTCTTTTGAGCTGGCATCTTCGCGCTCGCCTCGACGGCTTTCGTCGAAGGAGCTTTCGTTGAAGGAGCTTTCGTTGAAGGTGCTTTCGTCGTAAGAGCTACCGCTTCGCTTGGGTTTCGAAGCTTCTAATCTACGAAGTTGACCCGGTCTCCGTCAAAATTCTTGATGGCCACCAGAGACTCTACGGGAATGTCTTTCACTCCGAGTTCTACAAGGGCTTGTCGCCCACCTTCAAAGGCCTTTTCAATGACGGCACCGATTCCAACAAGCGTGGCACCGCTTGCCTGCACCAGTTTGACCAGGGCTTTGATGGTTTTGGCTGAGGCCAGAAAATCATCGAGAATCAAGACGCGATCAGAACTTGAGAGATACTCAGGAGAGACTATCAGTTCTACCATTTTGCCATGGGTATGAGATTGGGCGGCTTCCTTGTACGGGTTGTCGGCCATGGTCACCGGTTTGTTTTTGCGGGCGAAAACCAGAGGAACATCAAGGGTGAGGGCCGCCGATAGGGCCGGTGCTATACCTGAAGTTTCGGCGGTGAGTATGCGGGTAGTGCCAAGACCTTTGAAGCGATTGGCAAATTCTTCGCCGACTTCCTTCATGAGGTGTGCGTCGATCTGATGATTCATGAAAGAATCGACTTTCAGTATGCCTTTACCCAGGTACTTCCCTTCGCTGAGAATTTTATCTTTCAGTCTTTGCACTTTTTTCTCCTTCTGTGTTTTCTTCTGTAAGGCGTGTGTTCGACAGTCCTTTTAACCCCAGTTCCTGTCTGCAAAAGTTCAGCTCAAACTGATCCGGCTGATAGTTCAGCTTGTTTGCCAGGGCAAGTTTCTTTTCTCCTTCTTCTAGGTTGCCCTTTACAAAATCAATTATGGCTAAATGGAAATTGGCGGCGGCTCGGCAATCATCTTGCTTCAAACATTCCACTAGATCTTTGGTGGCTTTTTCATAGTCGCCTTTCATGATGTTTATAGTGGCTCTGGTGTCATAGGCGGTGAAAAGGTGGGGCGAGAGTTTGATTGCTTTTTCTGCATCGGCCATGGCCAGGTTGAGATTGTCACCTTCCTTATAGGCAGGCAACCGCATCCAGGCGCGATTGTTGTAGAGCAGTGCCTGTCCGCTATCAAGCTTGATGGCCTGGTCTAAGTCTGCCACCGAGTTTTCCCACTGATTCAAGTTGTGATAAACGATGGCCCGTCTGGCCAGGGCGCCTTTGTTCGTTTTGTCTCTCTGCAAAATCTGATTGAGATCCTTGAGCGCTGCTTGAAAAAGATCCAGCTCCAGAAGGGCTTCAGATCTAGCTAGAAGAGTATTCGTATCATCAGGCAAGATCTTCAGTGCTTCATTCAACTTATCTATGCCGTGCAGATACTTTTTCTCTTTTACCAGGCGTTTCCCCTCGCTGCGCAGCAGGTAATTGTCTACCTTGGGATTGTTTTCCATGCGCCTGGTATCGATTTCCGCCATCACCGGTGCAATAGAAGCGAGAGCCAGGGCTGCGGCCAGGTTGAAGCGGAAGCTAAGACCCTGGCTGCGATGCTTGATGGTGAGAATCAGCGCAGCCAGGGCTCCGCTGAGGAAACCGCCTATGTGAGCGGAATTGTCCATGAAGTCGCTGGTGAAGCCCAGTAAGAAACTATAGAGCAGGAAGACCAGGAGCATGATCAGCTCTGGTTTTCTAAGCCTTTGCCCGGCTACCGCTTTTTCTCTTCTCAGCCAGGAAACTACTATAAAGGCGGCTACGATGCCATAGATTGAGGCCGAGGCTCCCACGGAGTTGCCGGTGGGATTGAAGAGAATGCTTGTCAAACCTCCGACTACACCGCTCAGGATGTAGATGAAAATGAATTTTGTGCGTCCAAGGGCGGCCAGGGCAAGCGGTCCGAACTCGATGAGGGCATAGAAATTCACCGCCATATGCACAATGCTGGAGTGCAAAAGACCGTAGCTAAACAGTCGCCAGTATTCTCTTTCCAGGAGCGTGTTTGGTCCGAAATTGGAACCCCACTTGATGAGCAGGTCTCCATCCACGCCCTTGAATAGCTGCCAGCCTGAGAAAGAGAGTTCCAGGGCGTAAAAGAACACCAGAATAAAAGCCATGGTTGCCGGGAGCCCCTTTAGCTTATCAATTCCGCGTGCCTGACTCTTTTGCTCTGCCATTAACTGCTTCCCTCAGCTAGATAATACATGCGCCTCGGCAATTTAGCAGTTGCTCACCTTCGCAATATCCCCATTGCAGACGAAGAGGCTGTAGAATTCTTAGCATTGTCTAGGAAATGGATTTAGTTAAGGGAAGTCAATATGAATATCCTGGTTGCCCTTGATGGCTCGGAGAGCTCCCAGCGGGCTATTGAATTTATCCAGCAGAGACCCTGGCTTGATTTAGACCATTTTCTGATCATCAGCGTTGTCGAACCGGACAAGGCCGATGTGAGTATGGCCTCGGCTCTTACCAAGACCTCTGAGGCATTTTTTGGCGAATGCGAGAAAGTGTTGAGTCGTGCTCGCGATTCAGTTAAAGAGAAGCTGCCAAGGAATAAAATCGAAACCAGAATTCTTACGGGACCTGTCAAGGATACGATTATTGATTGCGCCAGAGAATTCAACGCGGATCTGATTGTAATGGGTTCACAGGGTCGTAAAGGTATCAATCGCTTGATCATTGGAAGCGTTGCGGAAGCGGTTTTGCGCGGGGCACCGTGTTCGGTGCAGATCATCAGGAAAAAAGGTTAGTCAGAATTCAGTCAAAACAGGGATAAGACAATGCGAGTAATGATTGCTCTGGACGGTTCAGAGTGTTCCAAATATGCCCTCGATCATGTGGTGAAGCGCCCCTGGCGTGTAGATGATTTGTTTTTGATTGCGCATGTGGTGGAGCCCATTCCGGTGGATATAGGCATAGCTTATGTTCCCAATGCCTATAGTCAGACCGATGGCGCTGCGGCCGACGCTGCCTATGCTCTCATGGAAGTGGCCAAGAAGGAGTTGCACGAAGCCCTACCCTCTCACAGCGTAGAGACGAAAGTAGCCTTCGGCATGGTGAAATCGGAACTCTTGGATCTGGCAAAGAGTTGGAAGGCTGATCTGATTGTCATGGGCTCCCACGGTCGTACCGGCTTTAACCGGCTCTTGCTGGGCTCTGTGGCGGAGGAAGTGCTGAGAGGCGCACACTGCTCAGTAGAAATAGTCAAACAGCATAAGTAATTGCCATTTGGACGGTAGAAATGGTCTACCTACATATGTGATGTTCCATTAGTTCATGCCCAAAGGGATACAAAAAGAGAGCCGCTACCCCAGGGGTAACGGCTCTCTTTATCAGCGGAAAATTTCATTTCAAGTCCGAGCGTTTTGGTTGATCGGATTTGACCTGAGCCGGGCTAGCCCGACTAGATTGAATAGGCGGCCTGTCCCATGTCTGTCTGAGCCGTAAATTCGGCGGAGATTGCAGACTCGGTCTCGGCTTCCACTTCCATGTTTTGCAGTGGACGCTTTCTAGTTTTGCAATTTTTGTAGAGGTCGGCGCCCAGTACTTTCAGCGCGTTCAAAATGCTGGTTAGCTCCTTGCCGCTGCTGGTGAGCGAGTACTCTACCCGTGGCGGTACTTCCGCAAATGTCTGTCTGGATACCAGTCCCAGTTCAGTCAGCTTTCTCAATCTCTGGCAGAGGGTTTTGGCGCTCACTCCTTTCAGGTCTTTCAATAGCTGGGTGGTACGCTTGGGTCCGGTTGCCAGGTCGATAAGGATCTCTGAAGTCCAACGCGGACTGAGTACTGAAAGTCCGAAGTCAATTAGCTTGGCATCGTCTTTATCAAGCGCGCCCTGGGAAGAGCAATTACTTTCTAATGTGTTCATAAGACTTCAATAGAACTCCTGTCCTGAATGTTTGACTGTTTGCTGGCGCAAGAAAAGCCACTCTCCTAATACTCTCCTGATCTGGACTAATTGCCATCATGCAAAATAATGAAACTGCCGACGGCCAATCATCCTTGCGAAGTAGCGACTGCAAGAGAAATTGCTGGTATTAGACCGACTGTTCTAATACTCGCGCTTCGAAGTGATGGAATCAGAGGCGCTATCCTGGATGCAGGCGGCGCTGCTTTTCAGGACCTCAAGACTTTTCAAAAAGTAGCTACGTAGCTGATTCTGTTCAATAATATGTTCGTCGAGTTTGCGTAGCCCACTCTTCAATATCTTCTCAGCTTGACTCAGATCTCCCTGCTCAAGGAGTCTTTGTCCGGCCTGAAGATAGAGGTCGAATTCAGTTTCGCGCTTTCTGTCTAACATCGCTTCTCGGTCTCATCTCAAGCAAACCCACCAGAACATCATCCGATAATGGCGGGTTGCTAACATCAATCCAAATGGTTAAACCTGGATGGTCCTGAGGCTGATTTCAGTCGAAGGGATGATTGAATAATGGTAAGTATTGGAAGTTTAGCCTTGTCTAAGGTGAGCATAGAGGAGCTTTGTTGCCGTTTATCCGGGAGGAGCGGCTAACACTCCATAAGAGGCAGCGCTAGAACTCCATCAGAGGAACGGCTAGAACTCCATCAGAGGTAGCGCAAAGCTGAATTTAGAGCCCTTGCCCTGAGTACTTTCACACCAGATGCGGCCGCTGTGGCTGTCCACTATGCGCTTGCAGAGGTAAAGCCCCAGACCGGTGCTTGCATAGTAGCGGCGACCGGGCGAAGCTTGCCAGAAACGTTGAAAAAGCTTGGGCTTATCCTCGTCGCTGATACCCTTGCCGGTGTCTTCTACTTCCAGAATGGCTTCGGCTTCCCTGTAGTCTACGCGCACCGTTACCGATGCCCCACTGCTGGAATATTTGAGCGAATTGTCGACGAGATTCTGGATCACCCGCCTGATCTCCTCCGGGTCTAGCAGCACCATCTGCATCTGTTTGGGTTTAACGAAAGAGAGGGTAATCGATTTGCTTCTAGCCAGCGGGTCCAGTTCTTGCACCACGCGCTCGGCGATTTCCGAAAGGTCAAAGGGCCCTATTGAGAGCTGTTTGGCTCCGGAGTCGTAGCGGTAAACATCCAGCAAGGTGAGGACAAGATTGTAGAGGGCATCGTTGCTCTGAAGAATCGAGTCCAGCATTTGCTTCTGCCCGTCTGTAACTTCGCCGAAATCACCTTCCATAAGCAGTTTAAGGGCCCGATTGGCTGCCAGAATCGGTGTTTTCAAGTCATGGGTGAGGGTGGCTACGAAGTCTTCACGTTGTTCTTGCAAGCGCACGCGGTCGGTAATGTTGGCGAACATGGCTACCAGACCTGGTCCGCTGTCCAGTTCGGAAGTGACAGGCCAGACTGCCCAGTCAAAGAAGCGGCTGTCTTTTTCGCCGAAGACGCAGGCTTCAGCCTGCACCTGGTAGGTCTGACCTGTTTCTATGGAAAGTTTAAAGCGTTTGCTGGACAGGCCGGGACAGACTTCCTCGAAGCTTTTGCCAATGATTTCAGATCTGTTTTTGAAATTTGATAGCTCTACGAATTCTTCATTTACCTCTTCTACCAGCAGATCGCGGTTCAGACGTATAATCCCTACCGGAGCCGATTCTAGAATGCTCTTTGTGACTTTCTTCTCCGTCTCCAAAAGTTGAATCGATAATTGCTTTTCTCGCAAAGCCTTTTCTTTAGCCAGAATATAAGTCTCAATGGCGAAAGACATATCGAAGAAAATCAGTTTGGTAAGGGAGCTTACCGTTTCGGCATAGTCCGCCGAATCCAATTTCCCCCGGAGCAGATCTTTCATGTACAAAAGCGCACCACAGTAGGCTCCCAGGTACCATTTAGGATCTAAGTTGATACGATGGTGGGTGCTGCCGATGCACCACCTGTCTCGCACATAGTCCACCGCGTAATCGCCCTTAGTGAGGCGACTGAAATAATTGAGTTGGGCTGCCTTGGCTCGCTCCAGAACCGTGCTGTCTGCAAAGAAGGCGGCTGTCTCGGAATTGGCTAGAAAGTGGCTGTAGAGATGATCCATCATCTCTGCCAGGTGAGGCTCCAATAACGCGTCAGCTGCTTTTATCCGGGCTTCATCTTCAGGGCTGAAGCGCAGAAAGTTCATGCGCTTTTCCACTTCCACCAGGTCCGGATATTCGTCCCCAGCCTCCTGCAGGGCGTCGCAGTACATGTAGTGGGTTTCTCTCTTATTCAATTCTGTTGAAGTCTCTTGAAGTGTCACTCTTGCTGTAATAGCTCTGGCATAGTGTACTATGTTAATCTTTCTAGTCTAACCTGATACTTTATGCCGGTGGTAATGTGAGCGAAGTTGCAAACGTGAAAATCAAAGTTCTTCTCGCGGAAGACCATGCTTTAACGAGAATTGGCTTAAAGACGGTTTTGTCAAGAACAAGCGATATTGCCGTTATCGGGGAAGCCGAGAACGGTCAGGATGCCATCGATAAGGTGGAAGAACTGAAGCCCGATGTGGTTTTGATGGATGTGGGCATGCCGGTCATGGACGGCATCGAGGCCGCTGGTAAACTTCGCCTCTCTCATCCGGAAGTCAATATCATTATGCTGACATCTCATGACAATGATAGTGACATCTTTGCTTCTCTTTCCGCCGGTGCTGGTGGCTACTGTCTCAAAGATGTATTGCCCGAGCGTCTCTATACGGCGATCCGCTCTGTAAATGCTGGTGATATTTGGCTCGATTCTTCCATCGCCAGCCGGGTTGTAAGACTTTACAACAGTAGCGGCTTTGCCGCCGGCGGCAGCAAGGCTGCTGCCAATAGCGCTTCTGAGAGTCCGGACACTTCAGCTCATCATGATGCGCCGAGGGCAGCTGCCCATAGCACCCATAGCTTCTCCAACTTACCCTCCCTGCCTGAACCGCTTTCACCCAGAGAGTTGGAAGTATTGGGGCTTCTGGTGGATGGTCTTTCCAATCAGGAGATTGCCGACAAGTTGATAATCTCCCTGGCCACGGCTAAGACCCATGTGCGCAACATCCTCAACAAATTGGCTGTCGACGACCGCACCCAGGCGGCGGTGCAAGCTATGCGTCGCGGGCTGGTCTGAGTAAATTTTCAATCTGCATTTGATTTCCGGGCAAGGTATGGTCGGCTGCAAATATCTGCTCCTCTCTTGAACTTTTTGCTTGCAGCCGACGTCTTATTATTTGAGACTGCCGGACTCTAGAGGTTGGGGGAGACTTCCTCGCCGGTGGTCCCATTAATTGAACGCGCCTTTAAAGCCGCCCCCGCAAGACTGACCTGAGTTTTGCCCGGTAAGAAACTTCAGATACTTAAGCAACGAAAGACATCTGAGGTATCGAAATAGCTGATACTGGAGCTAATTAAGGCACATCATCATGGCTGAATTCTTGCACGCAGATAACGCTATAGGGCATCACTACGGCTACCCCGATGCCGACGCAGTGGTGCCCACGGTTTAGAATATTCGCTCGGTGGTTTGTGGGATCATCCTTGGGTTCATTCATGAAATTGGCTTGCACCTGATCGATCAGTCTGGTGAAGCCGTTGAAGTTTTTCTGCCAGCCGATGTTTTCCCAGACGCCGGCAGAGATTCCAGCCGCCTGGGCTCGGTCTTTCGGCCAGCGACCTTCAGGATCCTGGTGATTGAAATAGTTTCTGGCCGCCATGTCTTCCGCAAAAGTGCGGGCGACTCTGCCCAGGGCACTGCTCCTTGCTACCGGTGGTAGACCGTTAGCTGCTCTGTCGGCATTGACCAGTTGGTACATGTGGCTTTCCAGGGCTTCGACGCTTGGCCTCTCCTTTGGCTTTGCATCTTCACCCATCTCATCTTCGGGGTCTTTGAACATTGAACTGCCAAAACCGCCACTACTACCGCCGGTGGTGCCGGTAGTAGGTTTGGCTGCTAATTTTGGCAGCGGTGCGTAACCCTGAAAACTGATCAGCGGATTGGATACGGTCACTCTTCCGCCCCTGACTCTGGCTATGGTGGCTTTCAAATTGCCTGCCACGGTAGTGGTGAGCAATGCATCTACGGCCGGTCCCGAATCAACCCCTCGCCCTGCCAGAGTAAGCACTACATCGCCGCTGTTAAGGCTTAGATCGGCTGCGATACCGGAGCCGGTCAGACCGGTCACATAAAATCCTCGTACTCGCTTGCCGCCTACCAGCACGGCGGCTGGTACTCCCCAGGCTCCGAGTGCACTTGAAAGGGTTTGCTGATTGGAAAGTCCGTAGACAGGCTGGCTGTTCTTGCCTTTGGATGCCGGTGCTCCCTGGGCGGGCACTTGCGCAAAGGCAAGCCCGACTGCGGTCAGTAGAGACATCAGGCAGACCAAGTGGCGGCCGCTCCGGCGGACTGCAGTCTTGTCTTCGAGCGGGCGAGGTTCTCTTGCACTCTTGCCGCTCAAATCCCTGCGGGGGTCGCTTAACCGGTATCCAGGCTCCACCAACTTATCTCCTGCTGTCTCGATTGCTGCCTATATTTTAGACAGTTTTACCCTCATCGTTGCTTTTTCTTTGCTCCCGAACGGGTTTCTCTAAGATGTTAGCCTTTGCCGGACAGCGCTCTTCTGGCGGCGCGCTCCCCTGCAATGACAGCGCTTTCCAGGCATTGAATGCCGGCCAGGCTGGAGTGGGCCAGGCTGTAGACCGGGCTCTGATTCGCTCGGGCGAGGGCCGCCAGGCGCTGAAAGTAGCCGGGCGTAGGCACTATGATGGCATGACCCCAGCGGCTCAGAATCACTTCCTTCAGGTGCTGCCGCCAGTTGCCGGCTAGTGGGCGCCCACCTTCAGCGGCCTGTATCTCAACGCCGCTCAATATTTCTCGTGCAAACATGCTGCGATCGCCTGCCGCCAGTTTTTCCCTGCCTTCCGTACCGGGGCTCCAGGGTCTATAAACAGTTAGCACCGAGCCCATGGATTTTTGATAGGTGCCCTCTTTCACATAGGGAGTTTCTGCTTTGATGACATCAGTGATGCCGCACTCCGGGCTCAGAGCCCTGAAGTTGTCGTAAGTGCCCGGGAAAACTTCCTCGTCAAAGATAAGGTTTGCTACCAGGTATGAGCCGTAGCGAAAGGCAAAGAGCGGCCCTTTGCATTCGTTGGCCACGCCGCTCAAAATTCGACCCGTCACCATGGGTGGTGTGGCCATTATCAGATGGCGACAGCGCACCTGCTTGAGTTGTCCCTTGTTCTCGTAGACCACCGTAGCGCCGCTTTCGTCCACCCTGACCGACCAGACAAAAGCTTCGGTCCTGATTCGGTGACCACCGCTGCTCAACGCATTTCGTAGAGCCCGACCAAGAGCTGGATTGCCGCCGGGCAACACATAGCTTTTTTGAAAAAGATCCTGCAAGAGCCAGGAACCTGAAATTATCGAGACGTCTTCGCTTGTGCCGCAAATAGATGACTTCAGGTGGCTGTCGAGAAAAGTCCTGAATGCAGGCGATAAGGGGGTAAGCAAATCTTTGAACTTACCCTTGTCCAGTGTCAGAGCCTGGCTGAAGTTGTCATTGATGGACAGGTCAAGATCTTTGACCGGCCTTATGATGGGCTCCAGGTCTTTCATTCCCTGATAAACAAGATTTTGCAGACTCTTGTCTGCTTCGTTGTAGGTCTTTTGCCGAAAGAAAAAGTCGTTCTTGTCGCCGCTAAAAGCCTGAGGTTTCAGACCCATTTCGGCTACCAGCTTGGCTGTGGCGCCCTCGTCGTCGCAGTAATATGCAGCACCGAGGGAGTAGGAGAGTCCCTCTCGTGTAGTTTCGCCCCGGGACTGCCCACCGGTTTCCTGATACTGCTCCAAAAGAAGAAAATTCTCATGACGCAGTCTGTAGGCTGCCGTCAGGGCTGCCATACCGCCACCGACAATGACAAAGTCTACTTGCGACGACTCCATCTTGCCAAACTGCGGCAGTTCACCGTTTCTCAGCTTGTGGCCCATGGTAAAGTCGTCGCCCCGCCAATCGCCGAGTTCAAACCCGCTCTTGCGGCGCCCGGTTGCGGCAGCACCACCACCGCGGCTGGCCTGACTTCCTTGCTTAAGACTCTTGTCTTGCTGCTTTGCCTCAAGGGCTCCGCCTCCGGCACTGAGGGCCAGGAAAAGCCCTCCTGCCATTTTGACAAAACGGCGGCGGCTCATGCCTTCTGAAAAGTCTTCGTTCCCTTCGCCCATTCCAAGTTTTTCCCGACCTTCGGTCCGAGGTCTGCCCTGGGTAATCTTGAGAATTTTATCCCTGACTTCCCATATATTGAATCAACCTTTAGATTAAGCCGCTTGGCAACATCTGTGGTTACAATTTGAAAACCAAGTAGCGAACTCAACAGTGAGGCAATATGGACGCGACCGTTAAGGAAGGAAATTCCGCTGTGGAAACAAAACGTGAAAACTTGATCGATGCCATTGAGCGCATCAAGAAGGGCGGTGCTGTCAAGTATCACCAGAAGCTGAAGGAAGAAGGCAAGCTTTTCGTGCGTGATAGGTTGAGGCTTTTGCTCGACCCTGGTTTTGAAGTGGAAGACGCTCGCTTTGCCAATTGCCGTGATATGGAATTGCCTGCTGACGGTGTAGTAACCGGGATTGGTCAAATTGAAGGCAAAACGGTTTGCTTCATGGCCAACGATTCCACAGTCAAAGCCGGTTCCTGGGGCTGGCGCACCGTTGAGAAAATTATCCGCATTCAAGAAACGGCAGCTAAACTGCGCGTTCCTCTCATTTACCTGGTGGACTCCGCCGGTGCACGTATCACCGACCAGGTGGAAATGTTCCCCGGTCGTCGCGGCGCCGGAAAAATCTTCCACAATCAAGTGGCCCTTTCCGGCTACATCCCTCAGATCTGTCTGCTCTTCGGACCTTCGGCAGCCGGTGGTGCCTATATCCCGGCTTTCTGCGACGTGATCATCATGAACGAAGGCAAAGCCTCTATGTATCTGGGCTCTCCCCGCATGGCCGAAATGGTCATCGGCGAGAAGGTGACGCTGGAAGAAATGGGTGGTGCCAAAATGCATTGCTCCGTTAGCGGTGTCGGCGACGTGCTGGTCAAGTCGGAAGAAGAAGCAATTCATCTGTGCAAGACCTATTTGCGCTTCATGCCCACCAACTGCGATCATCAGGTGCCGAACCTGGCCTCTCTTGAACCTAAGGCTTTCGAGAAGAACATGGAGCAGGTGATTCCAGAGAAAGAGAATATTCCTTTTGATATGCACCAGGTGATCGAGCGCCTCATTGACGAAGGCTCCTGGTTCGAAATGAAGAAACTCTTTGCCGCTGAAATCATCACCGGTTTCGGTCGCATTGGCGGCCGCGCCGTCGGTATCGTGGCCAACCAGCCCCGAGTCAAAGGCGGAGTGCTCTTTGTCGACTCCGCCGATAAAGCCGCTCGCTTTGTCTGGCTTTGTGATGCTTTCAATATTCCCCTGCTCTTCCTCGCCGATGTGCCTGGCTTTATGATCGGTACCAAGGTAGAAAGAGACGGCATCATTCGAGCCGGTGCCAAAATGGTTTCAGCCGTTTCTTCCGCCACTGTGCCCAAGATCTCGGTGGTAGTGCGCAAGGCTTACGGCGCTGGTCTCTACGCCATGTGCGGACCGGCTTTCGACCCCGATGCCTGCCTGGCACTACCCACTGCCTGGATTGCTGTCATGGGACCGGAAGCTGCCGTTAACGCCGTCTACTACAACAAGATTATGGAACTGCCGGAAGCGGATCGCCCTGCTTTTGTTGAGAAGAAACGCTCCGAGTACAGAGAAGACGTTGACCTCTACAAACTGGCTGCCGAGCTGGTTGTGGACGATGTGGTGCATCCCCTGGCTCTGCGCCAGGAGCTTATCAATCGCTACAATGTCTACGCCACCAAAGAGCAAAAGGGCTATAAGAAAAAGCGCAGCGTGCTGCCGGTTTAAGTCTGGTTTCCGAAGCGATTAGCTCAGGCTTGAAGAGTGAAAGAGGCAGGTAGCGATACTTGCCTCTTTACCTTTTACTTTTCAAGATCGTCCGGTTTTCTCTCAAAATGCACAATTGAAAGACCCTCTGCCTTGGAGAGCGTATGTAACCCGCGGGTGGAAAGAGGTGTGATGTTTTTGCTCTCCATTTCTTCCAACTTACGCCTTATGTTCGTGTATCTTCTGTGGCTCTCAGTAGTGTTTCCGGATAATTCCAGAATTTTGGCTTCCCCTATCATCGCCGGTATGTTTTCCTGGTCAAGTTCCAGTGCCTGTTGCAGATGCATCGCCGCCTGGTTTACGCTACCTCTATCCAGATATAGCAATCCACATTGGGCCTGAATTTCCGGGGCATTGAGGCTGCTTTGATTTAGAGCCATCTTTAAGTCTTCTATGGCCCTCTCGATGAGTTTCGCTGTTTTCAATTTGTTTTTGCTCTTTATCGCAAGTCTTTGAAAGGTCGCTGCTCTTATGCACAGCGATTCGAAGGATTTTTGCTTTTCCATAGCTGCATCAAGCAATCGTATTGTTAGTTCAGGATCGTAGCCTTCGCAACTGATGGCATTGCATAGAAGGTTGTCCAAACCCTTGGCCCGGTAAAGGTCGAGAAGCCCCTCTGCCTCCAGACCCAGTTTGAAGTTACAGTGCGCTCTGCTTCTCAGGTAATATTCACTTGCAGGCTCTCCCAGGAGCGCCTCGTTCAGAGTCGATTTTGCAAGCACATATTGATTCGAATCCAGCAACGCCTTGGCTTTTGTTGTTAGAACATCTAATTTGAGTCCATCAAATTCTTTCAGACCAAGGTTTGAAAGTTTCTTCAGTGCCTGGTTGCTTTCTTCTATGCATCGCTCCGGTTCACCGATGTTGAAATAGCATTCGGCTAAATACACATTTGCCATGAGCGAAGAAGATGAAGTAGTCTTGGCCTGCATTAGAAACGGGATGGCTTCTCTACGGGCATTCTTCTTGTAGAGTATCATGGACTCTTTAAAGGCTGCATTTCTCTGCCTTTGAGCTCTCGTTGGCTGAATCAGCCCTCCGAACCAGTGGTTTGAAAAAATCAGGAAATGCTCCTCATTCATTCCTTTGAGCTTGCTGGCCACCTCTTCTGCTAATAACTCTTTGAAATTATTTATTGCATAAATGCTTGGCAGCCCTGTCTCACTCTCAATGCTTTGAGTGAATTCTTTATAGGACTCAAGGCTCAAGAATTGAACCAAGAGCTTTGTCCTGAACATGGCAGGTGCCATTCTCCTTATCCATGTTTCAGAATAGGACTGCTCACCGCTTCCGTCGAGCAAATGCGCTAATTCATGAATCAGTGAATGTCGCTTATCTGAGAGTTTGAAGAAACTATCTGAGAAGATTATGCGGTCCGGACCGCTCACGAGATAGGGATCTCTTCTGCCGTCAGCGCTTGACCACTTTAATGTCCAGACTCTGTAGAGGGAAATGGG
>Ga0268298_10003419_pt1 | contig 16258 bp, 12 predicted proteins | sample WWTPWeurt_MetaG_FD_194462 | JGI IMG/M metagenome (GOLD analysis project Ga0268298, IMG submission 194462) | Activated sludge microbial communities from WWTP in Nijmegen, Gelderland, Netherland - WWTP Weurt | ecosystem: Engineered > WWTP > Aerobic digester > Activated sludge | place... | reverse complement strand
GCCGACCTCACCTGCCCCATCGGCATTGCCGGCATCCGCAGCAAGCACCCGGCAGCCATCGCCGCCTCGGTGGCCGCCCAGCTGCTGCAGATTCGCGAAGCCCGCACCGCCATCCGCCACGCCGCCCACCCCGGCCCCGACGCCCCGCCGCTGTCATCCATGCCGCGCCCGCAATGAACACCGCCACCCAACAACACGTTCTCGTCCGCGGCCAGGTTCTGCACTTTCTCGCCGACCCCGGCCCCGCCGACGCCCCCGCCGCCTGGCAGTATTTCGACGACGGCGCGCTGTGGATCAGCGACGGCCACATCCGCGCCGCCGGCCCCTGGAGCGACATCAGCGCCGCCATGCCGCCCGGCATCCGCAACGCCGCCACGCTCCACGACCACCGTGGCCACCTCGTCCTGCCCGGCTTCATCGACTGCCACCTGCACTACCCGCAAGCCGGCGTCATCGCCTCCTTCGGCCGCCAGCTGCTCGACTGGCTCAACGACTACACCTTTCCTGCCGAGGCCCGCTTTGCCGATGTCCGCGAAGCCGAACGCACCGCCTCCTTCGTCGTCTCCCGCCTGCTCGCCCACGGCACCACCACCGCCTCGGTGTTCGCCACCGTGCATGCCCATTCGGTTGATGCCTTCTTCAGCGCCGCCATCGCCAAAAATCTGCGCATGCTGTGCGGCAAGGTGCTGATGGATCGCAACTGCCCCGAAAGCCTGCGCGACACGGCCACCCGTGGCGACCGCGACAGCCGTGCCCTCATCGAGCGCTGGCACGGCCAGGGCCGCCTGCGCTACAGCATCACCCCGCGCTTTGCCGCCAGCTCCACGCCGCAACAACTGCAGCTCGCCGGCGAACTGTTCGCCTCCCGGCCAAACCTGCACCTGCAAAGCCACCTCGCCGAAAACCCGGCCGAAATCGCCTGGGTGAAGGCCCTCTTCCCCGAGCGACGCAGCTATCTGGATGTTTACGCCCATTACGGGCTGACCGGGCCGCGCGCCCTCTACGCCCACTGCATCCACCTCGACGCAGCGGATCGCCAGGCAATGGCCGCCAGCGGCAGCGCGGCGGCTTTTTGCCCCAGCTCCAACCTGTTCCTGGGCAGCGGCTTCTTCGATCATGCCGCCAGCACCCAAGCGGGCATGCGCGTGGGCCTTGCCACCGACGTGGGCGCCGGCACCGGCTTCAGCCTGCTGCGCACCCTGGGCGACGCCTATTCGGTCAGCCAGGCCCGCGCCGCGCCGCTATCCGGCCTGCGCGGCTTCTACCTCGCCACCCTCGGCGGCGCCCGGGCGCTTTATCTCGACGAATTCATCGGCAACTTCAGCCCCGGCCGGGAAGCCGATTTCGTCGTCCTCGACTGGGCCGCCACCCCCGAGCTCGACTGGCGCATGGAGCACACCCAATCCCTCGCCGAACGCCTGTTCGCCCTGATGATCCTGGGCGACGAACGCTGCGTGGTGGCCACCCACGTGATGGGCGAGCGCGTTTTTCAGCGCCCCCGGCCAGGCTATCAACCCGGCCTCGCGTAGGGGCGACTTCAGTCGCCCGCGGGCTCTGATCTGCGGCATGTCGGAGATTCAACGCGCCGAGGGCGACTGAAGTCGCCCCCACACAAAATCACCCGTGACCGCTCCTTGTCGCAGCCGCAAGCGGAACAGCCTCCGATCCAACTCATCAACCCGGCCATTGAATACCGACCACCCGCGCAACCCGAACGGCGGCAAGTGCATCAAAGGGCCGGGTCAATAAGAAGCCGCCAGCGCCTTCGGATTGGGCCCGTACTCGTTCGCCTCCGGCTGGCTGTCCTGCAGCGCAAACACCACCAGAACCAGCGCCCCCACCACGGGAACCACCATCAACAGCGCCCACCAGCCCGACCGGCCGATGTCGTGCAGCCGGCGAACCGTCACCGCAATACTCGGCAGCAACACCCCAAGGCTGTAGATGCCGGTCAGCAGCTCCGCCTGATCACCCAGCACGCTGCCAACGATAGAAAGCACAAAGAACGCCAGCAGGTTGAACAGCGTAAACATCCAGTATTCCTTGCGCTGGGAGCGCCCCTTGAAATCCGCGTACTTCTTCAAGGCCATCAAATACCAATCCATGAAAATCTCCTGAGCTTCGCGGCAAGCAACCGCAGCGACAAACGGTAGCACGGCCTGCAAACCATGCATCCCGTGGGTCGGATCTCGCCCCTGCGGCACTGGCTCGGCCGACACCGAACCCACCGGCTTGCGGCAGCATGCGACGGGGGCACCCCAAACCTGGGCCTCTGCTCCACCAACTTACGGCTGATCTACGCTTCGCGCTCGTTCAACTCGTACCCCGTGCTACGCCCGCCCGCAGCCATCTTCCGAAGCACCCCACGGGCAAGCAGATCGTTGATGTCACGCAGGGCCGTATCCGCCGAGCACCTGGCCATCGCCGCCCACTTGCTGCTGGTGAGTTTTCCCTCGAAGCCGTCCAGCAGCTGATTGAGCACCTTCACCTGCCGCTCGTTGAGCGGCGTGGCCGCCCAGCGCTGCCAGAAGCGCGTCCTGGCCAGTACGGCATCGAGCGTTTGACTGGCCTGATCGACGGCGTGGTGGAGGCTCTCCAGAAACCAGGCCAGCCAGCCCGTGACATCCATGCTGCCCTTCTGGGTTCGCTCGAGAATCCCGTAGTAGGCCTTCCGGTCGCGCTGGATCTGTGCAGACAGGCTGTAAAAGCGCTGCGGGCTGCCGTCGGCCCGGGCGAGCAACAGATCACCGACCGCCCTCGCAATCCGTCCATTGCCATCGTCGAACGGGTGCAAGGTAACCAACCAGAGGTGACCCAGGCCGGCCTTGATGAGTGCAGCGTCGCCAGAGTCGGCATTCAACCAGTCGAGGAATCGCGTGGTTTCAGCCGGAAGCCGCGCTACCGACGGAGCCTCGAAGTGGACCTTCTGCCGCCCCATCGGCCCGGAGATCACCTGCATCGGCCCGTTCGCATCATCGCGCCAGCCGGCAACCGTGATCCGCGTCATGCCCGAATAGCCTGTTGGAAACAGCGCCGCATGCCAGCCGAACAGGCGTTCCTCGGTTATCGGCCGGGCGCAGTTTGCCGTCGCATCCAGCACCATCTCCACCACGCCCTCCACATGGCGATCGACAGGCGCCAGCGCACCGATATCCACCCCCAGGCGACGGGCAATGCTCGAACGGACGGAGGCGACATTCAGGTGCTCGCCTTCAATCTCGCTGGTCTTGACGACATCATCGGTGAGCGCGAGCAGGCTCGCCTGAGCCCGCGTCGCCGCACCCACGTCAGCCAGCCGTCCGAGAAGCATGCCCTGGGCCCGGCTCACTTCGGCCAGCCGGCCGGCCAGGGCGGTGAGGTCATAGCGCCAGAGCGGCCAATCCGGTGCCTGCCAGATATAAAGATAATCACCGTAATTCATGCGGTGATTATGGGCACCCTTCACCGCAGGGGCAAGACAATCGCCGCAAAAAATGCGGCGATCAAGGCGCATATTGTCCGCAACAACCTGAACGATCAACGGCTCAGCCTCCCGGGCTTGTTCTGAACGATGCTCACGGCATCTACCAGGTGGGGACCCCGTCGCTGCCGACCCTTCCCCCGGCGGCCCGGCCGGGCTACCGTGACACACCCCGCAGCCGCAGCCCACCCCATGCCCGCCTATCTCCGCGCCCTCGCCTCCCGCAATTACCGCATCTACTTCGCCGGCCAGATCGTGTCGCTGGCCGGCACCTGGATGCAGCAGATCGCCATGGTGTGGCTGGCCTACCGGCTCACCGGATCGGCCCTGGTGCTGGGCACGGTGGCGTTTGCCAGCCAGATCCCCATCCTCGTCTTCAGCGCCTTCGGCGGCGTGATCACCGACCGCCTCGACCGCCGCCGCCTGCTGCTCGCCACCCAGGCCCTGTCGATGGTGCAGGCGCTGCTGCTGGCCGGACTGGCCTGGCTGGACATGGCCACGCCCGCCCATCTGATCGTGCTGGCCTTCGGCCTCGGCTGCATCAACGCCCTCGACGTGCCCGCCCGCCAGGCCATCGTGGTGCAGCTCATCGACGACAAGGCCGACCTGCCCAACGCCATCGCCCTCAACTCTTTCATGATGCACGCCACCCGCTTCGTCGGGCCGGCGCTGGCCGGCTGGATCGTCGCCACCACCGGCGAGGCGCTGTGCTTTTTGCTCAACGCGGGCTCCTACCTGGCCGTGCTGCTGGCCCTGCTGGCCATCCGCCTGCCCTCCGGCGCGCCGCGCAAAGCGTCCAGCCCGCCGCTGCAGGCCCTGCGCGAAGGCCTCAGCTACGCCGCCGCCCACCGCGGCATCCGCGCCTCGCTGCTGCTCATCGCCAGCCTCAGCCTGCTCGCCCTGCCCTACACGGTGCTGATGCCGCTGTTCGCCCGCGAAATCCTCGGCGGCGACGCGCGCCTGTTCGGCCTGTTGATGGGCAGTGCCGGGGCCGGGGCGCTGCTCGCTGCGGTGGTGCTGGCCCGGCGCACCGACACCGCCGGCCTGGCCCTGCTAGTCGGCCGCGCCGTACCGCTGGCGGGTCTAGCCCTGGCCCTGTTCGCCCTCACCGGCACGCTCTGGCAGGCCGTGCCCGTCCTGGTCGGGCTGGGTTTCTGCATGCTGCTGGTCGTGGCCGGCAGCAACACGCTGATCCAGATCGCCGTCGACAACGATTTCCGTGGCCGCGTCATGGCCCTGTTCACCATGGCCTTTCTCGGCCTTGCGCCCATCGGCAGCCTGGCCGTGGGCAGCCTCGCCCACGCCTTCGGGGTGCGCCCCACGCTCATCGCCTGCGGGCTCTGCACCGCGCTCGCCGGGCTGGTCTACCGGCGCAACCCCGGCGGCCGGCACTGATCCGCTATCATTCCCGCCCCGGCCTACCACCCCAAGCGAAACCCCGCCATGCAGACGAGCCCGCGCCGCGTGTTGTCGATCATCCCGCCGATGACGCAGCTCAACACGCCCTACCCGTCCACCGCCTATCTCACCGGCTTCCTGCGCTCGCGGGGGGTGGATGCGGTGCAGGACGACCTGGCCCTCAAGCTGGTGCTCGAACTCTTCACCCCCGCCAGCCTCGCCGCCCTGCGCGACAAGCTGCCCGCCCTGCCGGGCAAGAAGCGCCCGCCGGCACTGGCCTCTTTCGATGCGCAGTTCCAGCGCTACACCGCCACCATCGGCCCGGCCATCGCCTTTTTGCAGGGCCGCGACCCGACCATCGCCCACCGCATCGCCAGCCGCGCCTTCCTGCCCGAAGGGCCGCGCTTTGCCTCGCTCGACGTGTACATCGACCCGGACGGCGGCGACCCGCTGGCCTGGGCCTTCGGCGCCCTCGGCGTGCAGGACAAGGCCCGCCACCTGGCCACGCTCTACCTCAACGATCTGGCCGACGTGCTGCGCGAAGCCGCCGATTCACGCTTCGAATTCGTCCGCTACGCCGAATCCCTGGCCATGGCCCAGCCGACCTTCAACCCCCTGGCCGCCGCCCTCGCCGCGCCGCCCACGCTGGTGGACGAAACCCTGCACCGGCTCACGCTGGAAACCCTCGCTCACCACCAGCCCCAGGTCGTGCTGCTGTCAGTGCCCTTTCCCGGCTCGGTGTATGCCGCCTTCCGCATCGCCCAGACCATCAAGGCCCACCACCCGGAGATCGTCACCGTGCTGGGCGGCGGCTTCGTGAATACCGAGCTGCGCGAACTCACCGAACCGCGCGTCTTCGACTACTTCGACTACCTCACCCTCGACGACGGCGAGCGCCCGCTGCTGGCGCTCCTCGAGCACCTCGACGGCAAGCGCGGCCGCTCGCGGCTGGTGCGCACCTACGTGCGCGAGGGCGACGCAACAACCGGCGCCGTGCGCTACATCAACCTCGTCGAAGCCGACGTGCCCTTCGCCGAAGTCGGCACGCCCACCTGGGACGGCCTGCCGCTGGATCGCTACCTGTCCATCCTCGACATGCTCAACCCCATGCACCGGCTGTGGTCCGACGGGCGCTGGAACAAGCTCACCGTGGCCCACGGCTGCTACTGGAAAAAGTGCACTTTCTGCGACGTCAGCCTCGACTACATCGGCCGCTACGACGGCATCGGCGCCGGGCTGCTGGTCGATCGCATCGAAGCCGTGGTTGGCGAAACCGGCCAGACCGGCTTTCACTTCGTCGACGAAGCCGCGCCGCCCAAGGCCCTCAAGGCCATGGCCGACGAACTGGCGCGCCGCAACCGCTCGATTTCGTGGTGGGGCAACATCCGCTTCGAAAAATCCTTCACCCCCGAGCTGTGCCAGCAGCTCGCCGACAGTGGCTGCATCGCCATTTCCGGCGGGCTTGAAGTGGCCTCGGACCGCCTGCTCCAGCTGATGAAAAAAGGCGTCTCGGTGGATCAGGTGGCCCGCGTCACCAAGGGCTTCTCGGACGCCGGCATCCTCGTGCATGCCTACCTGATGTACGGCTTCCCCACCCAAACGGTGCAGGACACCGTCGACGCGCTGGAATACGTGCGCCAGCTCTTCGACGCCGGCTGCATCCAGTCTGGCTTCTTCCACCGCTTCGTGTGCACCGTGCATTCGCCGGTCGGGCAAAACCCGGACGAATTCGGCGTGACGCTCAAACCGCTGCCGCCGATCAGCTTCGCCAAGAACGACGTCGGCTTCATCGACCCCACCGGCGTCGATCACGACACCCTCGGCGTGGCGCTCAACAAGGCGCTCTACAACTACATGCACGGCCTCGGCCTCGACGACGACGTACGCAACTGGTTCAGCACCAAGGTGCCCAAGACCCGCGTGCCGCGCAACTTCATCGCCCGCGCGCTGGGCGGCTGATCACCCCGGAACCCCGCCATGAAACTCACCCAGCTCCCCCTCGGCGCCCGCTTCGAATACGACGGTGAGATCTTCACCAAAACCGGCCCGATGACCGCCGCCTCCGAAAAACACGGCCAGCGCATGATCCCCCGCTACGCCGTGCTCAAGCCCGCCGACGGCGTCACCCCAGCCGCCGGGCCCGCAACCGCGCGCATGCTCGACGAAGCCAGCGTGCTGGCCGCCTTCGAGCGCTTCTTCGGCACCGCGCTGCGGCTGAGCGACGATTTCTCGAGGGCCGAACTCGAAGCCGCCCGGCAAAAGTTTCTGGCGGCGCTCAAGGACTAGACCTCTGCCGGGTTACGCTGCGCCAACCCAACCTACGCGCTGGTGAATTGCGTAGGGTTAGCCCACAGGACGTAACCCGACAACCCTGCGCCAAGCGAGCATCGCGCCCATGACTTCCGACCCCAGGCCCGCAGCACAAAAAGTCATCAAGATCCGCCGCGACTACAACATCTGGGTCGCCAACGAGACGATGGAAGACTACGCGCTGCGCTTCACGCCGCGCAGCTTTCGCAAGTGGTCGGAACTGCGCGTGGCCAACACGGCGTTCGGCGCGGCCTCGTTTCTGGTGCTGGAGGCCGTGGGCGCCACCATGCTGGTGGACGCCGGCTTCATCAACAGCTTCTGGGCGATTCTCGCCACCGGGCTGATCATTTTCCTGCTCGGCCTGCCCGTCAGCTACACCGCCGCCAGACACGGGCTGGACATGGACCTGCTGACCCGGGGCGCCGGCTTCGGCTACATCGGCTCGACGATCACCTCCCTGATCTACGCCTCCTTCACCTTCATATTCTTTGCGCTGGAAGCGGCCATCATGGCCTACGCGCTGGAGCTGGCCTTCGGCATTCCGCCCGCGTGGGGCTACCTGATCTGCGCGCTGGTGGTCATTCCGCTGGTCAGCCACGGCGTCACCGCGATCAGCAAACTGCAGGCCTGGACCCAGCCGCTGTGGCTCTTTCTGCTGGTGCTGCCCTACGCCTTCGTGCTGAGCGAAGAGCCCGCAGCGCTGGCCGGGCTGTGGCGCTATCCCGGCGCCCGGGGCGACGGTGCCCACTTCGACCCGCACCTGTTCGGCGCCGCGCTGACCGTGGGCATCGCGATGATCACGCAGATCGGCGAACAGGTGGATTACCTGCGCTTCATGCCCGAAAAAACGCCCGCCAACGCCCGCCGCTGGTGGCTGGGCGTGGTCATCGGCGGCCCCGGCTGGGTGCTGCCGGGCATCCTCAAGATGCTGGGCGGCGCGCTGCTGGCTTACCTCGCGCTGCGCAACCAGGTGCCGGTCGACAAGGCCATCGACCCGAACCAGATGTACCTGATCGGCTTCTCCCACGTCTTCGACAACACCCTGCTTGCGATTGCCGTCACGGCGCTCTTCGTCGTCGTCTCGCAGCTCAAGATCAACGTCACCAACGCCTACGCCGGCTCGCTGGCGTGGTCCAACTTCTTTGCCCGGCTCACCCACAGCCACCCCGGGCGCGTGGTGTGGGTGGTGTTCAATACGCTGATCGCGCTGCTGCTGATGGAGCTGGACGTTTTCCGGGCCCTCGGCCAGGTGCTCGGGCTGTATTCCAACATCGCCATTTCGTGGATGGCGGCGGTGGTGGCCGACCTGGTCATCAACAAGCCGCTGGGCCTGTCGCCGCCGGGCATGGAGTTCAAGCGCGGCCACCTCTACGACATCAACCCGGTGGGCGTCGGGGCCATGCTGATGGCCTCGCTGCTGTCGATTGCCAGCTTTGTCGGCCTGTTTGGCGAGGGCGTGCAGCCTTATGCCTCGTTTGTCGCGCTGGGCGCGGCCTTCGTGGTGTCGCCGCTGCTGGCCTGGATCACCGGCGGCCGCTACTACCTGGCGCGCAAGCCCGAAGCCGTGGTCGGCAAAACCTGCGCCGTGTGCGAGCGCGACTACGAAGCCGAAGACATGGCCCACTGCCCCGCCTACCAGGGCCCGATCTGCTCGCTGTGCTGCTCGCTGGACGCCCGCTGCCACGACCTGTGCAAACCCGAGGCCAGCCTCACCGCCCAGTGGAACACCCTGCTATCCCGCCTTTTGCCGGCCTCGGCGCTGCCCTACCTCGAAACCGGCCTGGGCCATTACCTGCTGCTCATGAGCGGCATCGTGCCCGTGCTGGCGCTGGTGCTGGGCGTGCTCTACACCCACGAAAACCTGAGCCTCGGCAGCAGCCACGCCGAGGTGCACGCCGCGCTGCAGGACAGCTTCATCAAGATTTTTGCCGCCCTGCTGATGCTCTCGGGCGTTGGCGCGTGGTGGATGGTGCTGACCCAGGAGAGCCGCCGCGTGGCGCAGGAAGAATCGAACCGCCAGACCCAGCTCCTGATGCAGGAGATCGAATCCCACCAGCGCACCGACGAAGCGCTGCAAAAGGCCCGCCACGTGGCCGAGCAGGCCAACCGGGCCAAGAGCCGCTACATCACCGCCATCAGCCACGAACTGCGCACCCCGCTCAACAGCATCCTCGGCTACGCGCAGATCCTGGATGCGGACGAGAACATTCCACCCGCCCGCAAGCAGGCCGTGAGCGTCATCCGCAAGTCGGGCGACCACCTGCTGTCGGTGATCGAGGGCACGCTGGACATCGCGCGCATCGAGGGCGGCAAACTGAACCTCGACGTGCGGGCGCTGGATTTTCCGGATTTCCTGCAGCAGATCGTCGGCATGTTCGAGCTGCAGGCCCGCAACAAGGGTTTGAGTTTCGAGTACCAGCCGGCTGGCGAGATTCCACCCGTGGTGCGCGTGGACGAAAAGCGCCTGCGCCAGATCCTCATCAACGTGCTGGGCAACGCCGTCAAATTCACCGTGCGCGGCGGCGTCACCTTCAAGGTGGAATGCCGGCGCGAAATGGCCGTGTTCGACATTCGTGACAGCGGCCCCGGCATTCCGGCCGCCGACCTGGAACGCATCTTCGAGCCCTTCGAGCGCGGCAGCACCGCGCAGGCCGGCGGCAGCGGCGTCGGGCTCACCATCGCGCGCATGCTCACCGACCTGATGGGCGGCCAGATGCAGGTTTCCAGCACGCCGGGCGAAGGCACGCTGTTCCGCATCCGCCTGTTTCTGCCGCAAGTGCATTCGGCCCAGGCCGCCCGCGAACTGCCGCGCAGCAACCGCATCGGCTACGTGGGCGTGCGCCGGCGCATCCTGGTGGTCGACAACGAAAAGGTGGATCGCGACATGCTGCAAAGCATGCTCGAACCCCTGGGTTTTGTGCTTGAACAGGCCGCCAGCGGCGAAGAGGCGCTCAAGGTGATCCCGCGCTTTGCGCCCCACCTCGTGTTCATGGACCTCGGCATGCCGGGCATCGACGGCTGGGAAACCCTGCGCCGCATCCGCCAGCAACAGCTCACCGACGCCCACCTCGCGGTGCTGTCCGCCAACGCCTTCGACAAGGGGCTGGACAACGACGCCGGCATTGCGCCGGACGATTTCATCGTCAAGCCCCTGCGGCTGCACCACCTGCTCGACTGGCTGGGCCGCAAGCTGCAGCTCGAATGGGTGAGCGCCGACAGCCCGCCGCCGTCGGCCGCCCCCGACGCGCAGGCACCGCCGCCGATCGTCGCGCCGGCCGAGGCCCACCTCGCCGCGCTGGATGAACTGATAGTCCTGGGCTACCTGCGCGGCATTCTCAACAAACTGGGCGAAATCGAACGCCTCGACACCGCGCACGCCGAATTCGTGCGCGTCCTGCGCGATCTGGCACGCCAGTTCCAGTTCGACGCGATGAAGGAAATCCTCCGGAAAGTACGCGATGCCAGCCCCGATACTCTCGAATGAACGCCTGATTTCGGACATCGTCCTGATCGTCGACGACATCCCGGAAAACCTCGCGCTGCTCCACGACGCCCTCGATGAGGCCGGCCACACCGTGCTGGTTGCCACCAACGGCGAATCGGCGCTGCAACGGGCCCGCCAGAGCCTGCCCGACGTCATCCTGCTCGACGCACTGATGCCCGGCATGGACGGCTTCGAGGTGGCCCGCCGGCTCAAGGCCGACTTTGCGACCCAGCACATCCCCATCGTCTTCATGACCGGGCTGACCGAAACCGAGCACGTGGTGGCCGCCTTTGCCGCCGGCGGCGCCGACTACGTCACCAAACCGATCCGCCCGCCGGAAGTGCTCGCCCGCATCGCCGCCCACGTGCAGAACGCCCGCCAGATGCGCCAGGCCCGCAGCGCCCTCGACGCCTTCGGCCAGGCCACCGTGGCCGTGCGCGCCGCCGACGGCAGGCTGGTGTGGCAAACGCCCCTCGCCCGCCGGCTGATGAACGACTACTTCGCCAACCCGGAGCACATCGCCCCGGAAGAGCTGATCGCCTGGATCGCCGCCGCCCACGCCGCCCGTCACGACGGCCGCGAAGCGCCATCCCTGCTCATCGCCGACGGCGCCCGCCGCCTGCTCGCCTCCTTCCACGACCAGACCGGCGACGACGAATGGCTGGTCGTGCTGCGCGAGGAAAACGATGCCTCCGCCGTCGAATCCCTCATCGCCGCCTTCCGCCTCACCCAGCGCGAGGCCGAAGTCCTCTACTGGGTCGTGCAGGGCAAAACCAGCAAGGACATCGGCGACATCCTCGGCAGCAGCCCGCGCACGGTGAACAAGCACCTGGAGCACGTTTTCGAGAAGCTCGGCGTGGAAACCCGCACCGCCGCGGCCAACCTGGCGATGGGAAAAATGCGCGGCGGGTGACGGCCGGGGCCGAATCCGTCGGGCAGTCTTTCGCGCTGCTGGCCAGCCTCGCCCCCGACGCGGTGCGCCGCGGGTATCTGGGCATCTACATCGACGCCTTCGAGTGGGTCGAGCGGCCCAACACTCTGGGCGTGAGCCAGTTGCCGACGGAGGCCTGTAGCGATCTGGCCGCCGCCGCGCCGGTGGCTGGGAGTGGAGCCCGCTTGTGCCCCCAGCCGGGAGGGAAGGGCTGCTTGCACGATCTGTTGGTGGGCCAGTAACAAGAACCTGCGCCTACTGGGCCCCAGAGATCGGCTCAGCCCTCGTTCGACAAGGGCTGAGCCGGAACCTGCTATGCCTGCTTCTTGCGCCAACCAAAGCAGCCGGCGGAAAGCCCCGCGAGGAGCAAGGCCAGCGATGTGGGTTCCGGCACGCTATTGACCGGCTGATTCAGCAGATCAGCAAGAAAGCCGTCCTGCCCACTGACGGTAATGCCGCCAGATGACGTGATGGACAATATCGAGGTATGGGAAAAGTCCACGTCGGTGGTGTGGCCGAAGTTAACCTCTGCTCGAGTCATGAGTCCTTCATATATCTCGTAGCGCTCTCCTGCGATGGCATTGAAAACAAGCTCGTGGAAGTCATAGTACATAAGCGTGGGAGACAAAAAGGTCTCTCCACTATAAAAGTTGTGCCAACCCGTTTCGCCCACTTTGCGATACGAAACCCAGGCACCGTAAAGTCCCGCGACTCCCGAGCCTCCCAGTCCGGTCCCAGTTATTCGGGCAGATCCGTCGTACGCTTGCCTCAATGTTACGGTACCCGTTTGTCCATCTACGCCCCCGACAGTAATCACGCCTGATGCGGTTGCCCACGTCTCTACATAACGCCATGGGGGCGCATTGGAAGTAATGAAAGCTCCAGTAGCGGAAGCCCGGGCTCTGAGAACGCCGGTTGCCCCATTCGCATAGCCGTACCCTTCGAATGTCGCGGGATAATCGTGAATTTGGTATGGGCCGCTAGACTGCCAGACTTCCGCATTATCAGTCGTGCCAACCTTTTGGTATCCATAGGGACTGTTCAGGTCGATCCCATATGCAGAAATGGTGACCACCGGCGTCGCGTATGCAGCAACCGAGGTGAGCAGGCCTGCGGTGCAGGCAAATGCGAACCGGTGCAAAGGTCTGAAAATCGCGTTATTCCTATCCATTCCAACTCTCCTTGATTGATTTGCCAAGAACAAATAAAGCCCTAAAAAAACAGTCCAATTAATTTTTTTCTTGTGTGCTGGGGTGTTAAAAAAATCGACACTTCGGAAGGGCGCGGGCTAAAAGAATCATGAACAAGACCAAGTCTTTCCAGCTCACAACAGCCTTGTTTCATTGAGCAGAGAAAAAACCCAAAGTCATTTTCACCAACGAACTGCGGGTTCTTGTCGAACTTTTTCACTCTCCACACAAGCCCATTCGAAACAAGTATCCGGAAAGCAAGCTGCCCTCCGTAAGCTTTACACACGTATCCAGCCTGGAAAATGCAAAAACCATGCCTTTACCCTGAGACTCCCTAACCATAGCGGTTTCGGAAATCCAGAATAGATAGCCGGCGCCGCAGTGCGCGAAAACTGTAAAAATCCTCGACATACCCTTGGCGCGAATCCCTATCGATATTCAATGGGCAGCGCGCATTCTCGCGGAGGTCGGCCAGGCTCCAACTTGTTCGCTTCCGATTCTGAGAATCGCGTCGGTGGCCTTACCGGTGACCGTAGGGGCGCCGGCAAGACTTATGAGGTCTCCGCTGGGGCCACGCCTGCCCCGACGTGCGCCGCAGCCGGTGGGGGCCGCGCTTTTCTAGGTGATTACCCGTAGGGACAACTTTCACAGCAGGCGTAAACTTCAGCTTTAACCTCAAGGAACAAGAAAATGCAAAACATTCAACGCCACGCAGCCTGGGCGTTAGTGGCCATTCTTGGCGCATGCGCTCTTGCCGTCGTCGGGCTCAATCGCGGTGAAACCATCAATGCACTGTGGCTGGTCATCGCGGCCGTATGCACCTACCTGATCGCTTACCGCTACTACAGCCTGTTTATCGCCGACCGGGTCATGGAACTGGACCCCACGCGGATGACCCCGGCGATTCGCCATAACGACGGTCTGGATTACGTTCCCACCAACAAGTACGTCCTGTTTGGCCACCACTTTGCCGCCATTGCTGGCGCTGGGCCGCTGGTCGGGCCGGTGCTGGCCGCCCAGATGGGCTATCTGCCCGGAATGCTGTGGATTCTGGCCGGCGTGGTCTTTGCCGGTGCGGTCCAGGATTTCATCGTGCTGTTCATTTCCACGCGTCGTGACGGCCGCTCGCTGGGCGATCTGGTCAAATCCGAACTGGGCGCGGTGCCCGGCGTCATCGCCCTGTTCGGCACCTTCATGATCATGGTGATCATCCTCGCGGTGCTTTCGCTGATCGTGGTCAAGGCGCTGACCGGCTCGCCGTGGGGCACGTTTACCGTCATGGCGACCATCCCGATTGCGCTGCTGATGGGCGTCTATAGCCGCTACCTGCGCCCAGGCCGGATCGCGGAAATGTCGGTGATCGGCTTCGTCCTGCTGATGGCCTCCATTGTTTACGGCGGTGACATCGCCGCCAGCCCGGTGTGGGGCCCGTTCTTCACCTTCGACGGCAAGCAACTGACCTGGATGCTGGTCGGCTACGGTTTCGTGGCTTCGGTTTTACCGGTGTGGCTGCTGCTGGCCCCGCGCGACTACCTGTCCACCTTCCTGAAGATCGGCACCATCCTCGGCCTGGCCGTCGGCATTGCGATTGTTGCACCCGACCTGCAGATGCCAGCCTTCACCCGCTTCATCGACGGCAGCGGCCCCGTCTGGTCGGGCAGCCTGTTCCCCTTCCTGTTCATCACCATCGCCTGTGGCGCGGTGTCAGGCTTTCACGCGCTGATCTCCTCCGGCACGACGCCCAAGATGCTGGACAACGAGAAGAACGCCCGCCTGATCGGTTACGGCGGCATGCTCATGGAATCGTTTGTGGCGATGATGGCGCTGGTGGCGGCATCGGTCATCGATCCCGGCGTCTATTTCGCCATGAACAGTCCGGCGGCGATCATCGGCACCACCGCCGAGCAGGCGGCCCAGGTGATTTCCGGCTGGGGCTTCGTGGTCACCCCGGAAATGCTGACCCAGACGGCCAAGGATGTCGGGGAAAGCACGATCATCTCGCGTGCCGGTGGCGCGCCGACCCTGGCAGTCGGAATGGCGCACATCCTTTCCGGCTTTATCGGCGGCAAGACGATGATGGCTTTCTGGTACCACTTCGCCATTCTGTTCGAAGCCCTGTTCATCCTCACCGCCGTCGATGCAGGCACGCGCGCCGGGCGTTTCATGCTGCAAGACCTGATGGGCACCTTTGTGCCGTCCATGCGCCGGATGGATTCCATCGTCGCCAGCCTGGTCGCCACGGCCCTGTGCGTCGCCGCGTGGGGCTACTTCCTGTACCAGGGCGTCGTCGATCCGCTGGGTGGCATCAACACCCTGTGGCCGCTGTTCGGCATTGCCAACCAGATGCTGGCAGGCGTTGCCCTGATGCTGGCCACCGTGGTGCTGTTCAAGATGAAGCGGCAACGCTTTGCCTGGGTCACGATGGTGCCCACCTCATGGCTGCTGCTGTGCACGCTGACCGCGGGCTGGCAGAAGGTGTTTCACGACAACCCGAAAATCGGCTTCCTGGCCGCAGCCAACAAGTATCAGGCCGCGCTGGATAAAGGCGAGTTGCTGGCACCGGCCAAAAACATCGGGCAGATGCACCAGATCATCCTCAACAACCAGATCGACGCCGGCATGGCGGCGCTCTTCCTGTTCCTGGTGGTCAGCATCCTGATCTTTACCATTCCGGCGTGCCGCAAGGCCCTGGCCCAGAAGCAGCGCACGGACCAGGAAACGCCTTACGCGCCGATTCCGGCCAACTTCCACCTATAAAGGGCACCGCATGTTCTCGGACCTCGCCCGCATGGGCAAGTATCTTGGCCAGGCCGCCCGCCTGATGGTGGGCGTGCCGGACTACGACACCTATGTCCAGCACATGCGCCTGACGCACCCGGAGCTGCCGGTGATGGATTACGAAGCGTTCTTCCGGGAGCGCCAGGAGGCCCGCTACGGCGGCGGGGACGGACGCCCCGGGCGTTGCTGCTGAGCGCCCCCGCCTGAACTCATCAAACCGGCCGGCGAGACTTCCTGTCTCGCCGGCCGGTTTTTTGGCTCTGTCATTTAAGCCCTTGCTGGACGGCTTTCCCGTGTTTAGCGTCACATTGGCCGGGTCTCGCCCCGGCGGGCGACCTTCTTCTTTGTTTTACGACAAAGAAGAAGGCAAGAAAACGTACCCCGCTGCCGCGCCCCCTTCGGGGGTTCCCTCCTTCCGGCGATGCCGGGCGGGGTCTTCGCAAACTCGCCCTTCGGGCTCAAACATGCGAAGCCCTTTTTCCGCCCGTCATCACCTCCAGTCGGCACGTCAGAGGGGACCGGAAATGCAGGTGATCAACGGTCAGTCGCCATATCGGCTTCCGGAGAGGCTCGGTGCTCCTCTGAAAGCCCGTCTGAACCTTTGATCCGCGCAGCAACGGGCGGGGAAGTCCGGCGCAGCTGTCTGAGCCCGAAGGGCGAGTTCTGCGCCGGCCGCCCGTTGTGAGCAGCGCAGGGGAGTCATTCGC
>Ga0268298_10003417_pt1 | contig 16267 bp, 25 predicted proteins | sample WWTPWeurt_MetaG_FD_194462 | JGI IMG/M metagenome (GOLD analysis project Ga0268298, IMG submission 194462) | Activated sludge microbial communities from WWTP in Nijmegen, Gelderland, Netherland - WWTP Weurt | ecosystem: Engineered > WWTP > Aerobic digester > Activated sludge | place... | reverse complement strand
GGTAGCGGCTTCCCGTCCCTTGTTTCGAGCCATTGCCGCGCGCATGGCGGCCTTCATTGATGCGTGATCGTCGGCCTTGCGATCAATGACGCTGGCAATCGAGTCCTCGCCCTCTGCGACGACCAGATGCACGTCAACCGTGCGCGACTGGCCGAAACGCCAGAATCTCCGCACGGCCTGATACCAAGCCTCGTAGCTGAACGATCGTCCGACGAATACAGTGCGGGCGCAGTGCTGCCAATTGAGGCCGAATCCCGCGACGCGCGGCTTCGTGACCATGACGCGCGCCGATCCGTCCGCAAAGGCGGCCAGCGCCGACTCTTTAGCTTCGGGCGACATGGAGCCGCGAACCTCGACCACGCCCGGGGCGTCGCCGAGCGCGGCCAGGATGGCATCGGCCTCGTAGTCGGTATCGCACCAGATGACCCACGGCTCGGCGTCAGCCATCGCCATGTCGGCCGCAATGCCGGCACGCTTCTCTGCGGTAGCGCGCTTGATAGTGTGCAGATTGGTGGCGCTCACCTGTTCGTCGCCAAAGAGGCCGCCCGACATCGTCGGCGTGGACTCGGCAGCGCGGTGCCGATGCACGCGGATGGGCGGCAGAACGAAGCCATCGTCGGCGTCGCCAAGGTCGGACGGCAGTTGCGCCAGCCGACACCACGACGCGACCCAATCCCAGAAGGCCTCGACGCCATGACGCTTCAGGCGCCATTGTTGCGACGCCTGCGCCGTATCGTTGATGAAAAAGCGCGACAGCATCTCGTTGGATTGCATCACGCCGCAGAATTCAGCGTACTGCCCAAGTTCCATATGATCGTTCGGCGCTGGCGTGGCCGTCGCCGGCAACCGGAACCGATGCGATTGGAATGCGTCGATCAGTGCGCGGGTAGTCTTGCCGGTGAAGCTCTTGAGGATGCTGGCCTCATCCAGCGTGACGACGCCGAACGCCGTCGGGTCGATCAGGTGCAGCCGGTCATAGTTGCAGACGTTGATGCCCTCGCCGACCTCTGACGCATCACGGATGACGCGGATCGGATACCCGAACCTCTGCCCCTCGCGCTCAACCTGCCGGGCGACGGCCAGCGGCGTGAGGATCAGGGCGCGACCGTTCGTCGCCTGCCTGGCGTGCTCGGCATACTCAAGCTGCACGAGCGTCTTGCCTAAGCCTGTGTCGAGGAAAAGACCTCCGGCCCCCACGGTCAGCAGAAACTCGACGCAGTGGCGCTGGAACGGGAACAGATGCGACGACAGGGCAGGAATCCGAGACAGACCCCGCGCACTGGCGCGCGGCGTCTTGGCTTCCAGGAATGATAGGTAATCGGGTTCGTTCACGCTTGCACTCCCGTTGCAAACCGCCCCCGGAACCGCCGCAAAAGCGGCCCAGTGGGTGCGTAATCCGGCAGGGATTTGCAATGCTGGGCGGCGGCAATTGCCGTTAGCGCCCAACGGGTTGCGGGCATTCCGTTCAGCGGGCTGCGAACCAGGTGGTCGGGAGTTCGAATCTCTCCGGGCGCGCCAATTTCGTACATGTCGTGTTGCAAACTACTGGCTCCTGTTGCAAATGGGGTCACTTCAGCGGCTCCACGTCGCGGGTGCCCCGGTCATAGACGCCCCGGGTCATCGCCATGCTGGTGCGCCCAGCCCGCTCCATCGCTTCGACCAGCTCATCCGCGGATAGCCATAAACTCATGACGCCAGCCTCGCGATCTCTTGTTCGATCTCGGCAATGTTCACGCCGGGCAAGATCACCCGATGGACGGCGTCCAACACTTTCGGGTAGTAGGCGGCCCACTGCTCGAAGTCCATCTTGTCGAACGCGGTGGACTTGAGCAGTCGCACGATCCCGCCCTCGATCGCGTACTGGTCGAACAGCCCGGTCGCGTACTTCACGGCAACGTGAACGTCTTCCGCATTGCGCACCGGCAGCACGACGCCGGGCTCGATCTCGATGCTGTCGACGTTCTCGGCGATGCGAGCCATCAGCAGCCAGTAGCGCCGGTGCCAGGCACCGCTGCGGCTCTTGCGCGTGACCACGTCAGCCTCAAACGTCGTGCCGAGTGGCAGCCGGGCGAGCACGGCGGCGCTTTCCGCGTCCGCCGGCTTGCATCCGACCAGGGTGCGCTCAAGCCAGACCTTCACGAGATCACCAGCTTCTCGCCCTGCACGATCTGCACCCCTCGATCTGCTCGCCCGCCTTCAGTGCGTCGAGGATCGCGCGCTTGTCCGGCCGCGGGGCCGGGGGCGGCGCAGGTGGGGGCGTGACCAGGTACTTCGCCGGCAGAATGATCCCGTCCGCGATCTGCACCGCGGGCGGATTCTTCCGGATCGAAATGGTGAACTCGGGCGAGTCGACCTTCGTCTGGCCGGACGCCTTCAGGTTCGTGTACAGGTAGCCGCGCAGCCAGTCGCTACGCTTGCGCATCTTCGCGGCACGCTCGGCGAGACGCTTCGCAGCATCGTCCGCCGCCTGCGCCCAGGCCTCGACGTTCAGCACCATCGCAGCCACCGACTGCGCCTTCGTCTGGATGTCACCCTCGAGCCCGGCCAGCGTGTCCGCTACCGCCTGCTCGTCCAGTTCTTCGACCTCCGCGAGCCTCGTCAGCTCGCGGTGGGCCTGCACGATTTCGTATAGCGGCTTCATGGTCAGAACGGCACGCCGGAGTCGTCGAAGTCATCCGGCCCGCGCTGCGTGTTCGCGCGAGGCGCAGCCGGTGCGGGGCGAGGCGCCCCGGCGATGCGCTTGACGCGCAGGCCCCCGGTAACCTTGCCGCGTAATCCCACGCTCGGATCGTTGTAGACGACGATCCGCTTCCCGACCGACTCGCCCGCGGTCCTAGCGCCCGTGGCGCTACCGATGAGTTGCGAGTTCGTGCGGTTCACCACCATCGGCTTCACGTCCTCGACGAAGTAGCAGACGACCTTGTCCTCGTCGCCCTCGTCGCTTTTGATCGTTTCCATCTTGAAGCCGCGAATGGTCAGGATCAGGCCGTCCTCGCCGACGTCGTCCTTGGTCAGGTACTTGGACTTGGAAGGCACGAGGGAATCGAAACTCATCTAGTTGAGGTTGCTCACGCTGTCAGTTCCTGTTCAGTTTCAGAAATTGCGCCGCTCTCTGCGGGGGCGGCGCGTTCCCGTTCAACCTGAAACCAGTACGCGCATTCGCCGAGGTCGTCGGCCTGTTCCTGCTGCGCCTGCCAGAGTTCGTCCATCAGTGGGATTCGCGGCCCGACCGCTGCGAGCGCACGTTCGGCGGCGGGACGTAGTCCTCATCGTCGTATATGGGCGGGAAGGGCGGCAGGCGTTCCCAGACGGCCGTGATCGCGGCCAGCACCCCGAAGAGCACGAAGATCCCGCAGACCGTGAGGAGGAAGCCGATCACCTGAGCACCTGTCGCGCGTAGCGGGTGGCGTCGAAGCGGCCGAGGGTGTAGGCCGCGTGCAGCGCGCTCTGAACGCCCGGGGTGACGAGTTCGCCCAGCTTCTCGCTGACGAGCCGGACGGCCTCGTCGCGCTCGCGCTCGAATCGCGAAATCTCATCCGGCTGGGGGCGCGGCGCGCCGGGGAATCGTTCGGTGGATTCGATTGCTTGCAGCATGTTGGCCTCTCTTGCCGCACCGTGCGGCGAATGTTCGTAAGCATACTGGAATATTCCCACTTGTCAACATGGTCCGCATATGGGATAGTCCGTGCATGATCGACCCTATCCGTGAACTCGAAGCCCGTAAAGCCGGTCGCAGCCTGCGCGCGATTGCGCAGGAAATTGGCGTGACGGCCCCCTACATTCACGACATTCTGCGGGGCCGGCGCGATCCGGGCCCCAAGGTGCTCGAATACTTGGGGCTGGAGAAAACCGTGAAGCCGGCTCGCATCACGTATCGCCGCGCGTCACAGGGCGGCCGCGAGGCGTGACATCCTCGCCGACAGCGCGGGCCGTGCGCACTGCATTTGTCGCCGGTCACACGGCCTGCACGTCCCGCATTTCCATCATGCTCGCCGCCGGTTGTCAGGTCGGTCGGGCACTGTAGGGGGGAGTCGTAATGGCCGTCCTACACGGAACGCAACTCGATTGGATTTCCGCCCCGTCCGTATCCCGCACCCGCTGCGGGATGCCCGAGTCGCCTGTCAGCGTACCGGGCCGGGGCCGGACCACAGGAAGGCTCGCCGCGACGAGGGCATGGCGAGGGCTCAGGAGCACGCAGAGGCAGACCAGCCGGGCTGGACCGAGGCCGCTGCCACCTTCCTGCGCGACTACGCCCAGACCGTCGCAGGGCCGTTCCTGGTCGAGCAGGCGCGGATCGCGTCGAAGCACCGGGTCGCCATCCCCGAGAACGCGAAGGCCTGGGGACCGGCGGCCGTGCTGGCGGTCAAGCGGGGCTGGATCGTGAAGGCGGGCTACGCGGCGGCGCGCTCGAGCAATGGTAGTCCGAAGTGCCAGTGGCGGACGGCCTGATGGCGGGCTACACGCCACTGTTTTCGTCCCTGACGACGGGCACCCTCTGCGGGCGCTGGCCTGACATCGGCCTGTGGCCGATCGTGCTGTCCCTGTCGGACAAGGACGGCGTCGTCGACGTCACGCCGGCTTACATCGCGGGCGTCACTGGGCTTCCGCTGGCGGACGTCGTCGCGTGCATGAAACGGTTCTGCGAGCCGGACCCCTACAGCCGATCCCCGACCGACAGCGGCGCCCGACTGGTGCTGCTGGACGAGCATCGCGAGTGGGGATGGCGGATCGTCAATCACGGAAGGTACCGCGAGAAGGCGCGACTCGCCGCGAAGAATGCCCGGGAGGTCGAGGAAGGCCGCAACCGGGAGCGGATGCAGTCAAGACCGCCGGTGACCGCCGGTGACCGCCGATCACCGCCTAGCACCGCCGCTGACCCCCTCTCAAACGCAAACGCAAACACAAACGAAGAGAAGACAACTACGGCGCGTTCCGCGCCCCGCGAGCCGGCGAAGCCGAAGCCGGTTCCACGGGAAACCTCTGACCCCGACTGGTTCCTCGACTTCAAGCTCGTCTACCCGGAGAGGGCGGGCGACCAGGGATGGCGCAAGGCGCTCAGGGCGGCGAACGCTCGATTCGCCGAGGGCCACACGCCCGACGAGATGATCGCCGGGGCGAGGCGCTACCGCGAGTTCTGCCTCGCGAAAGGCGACATGCTGGGCTCGGAGTTCGTGAAGCAGGCCGCGACCTTCCTCGGCCCCGATAAGCCCTTCCTGCTCCCGTGGCACCCGCCCCCCAAGCCCGAGACGGCGATGGACCGGCTGCAGCGGATGACCAGTGGCGAAACCGACGACAGGGTAATCGAGCATGAACAGGACTTCGGGCGATTCATCGCCAACGGCTGAACTGTGGCAGCGGCTCGGCGGCATGTTCGGGGCGGACGCGCTCGAGCGTAAGTTCGGCCGCAGCATCCCGGTCGAGTGGCGCGGCGTCGTGGATCGGATGCCGCGTGCGGAACTCGAACGCGGGATGCGGCGACTGGTGTACGGCGGTCGGACTCACGTTCCGTCGCTGCCGGAGTTCGTGAAACTCTGCAAGACCATCGGCGATGATCAGGAATTCGGCGGTCCCAAGGATGCACCGCCGCTGCTCGCCGGCCCGCCCGATGTCACCGACAACTGGGGCGCGGCTGCGAACCGTCACCTGATGGCCGAGGTCTATCGCAACCCGCGCAGGTTTGCGTCGTCCGACTGCGGGCGGATCACTGCGGCATTGGTCCGGTGGAAGAACGAATGGGCGCGACTCATGCGCGAGGGCACCGACGAGGATCGTGAGCCCGATGCGCAGAAGTCGCTCTGGCGGGCGTGCATGACGCAGGCCGAGTCGGAGATCGCCGCATGAACTGGCTGCAGATGGACCGCTATCACCAGGAATCCGACTGCGGGCGCTACACGGTCGACCGGGCCTGCATTGATCGGAAGGCCGACGGGACGCCGGTGCTGCGGTACACGGCCTGGGTGCGGGGGAGACCGTCGGAGAACCTCGGCTGCTGCAACGATCCGGACACGGCGAAGCAGCTCTGCGAGGACCATTCCCGGCGCACGACCGAACTGGAATTCGCCCCGATGGAGGCCAGCCGATGAGCGCCAAGCGTCCGCTGCAGACCTTTGCCGAACTGAACCGCCGGGACTACCGCCGCCGCTGGAAGCGCGCCAATCCCGACAAGGTCAGGGCGCACTACCAGGCCGCCAAGCTGCGCGCATGGGAGCGCGAGCAGGCCGCGAAACAGGGGGCGCTGCTGTGAGCCGAATAGCCGACGAAGCCGACGCCCGCAACCGCTACGCCGCCTCTGCCGCCGCCAGCCGCAAGCGTGCGGTGCAGGCCATGAAACGCGCAGGGGGACGTACGAAAGCCCCCGACTGGTACATCCGCGCAGACGGCAGCAAGCCGGAGCGGCGCAAGTGACCGGCCGCCCACCGAAGATCACCCGCGAGCAGTACTTGCTCCTGCGGATGCGCGCGGCCTCGGGCGTGAAGCACCGCATCCTCGCCCGCGAGTACGGGCTGACCCGACAGTCGGTCCAGCGCATCGCGCGGGAAGGGCTGAAGCACTACGAGGCGCAGCCTTGAGTCGGCACATCGAGCACCTTGAGCAGACGCAGCTCCTGGCGTGGGCCCGCTATCAGCGGTTCAACGGCACGCCGATCGCTGACGACCTGCACGCGATCCCGAACGGGGCGCGGACCAGCATGTCGGTCGCGAAGCGGCTCAAGGCGGAGGGGCTACGCGCCGGCATCCCCGACCTGATGCTGACGATCCCAGTCGCGCCCTATCACGGCCTGTTCATCGAACTGAAGGCCAAGGGCGGCCGGCTCACCGACACGCAGCGGGAGCAGATCGAACGGCTCCGGGCCCGCGGCTATCACGCTGTCTGCTGCGTCGGGTTCGACGAGGCGCGGATCGCGATCGAACGGTATCTCAGCCTGGCCGGGCGGGTCTATCTCAACGGGAGCCACTGAGCATGATCGACTGGGTCAAGGACGCGCTGATCTTCTGGGGCCTGCAGTGTCGGCGCATCGAGTACGGGGGGATCCAGTACGACACCCCGGAGGGCGAAAAGAAGTGGCACGTCGACGGGTGGCCGAAGCGATCGATCCAGGGCAAGTCAAAGGACGAGGGCGAGGGCGCTGGTCATACGGCTGCCGGCCAGCACTTCGAGGAGGTGCTGACAGGCGACGCCCTGAAGGTCTGGCGCGCGTTGTTCGACGCCCCGGAGGCGCTGCGCGATCTGGCATGGGTCCACTACGTCGTTCCGAAGCAGATACTCGCCACGAAGCAGAAGATCGCGCACCTCGGCTATCCGTATCCGAAGGCCTACTACGCGACGATGGGCAAGCTGCACACATGGGTCGCCGCCCGCTGGGACGTTCCACGGGGAACGAATAATGGTAACAACGTGGCCAGTGAATACCTGTGAAAAACTTGACGCCGCAGAGATACCCTCCGACCAGCGTGACATAGTCACCCCCGAGCCCGGCCCAGTGCCGGGCTTGTCGTTTCTACGGCCCTCAGTCGCCCCGCGCCACCTTCGGGCGTGTCTTGTACACCGGCGGGATTGCGGCGGGGCCACCCTTTCTGGAGCCCCATGACCCGACTCGAGCAACTCGCCGCGCTCGCTGCGCGGGTCGTGCCCGTGCGCGCAGCGCCTGCGCCCAAGGGCCCGCACTCGCCGGGTCCGGGCGAGGTGGGCTACATCGTCGCCGATCAGGACGCGACCGACCTGATGGAGGCCTACAACGCGATCCCGGCGCTGGCCGCGATCGCGGCGGTGTCCGCGCGCATCAACGACCGGGCGAAGATCGGGCGCACGACGCTGCTCGTGGCGGACCGTAAGGCGCTGGCCGCGGCCTTCGAGGCGTTCGCCAAGTGAGCTTCGCGCTGCGCCAGAGCACGGCCCAGACGATCCGGGTCGGCCCGTTCGTCGACACTGCGGGCGCGGTCGTCACGTCGCTCACGATCGCCCAGGCCGACCGGAAGTGGTCGAAGAACGGCGGGGCGTTCGCCCAGACGAGCGACACCAACAGCGCCACGCACGACACCGGCGGCTTCTACTCGTTCTCGGTCACGGCGACCGACTCGGACACCTGCGGCCCGATGAGGCTGTCGATCCAGAAGTCGGGCGCGCTGCCGTACTTCGAGACGTTCGAGGTGCTGGCGCCGGCGGCCTACGATGCCCGGTTCGTTCATCCGATCATCGGCCAGGCACTGCACTACGGCACGCTGCAGTCTGGCTCGGGCAGCCTTTCTGCGAAGCTCGCGGCCACGGCCTCGGCGAGCGACAACTTCTACAAGGGCACGATCATCGCGCTCTACCGGGGCACTGGCGCCGGCCAGGCGCGGTACATCCCGAGCTACACCGGGGCCTCGGTCACGGCCGCGGTCGACGTCGCCTGGACGACGACGCCGGACAATACGACCGGCTACGCGATCCTCTCGTTCGGCGCCGCGGCGTCGCTCGCCGAAGTCGCTGATGCGGTGCTGGATGAACTTTGCTCGGGGTCTTTGAGCGCCTACAACTCGCGGCCGACCTTGCGGCAAGCGGTTGCGGAGCTTGTCCAGAACGGTCGAAATGTCACGAAGAGCGGCAACAACCTGCTGACGAAGGACGTTGACGGCACGACCACGATCCGCACCCGCGCGATGTCGCCGGACGCCACGGACCCGACCAGCATGGCGGTGACGGCGTGAGCGCGAAGAGCCTTCTTCTACAGGGGCTCACCAGTGGCGGGACCAAGGAACTGCTGCGCGCCCATCTCGGGCCAACCGGCGGAACAACGCCGCCGGCCGCAGACACCTCGAATCTGTCATACGTCAAAACCGAGTATTTTTCAAAGCGCAAGCCGGTCGCGAAGGCCCGCCAGTGAGTCTGCTGCTCGTTCGCAATGCGGCGGCGGTCCCGGACCCGCCACTTCAGCCCGTGGCGGCAGTCGTCACGCTGAGTTCGAGTTCGCTGCGTATCACTGCGACGGGAGACGCCCCGGCGGGCTGGCTGTCCTGGGAGATCGAAGAGTCGACGACCGGCACCGGGAGCTGGAGCAACATCAGCACCGGTCCGGCGACGTTCGACAAGACCGGACTCGGCTCGGGCGTGACGCGCTACTACCGCGTCCGCGGCACGACGAACGCCGGCCAGGTGAGCGCCTACTCGGCAGTGGCGGACGGAACGACCGGAACGGCCTCGGTGAAAAAATGGGATCCGGGGCATTGGATTCTGCCCGATGCCCAAATGTTCCCGTCGAAGTACGATCAGAGAACGAACGAGATCGCCCTGATAAACGGCGTTAGCGCATTCAAGGGCGCCGAGCTGATCGTGAATTGGGGCATGGTTGAAACGTCACAGGGCGTTTACGACTGGTCGCGAGTCGATACCGAGATTGCCCAATTGGCCGCTATGGGCAAGAAAGCGATGCTCAGTCTCTGGTTCCAGAGCTTTGCCGGCACTCGGGCCGACAACATCTATGCCCACAACGTAAATCCGTCTTATGGGCGAGTGTTGCCGCTGTACCTTGAAACAGCGGGGTACATTGGAACCAGGCTCGAGGGCGGAATCTGTGCGCGCCTCGATATCGCGGCGTGTATGGATCGGTACATCGCCTGGATCCAGGCATGTGCCGCGCGGTATGACAGCAATCCGACAGTCTCGATGGTGCGGATCGCAGAACTGTCCAACTCGTTCAGCGTATCCGAAGCGAACGTCGCCGCGCCCTACAGCTCGGCGAATTGGGTGACCCAGACGCTGAGACTCCCGCTGCTGATGCAGCAGGCATTTCCGCGCACGGGCACGGCGACGGATGCGAATTTCAACGTCTCGGTAGAGGCGACGAAGGCGTTTGTCGCCGAGTCGCTGCTTCGTGGGCACGGGATCGCAGGCCCGGACATCAACGTCTGGCCGGACCTGATCGAATACGACTCTTGGAATGCTCTCGAGTATCGGGGGGCCGGAGAACTCGGCGGGGGGCTTTCCTTCAGCGGAGTCGATCACCGCGGAGAGCTGCCTTGCGTATTCGACGTTCAGGTGATCCGGACGTTGTCCTGCACGCCGAAGCAGCATCTCGACTACGCGAATCAGACGCTCGGGAGCACGCACATTCCCTGGACGGTCTACACGGACACGCGCGGTGGTTACGTGCGCGGGAATGTTGGATACAACCCGAACTTCACATGGGAAGCGGTAAAGGCGTTTTGCATCGCGAACCCCACGCTCGCGCGCACCGCGACACCGAGTAGGTGGTAGCCGATGGCCTGGGCATATGGCGCGACCGGGACCGCAGCGACGAGTGACGACGCTCGCGCGGGCTCTGGCGGCATCACGCCGGCCTTGCCATCAGGGGTAACGGCCGGGCAATTGCTGCTGTGGGCAGGAATGCGTCGTCCGGCAACGGGCGGCGGCTGGGACGCAGCGCCTGCCGGGTTGTCCGAGATCGGGTCGACGGCAGACAACGAGCTGAAGCTCTGGGGAAAAATTGCGGGTTCGAGTGAGAGCGCCGTGACGTTCTCAACGCCCGAGTCGAATGTCGTGATGATGCAGACGGCTCGATTTACCGGCGCGCCGGCCTCTATCGCGAGCATCGTCCACCAGATTGCTCTCGGCGGGTCAGGCGCTAGCCTGGTCGAGGATATCGACACCCCGGCGCTGACCATCACGGTCCCAGAGACGCTGGTGATCTACCTGGGTGCCGCGTCCTGGAGCAACTGGGTCGCCGGTACGAACCCGAACAGTTCGAGCACGATCGGGCACACGAACTACACCGGCACCTATGCCGACGGCTGGCTGTCGTGGTCCTACGCGATCCAGACGACGGCGGCCAACGTCGGCGCGTCGAAATTCGATTCCACGAGCACGGGCACACACCGCACCGACTCGATGGTGATCTCGCTCATTCCTGGCGCCAGCGCGAGCGTTGTGCCGCTGCTGCAGGCCTATAGATCCATGCTTCTGAGGTAACCGATGCGTCTTCTCGCCCTCGCGCTCCTCGCGCTCGCCGGCACTGCGCAGGCGGCGACGACTGCCACGGTCACGCCTGGCGACTGGCCTCTGTATCGCGGCACGTCCATCGTCAGCCGGCACGCCTCGCTCGAGGCCTGCGTCGAGGCCGCGAAGGCGCTCGCGGTGACGCGCAGCTATACCTGCCGCACGTCGGCGGGCGTGGCTGTCGAGGTGACGGTCGACCCGCCGCCTCCGCCTCCGCCTCCGCCCCCGCCGCCTCCGGCGGTCACGGCGACGATCAGCGCGAGCCCGAACCCGGTTGCCGCCGTGGGCGCGTCCACGACGTTGACCTGGGCCAGCACGGGCGCTGCGGCCTGCACGCTCTCGGCGCTCGGTCAGTCTCAGGCGGTGCCGACCTCGGGCAGTCTGTCGGCGCCGGTCCCGCAGCCGCTGACGGCCACGGTGATCTGCGACGGCGTGAGCGCATCGGTCGACGTGACCATTGCGAGCGCGCCTCCGCCGCCTCCGCCCCCGGTGGACACGGACGGCGACGGCTTCGCGGATAGCGTCGATGCGTGCCCCACGGTCGCGGGCGTCGCGCCGGATGGCTGCCCGGTGGTGACGCCGCCCCCTCCGCCCCCTCCGCCCCCTCCGCCCCCGCCGCCCTCGGGTGCGCGCGTGGCCTCGCCCACGGGTAGCGGAACGGCCTGCACCGATGCGGCCCCGTGCTCGTTCGATACCGCGCTCGGCGTGGCCGGGACCATCGTGCTCAAGGACGGCACGTATCCCGGCGTCGGCTGGAACGGCAGCGCGGAGCCGCGTCGCATCCTGTCAGGCAGCACCGTACAGGCTCAGAACCCCGGCGGCGCGGTTATCAATGGCCTCTGGATCGGCCGCAGCACGCGCAAGGACAGCAACATCACCGTGCGCGACGTGCGGATCGAGGGCGGGGCGCAGCTCTACAACACCCAGCGCGTGACCCTGAAGAACGTAGGCGTGCATGGGCCGCTCGATGTCGGCACGAACGATCACGCCAACGGCAACACCGACAACCTGATCGAGGACGTGTGGGTGTGGGCATCGGGCCAGCGAATTATCGCGATCAACTACCGGGCCGACCGCAACGTCTGGCGGCGCGTCATCGTGCGCGGCGATGGCTGCGGCACGGCGGCCTGCGCGGGTTCGGGCAACCCGAATGTCGGCGTCACCATCTACGATTCGTCGGACGTCAGCTTCCAGAACGTGCTGGTGCTCGACCGCGTGCTCGCTTCGGGCGACTCGCCGTATGCCGACTTCGCCTGCGCGCAGCACACGAGCGGGGCCTATCTCTGGGGCCGCAACGAGTGGCTGGGCGTGGTCTCGCTGAATGCGCCGGACCAGGGCCTCTACTGCGAGCCGGACAACGTGCTGGCGGGTCTCTCGGCGCGGATCGTGGATTCGCTGTTCTGGAACGGCGGTGGGCTGAATCTCGCGCGCAAGGGCCGCTACGCCGTCGACGGCGTGACCGTGCTCAATCGCGGCGGCGACGGCATCCGCGTGGCGCCGGAACTCGCGGGCAGCGGTACGACCGTGGCGCGGGTCACGGTCGGCGGCTCGGGTCGCTATGCCGTCAACTCGGCCGTGGCGCCGAGCCACTGCAACGTTTCGGGCTCGTGGCAGTCGGCGTACAACCAGACATCCTGCTCGCCCTCGGGCACCGTGGCGCCGGTCTGGGCGTTGCCGCAGCGCTATGGCGTCGACGGCACGCGCTTCGGTGACGCTGGCGTGAACGCGCCGCAGGGCGCGCTGCTGCCGTGGCCGAACGATGCGCGGATCAAGGCCGAGATGTGCGCGAACACCTCGCGCGGCTTCTGCTCGGCGCCGTCGGTGTCGGAGTACCTGAGGTCGCGCTAAATGCCGGGCGCGCACGTCGCGGACTACGATTCCGGGGCGATAACCACAACATCGGTCTCCTCATGGGCCGTGTCTGGCGTTGGCGTATCGGTCGGGGATACGCTGGTTGTGGGCGTCACCTATGGCGGCCTCGGAACCACGACAAACCGAACGGTCACGCTCGCAGACAATCTCGGGAACACCTACACCGAGATCACGCTCCCGGCGGCGCAGTGGTACGCGACGAACTCGACCGGCCTTCGGGTCTTTAAGTGTCAGGTCACGTCAGCCGGGACGGCGACGATCACCGCGACGCCGAGCGCGAACTGCGACTACACCGGAATCATCGCCCGCAAGTTCACGGGCGGCAGTGCCACCGAGGACGGCGATAACTGCGCGCTGGAGAATTCCACCACGCCGGCATCCGGCGCAATTACGACGACGGTAAACGGGGCTATCGTTGTCGGCTTCGCGGCCAACACGTCGTCGACGGCGGGGTCTATCACCGGCAACAATGGCAGCTTCGGCGGAAGCTATACGATCACCGGCACCGGCATGGTGTCGCAGTACCAGATCCAGGCGACGGCCGGCTCGGTTGATTCGGAGCCGACGGTTTCGGTTTCGGCAAACTGGATCAGCGCGATCATCGCGCTACAGCCTGGCGCCTCGACGGCCACGCTCTCCGCTGGCACCGCCACGCCCGGCAACACGACCGCCACGATAGGCGCGACGACCGACCAGACGAGCGGCACGTTCTACGTCGTGGTCGACACGGCCGCGAACTTGAGCGGCGTCACGGCGACGCAGATCAAGGCCGGGCAGAAGGCCAGTGGCAGCGCGGCACTTGCGAGCGGCAATGCGAGTGTGAGCACCACGACCCCGAGCGTGGGCGTCACGGGTCTCGCGGTCGAGACGCTGTATAGCTACGCCGCAGTGCAGAACAACACGAACGGCGACAGTAACGTTGTTACCGGTACGTTCACGACGACGAATGGCCTTGACCAGAAACGCTTCCGGTTCCGCAACGACGACGGCAGCGAGACGGCGGCGACCTGGGCGGCGGCCGAAAATGCCGACGTAACTATCCCGGCGCTGACGCCGAAGCGGCTGCGGATGCAGGTTGCAGCGACCGGCGACCCGGCGGCTAAATCGTTCAAGTTGCAATACAGAAAGGTCGGCGACGGTACATGGAGAGACATCAATTGAAGCCCTGGCACAAAACTCTGCGCGTCACTGGCGGCCGCGCGCCGCTCTCGCCGATCCCAATGGATCGCGTAGAACGCTGGCTCGGCGTGGACAAGGTGCGCCACCTTCAGGACTGTATGCGCGGGTGGTACGGCTCGCCCATCAACCTCTGCGACGTGCCCGGGTCCGTCTGGATCACGAAGGACGGCGAGTTCGTCGGCAAGTTCAACCGGGGATACTTCGCGTCGGCCTATGACGCCTTCGCCGACTATCTGAAGGCGAATTGGCGCGAACTCGGAAAGCCGCAGTACGGCATGGCCTACGCGGGCTTCGCGTCGATCAGCGATGCTCTGTCGCGCGCGTCTCAGGGCTACAGCCAGCGGATCCAGTTCAACAAGTCCGGCTCGACGGGCGTAGTGGCCGTCACGTCGTCGCTGTGGCGCGTCGGCCCGCAGCCTGTGGCTGGTTCGGCAGGTGCTGCGGCTCCGGGTGGCACGGCACACACGTCTTCAAATACGGGTGCGATGGCCTATGCCAATCCGGCTGCAGGCACGATGCACCTCGTCGGCGCGGATGTCGCGACCAGCGTCATCAACAACTCGCTGCTGCTCTACGACCGGCTCTTCAGCGTCGCCAAAACGATGAACAGCACCAGCACGGAATCGGTGACAGGCGTCCCGACCCGCTACCAGTCCACGACGGCGACCAATGCCGACTACATCGGCGACAACTTCGGCTTCGTGGAAGTCGGCGGCACCGCGCTTGCCGCGACGGCGCACAACTGGACTACCTGCACCTATACCGACCAGGCCAATGCGTCGTCCACGCTGCCGTCTCTTACGGGCAATGCGAGTGCCATCGTCGACCGTCTGGACCATCCGACCAATCAGTGGTTCGCCCCGCTGGAATCGGGCGACGTCGGGATCAAGGCGTGGACGCAGATGCAGTGCTCGGCGGCTGTGGCGACGGGCGCGATCAACTTCGTGATCGGTCACCCGCTCGGCTTCATGTCGTTCCCGGTCATCAACAGCGTGCTCCCGTTCGATTGGCTGACGAATCGCGACCAAGCTCCGCGCATCTTCGACAATGCGTGCCTGTCATTCCTAGAGCCGCTGAAGCCCGCGACCACGGCAACGACCTACGTCGGGCGCGTCGTCATGACGAACGCGGCGGCGTAATGTGTCGGATAAACGCCGATTCCTATGGAGGTCAGGCCGCCTAGCCTCGACTCCGATCAATGACGGCTGGGCCCTCACGCTCACCCGCCGCGATCCGGAAGTCCCGAACCTGCCGCTGGAGTATGCGCCGCGGTTCCGGCTCGCGCTCTCGGCGAACATCGCCGCCAGCGCCGCGACCTCGACCACGAACCAGCTTTCGGGCTCGGCCAGCTTCACCGCTGGCAAGATCAGCGACGACACCAACCCGATCACGGTCGACATCGGGAACAACGGTGAGACCGAGCTAGAGTGGTGCATCGAGGCGACGGACGATGCCGTCGACTCGGCCGACTACGAGTTTCGCGTCGTCGCTGATGGCGTCGCGCTCGACACGTATACCGAAACGCCGACGCTGACGATCTCGGCGGGGGCGGGCAGCTACAACGTCAGCCTGACGGAATCGGGCACGGCGACGGACGCGATCGGCGGGCTGGCCGACTTCCTGCGCGCGATCACCGAGGCGGCGACTGCAGCCGATACGGTCTCAGGGCTGGGCGTCTTCCCGCGCTCGATGTCCGAGACGGGGTCTGCGACCGACAGCCTTGCGGGCGGCCTCGGGTTCGCGATCGCACTGACCGAAACGGCCACAGCGGTCGACAGCCTGGCGGCGGCGCTGACGCTGGCCGTCAGCATCGCCGAATCCGGAACCGCGACCGACACGCCGAGTTCGCAGGCCACCCTTGGGGCAAGCCTGACGGAATCAGGCACGGCCACCGACGCGATCAGCGGGACGGGCGTATTCGATCGCTCGATCTCGGAAGCCGGGACGGCCGCCGATAGCGTCTCGGGCGCTCGAGTCACGGCACCCAGCCTGACCGAGACGGCTGCAGCGGCTGACGTCGTTTCCGCGCTCGCGACCCTGATCACGGCGCTGGTCGAATCGGTCACGGCGACCGAGACCCTGACCGCAGACGCGACGGGAACGATCTCGGTCTCGATCACCGAGACTGCCTCGGCTGCCGACGCCCTCTCAGGCGCGCTTCAGGCAGTCGCCACGCTGACCGAGGTCGCCACGGCGGCCGATGTGCTGGCTGCGCTGAAGGTGACCGCAGCGGCGCTCTCCGAGG
>Ga0268298_10003416_pt1 | contig 16268 bp, 13 predicted proteins | sample WWTPWeurt_MetaG_FD_194462 | JGI IMG/M metagenome (GOLD analysis project Ga0268298, IMG submission 194462) | Activated sludge microbial communities from WWTP in Nijmegen, Gelderland, Netherland - WWTP Weurt | ecosystem: Engineered > WWTP > Aerobic digester > Activated sludge | place... | reverse complement strand
GGGGCACTGGTACTTCTTGCTCAAGAAGGAATGGAACGCTGCCACAAGCGAGAAGCGCCCCTTCGTCAACCCGATCAAAGAAACCAAGTTGCGCTGGAAGACATAAGCTGCACTGGTACCGGCAATAAACTAAGCCTTGAGGCATCAGCCTTAAGCGCATTTAAGCTTCGTGTCCGGAGCAGTCGTGATCTCACCATAGCCTAATAGGCTCTACTTAAAGATAATCTTGACAACTGGCAAGGTCAACACCCCCTAATAAAACCTTTGAGGCACGAGCATGTTCGAACAGAGCGAGCGTCAGGTCAAGACTCTTGGCACACCGGTGAACGCCGGCGATTTGAGTGCCGACATTTACAGTCCTTCCGAAAATCGGTCCTGGCAGTTTCTTAAAACCCAGGCTGAAGCACCCGAAAAGCCTGAAGCCAAAGAACAACGAGACATTTTGCAGGGGCTCCTCTCTCTGCCGAAGGACAAACTGAGCGCCGGACTGAGCATAACAGCGGACGCCGCCAGAGAGTTTGCCGACTCCCCCGATAAAAAAGCAGCCCTGGAAAAGACGACACCAAAATTTCAGGCCGGCATGGAACAGTCGGACAAAGACTTCGGCAAAGCCATGGGCGATAACTGGTCGACTCTCCTTAGCGCCCGCCGAGAAGTGACCACCGTACAATCGCTCTCCATGCGTGAGAATATGGACGCTGCCGCCAAGGCCAAAGAAATTCCGGAAGACAAAAGGCGCAGTGTGATGGGCATGTCGGCCCTGCTTCTCGATGACGCCGTGCCCAGAGAAACCAAAGAACATCTGCGCGGTGCCCTGAAAGACTATCCGGGCATGCTGCAGTCAGTGGACAATTTGCTCAAATTGAAAGAACGGGGCGAAAAGGCCCAGGAAGCCATGGAAGCGGCACAGAAACCGCTCTTAGACGCAGCCATGAGCCAGGCCGCCACTCGTTTTGTTTATGCTAAAGCGCTGGAACAGGGCAAAGATATCGGCAGCAGCCTGAGAGTCAAGCAAGAAGGCGAAGAGATATGGCAGAGAGCGCTCTCTAAGATTACCGGTGCCCCCATGCCGGAAGTAAAACCAGCCCTCAAGGTCTGATCGAAATCATCCAGTAAAAACAAGGCCACAGCGGCATGGTGTGGGAATCCTACGAAGCGCAGATAAAATTCCTGGCGACGATCGGGGATTTCGTGTTAGCTTAATTGAAGCAATGCTATTGTCTCGATCCCCTAGCAGACTTCCGGCAACGCCTCGAAAAAAAGACGACAACCAGCTACCGCATACATAGATCAATCCGAGCAGAATCTATGTTTTCCAAGGAAGCACGAGCAAACCGCTCTCATGTGCTCCATTTCCGCTCGGGAGAATTTCTAATATGGCTAACGAAGTGGCAACCGCCGGTGATAAACAACCGGTACAAGGTGACGACAATACAGCCTCAGATGCAAAAGCAAAATTAACTGCAGAAGCCAATCTGGCCTCTCCCAAACCGGTGAGCAGTGCGCAATCTTGTCAGGGTCACGAAGGCATGTGTCATCCAGGCAAGGGTGACAATGCCGTTATCTCGAACGATCAGATAATCAACTTCAGTCCGCCTGAAAAACTGGTGCATGATACCGCCGGTATCAAGATAAAAGAAGAAGATCCCGGCAAGCTGGAAGCTAATGCCATCAAGAACACCAAAGATCTCTTTCTGAACCCCGCCACCAGCCAGGAAGACCGCGTGAGAGCAGCCCAGGCCCTGGTCAGAAACGGCATCAACGAGGTGCAAGGTACAGACGGCAAAACCTATCAACTGAACTCCGTCAAAGAAGGAGAGCGGGAGCAGATTTCGGTAACTACTCTCAAGGCCGGAGAGGCTCCTTCCGTAGAACTGAAAGGAGCCCTGAACGCACAAGGTGAGGTGCTCGAGGTTGGTGGTGCCGAGCAGCCAAAAAAGTCCGAGACTGAAGCGCCGCCGGTTAAACCCCAGGAAGAAATTCCTCCCTATAGCGGCAAAGCCATTTTCAATCCGGCTCTGTCCAACGAAGAGAAATTACTGGAAGCAGACCGCATGTTCAAAAGCGGCGAGAAACGCTTCCTTGGACCGGACGGCAAGGCTTACGAAACCTCGGAAACCCAGGTCGGTGACCGGAAAGTAATATCCATTTTCACAAAAGACGAAAACGGAGCGGCTCGTCCGCTTCTGCGCGGGATTATCGACAAAAGCGGCGCCATGGCCAATCAGCAAGACGACCGCTTCAAAGCCGTAGACTACGAAAGCGATTACGCCAAGAAACACGGCAATGAAACTGCCCTCTTAAATCGGGAAGCGGAATTGAAGAGACGGCAAGAGGCGGAAAAAAGACGGCAAGAGGAAGAAGCGGAAAAGCAGAAGCAAGAGGCCCAGCGAAAAGAGCAGGAAGAGGCGGCTAAACTCAAGCAGCAAGAAGAGGAAGCAGAAAGAAAGAGAAAAGAAGAGGAAGAACGCAACAAGAAGCCTGCCACAGCAGAAGAGCAACTGCTCAAAACCGCCGACGAAAAGTTCAAGTCGGAAACCGATAAGAGCGAATTCAAAAATGATATGGAAGATTTCCAGAACCGCGCCAGAGCAAGAAACTTGCCGCAACAGGAAATCGACAAAACCTATGGACAGGTAAATCGGCTCTTGCAGGAAGGTAGCGCCGCCGTGCCGGAAGAGCACAGACAGCTTGCCGCCAAGACCCTGATGCACCAGTTGGCCGTACCGAATATAACCGACCAGGGCTACCACAATACTTGCAATGTCACAACTCTTGCCGAGCGAACCCTCACCAGACAGCCGGCTATGGCCGCCGAGATAGTAGCCACCAGTGCCATCAAAGGTTCATGGACAGCCAGAGACGGTAAAGAGATCAAATTCAAGGCGCAAGATCTCGTGCCCGGCAGCGAAGAAAAATTCCAACACCGCACCAGTGACGGCTCTCGCACCTATGCCACTCAGTTGCTCAATCTAGCCATGGTCAACGACAGCCTGCAGCGGAAAATGCCGCCGCAATACTATGGCTACGGCAGCCCCTCTGCCACAAACAAAACCGGCGAAACCGTCACTTACGCCGACGGCTCGCCTGTAGGAGACGGAGGCTATCACGGCATGTCCCTGTCGGAAATTTCAGCCATAGGCAAGCGTCTTACCGGAGAAACCGACTATATTATCGAATCGAATGAGTTCGCGCCCCGGCTCAATCTGGGCAACAACGACGGTCTCATTCCCGTGGCCACAAAGGAGGAGTTGGGCGAAACCCTCAAGCGTATGAAAGCCGAAAACAGACTGCCGGCCATTGTAATGGTGGACAGCAACGACAAGTTATTCGAAGGTTCGGGTCTGGCAGTCAATCAGGACAAATGGCACGTGGTCTCGGTGACGGACTTCGATGAAAGCAATCAGCAAGCCGCTATCTCCAATCAGTGGGGACCTTCTTTCGACATCAAAGCCGATATAAAAGACCTTTATCGCAGCACCAGAGACAACCTTTAGATTTAGCGCCGGTCTTATTTGCCCCGGGACCTTCTAAGTATTTCCGTCAGCTGCTCTTTTAGCTCCGGGTTATTTTGCATTTCTTCCTCGCAGATTTGCATGACTTTCTTGTGCTGATAGCAGTTGGAAGTGAGGGACCATTCCGCGGCACCGGCAATGATAATCTGAGATAACTCCACGTCTTTCTTACGCAACCAGGGCAAAACCGACATAATTTTCTCCAGATAGCGGCGGTCGCCGGAAGCCATGAAGCAGCCCCAGAGCATGTCCAGATGGCTGGGAGACACTATCTCTAGTTTATCGAGCTTATCAGGGGCAAGGGAAAGAGAGCCGAGTTCTCGCAAAAGGATGTTGTCGCCGCCGGTTATTTTGCCGGCCAGTTCTATTGCTTTTTCATTCCCCGACCATTTGAGGGCCACAGGCAAGATCTGTTCACGATGCTCAGGCGTCAGACACTTCAATTCCTCCACCCAGGCGGCAATTTTATCGGGATTCTGAGTGAAGATGGAAGCCAGGAAAGCACAAGCCGGCGGACTGCCGCCGAGACTATCAAAGGTGCCATCCGCCTCCATGCGCTTGACGGCACTGACAAGCAAAGCAGGCTCAGGAAACAAATAGTAGTAAGTCTGCCAGATCTGTAAGTCGTAACTGGTTTTGATTTCTTTTACCGGCGCGGTAGGTTCATGGGTGGCACTGCCGGAGGTGCTGTAATGACGGCGTGCAGCGTTGAAACCAGGCTTGGGAGCCTCCACCACGGTCACCGCAGGCGGTACCTGAAACTTCTCAGCCTCATAGGGCATGGTGCAATATTCCACATATTCGAAAACCCGTTTGCCACGCGGTGCGTTGACGGTAAGCTTGAGCGGCAAACCGCTTTCGAGCACCATCAAGTCGAACTGCACCGGTCCGGCTACAAAGTTATAAATTGAGGTCTTCTTGCCTTCAACAAGCGGACCCTCCACCGGTTTCACACCTCTCGTCTTAAAGAAGTCCACTTCCTGTCCAAATTCCAGAGCGGCAGACTCTTTCTGGCGGCTGGAAATGATGGGCAGATGCAGTTTGGAATCGGAATCTTGATCGAGCATATGCTCAGCTTTGCCGGTCTCCACATCAACAGCCCAGACATGGGGGCAATCGATGACCAAAAGCCTTTGCCTGCTGCCTGTGAGCGCCTCTTCCAGACGCCCCTGGGTGGACCCCGCCCGGTAGATAGTGCGAACACTGCCGGTCTGCGCATCTTGATCGGAGAGGCAGCGCACCACCATTTTTTGCATGGTCTCAAACCTGGCGGCGCCGAGAGCCGGGCTGAATCCAAGACCGGAGCACAGGTATAAGGTCAGGGTTAAGAGCACCTGAAGTTTCGACTTGTACAACTGACCTCCTCTCAAAAGGCTTATGACCTTGAGCAATTCAGCTAAGCTCGATTATTACAGGATCCGACTCCATGGCCGTAAGTAATATGGTACTGGCACTCTCTCCGTCTTCCGGTACGCCGGCCACTCCCAGTTTGATTTTATGGACGGCACCGGCCCTGGCAGCGACCGCAGGGCGAAACTCCACCAGAGCAGCAGCCAGACTTTTCATGAGACTGCCGGCGGAAGCCCGACTGGCTTCGGGCAAAATGACAGCCAGCCCGTTTCGACCATAGTGGCAGAGGTAGTCGCTGCGCTTTAAATGAGAAATGATTACCTGCAAGCGCGTCAGCAAGGGGCCGCCCTCTCCGGCGATATCAAAGGCTGGCTGATTGCCCTCGCGCTCATGGCGCATGAGCAGCACGGCAAAGGGTCTTTCGTAAACCTCGTGGCGCTGCAGTTCCTTATTGAGAAACATCTGAAAGGCAGGATAGGAGAGCAGTCCGGTCTGAGCATTGTAGATCTGCCGTTTCAAAGCCTCCACAGTGCGGGCTTCACCCGAGCCGCTCTCAGGCTCGCCCTTCTTAGGCAGCGTTGCCGAAGACCCGGGCTTCTCTGCCGGCGTTGAGACTATGGCTGAGGCAAATGAGGTTGCCGGCGGGCTGGAAGCAAGGAGACAACGCTGGGCCAGACCGCAGCGCAGAACGTTATAAATAACCGGCACCCATTTATCTTTGTCGATGGCAAGGGACTGCACTATTTCGGCGATGGTGTTCTTACCGTCCATCAGTCGCCCCATTTGAAACTGCAAGGCCGTATCGACGGGAATGGCATCGGCCGTGGCTCTTAAGTAGTCTTCGGCGGTCATAGGCACTATCTGTAACACCGTCTTTTCGTCCACGCCAATCTGCAGGAGATGACGCTCGTAGACCTCAATGGCGCTAATCTGGGGGACATTCTGCACCGTGCCCTGTTCCGCCGCTTTCGGGGCAGCCTGAACCTTGGGAGTCGAAGAGGGCAGCGTTTCGCGCCTGTTTTGCGTGGAAGAAAAGGCGTAGGTATTGTGGTTTTCCGGCGAAAGGTCTTCATCGGCGAAGGCGCACAAAAGCATGTTGTGCAAAAGGGAAGTATCGTAGGTCTCGTAGACCCACTTGAGTTCGCGGCTCTTGCCGTCTTCACAGTAAAGCGCCCACTTGGGTATGTTATCCGGGCTACCGGAATATGATGCCAGAAGGAAATAGCCGCAGGGCGGCTCCCCTACAATCCAGGGCAGTTGCACCGTCTGGTTGAAATACTGCTGGCTTTCTTGCTGTAGCTTCTCGATATCGGCCAGCGCCGGTATGCGAGAGAGAAACTCCATGCGCCGATAGGGATTCTGGGTTGCCAGTTTACTGTTTAAGGTCATAATTGGGAGAACCGCTATACTCTTAAATAAGACAGACTAGATTATATAGACTAAAATGGTCGCCATGTTTGAATTAGATGCCCTGCTAGTAGAAGCCAAGCCAAAAGCCGACAAGGTACTGGCTGATGTCTGCCAATTTGTCCTGGAATCCTTTGACAAATTCGACTTGAACAAAGACGGCTTCCTCAGCCGGGAAGAAATTGAAATTGCCCTGCGGGCGCCGGATCGAACCGTGAAGCAAGCGGCCTTCCTGCAATTTCTCTTGGTGCGAATGAACGAAATCGCCGCCGCTGTCGACGACGATCCCAATAGCGCTGAGGCTGCCGAAAGCGGGATCTCAAGCCTGGATCTGCGCACCTATTTTGCCCACTTGCTGGAAAAGCAAGATTGAGATTAACGACAATTTAGGCGCCCCGGGGGTGAGCCATCACTCATGGGTGAACCGGTAACCTTTGTATTAGGTTATAGTGACCTACCTTGAAGTTTGGATCATGAGCTATCGGACCAAAAGCTAAAGGTGCAGCCGTATGTCCAACTGGACGGGACTTCTGGGCTTCGTGCTGATCATCGGCACGGCTTTCCTCATGTCCAACAACAGAAAAGCCATCAATTATCGCCTGGTTCTCTCTGGCCTGCTCTTGCAGTTGTTGCTGGCTATCTTCGTTCTGAAGGTAGAATTCGGACAGAGCCTCTTTCGCTCCGTGGGCGATTTCATTACTGAGCTGCTGCACTTTAGCGACCGTGGTGCGGGCATGGTCTTCGGCCCCCTGGTGAAAAATCCCGAGAAACTGGTGGAATTGTTCGGACCGGGCGCCGACTTTATCTTTGCCTTTCGGGTGGTACCCACCATTATTTTTGTCTCCAGCCTGGTCAGTATTTCTTACTACCTGGGTCTGATGCAGAAAGTAGTACAAATCGTAGCCCGCGTGGTTTCCTTCATCATGGGCGCAAGCGGCGCGGAAGCTCTTTCCAACGCCGCCTCGGTCTTCGTTGGTCAGGTGGAAGCACAGCTTCTCATTAAACCCTATGTGCCCACCATGACCAGATCGGAACTGCTGGCTTCCATGGCCGGCAGCATGGCTTGCGTAGCAGGGGGAGTGTTGGCTGTCTACATAGGCATAGGCATCAAAGCCTCTTACTTGCTGACGGCCAGTATCATGGCCGCGCCTGGTGCTCTGGTGATAGCCAAAATAGTTTTCCCGGAAACGGAAGAATCTACCACCCGCGGCAAAGTCACAATCGCAGTGGAGCGCAACCAGGCCAATATTATCGATGCCGCCGCCCATGGTGCCTCAGACGGCATGCGCATCGGTCTGAATGTACTGGCTATGCTCATTGCTTTTATTGCCCTGATTGCACTTTGTGACAGCGCCCTCGGTTTCATCGGCGCCAATCTATACAAGCTTGGACTGAGGCTGGATACCCTCGGTCTTGATCTCTCACACCTGGCAATGAAAGACATTTTCGGCGCCGTTTTTGCCCCCATCGCCTTTGTGCTGGGCGTGCCCTGGGTCGACGCCCACGAGGTGGGAAAACTTATGGGCGAGAAACTTGTAATCAATGAGTTCGTAGCCTATACAGACCTTTCCGCCATACTAAAGAGCCCCACTCGCACTCTTTCAGCCCAGGCCGAGACAATCGCTACTTTTGCCCTCTGCGGCTTTGCCAATTTCAGTTCCATCGCCATTCAGATTGGCGGCATCGGCGAAATTGCACCCACAAGAAGGGAAGACCTGGCCCGCCTGGGCGTCAAGGCCCTTATCTGCGGCACCATGGCCAGTTACCTTTCAGCATGCCTGGCCGGCATTCTCACCCAAATTTGAGTTAGAAAACTGGAGACCACCCTTGTCAAATCAAACTGGTAATACCATCTTGAAGGGTCTATTCATCTGGGTACCAATCGCCCTGATGGGACTCTATAGCCTCACCACCATTGCCGTAAATCGCGGCGAGAAGGTAAACGCCGTCTGGCTAATTTTAGCTGCCATATGCACCTTCGCCACAGCTTACCGCTTTTACAGTAAGTTTATTGCCGAGAAAATCTTCGCCTTGAGCGATCAAGCACAGACACCATCTGAAAAAATCGATGACGGCAAGGACTACGTGCCCACCCACAAGTGGGTCTTGTTCGGTCACCACTTTGCCGCCATTGCCGGCGCCGGTCCCCTGGTGGGTCCGATTCTGGCAGCGCAGTTCGGCTTCTTGCCCGGCACCCTCTGGATCATCATCGGAGTGGTTCTAGCCGGTGCCGTGCAAGACTTTGTCATTCTCTGCGCCTCCATGCGCAGAGGCGGCAGATCGCTTGGTCAGATGGCCCGTGACGAGATAAGCCCCCTGGCCGGTATTGTCGCTCTCGTGGCCATACTGCTCATCATGATGATCCTCATGGCCGTATTGGCTCTGGTTATTGTTAAAGCCCTGCAAGCCAGCCCCTGGGGCACGTTCACGCTGCTGGCCACGGTGCCCATCGCCATGCTGGTGGGCATCTATATGAAGATGATCCGCCCCCACAAGATCATGGAAGGTTCCATAATTGGAGTTATCCTCACCATTCTGGCGGTGGTGGCAGGCAAATGGGTAGGGCAAGATGCCGTCCTCGCCCCCATCTTCACCCTCACAGGCACACAGCTGGCTCTTGCCGTCATGATCTACGGCTTCATAGCCTCCGTACTGCCGGTGTGGATCTTGCTGGCACCTCGCGATTACCTTTCCGCCTTCTTGAAAATCGGAATAATCGGACTTCTGGCCATGGGCATCGTCTTCCTCCGCCCTGACCTGGAAATGCCTGCCCTGACGGTCTTCGTCAATGGCAAAGGGCCGCTCTTCACCGGCAGCATCTTTCCCTTCTGTTTTATCACCATCGCCTGTGGTGCCATATCCGGCTTCCACGCCCTGGTATCTTCCGGTACCACACCCAAGATGATCTGGCGGGAAACCCATGCCCGTCCCATCGGCTACGCCAGTATGCTCTGTGAAGCAGCCGTGGCTATTATGGCCATTATTTCCGCCTCCGTTCTCTCACCGGGCACTTACTTTGCCATCAACAGCCCCAAGGGCGTGGTGGGAGCCGATCATGTGCAGGCAGCGGCCATGATCAGTTCCTGGGGCTACGGCGTCACCGAAGCCGACATGACCACTCTCGCCAAAGACGTTGGTGAAGAAAGCCTCTGGGGGCGCACCGGCGGCGGCCCGACCCTGGCTGTCGGCATGGCTCACATCTTCTCCAAGGTGCTGGCCTCGCTGCCCATTCCCGGTCTCTCCGATGCCACCATTTCCTTCTGGTACCATTTCGCCATCATGTTCGAGGCGCTCTTCATCCTCACCTGCCTGGATGCCGGCACCAGGGTGGGACGCTTCCTCCTGCAAGACTTCCTTGGCCTGGTTTATAAGCCCCTGGGCCGCACCGACTGGTACCCGGCCGTGGTCCTTTCTTCACTACTGGTGGTGGCAGGCTGGGGCTATTTTCTCTATCAAGGCGTCATCGATCCCCTGGGCGGCATCAATAGCCTCTGGCCGCTCTTCGGCATCTCCAACCAGCTTCTGGCCGTGGTAGCCTTGTGCGTAGCCACTTCCTGCATCATCTCTATGGGCAAGAAACGCTATGCCTGGGTGACGCTCACGCCGCTGCTCTGGCTTCTAACCGTCACCCTGAGTGCGGGCTACCTGAAACTCTTCGCCGCCGATCCCAAACTTGGTTTTCTGGCCCATGCCAAAATGCTGACGGATAAACTGGCGGCCGGCAATCTGCCCCAGCCGGAAGCCCAGGCTACACCGGTGCTCATCTTCAACGACTACCTGGATGCGGCGCTTGGTGGACTCTTCATCACCCTGGTCATGATCATTCTCTTCGAGTCGGTGCGTTCCTGGCTGCGTCCCCACCCTCCGAACAACAACAATAACAACTACAACACCGGCACTGCTTGCGAGCAAGAAAGCGAGAGCAAAGGCAACGAACAATCAGTAGGCTCAAACCTGGAGAGTTTCAATGCCCCCATGCGTTGCTGCTGATCACCGACCACAAAACAGGTCAAGGTCCCTCAAGGGGGTCTCGCTTCTGCTTGCCCTGGTTCTGACCCTTTGTGAAACTGCTTGTTGCCTACCGGCACCGGCCCAGCCCCAGAAGGGCAGCAGAGCGTCAGCGGTTTCGTCCCGGCAGCCAAGCGCCCCGAACCAATCCAAAGCGGCTTCGTCCCGGCAGGCAAGCTCCCCAAACCAATCCAAAGCGGCAACATCCGCCAGGGTCAACAGCCCGGAAACAAGGCTCAAGGTCTGGAAACTCAAACAAACCGGCGACATACTGGGGGAGCGTTATATCTATGTGTGCAAGGAGGGTTTCAAGGTCTTCTACCCCAAGGCGCACTACGCCATTACCTCCGGTCCCCCCGACTGGAAAGTGACCTTCTATAACGTGGATAGAAAATCAATTTACTCCACCACCATGGATGGCTGGCAAAAGAGCCTCAATATCCGCTCCAAAGCAGCAGCCCAGATCTTCTTCCCGGACAGATTCGAAATCAAGCCCGGCAAACCGAAGCTCGTAGCCGGTGAAATCACCGACTGCCTGCTTTTCAAAAGCAAGCAAAGGGTTGATTTAGACTCCATCTACATGAGTGAGTTCTATCTTTCCAACCGCATTGAAGTGCCAATTGAGATGCAGAAGTTCTTCGCTTACTCATGGGGGAAAGACGTTTCAAGAAGGCAGCCGCTCCGCATTGTGCTTATCTTAGGAAACGGCTACCGGTCTACAAAAATAGACACCGAAAAAGTGGAGCGCGAACTTTTGCCGGCTGATTTCTTCCAGGCGCCACGAAATTACAAGCCTGCCAAAAACGCAGATGAGGTAATTCTGGGCACCGGCCTTATCAATGACATTGTTGATGATCTAGGCAAACAACTGGGCACTGGTCGATAATAAAATGGTCGATGAAGAAATGCTTGGCCGGTCCTGACCAATTTAAGGACTAAGAAAAGGTAACCCCTGTGCAAAACTCCAGAACCTCACCAAGCTTACTCGGCGCAAGGGCGAAAGTTGTCCTGGTCTTGCTGCTCTTCAGTTGCCAGTTCGCGGCAGCGGTCCGCGGCGGCAATCCGGTCAAAACCCAGGACTTAAAAAACAAGGTACCGGCACCAAAAGCAGCAATACCAAAAGCAGCAATACCAAAGGCGGCGGTACCAAAAGCAGCGGTACCCTTGGTACCTTTTGTACCTTTGGTACCTTTGAGCCCCGGGGCAGCCACCATTTCGGTATGGAAACTGACCCAGGAAGGCGACTTCATGGGTGACCGCATTTTGTATATCTGCAAGGACGGCTACAAAGCAGAGTACACCAAGGCGAATTACGTGGTCCTTCTAGCTCAGCCGAAGTGGGATGTAGTCTTTTACAACAAGACCCGCAAAACCATATTCACTAATACCATTGAAAAATCCAAGCAAAACTTCGGACTGCGCTCCCGTATTGCCAAAGAGTCTTTCTTTCCTGATAACTACAAAATGGTACCGGGGAAAGGCGAAGTTGTGGCCGGGCACAAAACTGACTGCATAATGTGCATCGGTCAAAAAAGCAAAGAGCACTACGGTAAAACCGATGTGGTCCGGTCGGCTTACTACATGTCCAATGAAATTCCCATGGCACCGCAAGTAACCGACTACTTCGGTCAAACCTGGAGTAACGAACTTTGCCGGAGACAGTCCCTGCGAATCCTTGTCTGGACCGGCGCCGGAGTCAAAAAGACCAAAATCGAAACTGTAAAAATGGAGAAAGTCACCGTCCCCGGTGACTTTTTCAAAGCCCCCACAGGCTACACAAAGGTAAAAAGCGAAGACAACGTCATGCTCGGCAATGATCTCATCAACGACATCGTGGACGACCTCGGCAAGCAATTCGGCAGCAACAAATGAACCGCAAGCGACTCACTTGATTCCCATATCCCGCGCCAGGGAACCCGACATGCCGGCAGCGGCCGCTTCGTCCCGGCGGGCCAGATCGGCACGTCCCATTTTCTTATAGACCTTCGCCCGCTCGGCCAGAGGCATAGGCCAATCGGGTCGGGCTTTGACAAGACGAGTGAGAGTAATGATGGCTGCGTCAAAATCGCCCTTGTCAGCCAGAGCCTGACCATAATTAATGGAGTACATGTAATTGGCCGGTTCAAGTTTCATGGCCGTTTCAATGGCCTTAATCTCACCGGCACTGTCACCAAGTCGCTTACGGCATTGAGAGATACGGTACCAGGCGAAGGAGGCTTTCTTTCTCGGCCCAAGGGCAATCACCCGGTTGAAGTCTTCAATGGCCTTGAGCCACTGAGATGAGGCTTCATAACAATGCGCCCTCGCTACCAGATGATCAACGTCGGGGAAGTTCTTAATCAGGCAGTTGAAATCTTGCACGGCCCCTTCATACTTGCCCAGTTCAAAACGGCTAGTGGCGCGGGATAGCAGTTCATATTCGCGCGGTTCTCGATAGAGGTCGAGCCGGTCCAACTGTTCAAGGGCTTGTTCGTAACGCCTCTGTTTGAAATAGATGCGCCCTTTCAGGGAGGCCAATCGCACACGAATTGCTTCCGCAAGCGGCTCTTTCAAACTTTCTAAACGCTTGAGAGCGGCACGATCATGGCCACGAGAGGTCAGTGCCGAAGCTTCAAACAAGATCTTCTCTTCCGGGCTGGACATATGTGCCTTGGCCAGGTTGGTAAAATAAGCCTGCTTGCTTTTGTCTTGCAGTCGTTCGGACGTTTCCAGGCAAAGGTCGAGCAAGCCCACACTGCGCGGATACTTCTCCTGACAGCGACTGAGAAACTCCATTTTCTTCTTGAGCCCGCCATAATTCTCCACGAGACCGGCTGCCTTCATCAGCACGTTTTCCCTGGCTTTTATGTCTAAAAGTTGAAATAGCAAAGCCGTTGCTTCCGGATCGTAACCGCACTTATGCAAGTTTTCCGCCATTTCCATATGTGAGAAGCCGACGGGATCAGTCAAGCCGGCTGCCCTGTAATAGGCTTTAGCGCAGGCTTCCCGTTTCCCGAGTTGAAAGTATGTCTTTGCCAGCCGCAACAAGCAGTTCTGCATCTCCGCTTTGTCTGCGCCGGCGCTGCCGTATTTTGCCAGACTCAGTTCGTACTCCCTGGCAGCTTTTTCGTATTGTTTGAGACCTGCATAACAATTACCCGATTGAAAGTGCAAGGCCGCAGAACCAGTCAGTGACTTATCCAATACCAGCGCCTCATTTAAGTCTTTCAAAGACTCGCTCCAGCGGGAGCAGTCTGCCAGAGCAAGACCCCGTTGCAAATGTAGGTCAGGCGAGTGAGGATACTTAAGCACAAGCGCGTCAATCAATTGAAAATATTGTTTGTCAAATGGATTGTTTAACCGAATCAGCTCAGCCTGAGACAATCTGGCAAGTTCGCTGCGGCTTGGTACAGGCTCAGCCCGACTTGGTGCAGGCTCAGGCGAAGCTTGAACTACCGGTAAAGAGCCTGATGCCGCCAGACTGACGGAACAACACAAGAGCGTCTTGAGCCAACCTTCTGGTAAGCCTATCCTTTTAAGAAGTCTCGCCTTGAGCCTGATCATGGACTAATTATGACACCTTTGCTCAACTGGTCAGGGAAAACTCGCCTGTACCAGGACCTTCAGATTTTGGAAACCACTAACTTTACAAAGCATTGACCTGAGCTACAGTTTCAACATAATAGAAAAGTAGCCAATCAATAAATCAACCTTTTATCTCAAAAGCGTGAACACCATGACTGAAGTCCTTGCCATCGTTAAACAAATCATGGTTGTACCAGCCCAGACCGGCTTTTGCTACGGCGAGCAGGTCATAGGAAACGGGAGCGCTTAGGATAGAAAACATCCTGAACTGATTGCGGCTCCCACTTACGGGAGCCTTTTTTATGCTCATTGGTCTGAGGCCCATGAGACGGCTACTGCTATGCCCGTAAGACAGTCGCAAAACTCAAAACGAAGAAACGCAGATACCAAAAACAGAAAGGAAGGAAGACCATGTTCGCCGTTCACACCGAAGACTTGAGAAAAGAATTTAGCCTCAAGAAGGGACTCTTCGAGCGCCGCACAGCGGTAGCCGTAGACAACATCTCATTGACGGTGAAAGAGGGTCAGGCTGTGGCCTTTATCGGTCCTAACGGCGCCGGCAAATCCACCACTATCAAGATGCTTACCGGCATACTCAAACCAAGCTCCGGAAAAGCGCAGGTACTGGGACTTGATCCCTGGCGCCAGCGCAGCCGACTGGTAAGACAGATAGGGGCCGTCTTCGGGCAGCGCTCGCAGCTCTGGCTGCATCTACCTCCCAAGGACAGCTTCGAACTTCTAGCCGAAATCTACAGCCTCGAAAAGAAATCGAAGCAGTACAAATCCAGACTGGAGATGCTTATCGAGCGCTTCGAACTGGCTGCCTTTCTCAACACGCCTGTGCGCAAACTATCTCTGGGAGAGCGCATGCGTGCCGAAATCGCCGCCAGCCTGCTGCACCGCCCGCGGTTACTGCTCTTAGACGAACCCACCATCGGCATAGACGTGGTTGCCAGGCAAAGGCTGAGAGAGCTTCTCGCTCAGTGGAACCGGGAAGAAGGACTGACCGTCTTTCTCACCAGCCACGACACCGGCGACATCGAAGCGGTAGCAGACCGGGTCATCCTCATAAACCACGGACGGGTCATCATTGATGACACCATAGACGGTGTGCGCCACTATGGTGCACCCAAAAGTGCCGATACCGGTGAGCCGCCCGATATGCAGACTCTTCCAGCTCTGGAGAAGGTGCTCTCAGATCTGTTCACTGCCAAATAGGAAGGTAGTCATGTTAAAAACAGCACAAAAACTAATTGCCGTGGCCAAGATCTCGGCCCGAGCCAACCTCGCCTATCCAGGCGAGGTGCTCGGTCGGGGCACCTTCCTCCTGGTTGTCCTGTACATCTTCCTCAAGCTCTGGCAGGCTACCTACAGTGAAAGCGGGCAGTCTAAACTGGCCGGGCTCAGCCTGGCGGAGATGCTCTGGTACCTGACCATAACGGAATCCATGTGGATGTCGGCGCCAAAGCTGGCTCAGCAGGTGGACGAAGACGTGCGCACCGGTAGTCTGGCTGTGAAGCTGATTCGCCCACTCAGCTATCCGCTCTACTGTCTTAGCGCCAACATGGGTGAGCGCCTGGTGCGATTCTCCTTCAATCTGGCTCTGGGAGCCTGTATTGCGCTGGCCCTGGTCGGTCCAATTCATTTGAGAGCGGAGGCGCTTTTGATGCTTGCCTTATCGGTGTGCCTGGCCTTCCTCTTAGATGGGCTTGGTCACCTGATTGTGGGGCTATCAGCCTTCTGGTTGGAAGATACCTCCGGTCTCTATTTGATCTACACGAGACTGACCATGATTCTGGGTGGGATGCTCATCCCCCTGGATCTCTTTCCTGGCTGGTTGAAGAATCTGGTTGTCTACCTGCCCTTTCCTTATCTGGTCTGGGGGCCGGTGCATCTGCTTTCAACACCGCAGACGGAACTGGCGGCCTCCTTCCTGGAGCTTGCCATTCGGCAACTTGCCTGCCTGGTAGCACTCTCCGCCCTGGTGGCCCTGCTCTGGCAAAGAGCGCTGCGGCGCGTTTCCGCCCACGGGGGCTGAGTCTCGTAGAAACGAACGCTGAGTCTCGTAGAAACGAACGCTGAGTCTCGTATAACCGAACGCTGAGTCTCGCCTAAACGAACACTGAGTCTCGCCTAAACGAACACTGAGTCTCGCCTAAACGAACGCTGAGTCTCGTCTAAACGAACACTCAAATCAAATGCCAAACACAAAGGATGCTCAGGTCCAAGCGACTATCCGCTCCACACAAAGGGGGAAAATCATGTCATTGATGTCTTATCTGCGCCTGGCGGCTGCGTATATCAAACTCAACTGGCGCATGCAAATGGAATACAAAAGTGCCTTCGCCAGCCAGTTTCTGGCCATGGTCTTGAACAACTCCACCTGGCTTGCCTTCTGGCTTATCTTCTTCGACCGCTTTCCGG
>Ga0268298_10003415_pt1 | contig 16270 bp, 10 predicted proteins | sample WWTPWeurt_MetaG_FD_194462 | JGI IMG/M metagenome (GOLD analysis project Ga0268298, IMG submission 194462) | Activated sludge microbial communities from WWTP in Nijmegen, Gelderland, Netherland - WWTP Weurt | ecosystem: Engineered > WWTP > Aerobic digester > Activated sludge | place... | reverse complement strand
CAGGGAGCAAACGTTCCGAGCGGCTCGTCCGTTCCCCGCCGGAAGGTTTCAAGAACGGACCAAGCCTGTGGAAGAACCGCCATCCGGCATGTCTTGGACGTGGGTTCGACTCCCACCACCTCCACCATCAAAAGGGCCCCTCGGGGCCCTTTTGATGTATGCATGGACGAAAATCCTGGCCGGACGAATTTGAATTGCCCCGGCCAGTCGCGGGGCTTGCTCATGGCCTTCACTTGGATCCTGAAATCCGGGCTGATTCTGGGCTGGACACACCGCCTTGGCGAGGGGACACAATGGCCGTGATCGTGCACCCGCTGAAGCGGCTCGCCTCTACCCTGAGGGTGGCCACCCGGTCTTCGCGGACGAAGGACATCAGGCTGACCCGGGCCTGGGTCGCACTGATCATCCGCCAGCCGAAGCCAGGCATCCGATCCTGGTAGAAGGCACAGAGGTCGTTCTCCGAGAGCTTGGAACGCATGACGATGCGCCCGGTCCAAGTCTCCAGATGGCCCAGGATCAGGGTCTGTTCTGTCTTGAGCTTTGCTTTCGGCGGCACCGGGAAATCTCGGAGCTGCGGGAGGCCGGAGGCATCCTGGTCGCTCCGGGTGCCGCGCAGCCCTGTCTCAATGACCGGCGTGCGGGCACACCCGATGGCCGCGAGGATTGACATGGCAAGGAAGAGCAGACCCAGGATGGACAGGCCGAATAGGCGCTCGAATTCGTAAGTCCGGCTTCTCATGTCATTCATGATCGGGCAATCGAATTTCATCTCAAGTATGCGGAACGGCTTATGCAATCAAGCGTATGGAAGCAACCTGCCCAGCGTCTTAGGCTTCAGGCCAGGGCACGCCGGCTTCACCTCCGGCGGGGTTCCTTCTGCGAAGGAGCATCTTTGATGCCGACAACCAAGCCACTGGCCATTCTTGTCTTCACCGCAGAGAGAAGGCTGCTGAAGTACAGCAGCGAGGCATACGAACTGACCGGGTATCGGCAGGATGAGGTGCCTACCCTTGACACCTGGTGCGAGCGGATGTTCCCCGGTGCTGAATGCTCGGAGGTCTCGGAGCTGGCGACTACGCTACTCTCGCTGGGCTCGAAGCCGATCGAATTCTCCCGGAGGTTCCGCACGGCCATCGGAGAAGATCGTTCCGGCCACTTCACAATGGTGTCCACCGGCCATTTGCCGCAGACCCGGCCCCAGCTTCTCATCAGCCTCGTCGAATCCGACTCCGACGCAGCGGTTCTGCCCAGGGAGTCGAGCCATGCCGGCACCTTCGTCGAGGAACGGGCACTCGAGGCGATGAACTCGGCCCGCGAGAACCTCCAGGAGGCCCTGGAGTCAAGCCAGCGTCGGATGGTCGCCCGCTCGATGGCGATCGTGAAGGGCCAGCCTGGTGCCGACGACCTCTGGGAAGAACTCTTCCAGGAGGCTTTCACCATGGATGTCATGCGAAAACAGGTCGAGGCCATGAGGGTCTCCACCCTCGCGCTGCAATGCGCCATGCGCAACCGGCTGACCATGGCCGACCCAGACTGCCCGCTCACCGGAGTCCCTCTCGGTCGCCCTGTGATCCTCCCGCTTGGCCTGAGCCTGGAGCGGCTGGAGCGGTTCTGGATTATCAGCACCCTCCATGCGCTGAAAGGCAATCGCACCAAGTGTGCGGGGCGCCTGGGGATCGCCCTTCGGACAGTCCGGAACAAGATCCGGGATTACAGCATCGAGGGCTTCAAGGTCCCCTCGCCGGTCGCGCCCACCCGGCAAACCACCCCGCTCACGAGGTGAAGCGGCGAGAGCGGTGCATCATAGATGATGCTTTGGTCACAGGTACCATCTAGAGTATTAGGTGGATTAATCAGATCCGCATCCATGCAACCAGGGAGTCTCTGTGCCGAGCCGGGCTGGCCTCAAGGCGTTCCAGAACGGAGCGAGCGTTCACAGTGCTGGATCACCCTGGGTCCTCCTTGTGGATGATGACCCGCTGCTGCTGAAAAGCAGTCGCCGCGCCTTGGCCGAACGGTTTGAGATCAAGACCGCAGGCACTGGGCAGGAGGCGCTGGATCTCCTCAAGGTTCTGACTCCACCCTCCGTGGTCATTGTGGATCAGCAGATGCCGGGCATACAGGGGATTGAGCTGCTCCACAGGCTGCGGGATCTCTCCCCGGACACTGTGCGCATCATGCTCACCGGCCAGGCGGACCTGGCCACCGCCATTCAAGCGGTGAATCTCGGCCAGGTCTTCAGGTTCCTCACCAAACCCGTCGAACTGGCGCTCCTGCAGCAGTCCGTGGCTGAGGCTGTCGCCCTCTACGTTCAGAAGAGAGAGGAAGCCGCCCTCATCGCGGCCGCCATGGATCAGCTCGCGAAGGTGGAGCCCCGGGCCGAGGCCCTGGCCCTGAGCCAGCTGCTGAAGACCCGGCTCACGCCACGGGAATTGGAGATCCTGCGACTGATCGGACAGGGCGGGGTCGCCAAGGACATTGGTCCGCAGCTCGGCATCAGTCACCGGACGGTGGATGTGCACCGCAGCCATATCCTGCAGAAGTTGGGGCTGCACAACTCATCCTCCCTGGTCAGGGTCGCCATCAAGGCTGGCCTGGTCTGAGTTTGGGCCTGCCTCTGGAGACGGCCTAAGCAATCAAGCGTATGGAGCCGCAGCCAAGGCTTGCCGAAAGATGGGTCAGGGTCGCTGGATCATCCGTGCCCACCCCAGGTTTGACCAACCCCGACCACGCCGGGTCAGCGCAGGGGGCTGGCGGTCCACCTGAGCCCGCCCGGCATCCATCTGCGAGGTACAGCTGTGACCAACCCCGTCCGAGTGCTCTGCAGGCTGATCCTGTATTCGAGCCTCTCCCTCCTGCCTCTCTTAGGACAGACTGCGCCGGCCACCTTCAAGCTGGGCGTGGCCCCACACAGCAGCTCCCGCCTCATCCTCGAGCAGTACCACCCCCTGAGGGTCCACCTCGAGAAGGCCCTTGGCCGCCCCGTGGAAGTGATCACGGCCCCCGATTTCACGGAGTTCGCCCGCCGAGCCCTGGCTGGGGACTACGATCTGGCCATCACCACCGGCCACCAGGCCCGGCTCTACCAGACCGACGCCGGCTACCTCCCCCTCGTGACTTACCAGGCCGATTTCAGGTCGGTCGTCATCGTTGCGGACAAGGGAAAGGTCCATCGGCCGGAAGACCTGAAGGGGACCACCGTGATCGGTCTGAGCGCCTCCTCCCTGGTCACCCTCTGGGGCCAGCACTGGCTGAAACGGGTTGGCCGGAATGATGTGGCGGTACGCTACGTGAGCGCCGCCGACAGCGTGGCCCAGTTGCTCCTCTCCGGCGAAGGCAGCGCGGGGCTCGTCTCCCTGGCGAACTTCCAGAAGCTCCCGGCCGATGTGCAGTCCCAACTGCGGATCCTTACCCAAAGTCCCGCCATGCTGGGCAGGGTCTATCTCCTCCATCCGAAACAAGCACACCAGTTGGCCCAGGTCGAGGCAGCCTTGTGGGCCTTCACACAAACGCCTGACGGAACCCAGTACTTCCAGAAACACCAGCTGGGCGGCTACCGCAAGGTGCCCAGGCGGGAGCTGGCGGCCATGGATCCCTACGCGGAAGAGGTCCGGAAGAACCTGAGGGAGCGCTGATCATGCGATTCCCGGGAAAGTCCATCCGAGGGCGCATGCTCTTGGCCGCCATTGTCATCGAGGCGACCATGCTGACCCTGCTGGTCGCCAACAGCCTGCGGCTCCTCTCGCAGGAGATGACGGAACAGGCCTCGCGCCATGCGGCCCAGATGACGCCAGTCCTCCAGGCGGCCCTGATCGCACCCCTTGCCCAGCGGGACTTTTCCACCGTGAAGGCCATCCTTGACGAGTGCTCCGCCACGCAGGGCATCGACTACCTGGCCGTCATGGACAGCGGGGGAAAGCTGGTGGCGGTGAGCGGCTGGGACATGGCCAAGCCCCTTCCGCCAGCGGATGAGCGGTTCCGCCTGTTCACGATCGGCGAAGCCCCGCGCTTCAACGTGGCCTCACCGATCCTCGTTTCCGGCCAGAAACTCGGGACAGTACACTTCGGACTGGATCTCTCCAGGATTCTGGCGGCCCACCGCCTGCTGCTAGGCCAGGGAGCGTTGATCGCGCTGGGAGAATTGATGCTCTCCGCTGGCCTCCTGGCCCTGGTCGGCTTCTGGCTGACCCGACACTTGACCGCCCTGACCCATGCCAGCGAGGCCGTGGCCATGGGCAACCTCACGCCCCCCAGGGTCTGGGAGGGTCAGGACGACGTCGGTCGGCTCGGTGTCGCTTTCAATGCCATGTCCAAGGCTGTCCACGACCGGATCCAGGACCTGACCGAGGCCCGAGACGTGCAGGCCACTCTCGCCCAGGATATTGCGGAGACCCACCGTCGGCTGGACGAGATCACGAACACCATGGGGGACGGGCTGTACGTGATCGACACCTTGGGCGAGATCACCTTCGTGAACCCCCGCGCGGAAGACCTCCTCGGCTGGACCAGGGAAGAACTGATCGGCCGCCAGGCCCGTGAGCTGTTCCACCGCCACCGATTGGATGGAAGCCCCTTCCCCACCCAGGCCTGCGAGGCGCAGGCCGTGCTGATGACGGGAGAACCCTACCGATCCGGTGACGAGGCTTACTTGCGGAAGGATGGGACCTACATCCGCGTGTCCCTGGTGGTCACACCGATCCTGCGGGAAGACCGCATCGAAGGGGCGGTCGTGTCCTTCCAGGACGTGAGCGAATCCCTCCACAACGCCCAGGCCCTCAAGCTCAGTGAGGAACGCTTCGCCTTCGCCATCGATGGCAGCGGGGACGGCCTCTGGGACTGGAACATCCCCGCCCACACAGTGTTCTACTCCAAGACCTGGAAACAGATGATCGGCTACCTGCCCCAGGAACTCGGCACGGGGCTTCGCGAATGGGAATCCCGGGTCCACCCGGATGACCTCGCCCCCACCCTGGCGGCCCTCCAGGACCACATGGATGGCCGCACCTCCGTCTACCTCAGTGAGCACCGGTTTCAGAAACGGGATGGCAGCTACATCTGGGTACTGGACCGGGGCCGCGTGGTGGAATGGGACGACAAGGGACATCCCATCCGGATGATCGGGACCCACGCGGACATCACCCTGCGCAAGGACATGGAGCGCTCCCTGCAGCAGCGCGACCTGATCCTGGATGCGGTGAGCAGGTCGGTGGTCAGCCTTCTTGATTCGGAAAACTGGAAGGAGGGGATCCCCCAGTTCCTGGAGTCTCTCGGGAAGGCCGCCTCGGCCAGCCGGGTCTACATCTTCAGGCGCGAACCGGCCATTCCCGGGGAGGACGAGGTCCTCATGAGCCAGGTCTTCACCTGGTGCGCGGATGGGCTCCATTCTCTGACCGCCAACGCCGACCCAGGCGACATCCCCATGAAGGCGGTGGGCTATGGAAGATGGCTCCAGGAGCTCCAGGCCGACCGGATGATCTGTGGTCAGCTGTCGGAATTCCCTGCCCCTGAGCAGGCGCTCCTGACTCGACGATCCGTCCGGTCGATTCTGGTCATGCCCGTGCACGTTCGTGGCGAGTGGTGGGGACTCATCGGCTTCGACGAATGCCAGGGATCCAGGACCTGGTCCAGCCCTGAACAGGAGGTTCTCAGGCTGGCCGGCAGGGCCCTCGGTTCCAAGATCGAGCGGGCAGAGACCCGTCTGGAACTCGAGAGGCTGGTGCTGGAGCGGACCCGGGAACTGGACCAGAAGAACCTCGATCTGGTCACAGAGATGGAGACCCGGCAGAGCATTGAAGCCTCCAGCCGGGCCGTCATGGTGGAACTCGAACAGGCCCGCAAAATGGAATCCATCGGCCGTCTGGCTGCAGGCATCGCCCATGAGATCAATACACCGACACAGTTCCTGGGCAACAACCTCGGATTCCTGAAGGATGGCTATCGCAGGATTGCTGGCCTGCTCGATGCCTATCAGCGTGCTACCGAGGCCCTTCCATCGACGCAGAAGGAGACCCTCCAGGATCTGGTCAAGCACATCAAGCTGGAGTTCCTCAAGGAGGAGATACCCCAGGCCATCGACGAGTCCCTGGAGGGGATCGACCGGATCACCAAGATCGTGAACGCCATGAAGGAGTTCTCCCACCCCGGCGGCAAGGAGAAGGGCCCCGTTGACGTGAACCATTGCCTGATGACCACCTCCACGGTGACCCGCAACCAGTGGAAATACGTGGCGGACCTCCAGTGGGACCTGGATCCGAACCTGCCCTGCATCCATGGTCTCCCGGCGGAGCTGGGCCAGGTCTTCCTGAACCTGCTTGTGAACGCCGCCGACGCCATCGGTGAGCGTTCGCCGCTGCTGGAAACCAGGGGCCTGATCCGGGTCACCACCCGGAGCCTCCCGGAAGCCGTCGAGATCAGGATCGATGACAACGGGAAGGGCATGACAGAAGAGGTGCTGAAGCGGATCTACGATCCATTCTTCACCACGAAGGGCGTGGGGAAAGGTACGGGCCAGGGCCTGACCGTCTGTTATCAGGTGGTCGTGAACCTCCACGGGGGAAGCATCCAGTGCGAATCGACACCGGAGGTGGGGACCAGCTTCGTCCTCCACCTCCCGCTCGATGAGCCGTCCGGACACATGGAAGCGACAAGGAGGACGAGCCATGCGCGTGCTTCTAGTCGATGACGACCCCCTAATCCTGAAGGGGCTCAACCGCACGATCCTCTCGCAGTGGCCCGAGTGGAGCATCGTCACCTCGGACTCCGGAGAAATGGCTGTCGGCTTGATGAGCAGGATGTCCTTCGACCTCGTGATCACCGACATGCAGATGCCGGGGATGGACGGCTCGACGGTGCTGAAGATGGCCAAGGAGCTCCAACCAGAGGCCGTGCGGGTGGTCCTCTCCGGCCACGCCCCCATGCTCCGGCTCATCGAGTCCGAAGGCTTCTACCACCGGTTCCTGATGAAGCCCATCGAGCCAAGCCGGTTACTGGACATCCTCGCCTCGCTGAGCCTGGACACGTCCGAAGCGAGTCTGAGCTCGGCCCGGTCCCTGGTGACCGGCCTGGAACGGGTCCCCAGCCTCCCAAGACATGCCGCACACCTTCAGGCCCTGCTGAAGCAGCCCGAGCCCAACCTTGAGGAAATCAAGAGCGTGGTCACCCGGGACATTGGCATGGCCGCCACCATTCTCAAGCTGGTCAACTCCGCCTACCTCTCCTCGCTGCGGCCCATCACCGACCTGGAGCAGGCGGTGGAATTCCTCGGCGTCGGACTCCTCCGAGATCTGTTCCTGAACCACGCCGGCACCCTTCCAGCCAGACAGGAGCGGCCAGGGGGACTGAACCTTGAGGCCCTCTGGGGACACTCACGGATGATGGGGCTGATCGCCCAGCAGTTGATCCTGCACGGGACAGGTGACCGCGCCCTGGCCGCAGAGGCTTATGCCGTGGGTCTCCTGCACGACGTGGGTATGGTGATCATCGCCACCACGCCCTGCTGTGGCTACCAGAGCGTGCTCAACAGTGATCTGGAGTTCGGGCAGTCTCTACTGGAGATGGAGTTGTCGGTCCTGGGCACGGACCATGGGCAGGTGGGTGCCCAGTTGATGAACCTCTGGGCATTCCCGGAATCCTTCAGCGCAGCCGTGCGGGACCATCACGCCCAGGGCCGGACGCGCCAGTCCTCCCTTGTGGGACTGGCCATCCATCTGGCCCACCTGCAGGAGGGCGAGGAGAACACCGCGCCCCTCAAGCTACTCTCGGCACCCAACTACACCGAGTCGACACCCATCAGCCTCCCGCTCCTCGCCCTTTGGGAGTCAGGGCTGGCGGAGTGGCAGCGGGTCAAGGCGTGCGCCCTGGCCCAGAAACCCGGAGTGGCACCATGAACCAGCCCATGCCGACGGCACAGCCACGCCAGGACCACACCATGAACCACCCAGGAGGTGCCACCATGAAACCCAGCATCCTGCTTGTTGACGATGACGTCCTGCTGCTCCGCTCCCTGAAGCGGGTCCTCCAGGAGGATTTCCAAGTCACCACGGCGGAGACAGCCCAGTTGGCCTTTGAGACCATCGCTGAAGGCAATGGGTTCGCAGTCGTGGTATCGGATTTCAAGATGCCCGTCATGGACGGCGTCCAGTTCCTGGATAGATGGAGCTTCCTGGCTCCCGATACCATCCGCATCATGCTCACGGGCCAGGCGGACCTGACCATGGCCATCGACGCCGTGAACAAGGGGCACATCTTCCGCTTCCTGACCAAGCCCATCAATGGCGACGACCTTCGCCTGGTGCTCCGGGATGCAGTCAATCAATTCCAGCTGGTCCAGGCCGAGCGGGTCCTGCTCGAGCAGACCTTGACCGGGAGCGTGCAGACCCTCATGGGCCTCCTCTCCCTCTTCGACCCCAGCGGCTTCGGCCGGGGCAAGGAGGTCCGGGACCTCGCCATCGCCGTGGCGGCCCGATTCAGTGTGGATGCGGGTTGGGACATTGGGCTGGCCGCACTCCTGGCTGGCGTCGGCTGGCTCGCCATCCCAGTCGATGTCCAGGCCAAGGTCAATCGGGGCGAGCGTCTCAGCACGCAGGAATCCGAGATGCTGTTCCGCTCACCGGCAGTGGCGGCGGAGCTCATCTCGAACATTCCAAGGCTGCAACTGGTGGCGGAAATCATCAAGTACACCAGGAAGGACTTCAACGGGACCGGCTATCCCAAGGACCAGCTCTCCGGTTCGGACCTCCCCCTTGGCTCCAGGATTCTCCGGGTTGTTCAGGACTACACGAATCGGCTCCGGGTCAGGAAGTCGAAAGTGGTGGTCTTTACTGAGCTGGAGGCTCATGCGGGCCAGAAGTACGACCCGGATGTTCTGCGGGCCCTGGGGGAGGTCATCCAAGTCTCGAACATCTGTGAAGCCGAAAGGCACGTCCTCCTCGCGCTGGAGGAGTTGAAGCCGGGCATGGTCCTGGGCGACGACATCTACACGAAGGACAGTGAGGTCATCGTGCTGCCGAGGGGAACCCACCTCAATCTTTTCCATATCGAACGCCTACGGAACTACTCTGCCGGACGCAGGGTCTCCGATCCGGTCCTCATCAACCGCACAGTCTGAGTCCCGACTCCAGACCACGGCCCAGGCAAGAATGTGCCTGGGCCGTGCCGTTTCCTGCCGGGCCTGTCTGGACCCCCAAGTCCATCCAACGATAGAAGCGACGTCCCAGGCGCCGATCCAGATCAGCGGAGGGCCACGGTTTCGCTGCCACTGCGAGTGCCCGGCTGAGCGCGGCTGATGACGATGATTTGGTGGGCTATATGATCGGGCGTATGGCGATGCTCTGCCCAGCCACGTAAGTTGATCTCTGTAGTCGGCAGAGGCGACACCAGATCACCGCGCTGGACCCTGTGATGTCTTGCCTTCCGAGGCTGGGGATCCTATGCCCCAAGGCGGCCTGTCCGAATGCCTCGCAGGGGGGAATCATGTCAAAGCGGAACCGTCTCATCGCGCTGAAGTGTGCGTGGTTCACCCTGGCCTTGGTTCCCCTCATGGCCCAGGCCCCTGTGGCCCGCAAGCTCCGGAATATCATGCACCTGGGCCGGCATGTCGAACAGGTCCAGTCCCTGCTCGGTGCCGATCATACCTTCCAGCTGGGTCACGGCCACCAGGACTCCCTCGGTCAGTCTCATGTCCACTTCCATCAGTGGTACAGAGGGGTCCGGGTCTGGGGCGGAGCCGCTATCACTCATCTGACCAGCGCGGGCCAATCCCTTCCCATGACGGACGCCCTCCACGGGACCTTCGAGCTGAATGTGACACCGACCATCGACCCCACGGAGGCCCTAGGACTCGTGATGGCGAAGCTCCCGGCTGGCCTGGCCTTCTCGGTGACACCGGTGGTGGAGCTGGTGGTGCTACCCCAGCAGACCGAGGTCATCCCGAGCCATGCGGGTTCTCGGCGGCTGGAGCCCAACGCCCTGGACGTACGTCGGCAGGCCCTCCGCGATCACCTGGCCTGGTACATTCAGATCGAGGGTGTGACCACCGAGGGCGGGCCCAACCACACGGACCTCCTCCTGGATGCCCACACCGGTGGCCTTCTGCGCCAGTGGAACGCCCTGCGAACCAGAGCCTCTGAGGGATCCGGGAGGAGCCAGTATTCGGGCCTCGTGACCCTCAGTACCACGAAAACAGCCGGCGGGTACGAGCTGCGCGACTTGAGCCGCGGTCAAGGTCGGGGCTACGGAGCCAATGCAGTGGTGGACGCACACCACAGTACCTCTACCACACCCCAATCCGAGCGCGTCTATAGCAACCTCACGGATACCTGGGGCGACGGTGCAAACTACGTGGAGGGATCATCCACCACAGGCGACAACGGCCAGACGGCCGCCGTGGATGCCATGTACGGCATGACCCAGTCCTGGGATTTCTACAAGAACGTGTTCGGTCGCAACGGAATCGACGACGAGGGAACCGCTACATTCAGCCGAGTCCATTTCGGCAGTGGCTACGACAACGCCTTCTGGTCGGACAGCTGCTTCTGCATGACCTATGGGGATGGATCGTGGTTCAGCACGCTGACGGCGCTGGACGTGGCGGGGCATGAGCTGAGCCATGGCGTCTGCTCACGAACGGCGAACCTGGACTATTTCGGGGAGTCCGGCGGACTCAACGAGGCGAATTCCGACATTTTCGGTACCCTGATCGAGTTCTACGCGCGAAACGCGTCTGGAATCGGCATCGGCGACACCGGGGGCAATTTCACCATCGGCGAGCAACTTTCCGCCGTTCCCCTCCGGTACATGTACAAGCCGAGCCTGGATGGAACCTCCCCAAACGCCTGGTGTCCCAACCTCGGCACCTACGATGTGCACTATTCCAGTGGCCCCATGAACCGCTGTTTCTATTTCATGAGCCGGGGTGCGACGACCGATGGCGATACCCAATCGTCCTTCCTGCCGGAAGGAATGCCGGGCATCGGCAACGACCGCGCCGCCGCCATCTGGTACCGCACCTTGACCACGTACCTGACCTCGACCTCCAACTACAGCAACGCAAGGGCCGGAGCCATCCGCGCAGCCATCGACCTGTACGGAGCCGGTGGCGAGGAGGAGCAGGCCGTCTGGAATGCCTTCGCCGCCATCAATGTGGGCAACCGCTGGACACCTGCGGAACCCGCCATTCTCAGCCAACCTACGGATGCCTGGGTGACCGCGGGCGGCTCCGCGACATTCAAGGTCAGTGTCACTGGCGTAGGGCCGATGTCCTACCAGTGGAAGCGGGATGACCTCTCCCTTGCCGAGGGTCGTTCAGCCACTTATACCCTGGCAAAGGCATCCATGGAGGACCACGGGTCGTCCTACTCCGTCGTGGTCTCCAATGCCCTCGGATCGGTCACCAGCACCCGGGCCACCCTGAATGTCGGCACAGCCCCCGCCATCACAGCTCAACCCGTCAGCCTCGTCCTCGCCCTTGGAAAGCCGGCCAGCTTCACGGTCGAGACTACCGGCTCCGGGCCCATGAGATACCAATGGCGGCGCAACGGGCTGGACCTTCCGGGTGCAACATTTCCCGGCTACACCACGCCCCCAACGACCCTATCCGACCAAGGTGCGACCTACTCCGTGATGGTCAGCAACGGATTCGGATCCGTGGTCAGCGCCAGTGCCAAGCTCACGCTCGGGTCCGCTCCCACCCTTACCTCCCCGCCAATGGACATCTGGTTGGCACCAGGAAGCCTGGCCACCTTCAAGGTTGTCGCCACCGGCACGGGGACCATGACCTGTCAGTGGAAACGGAACGGATTAGACATTCCCGGCGCCACCTCCACGACCTACACAGTGTCCAAGGCCAGCGCTGCAGATGACGGCGTCGGTTTCACGGCGACCCTCACCAACCCCTACGGCACCCTCGCCACGCCCAAGGCCACCCTGCATGTGGGTTGGGCCCCGCGGGTGACGACTCAGCCCCTGTCTGCCACCGTGCTCGCGGGAAGCAGCACCAGGCTGACGGTGACCTGCTCAGGCTCGGCACCCCTGACCTTTGCGTGGAAGGTTGGAGGTGTGGCCATTCCAGCTACCGACTCCGCCATCTTCCAGACGCCCCCATCAGCGCCCAATGACAACGCCAAAGCTTATACAGTCACCATCACCAATGGCTTCGGAACCACCACCAGTTCCGCCGCGATCCTCACCGTGGGCAGCACTCCCGTGGTCACCAGCCAGCCCGCCGATGCCCGGGCGCTGGTCGGGAAGGCGGCCAGCTTCAAGGTTGTCGCCTCCGGCACCGGCCCTCTGTCTTATCAATGGCGCCGAAATGGAACGGACCTCCCCGGTGCCACCCTGGCCACCTATACGCTCACGGCCACCAAGGAAACCGACCAGGGCAGCCTCTTCACCGTCACGGTCTCCAACGGACTGGGGCGCACCGCCAGCACCAACGCGGTGCTCCAGATCGGCACCCCGCCCCGCTTCACCACCCAGCCCATCTCCACCACGGCCCTGGTCGGTAGCAGCGGCACCTTCACGGTCGCCTGCGCTGGCAGCGGACCTTTGAGTTATCAGTGGAGCACCGGAGGAAGGATCATCCCGGGCGCCACCGCCGCCAGCTACACCACCCCGCCCATCGCCCCTGGTGACAATGCCAAGGCCTACCTCGTCTCCATCACCAACGGCTTCGGTTCCATCACCAGCAACACGGTCTTCCTTATCCGCGGGACCGCCCCCAGCGTCACCAGCCAGCCGGTGAGCCCCTGGGTGATCGTGGGGCGCGCCGTCACCTTCACCGTCATCGCCTCGGGAACAGGTCCCCTGACCTACCAGTGGAAGCGTGATGGCCTCGACCTGCCTGGCGCCACCTCCTCGACGTTCACCATCTCCAAAGTGGGCCTGTCCGACAACGGGTCCCGCTTTGGGGTCACCATCTCCAGCAGCCTCGGCTCCGTGGCCAGCGAGCCGGCCACCTTGAACGTGGGAACCGCGCCCTCCATCACCACCCAGCCAGCCAACGCCGTGGTCATCGCCGGGAAAAGCGCCTCCTTCTCGGTCACCTGCACAGGCAGCTCGCCGCTGACCTACCAGTGGCGGCTCGGCGGGATCGCCATCCCCGGAGCCAATGGATCCACGTATTCAGGTCCGATTGCTCTCGCCGGAGACAACGTCAAGTCCTACACCGTAACCATCTCCAACGGTTACGGCTCCATCACCAGCACGGCGGCTTTGCTCAGTGTGGGCACGACCCCGACCATCACCACCCCCCCCGTCGATGTCTCGGTAACAGCTGGGAAGGCGGCGACATTCCGGGTCGTCGCCGCCGGCAGCCCTGCCCTCAGATACCAATGGCGCAAGAACAGCGTGAATCTCCCGGGCGCCACCCTCCCTAGCTACACGATCCCGAAGACCGGATCCTCGGATTCAAACGCGGTCTTCACCGTGACCGTAACGAACGCCCTGGGGACGATCACCAGTAGCACCGCCAAGCTCACGGTGAACTAGGCACCTGGCTGGCCTGGGACACTGGCCTGGTGACCCATTCCCGGAGGGCTCGACCCGGATAGACTGCAGAGGGCCAAACGCGAGATGGGTCACTCCCCGCCAGGCGCAGAGTCATTGATGCTCACCCTCCCCCATTCCAGACTCCACATCCGCATGGTCCTCACCGCCCGAGACGGGAACCATCGCCTCTCAGAGGTTCCCCTGTTCTCCCCTGATGGTGGTGGATCAGCGGTGCCGGGGATCCGGGTCCAGCCCGAAACGACCTTCCAGGGCATCGAGGGTTTCGGTGGAGCCTTTACGGAGGCCGCCGCCGTCACTTGGCTTGCACTCAGTCCCGATCGACGGGAGGACCTGCTTCGGGCCTATTTCAACCCGGAGGTGGGCCACGGCTACACACTCTGCCGGGTGCCCATGGGCAGCTGCGATTTCGCCCTGGGCAACTATGCCCACGCGGAAACGGAAGGCGATGTGGAGCTCGCGTCGTTCTCCATCGCGCGGGACCAGCAGGCGCTGATCCCCTTCATCCAGGCGGCCCAAAGCGCGGCGGGCCGACCTCTCAAGCTGCTGGCCTCTCCCTGGAGTCCGCCCGCCTGGATGAAGAGCAACCGCCAGATGAACCAGGGCGGTACGCTTCTGCCCGAATACCGCCAGGCCTGGGCCCGCTGTTTCGTCCGCTTCATCCAGGCCTACGCCGAGGAGGGCATCCCGATCTGGGGCGTCACGGTGCAGAACGAACCCATGGCGGCCCAGCCCTGGGATTCCTGCCTCTATTCGGCGGAGGCGGAGCGGGACTTCGTGCGTGACTTCCTGGGGCCGGAGCTCGCCTCGGCCGGGCTGGGTGACGTCAAGATCATCATCTGGGACCACAACCGGGACCAGATAGTTGAGCGCGCCAGGGTGGCCTTCGCGGATCCGGTCGCCTCCGGGTTCATTTGGGGTACGGGCTTCCACTGGTACGGTGAGGATTGCTTCGAGCATGTGCAGCAGGTGCACGATGCCTGGCCCCACAAGCACCTGCTCTTCACGGAGGGCTGCCAAGAGGGCGGGACGCACGCGAGGTCCTGGGACCTGGGCGAGCGCTATGCCCGCTCGATGATCCAGGACCTCAACCGCTGGACGGAGGGCTGGATCGACTGGAACCTGTTGCTCGACACCCAGGGCGGCCCCAACCACGTGGGGAACTTCTGCAGCGCGCCGGTGCTGGCCGACTCAGGGGAGGACACACTGCTCTGGCAGAGTTCGTACTACTACCTGGGACACTTCGCCCGGTTCGTAAAGGTGGGCGCGCGCCGCCTGGCGTGCACCTCCGGGTCGGAACAGCTGGAAGCCGCCGCCTTCCTTAATCCCGATGGCTCCACTGCCACCATCGTGATGAACCGGACCGAGGCGGCCCTGGGCTTCGACCTGTCTCTCCAGGAAGGGCGCGGATTCAGGACCGGACTCCCGCCGCGGTCGATCGCCACCTACCTCTTCTGAGTGGACATCTCGGGATAGAGCGTTCGCATGACCAGCTTCGGCTTGCGGTCCACAGTGAAGAGACCCCAGTGCTTCTCGGGCTCCAGGGGATCGGGAGAGCCTTTCCAGGGCTCGTCGAAGGCCTCGAACACGAACGTGAGGATGCCCTCGGCGCCCGTCCAGGCCATGAGGTCCTCGTAGTAGGTCGCCTGCAGTTCCTCGGAGGAGTTCTCAGGCTGGATGCCGCGGCCGTTGGAGCTTGTGGCCCACCCTGCCTCGGTGATCACCACGGGCTTGTGCGGATAGAGCCTGGCCACGCTCAGGTAGTTGTCCTGGGTGTAGTGGATGGCTTCGTGGACCCGCTTGTACTCCCAGACGGGGTAGGTGTGGAGCGAGATGAAGTCTAGTTCCTCGGCCAGGTCCCGCAGCTTGTGCTGCCAGGGCACGTAGTTCTCACAGAAGGTGACGGGCTGGGAAATGCGGCCCTTGACGCGGCGGACCAGCTCGATCAGCCTCTCGACCGGCACGAAGTGATCGGTCCAGTCAACTGTCGCCTCGTTACCCACGGCCACCGAGAAGACGATGTCCTCGAACCGCCCGGCCAGTGCCACGAGCCGCTCGATCTCGGCGTCGTTCTCAGCATGTGAGGCCTCGAGTTCCGCCTCGGTGCAGGTCGTGCCCCAGGGGCAGCCGAAGTTGTTCATCTCGGCACCCACGTAGGCGCCAAGCATCACCCTGAAGCCGAGCCCCGCCTCACGGATGACCTCCAGGACCCGTTCCGCGTGGGGGCTGCAGTCGTAGAGCCGCAGCAGCTGCCAGTGTTTGGCAAGGATCTTCAGATCTTCCAGGATCTCAGCCTTCGAAGGATAGATCCGCTCACCCGGACTCTGGCCCCGCCGGTAGCCCGAGTAGCAGATGGCGTTGCCGGTCGGGAGGATCAGCATGTCCGGGCGGCTCCAGAGCTACACATACTTCGGGTACCCATCCTTGTCCCAGAGGCCCCAGTAGGCACCCACGTCACCCTCATCGCCGACCTTCCAGGCCTCGTCGAAAGCGGCGAAGTAGAAGATCTGGACGTCGTCCCTGCGCCCCCAGTCGCATGTGTCGATGAAGTAGCGTAGGGCCCCCTCCACCGAGGGCACCGAGCCGTGGAAGGCCTGACCTGTGTTCGGCCAGCCGGTCTCGCTGACGATGACCCGCTTGCCGTTGGCCACAGCCAGGGTCCGCTGGTACATGCTCTGCATGTAGGCGATGGCCTGCTCCCGGGGGCAACCTTCCCAGAAGGGGTAGCAGTTGGTCATCAGGATGTCGCAGGCCGCCGTGATGCGGG
>Ga0268298_10003414_pt1 | contig 16275 bp, 19 predicted proteins | sample WWTPWeurt_MetaG_FD_194462 | JGI IMG/M metagenome (GOLD analysis project Ga0268298, IMG submission 194462) | Activated sludge microbial communities from WWTP in Nijmegen, Gelderland, Netherland - WWTP Weurt | ecosystem: Engineered > WWTP > Aerobic digester > Activated sludge | place... | reverse complement strand
CTGCCTTGTTCAGCTGGCAGCCCCTTCTTTGGGGACACGCCTTCATCAACCCCAAAGATATCCCCTTCCTCACCTTTTTTCTTGGCGCAGTTTGTTTTGGGTTCGAGATGGTGGATGCATGGATCCAAGAACAAAAATTACCCGTAAACAAAATTCTTCTCGCTTCCATTTTTCTCGGCATTACTACCTCCATCCGTGTGCTTGGGCCATTAGCAGGTTTGCTCACTGGGTTATACGCACTCACCTACTGGAAGAAGATCCAACTTGGCAGCCTCTTAAAAATATTTGCAATCTATGCGGGCCTGACCATCCTCTTTACATTCATCACCTGGCCCTATTTATGGTTAAACCCTCTCCAGAAATTTGTAGAAGTCTTTGGGTTCATGTCCGACAACCCAACCCAACTCAATGTGCTATTCGCCGGAAGCAATTACCAGGCCGGTGAACTTCCACATCGTTACTTTCCCCTCCTTCTTGGCTACACGCTATCAGAACCCGTCTACATTTTGACGGTTCTTGGCCTGCTGTTCGGATTCTGGAAATCGGATACGAAAAAGTGGTTGGAACTTGGTGTTCTGTCTTTTTGGTTTGGTGTTCTTCTCCTCTACATCCTGGTGAAGCGCCCAGCCATGTACGATGGCTATCGCCACTTCCTTTTCATTCTGCCTCCGCTCTTTATCTTTTCCGGAATTGCCTTTGACAGATTGTTCGAATGGTTACAAGCAGCCGTATGGAAAATAACAGTTTCTCTTGCCATTCTTGCTTTTGGAATTCTCCCCATTGTGCAACTTCACCCATATCAATATGCCTATTACAACAACTTTGCAAGCGGGGTTGGCGGAGCCTTTCGCGAATACGAAACAGAGTTCTGGTTGACCTGTTACCGCGAAGCGGTTCTGGATTTCAACAAGATCGCGCCGGATGATGCACAACTCTTTGTAAGGCGCGAACCCTACATTGCGGCTTATTATGCGGACCCCAAAATTACCATTCGCGACTTTCGCACCGAACAAAAAGACATGAAACCCGGTGACTACTATCTTGCCAACTCCCGTTCGAACGAAGACTTGCGATTCCTGCGTGATGAACCAGCCGTGGTCGAGATCTCTCGTCTGGGGGCGACCTTCTGCGTCATCAAACAAGTCCCCTGAACCTGCCCGGTAATGGATATAATCCCCGCTCCATGACTCCCACTCCGCGCCTCTTACTGACCATAGACTACGAAGCTTGGTTTGCGCCCTCGCGCCGCTATGACCATTTGCCATCTCAAAGCCGCCGCGAACTGGACGAGGAGATCTCGCGCAGGATGCTTGACCCAATTCTCGAAGTCCTTGGAACATCAAAAGTTTCTTTTTATCTCGTTGGCGAAATGGTGGAGTGGTATCCCGAATTGCCGGAGATAATCAGCCGCGCCGGGCATGAAGTCGGTTTTCACTGCCATATCCATCGCAGGCTCAAAGATGCTCACGAGATCGAAAAAGACCTCATCGCCTCCGCAGATTGGATACAAAGATTTAATGTGCGCGGCTATCGCGCCCCCATGATACACACCGTCGAAGGTGTCTATCCCCTGCTTGAAAAGCATGGCTTTCTATATAGTTCCTCCTTGTACGCGCCAACTGGCACGGTCATAAAAAAAGAGAACATCCGGGAGATTCCCGTCAGCACGCTGCCATTGATGAGCGAACCGACTGACATCCGCGCCCCACGCTATATGGATCTCAAACTCATTACCGGCGGAGAATTCCCCTATGGGTCGAGTTTCATGTCCGGGCTTTTTGAAAGAAGCGTTTTCAATATCATCGAGCGCGAACTCAAAGCAGGGAAAAGCCCCGTCATCTTTTTGCATCCCTACGAGATCGTCCCACCTCCGCGCTGGCCGCAACGTCTCGCGATGGATCTGCTGCTTCACCCGCTGCTTATTCCGTTCACATTCAACAAATCCGGTTTTCTCAAAGATCTACTTAAGAACTTCCCCACTTCTACCATGCTGGAATATATCGAGGAACTTCAATGAAGGCTCAACGAGTCGACGCGCTCAACTTTCCATCTTTCGAATCGAAACTAAGTTACATTGGTCTCGACTCATGGATGGACTTTATTCATGACGTGTACAGGCATCCCGTCCATCGCTTCGCGGTATTGGAAGACGGCCGCGCTCTTGGAGCATTATCTCTGCTAGAGGTCAAACATCCGGTTTTCGGCCATTATCTCGCCACCGCGCCATTCGGGAACTACGGCGGCTTTGCTTACGAGAACCATGCTGCGCGAGACTTATTGTTGAACGAAGCCCGCCACCTGGCAGAGGAAATTAAAGCCGAATACATTTCTCTGCGATTCGAAGATACCGCTTCTTCCCCCGCCGAAGGCTGGACCGAACAGCCCTTATATTCCACCTACCTGATCGATCTCTCTGCCGCGCCAGATGATTTACTTAAACGATTTTCATCCGACCACCGTAACCATATCCGCAAGTCACTCAAAAAAGGCCACTCCATTCGCTTTGGCCACCTCGACGTATTAGATGATGCCTACGAAGCCCTTGCCTTAAGCATGCACGAGCTGGGATCGCCGTATCATTCCAAAACCTATTTACGTAAAATGGCAGGATCACTGGGAGACACGCTTGAATTCGCCGTCACCTACGATGCGAAAGGTAATCTCAACGGCGCCGGGGTCTTCATCTATCAAGACAAAACCATCTTCAACCTTCATGCCAATGTATTGCGCTTTGCACGCTCGACCTACGCGGGAGAATTTCTCTATTGGTCGGTAATCGAACATGCCATGCAAAAAGGCTGCACAACCTTCGACCTGGGCCGCAGCCTGAACGGTTCAGGTAACGATACCTTCAAATCCAAGTGGGCACCGGAGAGAAAGCCATTGGCCTATTGGTTCTGGCTTGCGCCGGGCCATGAACTTCCATCGCTCAACCAGAAGAATCCCAAATTTCAATTCGCCATTGCAGCATGGAAGCGGCTGCCAAAGTTCATTGTCCGCTCATTAGGGCCGTACATCATCAGCGGGTTGGTCTGATCGAATGAGCCACGCCCTTCACCCGCTCAAACAGATCCCGGCAGGATTGCTGCCACGCATCGCAGAGATCCACATGGATGACGCAGGATTACTTTCGAGGCTTGGATATCCATTCGTGCTGCGCTATTTCGAAAACGCTGTCAACGATGAACGCGCATTTGGCTTCTATGCACAGGACGATGAAAGCGGTGAGGTCATGGGCTTCAGCCTGGCTTCCCCCGAACCCTCATCCTTAACCGCCAGCCTAATCGAAGATAAAGGTTGGTTCATCAAAAATATCCTCAAAGTCCTATGGATGCGTCCGCTGGCTTTCTTTCAGATGGTCATTTCAAGTATCACGATCCGTGGGCAGATGTATGAGCCGAACACCATCGAATGTGTTTACTTCACTGTAGACCCTAAATTTCGCGGGCAGGGACTCGGCCGCTCACTGCAGAAAGCGCTCATGGACGAAGGTCGAAAACGCGGGTATAAGAAAATCTACGCCAGCGTGGAAACATGGAACATTGCCAGCCTGAAAGCCACCCAGGCAAACGGGTTTAAGATCATCAAAACATTCCGCGAAGGAATCTATTTCAGGCACCGCCTGGAAAGTGAGTTATAAAAATTTCATGACCACCCATCGAGAACGCATCCAAGCCTGCTTCAGGGGAGAACGGACCGACCGCACTCCTGTTGTCTTGTGGCGGCATTTCCCCGAAGAAGATCAGGACCCCCAAACCCTTGCATCCGCCACCATCAAATTCCAGGAGACCTACGATTTCGATATCGTTAAAGTCACACCTGCTTCCTCATTCGCCGTCAAAGATTGGGGTGTGGAAGATGCCTGGACGGGCAACCCCGAGGGTTCGCGGGAATACACCAAACGTGTCATTCTAGAACCGAAAGATTGGGAGAGCCTCAAACCGCTCGATCCGTCCGCGCCGCACCTGGCAGCCCAACTCCAATGTCTGCGCCTCGTCCGTGAAAAAATCAGCCCGGATACTCCTGTCATCCAAACCATTTTCAATCCGATGTCACAGGCAAAGAATTTGGCAGGCAATGAACGTCTGCTGGAGCATATCAAAAGTCACCCCGAGGCCGTGATGAAAGGGCTGGAAACCATTGCCCACACCACCATCCGCTTTATTGAGGCAGCGCGAGATACCGGCATTGATGGCATTTTCTATGCGGTCCAACATGCTCAGGGAGGCATGCTGGATTTGGATGATTACAAGACCATCGCGTTGCCATACGACCAAAAGACATTAAAAGCCGCCGATGATCTTTGGTGTAACCTGCTGCACCTGCATGGCAGGGATGTGTATTTTTCCTTGTGGCGTCTGATGAATTTCCAGATCATCAACTGGCACGACCGGGAAACCTATCCCACGCTTGCTGAAGCCCAAAGTCTTTATAAAGGGGTGGCATGCGGAGGCCTCAGACAAGATTCGCTTGTTTCTGGAGATCCGGCCCAGATCAAGTCTGAAGCGCAAGATGCCATTCAGCAAACGAAGGGCCGCCGCTTCATCCTCGGCACGGGGTGTGTCGTTCCGTATGTTGCATTGCATGAAAATATTCAGGCAGCACGGGAGAGTGCGCAATGACTCTACGTGTGATCGCAGGCTCTGCGAAAGGCAGAAAACTAAAATCCGTGCCTGGCGACACCACCCGCCCGGTCATGGACCGTGTGAAGGAGGCCCTGTTCAACATCCTCGCGGGCGATGTGCTTGATTCGAATTGGTGGGATTTATTTGGCGGCACAGGCGCGATTGGAATTGAAGCACTGAGTCGCGGCGCGGCCTTTGTTCGCTTCAGCGACTTGAACCGTGGACCGGTCGAGACCATTCGGGAAAATCTTGAGATCTGCCGTTTTACAGAACAAGCCGAGATCAAACGTGGCGACGCCTTCACCCTGCTGGTCGGCAAGGCCGACAAACAATTCGAATATATCTACATTGCCCCCCCGCAATACAAAGGCATGTGGGCTGAGGCCGTCAAACGCATCGACGATCACGTAGAATGGCTGACCGAGGATGGCACGGTCATCGTCCAGATCGACCCGAAGGAATATGAGCAGGTGGAATTAAAAAACCTGATCGAGAGCGAAGAAAGGAAATACGGCAATACGCTTTTGATCTTTTTTGACCGGGCGTAATCAGTCCTCATCCTCATCGGTGGAACCATAGGATCGTTTAACAGCCACCTGCACATCCTCTTCTGTGTGCCGTTCACAAGCCACAAGCGGCCTGCGCGGATGTGGCACCAGCCTGCCACCTGCGCTCATTACTTTAGCACCTATATAGTTCCCTGATGCATCGCGCATCACGTATATTTGATACAACTTTCCGCAGACGATGCAGCCATGCATTTCACCACGCATCTGGTTTTCGGTCATTGAAACCTCCGATTTAAAATTCAAAGAGCGGCCCTGAAGCCGCTCTTTTTTATATTTATTCTTCGGAAATGGTGATGGTCTTGATCGCATCGCCGGGAGCGGTCGGATTTGCATCCGGGTCACGTCTTGTTATGCCGTGAACCACTTCCATCCCTTCGATCACCTGGCCGAAAATGGTGTAACCACCGTTCAAAAATTCCTGCGGCCCGAAGGTGATGAAGAACTGGCTGCCGTTCGTATCACGTCCGGCATTGGCCATCGCCACCACACCTTCCTTGTCGAAGGTCAGGTCGCTATCTTCGTTGACAAACTCATAGCCAGGGCCACCTTGTCCAGTTCCCAAGGGGTCGCCGCCCTGGGCCATGAAACCATCAAGCACGCGATGAAAGGTCACACCATCGAAAAAGCCTTCACGTGCAAGGAAAACAAAACTATTAACCGTGATCGGTGCCTTATCCGGGTACAGTTGGATGACGAACGAACCGCCTTTTTGCATCTCCACCGTCGCGAAATATTTCTTGTTCACGTCAATGGTCATGGGCGGAGGCGCATCGTATTGCTTGGGCTCGCCGGAGGATGAATTTCCGCCAGGAAGGAACTTCCAGACGAAGAACGCCACCACCACCAGGATCAACCCGATCCCCACGTATTGAACCGTCTTCTCAGACTGGTCCACCTGTTTCTTTTTTGCAGCCAGTTTCTTCTTTGCCATTTCAAATCTCCTTCGATTATTTTGCGTCCATTATATATTACCCGCCGGGTATATCAACCTTGCGCCTGTGTTCTTTTTCCTGTATCCTTGTACCGAATGGCACAATATTTCAAAAAGCAGACCGCATTGCCACAAGACCATGGGTCATGGGTTTTCATCCTCAGCCCGTTGATCGTTGGCATTTTCGCGGGCGGGTATTTCACGTACACCACTTTCTATCTGATCGCAGCCGTGATGGCCGCCTTCATGCTCAGGCAACCGCTGACCGTGGCAGTCAAAAGTTTTTCCGGACGAAGACCCAAAACGGATCTTCCCGCCGCCTTGTTTTGGGTGCTGGTCTACGGGCTGACCGCCACCGCCGCTTTGATCGGCCTCTTCAGCGAAGGTTTCGGTTATCTGTTCTATCTGGCCGTGCCGGGAGCGCCCGTTTTTGCCTGGCACTTATGGCTGGTTAGTCGGCGTGCTGAACGTAAGCAGGCGGGTATCGAAGTCATCGCCACTGGCGTTCTTGCTTTGAGCGCTCCAGCTGCGTACTGGGTCGGCACCCAAGGATACGATCCCGCAGGCTGGTGGTTATGGCTGCTGACATGGCTTCAGTCTGCGGCGAGCATCGTATACGCCTACTTGCGACTGGAACAGAGAGACTATTCCCCTGAACAGGCCGCGGTAATGGACCGACGCGCATGGTGGCAGATGGGATCGCGAGCCAACAAGTATACGCTGTTCAACCTCCTGCTCTCCATCGGGTTAGGCTTCTTCCAATTCGTTCCAACCTGGGTCTTCATCCCATTCCTGCTACAATGGATCGAGACTCTCTGGGGTATTACGCACCCGGCAGCAGGTTGGAAACCGGTCCAAATCGGAATGCGACAATTCATCGTCAGCACAGCATGGACCGTTCTGTTTGTCGTATTTTGGAGATGATCATGATTGAAATGAAGTACGAACTCCTGACCGAAGTATCCAGCCGTCTGGAAGCGGACCTGCTTGAAAGTTATCTCGAAGCGAATGAGGTGGATGTGGAATTATTCCAGGAAGCGATCGGTCACAGCATCTATCCCGTTACCATTGATATGCTTGGGCATGTGCAGGTTTTCGTGCCCAGGACAGAAATTGAAAAAGCCAGAAAACTGCTTGAAGAATTCAACACAGAGGAGCAATCATGAATTTCGATCTCACAGAAGAACAAAAAATTTGGAAAAAGATAGTCCACGAATTTGCGGAGGATGTGTTACGCCCCAAAGCACGCGAAGTGGATGAAAACGAAGAATTCAACTGGGATTCCGTTCGCAAGGGTGGGCCGGTGGGGTTGCTGGGCATGAGCATTCCGGAAGAATACGGCGGCTCGAATGTAGACGCCATCGCAAACGCCATTGCAATGGAAGAACTCGGTTGGGGTTGCGGCTCAACCGCACTGGCCTTCACCGCCCATAACGGCCTTGGCACCGCGCCGATCGCCTTGTACGGGACTGAGGAGTTGAAGAAAAAATGGCTGCCTCTCGTTGCAACCGGCAGGAATAAACTCGGCGCGCTTGCTTTGACAGAACCCGGCGCAGGCTCGGATATTCAAGGCGGCGTAAATACCCGCGCTCAAAAAGACGGGGATGAGTGGGTCATCAACGGCGCGAAAATGTGGAACACGAATGCAGGCATCGCAGAATACATCATCACCCTCGTTCGCACCGACCCCAAAGGGGGCTCCAAATCCCTGAGCATGATCCTCGTCCCGACCGACTCAAAAGGCTTGAGCATCGGGCCGGCTGAAAAGAAAATGGGGCTGCGCGGCTCCCCCACCCACGCTGTTACCTTCGACAACGTCCGTGTACCGCTGGGGAATCTGGTGGGCGGCGAAGGGCGTGGCTTGCAGCAGACCCTCTCCACACTGGACGCAGGTCGCATCAGCATCGGTGCCATCTCCATCGGGCTGGCACGCGCCGCTTTGGAAAAGGCCATTCTTTATGCCAAAGAACGCAAAGCCTTTGGACAGTCCATTTCCGAATTCCAGGCAATTCAGTTCAAACTTGCCAACAATGAAATGGAAATTGAACTGGCGCGAACTTATATTTTCAAAGCCGCCTGGCTAAAAGACCAGGGGCGTCCCTACAGCAAGGAAGCCGCCATCGCCAAACTTTACGCCACCGAAATGGCCGAACGCGTCATCTATGATGCCATTCAGATCCACGGCGGGTTCGGGTATAGTCGCGAATACGATGTGGAACGCATGTACCGCGATGCGCGCCTGATGACCATCGGCGAAGGGACCAGCGAGATCCAAAGGCTGGTCATTGCAAGACATGTGCTGGTCGCATAAACGAACAGGTCACGCTTAGCGCGTGACCTGTATTTTTTTGACGATCACCCAGGCGGTTCCATCTTCAGCCCTGATGCGAACCTCTTCATCAGGAAAAAGACCGGCTATTGCATTAGGCGCGAGGAAGTGACTGCGCATGAGCAGCAATTTCTCCGCCAGGGCGATCAACTTCACGCCGAAGGTACGGATATCCGGTTCTTCAATGACCAGCAAGCCGCCGGGCTTGAGCACGCGAAACATCTCATGGGCGGAGAGAGTGTGATGCGCCACATGATGCAAGGCGTCCACCATGATGACGCGCTCGAAGGAATTGTCCGCGAAGGGCAGGGATTCGGATTCCCCGCACACAGGTTCAAGCGCAGGGCGAGGCGCTTCCTTCAACATCCCCCGCGAAACATCGGCAATGACCACTTCATCCACAAACTCCCGCACAGCCGAAGCGACCCTTCCCGTACCGCCGCCGACATCCAGCAAACGACCTGCAACGGGCAGTGCGGCGATTTCACGCATCATATCGGTTTTCGAGTATGTGACACGCGCATAGATCGAAGCAATGGCAGCGAAGTGGTCGAATTTCATTAGACGGTGATCAATTCTTTGATCTGGTCGAACGTCGACGGACCGATCCCTGAAACGTTCATGATGTCTTCGATACTAAGGAAAAGGCCGTTCTGAGACCGGTAATCGACGATGCGCTGCGCGATGGTGGGACCAATCCCTGGCAGACTGTCCAATTCTTCAAGCGTGGCGGTGTTGATGTTAATAAGATCCGGGTTGGTCGGGTTGACAGGTTCCTCTGTGGCGCCGGGCAGACTCAGGGCGTTCGGGTCGGCAGGTTGAGGCGCCTGGCCAGCCAGGTATGGAATATCCAACTGCTGCCCATCCTCCAATAACGCGGCCAGATTGGTCGAAGCAATGTCCGCGCTGGCAAGCAGCCCGCCCGCCGCATCGATGGCATCTTGAATGCGGGCACCTTCTGCAAATTCGTACAGACCCGGGCGCGGCACCGCCCCGATCACGTGTACCGCAATGGGGGCCTTCGTTGGAGCAGGTTGCAATACGATGGGTTCACCAGCGGGCGCGCGCGAAACATACAGCAACGCCCCAGCCAATGCAAAACCCGCCATCACACCGATCAGCACATACAGGACATTTTTCATAACGCGATTCTACTCCAACTTCATGACCAGCAAGTCTTCCTCCGCGCGACGCATCGCTTTTGCAACGGAGAACAACTTCTTGATGCGCTGGAAATATTTCGGCATGGCGGCGCCTTCCACCGCCGTGAAACCGAACTTCTCATACATTGGGCCGTTATGTTCGATGCACATCAGATACAAAGGCCGGGGCGACTCAGCCAGCAGGCGCTCGATGATCGCCCGTGCGACCCCTTTTCCGCGATGGTTGGGATGCACTGCGATCGAGGCCATTTCGAGGATGTCTTCTCCGTGAGGTTTAACCTGACCGCAGCCGATCACTTCTCCCGGGCCGTATACCGCCACTAGAAAACGCTTCCAATCCAAACCTGTGGGGTTGATCCCCACCATGTGAATCAAATCCTTAATTTGAGCGGCTTCCGCTTCGCGCGCCGGGCGGATCTCATAGTCAGGCATGTTACACCACTCCCGCAGCGACCAGAATCACAAAGGTCCCGATGAACCAATGCAATAGAAATGGATAGATGAAAGACTTCGTCCGCCATGCGACCCAACCGAAGATAAAACCGCCAAAGATCGTGGAAAGGGTCTCCACCTCTGGCTTGCCAATGTGGGCAATGGCAAATGGAACCGCCTGCAACCACAAGGCTTCCGCGCCAAACTTACGGGCATAGGCAAACAGGATCCAGCCGCGAAAGAAAAATTCCCAGCCAAATAGATCCAGGAATGTGGACCAGGGCAGACCAGGCAGGAAGCGCTCATAGTACGCCCGCACCGCCTCGTCGCCCCGCCCAAAATAATAAATGATCGGCGCGGCGATCAGTATCCCGATAAAGGTAAGCGACAGACCCAGTCGCCAATCACCAGGGGAAAAACCATAACCACGCGGGTCTTCGCGAAAGAACACCAGAATAACCAACAGTGGCACGAACAAGTACAGGATGAAACGGTCCAGGTATTTTTGCGCCGTCCATTGGTGGTAGCGGTCCAGGATCAGCATTAACGTGCTGGCGACGGTGACCGCCAAAATCTTCCAGTCAAAACCCAGTTTTTCGCCAAGTAAATATTTCATCAACTATTGGTCTTGATCTTCTCGATACGTCGCGCAAGGTAGTTGGAGAAATATCCTTCGTACCGCGCCCACAATTCCGGGAGTCTCCAGTCGTTCCCCGTGACACGGCCCCGGCAGAAAGGCGACCCGCAGGCACAATCGAATTCGTCATACGGTCCGCCATCCGACATGGCGTAATCAAAGGTCAGTTCTTCCCCGGCGGCAATGTCACGCATGGCTACCAGCGCGATCTGACCGGAGAAGCCCAGGCTGGGTTCACATGAGTGATTGAAACAATCATTCGGTTCCGGTCTTTCCGCCGTTAAGATGTACAAGTCCTCGTCGATCTGCAGCACGCGCTGTGTAAAGCGCGGCATCGCAGGATCCAGTTCACTTTTCTGTACAATACGCCCACCCCAAAGCGACACCACCTCTCCCTTGTAGATCGGAAGGATGGCATACACGGCACAGCCGCCGGTCGGATGTTCGCGCGCTTCACACTTCTGGTTCAAATAGGATTGCGACATGGAACCTCATAAAAAAATCCCCGCAGGTTTCAATATCGATCTGCGGGGGTTGGGTTATTTGGAAGAGCCTTCCGAATCCGCGCCTTCGGCTGTAATACGCTGGGCGATCAGAATGGGAATGGCCGTGACCAGCATCACCAACATGGCGGTCACATTGGTGATCGGGCGGTTGCGCGGCTTGAGCATTTGCGAAAAGATCCAGATCGGAAGCGTCTGTTGGTTTCCCGCTGTAAAGGTGGTGACAATGACTTCATCAAAAGACAATGAGAAAGCCAGGATCGCGCCTGCGAGAAGCGCAGTTCCGATATTGGGCAGAACCACATGCCAGAAGGTCTGGAATGAGTTGGCACCCAGGTCCATCGACGCTTCGATCATCGAATTGCTGGAACGGCGAAAACGAGCAATGACGTTGTTGTAAACCACCACCACACAGAACGTGGCGTGGCCGATAATAATGGTCCAGAAACTGAAGGGAATCTTCAGCAAGCTGATTGCCGAGCGCATGGCGATACCAGTGATGATACCCGGCAGGGCCAGCGGCAGCACCAGCATAAAGGAAATGGCATTCTTGCCAAAAAAGTCGAAGCGATAGACAGCCGCAGCCGCCAATGTACCAAGTACCAACGCTGCCAATGTAGCCAGCACTGCCACACGCAATGTCAGCCAGAGAGCATCCTGCATGGCTGTGTTACTGAGGGCCTGGGGAATCCATTTCAAGGTCAGGCCGGGAGGCGGAAAGGTGTACGCAGATTCCTCTGTAGTAAAAGCATACAACATGATCAGCCACATCGGAATATGAAGGAAGAGCAAAGCACCCAATGCACCAAATTTCAACATCCAGGAAGCGCGTTCACCGCCCGTCGGATTGTTTTTGCTTAGTTTTTTGAAGACCTCATTAGAGCGCATCGAATGCTCCCAATTTACGCGCGATCAAAAGATAAACGATCATAATGACGATCGGCCCCATGGTAAATGCAGCGGCCAATGGAATATTACCGGATGTGCCCTGGTATGTCAGCACGGCCTTGCCAATGTAAAAACTGGAAGTCCCGAACAATTGCGGAACGATGAAGTCGCCCAGGGTAAGCGAGAATGTAAAAATAGAACCTGCTACAACACCGGGAAAAGAAAGCGGTAGTAGAACAGTACGGAAAGTTTGCGCGGGAGTCGCCCCCAGATCGCCGGATGCTTCGATCAAAGATTTTGGGACGCGCTCCAAAGCCGTCTGAATGGGAATTACCATGTATGGCAGCCAGATATAAACAAAGACGATAAATATTCCAGTGGGCGAAACAGCCAACGAAGGGCCGCCAACCAGGTCGTGGCTCAAATACCAGTTGAGCAGACCATCAAGGTGGATCAGCTGTGCAAACCACGAGATGATGCCTTCCTGTGCGAGGATCAACTTCCAAGAGTAGACGCGCACCACGTAACTCGTCCACAAGGGCAGGGTCACCGCCACGTAAAGCCAGGTCTTCATGCGCGGCGAGGCGAAACGGGCAATGTAATACGCAAGGGGAAACGCGAGGATCACAGAGGCAATGGTCACAAGAATGGCCATTACTGTGGTTCTCGCAAAGATCTGAAGGTTGGTCGGGATGAGCAGTTTGGCGTACGTCTGAAGCGTGAACTCACGCACGACCTGCCCGGTGAACCCATCCAAATAAAAGAAACTGTTGATGAGCAGCGTAATGAGCGCGCCGATATATACCACCAAAAACCAAAGCAGCGGCGGCGCCAGAAATAACGCCAAAACAAGTCTGGGGCGCTTGTAAAAAAATGTAGAGACCCGGTTCAGCATCCTAGCCTCCCACGTAACTGACGTGGTCCTTCTTCCAGAACAACTGAACTTTTTGGCCTTTAACCCCAGTCACATCCATGGAGGTGGTCTTCAGGTTTTGTTCGACCACCACCAGATCACCGCCGCCTTCCAATTCGACCAGGTAGCGGGTATATAAGCCAAGGTAGACGACATCTCTTACAGAACCATTTGCAACGAACATATCTGAGGCAGCCTGCTCGTTCGACTTGGCGAGATGGATCTTCTCGGGACGAACAGAGAAGCGCTTCGAAGAGCCTGTGATGCGCTGTGCAACCTCTCCGGAGACCAGGTTGGAGGTACCCACGAACCCTGCCACAAAAGGCGTGGAGGGGTGTTCGTACACATCGGCCGGGGAACCGACCTGTTCGATCTTGCCTTCGTTGAAAACGGCAATGCGGTCACTCATGGTGAGGGCTTCTTCCTGGTCATGAGTGACAAAGATAAAGGTGATGCCAACCTCACGCTGAATGTTCTTCAATTCAACCTGCATTTGCTGACGCAATTTCAGGTCCAATGCGCCGAGGGGCTCATCGAGAAGCAAAACTTTGGGATGATTGATCAATGCCCGGGCCAGAGCGACGCGCTGGCGTTGTCCACCGGAGAGTTGCGATGGTTTGCGTTGTCCATACCCGGGAAGGCGCACCAACTTCAACATTTCCTCCACGCGCTGGGCACGCTCATCTTTTGCAATACCCTTGATCATCAACCCATAGCCGATATTTTCTTCGATGGTCATGTGTGGAAAGAGGGCATAATCTTGAAAGACCGTGTTGACCGGGCGTTCGTACGGCGGCAGGTTGGAGACATCCTGACCATAAAGGATGATCTGACCGGAAGTCGGCCTGTCAAAGCCCGCGATCATCCGCAGGCAGGTGGTCTTGCCCGAACCCGAAGGACCAAGCATGGAGAAAAATTCCCCGTCATTGATCTCAAGTTCCACATTGTCCACCGCCCTAATCTCGCCAAAGTGACGGCTCACATTCTTAAACAAGATTGCTGTATCGCTCATTCGGTGCCCTCAAAAAAATGGATTAGGGACATGGCACTTGCCATGTCCCTAAAATAATACTCAGAAATCTACTGGCCTACAATGGCGGTGAACTCTTCAGTCCAGCGATCGTAGGTGATGCAGTCGGTGTTGCCGTTGCCACAGTCGGCAATGGGCGTCTTCCAGAAGTAGATCTGGTCGAAGGTGTCGAAGCCGTTGGCGGCGCAGCCTTCGGTGCCGAGCAGGTCACTGGCACCATCACAAGCTGCGGGAACGGACGGAGCGGAGCCAAACCAGGAAGCCACATCGCCCTGAACTTTGGGGTCAATGGAGTGCTCAAGCCAAAGGTAGGCGCAGTTGGGGTGCGGGGCATTGGCGGCCATCATGGTGGTGTCGGCCCAGCCGGTTGCGCCTTCTTCAGGAACAACACTGGCGATCGGGGCGCCATCAGCCTGGAGCAGGTTCACCTGAAGCGGCCAGGAGGAGGAAGCCACAAAACCTTCGGTCTTGAAGTCTTCGATCTGGACGAGATAATCGCCCCAATACTTGGGTGTGATCTCGCGCTGGGCGCGGAGCAGGTCAAGTGCGGCAGTGAACTGAGCTTCGTTCAGTTCGTAGGGATCTTCAATACCAAGTTCGGGATTGTGAGCCTTGAGATAGAGTGCGGCGTCCGCAATGTAGATCGGGCCGGAGTAAGCCTGAACGCGGTCCTTGTTGGACTGGCCGTCAGGCAGGGATTGCTCTTCGAACACAACATTCCAGGAAGTGGGAGCCTGATCACCAAAGGCTTCGGTGTTGTACATCAACACATTCGGGCCCCACTGGTAAGGCACGCCGTAGTGCTTGCCATCCACTGTGTGCCACGGGGCACTCTGCAAGCGTTCGTCCACAGTGCTGTAGGAGGGGATACGGGTTGTATCGATCTCTTGAACCACGCCGCCATAAACCATGCGTAAGCTGGAATCGCCGGATGCGGTGACGAGATCATATTCACCGGTGGACATCAATGAGACCATTTCGTCAGAGGTGGCCGCATCTTTCACGGTGACTTTACAGCCGGTCTCGGTTTCGAAGGCAGTGACCCAGTCGTAGTTGGGGTCGTTCGCACCGCGTTCGATGTAGCCCGGCCAGGCGACAATGGCGACTTCGCCCTCCGGGTCTGTGCTGGCCGCGGCAGGGGCTTCCGCAGCAGGGGCTTCTGTTGACTCAGCAGCGGGAGCCTCTGTGGCCGCACCGCCTCCGCAGGCGGCCAGGATAAAGCTGGATAAGACGAGCACAACCAGCAAGTTATTGAAGAACTTCTTCATGTTTCTCTCTCCTTTGTTTTATTTTTTATTTTCAAGTTGGCCGACAATACAGGGGAACTCAAAAAATTGAACGGGCAGCCTCCTTCCAAAGAGCCGTTATACAAACCCCGCCATAAGGATTAGCTACGGGGTTCCAGAGCGATATTATATTTTATCAAGACCAAGCGTCAAATACCTATTTCCGAATAATACATGGGAGGCTCTTTGCCACCCCAATTCCTTTTTTTGTATCCTTTTTAAGACTGCAATTTATAACCACGCTGGGTATAATTCAGGAAAATCTCCTGGAGGAGTGTTCATGACCCAAACCCCGATCCTGCCCCTGACCGAAGAACATAAAATGCTGCGGGATGCCGCCCGCGATTTTGCCCAAAAAGAGATCGCTCCCATTGCAGCCGAGTTCGACGAAAGTGGAGAGTTTCCGCATGCGACCATCAAAAAGATGGGCGCGTTGGGTTTTATGGGCATCGAAGTCCCGGAGCAGTACGGCGGCGCAGGCATGGATTCACTTTCTTATGTGCTGGCGCTTGAAGAGATCTGCAAAGTGGATGCCGCGCACGGCGTGGTCATGTCGGTCAATAATTCCCTTTATTGTCATGGCATTCTGAAATTCGGGACGGAAGAACAGAAGAAAAAATTCATCACTCCCGTCGCTTCAGGACAGGCCATCGGCGCGTATTCGCTCACTGAACCCCAGAGCGGCTCAGATGCGGGAACCATGAAAAGCCGCGCTACACGCGATGGCGACTTCTATGTATTGAACGGGCGCAAGTCCTGGGTCACCAGCGGGCCGGTGGCAGATTGTTTCGTAGTCTTCATGATGACCGATCCCGGCAAACAACAAAAAGGCGTCACCGCCTTTCTTGTGGATGGAAAGACACCCGGTCTGACACGCGGGAAAAAGGAACCGAAGTTGGGTATCCGCGCCTCAGCCACCAGTGAGTTAATATTCGAAGATTGCCGCGTGCCCACTGAAAACCGTCTCGG
>Ga0268298_10003413_pt1 | contig 16278 bp, 11 predicted proteins | sample WWTPWeurt_MetaG_FD_194462 | JGI IMG/M metagenome (GOLD analysis project Ga0268298, IMG submission 194462) | Activated sludge microbial communities from WWTP in Nijmegen, Gelderland, Netherland - WWTP Weurt | ecosystem: Engineered > WWTP > Aerobic digester > Activated sludge | place... | reverse complement strand
TCCGGAGAACCCGGGGGATTTTTTTTGTTTAAATTGCAACATGAAAGTACTCTACCTCCTCTTTTGTATCCTGGTTCCATTTGAATTTTTATTAGCACAACCCAAGCTGGACATTGCAGATGCCAAAAAGAATTTTGGATTCGTAAAAAAAGGAGAAGTTGTAAGAATTGCCTATGAGATCAGCAATAAAGGAGATCAGCCACTACTCATCACTTCCATTGAAATATCATGCAGTTGCACTAAAGCAGAATTCGATTCACAACCCGTTCTTCCCGGTAAAAAAACGAAAATTGAATTGCTATTCGACACACACACCGTTTACGACCGTCAAGACAGAACGGTTCTGGTTCACAGCAATGACACAAAAGGGCCTTACAAACTCCGGTATAAGGGAGTTGTGCTGAAGTGATACCTTTTCGTATCAGATCTTAATTTTTCTGAAAAATTCAGAGAGAATGATCGCCCCTGCCATAGCAGCATTGAGTGATTCTGTTCCATTGCTTGAGTGCGAAGGTATCGTGATGGACCGGGTCAGTAATTTCAGATTTTCAATGCTAATGCCGGTCGATTCATTTCCGATCACCAGTAGTCCAGGACCTAAATTCTCTTGGTACAAATTGGCACCATTCATTACGGCACCATACACATTTTCAAAATTATTTTCTTTGATCACTACAGAAAGATCGGTGTAAACAACTTTAACGCGGATAAAAGCGCCCATGGTAGCTTGTATTACTTTTGAGTTATAAATATCACAACTGCCGGGAGAACAGAACACCACAGCAACACCGAACCAATCAGCCAAACGGATCAAAGTACCGAAATTACCGGGATCCTTGATCTCATCCAGAAATAAGGAGATAGAAGTATCATTGGGCCCCACTTTCTCCTTCACATCAAAATATCTGCATACGGCCAATACTTTATTTGCAGTTTTCAATGTGCTGATGCGTGAAAGTTCATCCTCTTTGACTTCAGAAAAAAGCACGCCACTCTTCCTGATAAGTGCACCTTCCTTCTCAAGGAATTCAGAAGTTGCAAAGATCTCTTCGATGCCTGATGGCAATTGCTCCAATAACTCCTTCACGGTCTTCTCTCCTTCAGCAATGAACAACTGCTCTTCTTTGCGGGATCTTGCATTGTGCAGACCTTGAATTTGTTTTATTCTGGACTTACTTATCATAATAATTTAGGCTAAATTAGTACAATTTATCAAGCACTTTTTGAATTTCATTCAAAAAATAGACAGAGGATCATTCATCATAAAGGCCATTACTTTCTGTGCCTCTATCTTGCTTATAAATTCCTGCAATGTCACAAAAAAATTACAGCCCGGACAATACCTGGTTGATAAGGTGGAAGTGGAGAATGCAAGAGATGCTAAGATCGATAAAGATGTTTTTTTCACTTTCATACGCCAAAAACCAAACAGGAAGTTATTCAGAAGCATCCACTTTTATGTCTGGTGGTACAATCAATTCGATCAGGAAAAGATCAGTCACAAAAGGGCTGCACGAAACGAAAAATACGATATAAAAAACGCGAAGAAGATCAAAAAATATGAATTACTGAATGAAGAGCGAGAAAAGAAAGGTAAAAATCCCAAAACACCGAAATTAAAAGACAAGGATAGTCCTATCTTCCGGGAAAGCCTGCGTGACATTGGTGAAGAACCGGTCATACTGGATTCCTCACTCACCTCACAAACCGTACAGCAACTTAATAAATACCTTTTCAGTAAAGGATTTTTTAACTGCAAGGTAAAAGACACAGTTCAGCTTGACAGAAAAGGAAAAAAAGCAACCGTGATCTATAAATTGATGCCGGGCATGCCTTACATCATCAGTAAGATCACGTATCAAATGGAGGATGAAAAGCTCGGCGCGCTCATACTTAAAGACACCATTGGCTCTTTATTGAAAAGAGGTGACAATTATGATACCGAGAAATTGGTGCAAGAAAGGCAACGCATTACTTCCTTGGCCCTGAACAGTGGTTACTATTATTTCGAAAATGCCTACCTGAATTTTGATATCGATTCTGCAAATGCAAATCACTCCGTTTCCATTAACGTCCGATTAAAAAAATTCTCAAGAGCATTCAGCTCATCAAATGATTCTTTGGTTCTTGTTAATCACACACGCTATAAGATCGATCATGTTTACTTTATTCCTGAACCCGTTTTAGGTGACCTCAGAGAAATAAATTTCAAAGACACATTACGTGTAAAGAACAGCGATCTGATCTTTCTGCTGAATAAACCTATGCAATACAGGCCCGGTGTTTTCGCATCCAATGTAGATATACATTCCGGACACATCTTCAGAAAAGATACAGCTGAGATCACCTACAAAGCCTTACTTGGCCTAGGAATATTTAAAAATGTTTCTGTTCAGTTTTTTCCAAGTAAAGATTTCAATAATCGTCTGGATTGTTATATCGTTTGCAATCCCTTGATCAAACAATCCATCACAGCAGAAACAGAAGGGATCAATACATCCGGAAATCTTGGCGTTGACGGAAGTCTGATCTATCAAAATCGTAATTTCTTTAAGGGCGGGGAACTTGTTGAATTAAAACTGCAAGGTGCTTTTATTGCGCAGCAACAGTTCAGTTCCGACAAGACAACTGATTTCACTTCAATTCACAAAACATTCAATACACTTCAATTCGGACCGGAAGCAACTTTTTCTGTGCCTCGTGCATTTTTTCCTTTCTCCCTTTTTCCATTCAGAAAGGAAATGTCGCCCCACACATTCGTAAGAAGTTCTGTCAATTTTCAAAGTCGCTCTGAATTCGTGAGAGTGATCACCGATGTTGATTATGGTTTCAGTTTTAAAACGAGCAATAACCGGATACGTCACGAGATCATCCCCTTTCAGGTTTATTTGGTAGATGCAACACTCAGCAGCGCATTTGCCGAAGATCTTCGTTCACTCAATGATGCATTTTTATTGAATTCATTCTTGAATCACATCACAACCATTTCAAGGTATGGTTTTAGTTTTTCGTCCAGACAAAATTCGAATACCAGCACCAAACCGGTAAGTTATTTGCGAGTGGGATTGCAATCTTCGGGGAATCTGCTCCGACAATACTTCAAGATGACTAACGGGAAGCAAGATAGTTTAGGAAGGTACCTTCTTTTTGACATTCCTTTTGCTCAGTTTTTAAAAGGAGATATTGATTACCGTATCTATGTTCCCCTTCATAGAAAAACACGTCTGGTCTATCGTTTGGCCGGAGGCATCGGAAAACCACTTGCCAATTTGAATGTTTTACCTTATGAACAAAGTTTTTTTAGTGGTGGGCCGAACAGTATTCGTGCCTGGAGAGCAAGAACATTGGGACCGGGCTCCTATAACCCGGGAGATAACACTACGCGTTATGATAAAATTGGGGATATCCTCCTCGAAGGAAATATAGAGTACAGATTTCACATCATTAAATCCCTGAACGGTGCCTTCTTTGCAGATGCAGGAAATATCTGGAGACTGGAAAAAGATCCTACCAAACCAAACGGAGAATTTCTTGTAGACAGATTTGTTGACCAGATCGCTATCGGAGGAGGAATAGGTTTACGACTCGACCTTAACTTTTTTGTATTGCGATTTGACTTCGCAGCTCCCTTCCGCGATCCAAAATACGATACCGGAAAACGTTGGACATTTGATAAAGAACCCTGGAAAGAAACAGTTGTTAACTTTGGGATAGGATATCCGTTTTAATATGAAGATCGCAGGATTTACTATCATACGCAATGCATTGAAGTTCGATTATCCGGTTGAAGAAGCCATTCTTTCGGTCTTGCCTATTTGTGATGTATTCTATGTTGGGGTCGGAAACTCTGAAGATGGAACCAGAGCTCTGATCGAAAAACTGGATCCGAATAAAATAAGAATAATTGATACCATTTGGAATGATGCTTTGCGCGAAGGTGGTCTGGTCTTGTCGGAAGAAACAAATAAAGTGTTCGATCAGATCCCTGCTGAATTTGATTGGTGTTTCTATATTCAAAGCGATGAATGCGTTCATGAAAATGATCATCAGAAGATCTTATCTGCTGCAAAAGATCATTTGAATAAGAAAGAAGTGGACGGACTCTTGTTCGAATACAAACATTTTTACGGTCAATACAATTACATAGGTGCCGGCAGAAGATGGTATGCCAATGAGATCAGGATCATCCGAAACAATAAAAACATCCGTTCTTATAAAGATGCCCAGGGTTTTCGAATGAAAGACGGAAACAAATTAAAGGTGAAAAAAACAAACGCATTCATTTATCATTATGGTTGGGTGAAACCACCACAGGCACAACAAGCCAAGCAGGAGAATTTTCATAAGATGTGGCACGATGACAACTGGATGAAGAACAATATTAAAATTGCAGATGAATTTGATTATTCGAAGATCGATCTGCTTGAAAAATACCAGGGAAGTCACCCTGCCATCATGCAAAAAAGGATCGCCGATGCTAAGTGGAATTTCACTTACGATCCTGCGAAAGCTGTCATCAGTCTGAAATACCGTTTTCTGTATCTTGTAGAAAAAATTTCCGGCTGGAGAATTGGAGAGAATAGAAACTATAAAAAGGTCTGAGATGAAAAAGAAAGAATGGTTCGCTGATTGGTTTGATTCTCCCTATTATTCCCTTTTATACAATCACCGGAATGAAGTTGAAGCAAACTCATTTCTTGAAAAACTTTGTCGCGAATTGAAGTTGCCGGAAGGTTCAAGGATCTGGGACAATGCCTGTGGAAAAGGAAGACACTGTTTCGTGCTTGCTAAATCAAATTTTCTCACAACAGGAACCGATCTTTCAAAGAACAGCATTCAACAAGCCATTCAAACCGCCTGCAAGAACACAGAGTTTTACGTGCATGATATGCGATCACTTTTTCGCACCAACTATTTTGACTGTGTGATGAATCTTTTTACCAGTCTGGGTTACTTTGAAAAGAATACCGATAACCTGAAGGTCTTTCGAGTGGTGAACAAAGCTTTAAAACCCAAAGGACTGTTTGTGATCGACTTCTTCAATAGTACGAAAGTTAAAAAGGAACTTATTGCAGAGCAGGTTCAGAAAAGGGAAGGCGTTGATTTCTATATCAATAAAAAGATCATAGACGGTCGCATAAATAAAACGATTAAATTTGAAGTAGATGGACAACAGCACGAGCATAAAGAACAAGTATCTTTGCTTTCTTTTTCAGACTTTGAACAATTTGCAAAAGAAAGTGGGTTTGAGATCTTGAAGCAATACGGAGATTATACATTGAAAGCGTTTGATGAAACTACTTCTGAAAGATTAATATTGATACTGCAAAAAATAAATTGAATCTATTAACTGCCATATTGTTACTTGTATCGCCTATTCTGATCTCGGGAATGCTGGCGCTTCGCTTTAGTTTAAAAGCAGATAACTTACGACTTTTACTTGCCTTGAGTGCAGGCTATTTGTTTTCGGTTTCCATCATTCATTTGTTGCCGGAGGCTTTCATTCAGCAGGAAGATTCCGTCCATCTCAACGTAAAGCTAACCGGACTTTTCATTGTACTTGGCTTTTGTCTGCAATTGATCATCGATACATTCAGTACCGGAATCGAACACGGACACGTACATTTACACAGCAAGGAATGCAACGATCATTTACCAATTGGAATTATTGTCGGACTTTTTCTTCATTCCTTTCTCGAAGGCTTGCCTGTTTGTGATCTGAATGATACAGCCAATGGATCCAATGGAGTAAATCACCGCATCGTTTATGGACTGATCGTACATAATATTCCCATTTCCATTGCATTTGCATTGCTCTTAAAAGAACATAAAAGCAGCAATGCCAAAGCCTTTCTTTTTCTGATTTTATTTGCCTTCATGACGCCTTTGGGATTTGCATTTAGTTACATCATGCAGTCGGTAGGATTGAACGGTTATATCCTTTACAGCAAGGCCGCTTTTGCATTGGTCATCGGAATATTTTTACATATATCAACAGCCATTCTTTTCGAATCCAGCGATCATCACAAATACAACATTGCGAAAGTACTCATGATGGCTGCCGGTATCATTCTGGCTTATATTATCAGCTGATGAACAGGATCACCCTATTTGCCGACGTCATTGTTCCATTAGGTGTCCCTGAAAAATTCACTTATCGGATTCCCGTTGAGATGAACGAACTGGTTGCGGTTGGAAAGAGAGTACTCGTTCAATTCGGAAAGACCAAAATTTACACCGGTATCATTTATAAGATCCATGAACTTGCCCCAAAAGAAAGAACGGCTAAATACATTGATGCTGTATTAGACGATGCACCCATTGTAAATGAATTGCAACTAAAATTCTGGGACTGGGTATCCTTCTATTATTGTGCCAATCCCGGTGATGTGATGAATGCTGCATTGCCCTCCGGATTAAAATTAAGCAGTACATCTACCATTCAATTGAACAGTGAATACAATTTTGAAGAAGCAGAACATTCACACTTTACTGAACGTGAACACCTGATCCTGGATCAGCTTCACCTCGTTCCTACTCTCAACTTTGAAGATGCAGCGAAATTGCTGAATGTAAAATCTGCACAACCGGTCATCAACAATCTCATCAAGAAAAAGGCCATAGAAGTTTACGAAGAAGTAAGAGATAAATACAAACCAAAATTGGTTTCTTATGTAAGTCTTGCTGAAAAATACAAGAACGAATTAGAGCTCAAAGAACTACTCGATCAATTAGAAAAAAAAGCCTTTCGTCAGGCCGAAGCCCTCATGGACTTCCTTCAACGTTCCAAGACGAATCAGGAAGAAACAGAATGGATCAGGAAATCTGATCTCCTGAAAAGATCGGAAGCAGCAGCAGTGAATACCTTGGTGAAAAAAGAAATTCTGATCGAAAAAGAATTTGAAACAGGAAGACTTTTGTTTGAAAAAGGGAGCAACACGGTAAAGGAATTAAGTGACTTACAGCAAAACGCCTTATTAAAAATTCGTGAAGCATTTCAAAAAAAGAAAACTTCTTTGTTGTATGGAGTAACAGGAAGTGGAAAGACCGAGATCTACATTGAACTGATCAAAGAAACTTTGAAAAAAGAACAGGAAGTATTGTACCTGGTTCCGGAAATAGCGCTGACTACACAACTCATTACTCGTTTACGAGCCGTTTTCGGTGAAGAAGTTGGAGTTTATCATTCGAGATTCAGCGAGAATGAACGTGTAGAGATCTGGAACAATGTCTTGCATCAGGATAAAGATAAACCACGTTACAGGATCATTTTAGGAGCCCGTTCTGCCGTTTTTCTTCCCTTTCAGAATTTAGGATTATTGATCGTGGATGAAGAACATGATTCTTCCTTCAAACAACATGATCCCTCACCTCGTTATCATGCACGAGATGCAGGTCTTTATCTGGCCGGACTACACAAAGCAAATGTAGTGCTGGGCAGTGCAACACCTTCCATTGAATCCTGGGTAAATGCTTTACAGGAAAAATACATTAAGGTTAAACTACCCATTCAGTTCGCACAAAAAGGCGGAACAGAATTGCAGATATGTGATACTAAGATCTACGAAGCAACAGAACAATCGAGAGCTTCCTTTACTCCTCCACTCTTTGACGCGATCAAGTTGGCTTTAAAGAACAAAGAACAGGTGATACTGTTTCAGAACAGGAGAGGTTTTGCACCTTATACCGAATGCAAACAGTGTGCTCATGTACCACAATGTGTGCAATGCGATGTTTCACTTATTTATCATAAACAGAAGGAAAAACTGGTTTGTCACTATTGTGGATATACAACTGATCCGCCAAGTAAATGCTCCGCCTGTGGCAGCCCCAACCTTCAACTCAAAGGAATGGGTACTGAAAAAATAGAAGAAGAAGCCGGAATACTTTTTCCTGAGGCCAAGATCGCACGAATGGATCTGGATAGTACCCGAAGTAAATATGCCTATAAACAATTGATCGACGATTTTGAAAACGGACTGACCGATATTTTAATTGGCACCCAAATGGTGACCAAGGGACTGGATTTTGAAAATGTAGGATTGGTTGGAATACTAAATGCCGATTCACTTCTTAATTTTCCGGATTTCCGTTCACACGAAAGAGCCTTTCAAATGATCAAACAAGTAAGAGGAAGAGCAGGCAGAGGAAATAAGACGGGTAAAGTGATCATTCAAACATCCAGACCCGATCATGTCGTGATCGAGAACATCATTGAAAATGATCTGGAATCCTTTTACCAACGCATTATTTCAGAAAGAGAACAATATCATTACCCACCCTTCTCTAGATTGTTTGAATTGGATGTAATAGGAAAAGACCTGAATGAAGTGAATCACCTTGCGCATGAATTGATGCTTTCATTAAAACCTGCTTTCGGTACTAATTTGCTGGGACCGGAATTTCCATTGGTTTCACGCATCCGCAATAACTACCACAAACACCTTTTGATCAAAAGCGATAAAAAAGCTTCTCCTGCAGAAATTCGAAATTACATTGGTAATGCCATCAACGAACTTCACAATAAATACAAAAAATGGAACTTTAGGGTGCAGATCGATGTAGATCCGCTATAAAATTCTAATTCTGCTTCACCATCTTTTTAGTGTCAAATTCCTTACCGTCTACGATCAAAGTATACATATAAAGACCATTAGAAAGATCAGATGCAAAAACATTTAATTGACCTTTTCCTTTTTCAAGATCTGTAGTTTTAATAATTCGACCATCTATGGTTTTAAAGATCATTTGAGCGTATTTAAATTGAACCGGAACATTATAAGTGATAGTTGTGTGCTCAGCATAAGGATTTGGAATATTTTGATTTAAAACAATTACATCCTTGTCGCTTAGATCAATGTTCATTTGATTTAAAACTTGCTGTTGCGCATTTTTACCGTTACCGTTGATACCTGTTTGTTTAGACTGTTGGTTTTCGCAACATGCATTGATATTTTGAGTGAGCACTTGAATTAGTGAATCCTGAGCTTGGTTCTGAGCACTTAATTCTTGAACTGCTTTGATGAGAATTGGAATTAATTGTTGGTATTCAAGAGTGAGATAATTTACAGCAGGATAATTTGTATTGTTTAATGTCATAGATGGATGCGTAGCAGAATTCACAAGTTGAGGAATTACCGTTTGCACTTGTTGTGCAATTAAACCATACTGAAGGCCAGAAGGAAGTCCCATCTGAGGATAGGTGTTGGTTTGGTAACTAAAGGTCTTTGGGCTTAATTGATTGATAAGGCTTAAACCATTCGTTAATGTTGTTATACTTTGTTTTAAGTTTTGATCACTGGAAAAATTATCATTTCCCGTTCTTACAACATCACCTGAAAAATAACCAGCCCAATTACCGGGACCAGGTATCACGGTGCCTGTAGTTGGTAGACATTGAGCAAATATTCCATAGTTACTTTGATTAGGCCATGCAGGATTTGGAATAGCTTCGGCATAGATACCATAATTTCCTGCAGTTGCATTGGCACCTCTGGCATAAACTCCATAATTAAAAAGTGGAGAACCCAATGTCACTACATCTGTATCAGACAAAAATGCTCCGCCAATATTATATCCACCAGTAGCAATAACAGTTCCATTCACATTAAATGGAGTTGAGAGTCCGGCATTTCGTCCTAATGCACCAATATTAAAAAATCCGAACTGCCCTTCAAAGACACCACCAGCGTTAATTGGTTCAAAAGCATTGGGAGGATTAGCACCTTTCGATTCTCCAAAAATTCCACCGGAAACTAATCCTGTAGTCGATGTTGTGGCAGGATTAAAATTACTGAAATGTCCGGCGTAATTTCTAAAAGAGACTGGCACTACTGTTTGTTGTTCAAGTACACTAAATTTAGCTACTGGAGTTGTAGCACCGCAAGGGTAACCTACTGTCACAATATTTTCTTGTGGTCCTGGTGATGGGGTTATGACAGATTGACCTGTAAAATGATATTTAAAAGTTCCAAGTGGAACTTCATAATCCCCTGTTAAAGGATTTTGTGGAGCTGCGCATAAATTTCCTACACCACCTGCACCAGGCGTTACAGTTACTGTAGTGAGAATCACATCACCTGAGGCATCAACAGAAAGAACGGTGTTTGTACTTGTTGTTGGAACTGCACCGGCTAACTGAGTTAATCGCAATCCACTCACAGGACTAGTACCTGTATTTCTATCTACTTCCAATCTATTTCCTGGTCTACAATTAGTACCAATACCTACTCTGTTTCCTAATCCAAACGGACTTGGGATTGGTAAAGCATTACTGAAAATAAAATTAAAATTATTCATTGGCACTTGCCTGTCATTAAGCAATTGAAAAGCTGTTGTTATGCTCGGTGATGGAGATGGACAATCAATTCCTAATTGAACTACACCCAATGATGTTGTAGAAATACCATTGTTTGTTTGAACGCTTGCAGTTGGAACAATTTTCACTACATCTCCATTTCCGTCAACTGAAAGTACGTGAGTTGGATTTATTGTTGCGGTTGCATATACTGAAGTTGGAACAACAGCACTTAGACTTGTAAGATCTCTAAAACGTAAACCACTTGCACCTGTTGATCCAGGCCATGAGCCGGGGATAGCTGGATTTGTTAAGCCAGCTCCTAAGTTTCCAGCAACACCCAACTGAGTATTTATTTCAATAGTATTACCTGCATCTAAACCAAACGCTTCGAAATTTCCAATTCCAATGCGCGGGTCAGCGGTACCAGCTAAAGTACTTGTTACACATCGTAAAAATTCTGTTCCATTTGCACCACTTGAAGTTCCTAATCCTGCACCAGGATTACTCGAAAATATTAATCGAAAACGAGTAGGGCTTAGTACTGGAAACTGTGCTACATCATTCGCACCCCAGGCTAGAACAACATCATTTCTGTTTGCTTCAGGTTTCATTCCTAAATAAACATGTTCTGAAATAGCACTGCTAGAGCTAACCATCATTCCAACATCCATCCAAGGTCTCCAACCTACTGTAGAAGCAAAATTAAAACCATATCTTGTATTGAAACCAAGGTGAAGTAAACTTAAAGGCTTGATAAGTGGGTTGGCAGGATCATGGCTGATTGATACTCTTGTACGATTTAGTGGTGCACCAGGAATATTACCGATAAATCCAGGAGGTTGTGTGAATGAACCAACATTAGTGATTAGCATTCGGTGACCGGCTCCATAACCTGTTGGAATATTATTGGAACTAATCATTAACGGTCGGTTTTCTTGATTATACAAAAATGCATTTCCAGTAAGCCCTTCTATGCCAAGTTTCGTTCCATCAGTTGCAGTTTGACCCGTTGGCCCAGAGTTACTGATTTGCAAAAAGGCAGGATATTTAAGTCGTTATTAACATGAAGCATGCTTTGTGGTTGAGCATTATCAAAAAACACAGGGCCTATACCAACATTACCTGTGCCGTTCATACGCATTACTTCTCGGCCATAATCGGTACCTACATAGGGCAATATATTGGTAGTTGGAGCATGAAATATGAATGCAAGATTGTTATCAGGTGAAGGAGGATTTATACCAGAGAAATTATCACCCCACGCGATAACAGCATCTTGAGCATCATTTGGTGTGAGAAGTGAGGTCGACTGCCTTCCAGTAGGATCAGCAGCTACTTTTTGTCTTAGACCCACATAAAAATTATCTGTTTCTGCACTGTACATAGTTCCGATTTCTTCCCAACTTCTACGACCTGCTGAGCCACCAAAAAAAGAATCGTATCCTAAATGAAGTAAACTTTGAGGAAGGGTAACTGGATTTAAACCATCTCGACTAATTCCAATACGTGTTTGCCTAAACCCTGGCAAAGGATTTAATAAACTACCAGGGTAATTTTGCATTTGCGCACCAAAGGCATTTTGTCTAATCCATAATCGATTGAGATTCGCTGTTCTTACTTCCAAAGGATTATTAGCACTTGTTGCATTCCAGCCAAGGAAAATCCTGGAGCATAGAATGGGCCTGGATTGCCACCTTGAGCGATTATTAAACAAGGTGAAACGATTCCAAGTATGTAGAAAAAGAATTTTTTCCTCATGAGTTTATTTTAATGGTTAATGATTATTTTTTGACTTAGATTTTTTGCTTTTATAAAATAAATTCCAGTTTCCCAATTTGAACAGTCAATCATATTAAGGTTTCGTTTTTGTTCGATTATAAAACTAATTTCATCGCCTAAACTGTTAAATATTTTAATTGGTAGAATTAAATCATTCCTTATTGTAATAGTATTATTAGCTGGGTTTGGAAAGAATTGCATCTTATTGTCTGTATAAATCTCATTAATTCCAACGTATTCAAAGTTTTTACAGAATATTGAATCAGTACTTAGACAAACATCGTCAATAAAATAATAAGCATAGGAACCGAGTGCGTGATTGGTTATTGTGGAATTAGAGTTATCAAAAAAGTTACCAATCATGAGGTTTTTGTACGCAGAATCCGCTATAAATGAACCGAAGACATGTGTCCAAATCAAAGTGTCGCTAATATCAGTATTGTAGAAGTAATTTGAGGAATTATTAATAGGAGTATTCATATAAAGCGCAACTTTAGAAAGTTTAATTCCTAGCTTGTTACTGCTGTAACCAACGACGTTGCCTTTTGAAGCAAGAGTTGCATAAAATGAGATATAATATTTTTGAGATATATTAAGTGAAGTTGTGAGTTGGATTCCCATAATCTCTCTTGCAAAACCACCATCCCAATAAGTGATTAATCCTGCGTACGCGTTTCCACTGACAGGAGATTGGTAGCCAAATCCGTTATTAGGAGTTTGAAATGAAGGGACTGGTGCGCATAAATTAAAATAGTCAACAGAACCAATATATGAATCCCATCCAATTGCATCAACAATTTGTCCACCACTGTTAGGACATGCTGTATATGTTTCAAAACTCGGATTCGGCACCAAATTCACCTGTGCATTTATTTGAGAGGATAAAACCAAAAGCAGTATTGTAATTTTCTTAAACATATTATTTTCACTACGCAGCTTATTGCCTAGTAGAGCTAATATAGTGAATTTAATTTAATTTTTCAAGTACAGTGAACCAAGAGGCAGGTAACAATAGAACTAAGAAGCGAAGAACAACTAAAAGTACCAAGAACAAAGAGCGAATGCATAAACATAACATAGTTTTTAGAAAAAAAAAAGTTTGGCTTATGAACAAATGATCAACAAAAGGTTAGGATTATAAATCCTTTCGCAAATCATTAAGACGCAGGATTGCAAATCCTGCGTAGCGTAATTCGATCAACGAACTTCATGCTAAATACAAAAAATGGAATTTTAGAATTCAGATCGATGTGGATCCGGTTTGATCTATTCTGAAAGAATAGACTTCATTTTTTTGATCTGATCAAAGGTTCCTAAAACAAAAATCTTTGAATTTGGGATCACTTTGGTGTCGGCACTTGGATTCACTACAAATTCACCTTCAGCAGTCTTGAATCCAATTATATTTGCCCCACTCTTATTTCTGATCTCGAGCTCTTTCAATGTTTTTGACTTAAGAGAGTCTGTTAAACTATCAAAGGTTATTTCTTCCAGATTAATATTCTCTCCACCCTGTGCCGTGATCTTATCAATGAATTCCATCACATCCGGCTTCATCACTAAACTGGCCATGTGTGCTCCACCCACTCTGTCGGGCATGATCACATTGTTGGCTCCGGCGATCTTCAATTTTGTATCACTTCCGTCATCGCTGGCGCGTGAAATGATGGTGATCTTGGGATTCAAAAAACGTGCTGTTACTACAATGAAAAGATTATCTGCATCTGCCGGCAAAGTGGTGATCAAGGCGCTGCACTTTAAAATTCCTGCTGCATGCAACATTTCATCACTCGTTGCATCTCCAGTTAAAACCAGATCTGAAAATTTGTGCGTAATGCTATTGGTGATCTTGTCATTGTTGTCGATCACGACAAAACGCTTATCATGCTTCTTAAGTACATGCGCAGCTTGTCGTCCGTTACGCCCATAGCCGCAAATGATCACATGTCCTTCTAACTCTCCAATAGTTTTTTTCACTCTTCTTTGTTTTATGAATCGATTGATCTCGCCATCAGTTACAAGTCTTGTTATGGAACTAACGGCATACGCAAATGTACCAAAACTTGTCATAATCAGAAATATGGTAAAGATCCGTCCGGCTTCACTCAAGGTTTGCACTTCACCATAACCCACTGTAGCCACTGTGATCACAGTCATATACACTGCATTCATGAAGGAAAAACCCTCAATGGTCATGTAACCCACAGTACCAATGAAAAGGAGGCCATTCATCAGATAAAAGGGCATCAAAAAGCGATTATATTCCTTTAAAAGTTTTATCATAAAGCTGGGATAGCGTATCTTTGTACCCCGTTATTTGCACTAAATTAAGTAATAACAGGAAGACAAAGAAAAGTATTTTATGAAAGCCAGAACAAGTGCAAAAAATAAAATAAATGTGGTGACGCTTGGTTGCAGCAAGAATCTGGTGGATAGTGAAGTGTTGATGGGACAACTCAAGGCGAACCAGCTGGATGTGGAGCACGAAGGAAAAGGCGATCACAATATTGTGATCATCAATACCTGTGGGTTCGTTGAAAATGCGAAGCAGGAAAGTATTGATACCATTTTAAAATATGTTGAAGCAAAAAAGGCCGGAGCTGTTGAAAAAGTGTATGTGACCGGATGCCTAAGTGAACGCTATAAATCCGATCTGGAAAAAGAGATTCCGTTGGTGGATGCTTATTTTGGTACGAGGGAATTACCTCGAATGCTTAAAACATTAAAAGCAGATTACAAACAGGAGTTGATAGGAGAACGCTTATTGACCACCCCCAATCACTATGCTTATTTTAAAGTGAGTGAGGGTTGCGATCGTCCCTGCAGTTTCTGTGCCATTCCCTTGATGAGAGGAAAACACGTTTCTGTTCCAAAGGAAGAATTGATCAAGCGAGCGGAAAAGCTGGCTGCTTCTGGAACAAAGGAATTATTGCTCATCGCACAGGATCTTACTTATTACGGATTGGATATTTACAAGAAAAGAGAGCTGGCCGATCTTTTAAAAAGACTAAGTGATGTGAATGGGATTGAATGGATACGTTTGCATTATGCTTTTCCGGGTGGTTTTCCTTTGGATGTACTGGATGTGATGAATGAAAGAAAGAATGTTTGCAATTACCTGGACATTCCTTTGCAACACATTTCCGACAACATGCTCAAAAGCATGAGAAGAGGCACCACCAAAGAAAAAACAATTGAACTGATCGATACCATTCGTGCGAAAGTCCCGGCTATTGCTATTCGCACCACCTTGATCGCCGGTTATCCAGGAGAAACAGAAAAAGATCATGAGGAAATGCTTCGCTGGGTGGAGGAAACGAAATTTGATCGACTTGGTATTTTTACTTATTCACACGAAGAAAATACGCATGCCTTTGAACTGAAAGACGATGTATCAGAAAAACTAAAAAAGAAAAGAGCCGATGCTGTGATGAAGGAACAGCAGGAAATTTCTTTTCAGTTGAATAAACAAAAGATCGGAAATGAGTACCAAGTGTTATTCGATCGTAAGGAATCGAATTATTTCATTGGCAGAACGGAGTTTGATAGTCCGGATGTAGACAATGAGGTACTTGTAAAAGCGGACAAAGACACCTATGTACGAATTGGCGACTTTGCCAAAGTAAAAATAAACGACAGCAGTGATTTTGATCTGTATGGTGAGTTGATCTAATCTTTCAGCAAATTAATTAACACAAGATTTTTAGAGAAATTCATTATTTTTGAAAGGTAAACATTCAGGTATTAAAAAAAAGAAAAAATGGCAAAAGAAGTAAAAAATGTAGAGTATGGTCTTGAGAAGATATTCGAAGGAGCACAGGATTTCCTTCCTTTATTAGGAACAGATTACGTAGAATTCTACGTAGGAAATGCCAAGCAAGCTGCCCACTATTATAAAACTGCCTTCGGATTTCAGTCACATGCGTATGCAGGATTGGAAACTGGATTAAAGGACAGAGTCTCTTATGTACTTAAACAAGATAAGATCCGCATGGTGTTAACAACGGCTTTAGTAAGTGATTCGCCAATTGGTGAGCACGTGAAAAAACATGGTGATGGCGTGAAAGTGATTGCCCTTTGGGTAGAAGATGCAAGAAAGGCTTTTGAAGAAACGACCAAAAGAGGAGCCAAACCCTTCATGCAACCAACAGTGGAGAAAGATGAACATGGTGAAGTGGTAAGAGCAGGAATTTACACTT
>Ga0268298_10003412_pt1 | contig 16281 bp, 19 predicted proteins | sample WWTPWeurt_MetaG_FD_194462 | JGI IMG/M metagenome (GOLD analysis project Ga0268298, IMG submission 194462) | Activated sludge microbial communities from WWTP in Nijmegen, Gelderland, Netherland - WWTP Weurt | ecosystem: Engineered > WWTP > Aerobic digester > Activated sludge | place... | reverse complement strand
CAGCGCAGCGTCCACATGCTGGCCTTCACCGGTGCGCTCGGCATGGCGCAGCGCCGCCAGGATGGCCACGGTGGCGTACATGCCGGTGAACAGGTCCGCCACCGCCACGCCCACTTTCTGCGGCCCGCCACCGATGTCATCGCGTTCGCCGGTGATGCTCATCAGGCCCCCCATGCCCTGGATGGCATAGTCGTAGCCGGCGCGCTCGCGGTAAGGCCCGGTCTGGCCGAAACCGGTCACGCTGCAGTAGACCAGACGCGGGTTCAACGCTTTCAGGCTGTCGTAGTCCAGGCCGTAGCGCGCCATGTCACCGACCTTGAAGTTCTCCACGAACACGTGGCAATGCTGCACCAGGTCGCGGATCAGCGCCTGCCCTTGCGGTTGCGCGATATCGCAGGTGACCGACCGCTTGTTCCGGTTCGCACCGAGGTAATAGGCCGCCTCGGCCGAATCGTTGCCGGCACTGTCCTTCAGGAAAGGCGGGCCCCAGGTGCGGGTGTCATCCCCTGTGCCGGGACGCTCGATCTTGATCACATCGGCGCCCAGGTCTGCCAGTGTCTGGGTGCACCACGGGCCGGCCAGCACGCGGGACAAATCGAGGATACGGATGCCATCAAGTGAATTCATGCCTTCATTGTCGCGAAAAAGAGCCGGCCGTGATAATGGCCAGGATGCGCTGGATGATTCCGTTCCTGTTACCAACGTTGGCTTGGCTGGCGGCGTGCTCCCCTGCGTGGAACTGGCGCGAGGTGCGTCTGGAGGATGCACCACTGACGGCGATGCTGCCCTGCAAGCCGGACCAGGCGAGCCAGACGGTCACATTGGCCGGCGCAACGGCGGAACTGCAGATGACGGGTTGCGAGTCCGGCGGCGCCACGCTGGCCGTCAGCCGGGTGCGCTTGCCGTCAGGCGCGAGCGCAGCCGAGGCCCTGTCGCAGTGGCGCGCGGTGACCCTCGCTGGCATGAAGGCGCAGAACGTGCAAGAGCAACCGTTCCAGCCTGTCGGCAGCCTGGCCTTGCCCCAGTCGGCCCGTGTCGTGGCCAGCGGACGGTACCGTGACGGTCGAGCGGTGAACGCGCAGGCCGTCTGGTTTGCACAAGTGTCGCCGCAAGGCGTGTGGCTATATCACGCCGTGATCTACGCCGATGCGATCGGCGCCGAGGTGGCAGACACCTTCTTCAGCGGACTCAAGCTCAGGGCCCCGACATGAGCCTGCTGCCGCGCCGCGTCGCTGTCGTCGTATTCCTGGCCTTTGCGTTCGCCTACTTCATTTCCGCGCTGCTGAGGGCCATCACAGCGACGTTGTCACCGGTGCTGACGCTGGAGCTGGGACTGAACGCGCGGGATCTGGGCTTGTTGGCCGGGGGCTATTTTCTGGGCTTTTCCTTGACTCAGCTGCCGATGGGCGCGTGGCTGGACAGACATGGCCCACGCAAGGTGATCCTGAGCCTGCTGAGCGTGGCCGTGGTGGGGTGTCTGGCGTTTTCACTGGCCGGCGGATTCCCTGCGTTGCTGGGCGCGCGCGTGCTGATCGGCGCCGGAGTGAGCGCCTGCCTGATGGCGCCATTGACCGGCAACCGGCGCTGGCTCGACGCCAGCACCCAGTTGCGCGCCAACTCATGGATGCTGATGACAGGGTCGCTGGGCATGGTGGCCTCGACACTGCCGGTGCAGTGGCTGGTGCCGCTGGTGGGCTGGCGCCCGCTGTTCTGGGGACTGGCTGTGGCGATTGTGCTGGCGATGGCCTTGATTGCCGTGCGGGTTCCGGGCTGGACGTCCATGGCGCCAGCGTCCGGATCATCGCCCGGGGCCGACGCCAGCTATGCGCAGGTCTGGCGCAACGCCTATTTCCGCAGGATGACGCCGATCGGCTTCTTCAGTTATGGTGGTCTGATTGCCATGCAGACGCTGTGGGCGGTGCCCTGGATGATCAAGGTCGCCGGCTACAGCGGCGAGCAGGCGGCGAAGGGCCTGTTCTGGATCAACGTGGCCATGCTGTGCACCTTCTGGACCTGGGGCATGGTCAATCCCTGGCTCGTGCGCCGGGGCTTCGCGGCAGAGCGCCTGATCACCTGGGGGCTGCCGTCGAGCTTTATCCTGTTGGCTATCATTATCATAGCTAAAGAAGACCTTTCAACGCTGGCAACGCCGGCATTTGCCCTGTATTGCATGAGCTGCAGCTTCGTTTCGCTGGCGCAACCCGCGGTGGGCATGGCTTTTCCGCAGGCGCTGGCCGGCCGGGCGCTGTCGGCTTACAACCTGGTGATCTTTGCCGGCGTGTTCGTCGTCCAGTGGGGCATTGGCCTGCTGATTGATGGATTCAAGGCACTGGGCGTGGCCGAGGTCGCGGCCTATCAGGCGGCGGCGGGGGTTTTCCTGGCCTGTTGCATGGCATCCTATGCCTATTTCCTTTGGGCGAAACCTCATAATCAGGGCTCATGAACAGCATCCTCATCATTGCCCACGCGCCGCTGGCCCATGCCTTGCGTGCCTGTGCGCTGCACGTCTTTCCCGAGTGCGGCGTCAGCGTGGCGGCGATCGATGTGGCGCCTAATGCGCCGCCCGAAGAAACCCTGGCGGCGTCCCGGATCGCCCTGCGGCAGTTGCGCGATCGCCCGGGCACCGAAGGCGTCGTGGTGCTGACCGATGTGTTCGGCGCGACGCCCTGCAATGTGGCGCAGAAGCTCGTGGACGGCCTTACGTCCCGGCTGGTGACCGGTGTCAACCTGCCCATGTTGCTGCGCGCTGTGAGCTACCGGCATGAGCCTCTGGAGGCGCTGATCTCGCGCGCCGTCACCGGCGGCACCCAAGGCGTGATGCAGGTGGCCGTGACCGCGCCCCAAAACCAGTCCAAGCGAAACCATGTTAAAGACCAGCACGATCATCAGCAATAAACTCGGCCTGCATGCGCGGGCCTCGGCCAAGCTCACCAAGCTGGCGGGTAGCTTCCCCTGCGAGGTGTGGCTGAGCCGTGGCGAGCGGCGCGTCAACGCCAAGAGCATCATGGGCGTCATGATGCTGGCCGCGGGACTCGGCAGCGAGGTCACGCTGGAGACCCAGGGCGATCGCGAGCAGGAAGCCATGGATGCGCTGCTTGCCCTGATGGCCGACAAGTTCGGCGAGGGCGAGTAATTGGCCCCCACGCTCCCTCACGGCGTGTGGTCGCTGGACGTGCCTCAGCCAGAGGCAACGGCTCTTCGTGCCGTCCGGATGTGCGCAGGCATATCCGGAGCCGCGGCTCTCAGCCCCTCGGGGGGGGACCTTGCATGGGGCGGCCCGGTGCCGTTCGGAAAATGACCTTCAGCGTCCACGGCATACCAGTTGCCCGTGGGGTGGCCATCGGGCGCGCGGTGATCGTGGCGTCCAGCCGGCTGGACGTGGCGCATTACTTCATTACGTCCGACCAGGTGGAGAGCGAGATCGACCGGGTGCGTGCCGGGCGCAATGCCGTGGTCGACGAGTTGCAGCGCTTGCAGCAGGAAATGCCCAAGGATGCGCCGCACGAGCTGGCGGCCTTGCTCGATGTGCACCTGATGCTGCTGCAGGACGAGGCGCTGACCAGTGGTGTGAAGCACTGGATCCGCGATCGTCTCTACAACGCCGAGTGGGCGCTGACCACCCAGTTCGAGGTCATTTCGCGCCAGTTCGACGAGATGGAGGACGAGTACCTGCGTGAGCGCAAGGCCGATCTGGAGCAGGTGGTCGAGCGCGTGTTGCGGCGCATGCTGGGTGCGGCATCGCCGGTCGTGGCGCCGCCGGTTCGACACAAGCGCCAGCAGGATCTGCTGCTGGATGACACTCTGGATGTGCCGCTGGTGCTGGTGGCGCACGACCTGTCTCCGGCCGACATGCTGCAGTTCAAGCAAAGTGTGTTTGCCGGGTTCGTCACCGACGTGGGCGGCAAGACCTCGCATACAGCCATCGTGGCGCGCAGCATGGACATTCCCGCCGTGGTGGGAGCGCGCTCGGCCTCCCAGCTGATCCGCCAGGACGACTGGATCATCATCGACGGCGATGCCGGCGTCGTGATCGTCGATCCGTCGCCGATCATCCTCGCCGAATACGGGTTCCGCCAGCGCCAGGGCGAGCTCGAGCGCGAGCGCCTGTCGCGCCTGCGCAATACCGCGGCCATCACGCTGGATGGTCAGCGCATCGAGCTGCTGGCCAACATCGAAATGCCGGATGACACCTTGCCCGCGCTGAAGGTCGGTGCGGTGGGCGTGGGGCTGTTCCGCAGCGAATTCCTGTTCATGGGGCGTCACGGCCGCCTGCCTGACGAGGAAGAGCAGTACCAGGCCTACCGGCGCGCTGTCGAAGGCATGCAGGGGCTCCCCGTGACGATCCGGACCGTGGACGTAGGGGCCGACAAGCCGCTGGACGACGCGCACCACGACGATGCGCACCTGAATCCGGCACTGGGGCTGCGGGCCATCCGCTGGAGTCTGGCGGACCCGGCCATGTTTCTGACCCAGTTGCGCGCCATTCTTCGGGCGGCGGCCCACGGCCAGGTGAACCTGTTGATCCCCATGCTGGCGCACGGCAGCGAGATCCGCCAGACGCTCTCCTTGATCGACCATGCGCGCGTGCAACTGGACAACCAGGGCATGGTCTACGGCCCGCTCAAGCTCGGGGCCATGATCGAGATTCCGGCTGCGGCGCTGACGCTGAAGCTGTTCCTGAAGTATTTCGATTTCCTGTCCATCGGCACCAACGACCTGATCCAGTACACGCTGGCCATCGATCGCGCCGACGAATCCGTGGCCCATCTCTACGACCCCCTGCATCCAGCGGTTCTGCGGCTGGTGGCTGACACGATCGCCGAATGCAACGCGCAGGGCAAGGGTGTCAGTGTCTGTGGCGAAATGGCGGGCGACACCGCGCTGACGCGGCTGTTGCTCGGTCTGGGGCTGCGAAGTTTTTCCATGCACCCCGCCCAGATTCTGGCGGTCAAGCAGGAAGTGCTGCGCGCCGACACTGGCAAGCTGCGGCCCTGGGCGCAAACGGTGCTCGAAGCCGACGAGCCAGCCAGCGTCCTGGCACGCTGACAAGTTCCGCTGGGATCGAAGTCCGGCGCCGCCACGCCGGCTTGTGCGGAAGAATCACCAACCCGGCTGCCGACAGGTCGACAAGGGTCAGCGTTGACGCACGTCAAGGCTTGGTCGAAGCCGTGCCGCCATACTGCAGCCCCTCGGTACCGGCTGGTGCGCGGCCATGTGGAACCGCCGGCCTCAACCGATCATCACACAGGACATGCCATGGGTAATTTTGATCACAAGGGCCTGATTCAGGATATCAACGAGAGCCTCGGGCCGTTTCGCAAGTCCCAATCCGAGGCCATGGCCGGCTTCGGGCAACTGGCGCGCGCCTCGATGGCCGAGGGGGCGATCAGCGCCAAGCACAAGGAGTTGATCGCGCTGGCCATCGGCGTGACCCAGCGCTGCTCCGGTTGCGTGGGCTTTCATGTCAAGGCGCTGCACCGGCTCGGCTGCACCCGTGCCGAACTGGAGGAGATGCTGGCCGTCTGCGTGTACATGGGCGGCGGCCCGGCACTGATGGTGGCTGCCGAAGCGCTGGCGGCCTGGGAAAAGATGGCGCCGGGCGCCTGACAGCGCCCTTTTTGTAGATATTGACGTCTTTTCGACCGTTTCCCAGCGTCGAATGGACGTATGTCGCTATTAAATCAGGAGTGATTCAGGCCTTAGGCTGGCCCATTGCGTGACCGGCCTGCTGGTCGGCGTGGTAGCTGGAGCGCACCATCGCGCCGACGGCCGCGTGCCTGAAACCCATCTCATAGGCCTTGGCCTCGAACATCTTGAAGGTGTCGGGGTGCACATAGCGCTTCACGGTCAGGTGCGAGGTGCTCGGCGCCAGGTACTGGCCGATGGTCAGCATGTCGATGTGGTGCGCGCGCATGTCGCGCATCACGTCCAGGATTTCCTCATCCGTCTCGCCCAGGCCCACCATCAGCCCGCTCTTGGTGGGGATGTCCGGGAACAACGCCTTGAACTTCTTCAGCAGGTTCAGGCTGAAGGCGTAGTCGGAGCCGGGGCGCGCTTCCTTGTACAGGCGCGGGATGGTTTCCAGGTTGTGGTTCATCACGTCGGGTGGCGCGGCTTTCAGGATCTCCAGCGCACGGTCGTCCCGGCCGCGGAAGTCGGGCACCAGAACCTCGATCTGGGTCTGGGGTGACAGCTCGCGCGTCTTGCGGATGCATTCGACAAAATGGCCGGCACCGCCGTCGCGCAGGTCGTCGCGGTCCACGCTGGTGATGACGACGTAGTTCAGCTTGAGCGCGGCAATCGTGTTGGCCAGGTTCTGGGGTTCGTTCACGTCCAGCGGGTCGGGCCGGCCGTGTCCCACGTCGCAGAACGGGCAGCGGCGCGTGCACTTGTCGCCCATGATCATGAAGGTGGCTGTGCCCTTGCCGAAACACTCGCCGATGTTGGGACAACTGGCCTCTTCGCACACCGTCACCAGCTTGTTGGCGCGCAGCACGTCCTTGATTTCATAGAAGCGCGTGGTCGGGCTACCGGCCTTGACGCGGATCCAGTCAGGCTTCTTCAGGATTTCGCCCGGCTGAACCTTGATCGGGATGCGCGACAGCTTGGCGCCCGCCTTCTGCTTGGCGCTGGCGTCGTAGGTTTCAGTGGACTGCGCGTCGCGCACAACGTCTTTGGGGTTCATCTCTTTTCATTTCCGCGCAGGCGGACATCCACCTTGCGCAACCATGGGTCCCTGTTTTCACGGGGACGACGGCCCTCTTGGTCAGGGGGTCAGGTAAGTCGCGAGCTTCTGGCTCAGCATCTGCGCGGCCTCGGGCCACGCAACGCAGACGCCGATTGTAGAAAGGTCCACCGTTTTCAATCCTGCATAGCCGCAGGGGTTGATTCGCGAGTACGGCTCCAGATCCATCGCCACGTTCAGCGCCACGCCGTGGTAGGTGCAGTGGCGGCTGACCTTGATGCCCAGCGCAGCGATCTTGCCCAGCCCCCGGAACGGATCTCCGGCCGGCGTCGGGCCTGTCAGTGCTGCGTGGGAGAACGGGTCTTCGAGGCGCACGTAGATGCCGGGCGCCCCGACCACCCGGTGGCCGGTGACGCCGAAATGGACCAGGGTGCGGATCACGGCCTCTTCGATGCGGTAGACGTATTCCTTGACGTAGTAGCCGGCGCGTTGCAGGTCGATCAACGGGTAGGCCACCACCTGGCCGGGGCCGTGGTACGTGACTTGGCCGCCACGGTTGGTCTGCACGATGGGGATGGAGCCAGGGTTCAGGATGTGATCCGCCTTGCCCGCAAGCCCTTGCGTGTAGACGGGGGGGTGCTCGCAGATCCACAGGGCGTCGGCCGTGTCGGGGCCGCGTTGTTCGGTGAAGGCCTGCATGGCTGCGGCCGTCGGCGCATAGTCGACCGGGCCGAGAAGGGTGATCGGAAGGCTCATCGGCGCGTGGTTACCGGGAAGTATCGCGGGATACCCGCTCGAACGCTTCGAGCACGCCGGGCTCGGCGTTGGCCAGGTGCAGGCTGCGCACCCCGAGCGTCGCCACCTCGTCCAGCAGGGCCCGGGCAAAAGTCGGGGAGGCGCTGTCCACGTCGGCAAAGTCGATCACCAGGGTGCGCGGAATCCAGCGACCGCGCGGGTTGCCGGTGCGGCTGGGCGGCCCGCTGACGCCATCGTCATGGGGCAGGCGCATCAGCAGGATGGCCGCCTGGTGCGCTGCCTCCAGCCGGGGTTGGTCGGGCAAGGCCAGTGCCACCGGGATGTGCACTTCCTCGCGCCCGATCTGTGCCTGCGCATGGTCATAGGCCTTGCGCCACTGGTCGCTCTTGTCGTTCTGGCGCTGGGCCACCAGTGCCGGGTTTCCGCCCAACAGGCGCAGCACCTCCTCGGCCGGGTAGCCTTCCCTCGGGCGCAGGACGAGGTGATCGGCCAGGCGGGCGTTGATCGCGCCCAGGCTCAGACCCTCGCCGGCGGCCCAGGTCACGCTGTGGCGGTACTGTGTCAGGTGCCCGACCGTGCTGCGGTCGATGCCGCGCCCCAGAATCCACGGCTCGCTATGGTCGATCTCGGCGCGCGCACGGTCCGGCGGCACACCCAGTGACAGCAGCGCCTGGAGCAGGGCGGGGCCGAAACGGCTTTGCAACGTGGGCATTGGCGCATAAGGCAGGCAAAACGCCCAGTGCGTGCGGCTGCTGACGGCGATCACCAGCTTTTGCGGACGGGTGTGCACCAGCGCCAGCGCCCAGTCGCCCAACGCGTTGCCGCATGGCGGCGCGGGGGGCGCCGTGCCCGTACGCGGCGCGTCCGGCACATGGCAGGCCTTCGCCAGGGCCGGGTTCAGTCGCAGGGTGGTCACAGGGATGAATCCGGGCGGTGGCGCTACAGCACGACTTTCACCATCGGATGGCCCGAAAGCGTCCGGTACAGCTCGTCGAGCTGCTCGCGGCTGGTGGCGGTGACGGTGACGGTGATGCCCAGGTATTTGCCACCACTGCTCTCCCGAAGTTCGACGCGGGACGCATCAAAGCTGGGGTCGAACTGGCGGGCGATGTGCGTGATGGCGGCGACGAAACCATCCGCCCGCGCGCCCATCACCTTGATCGGGAATGCGCTCGGGTAGGTGATCAGCGAATCCTTGCGGGCGTCGTTACCCGGCGTTGGTGGTGGCGGAAAAGCGGAGGCATTCATGTGGACATCCCTTTCTTGGCTTGCTGGTAAGCCTGGTAGAGAAGCGCATAGACGGGGCCGGGCCGACCCCGCCCTTCGCCGCGACCCACCGGCAGGCCGTCCAGGGTGGTGATCGGCAGGACTTCCTTGGTGGCCGACGACAGCAGCAACTCGTCGGCTTCCAGGACCTCATCGCGGCTGATGCGTCGCAAGGCGAAAGGAATGGCCTGGTCGCGACAGAAGGCTTCGATCAGGCCGTAACGGATGCCTTCAAGCACCAGATGATCCTTCGGCGGCCCCATGACCGTGCCATCCTTGACCACCCAGACGTTGCTGGCGGCCGCCTCGCTCAGGAAGCCGTCTCGGAACATGACGGTTTCCACCGCACCCACATCAGCGCTGATCTGTCGCGCGAACACAGCGCCGAGCAGGCTGACGCTCTTGATGTGGGCCTTCTTCCAGCGGAAATCATCGGCGCTCACACAGGCCACGCCTAGTGCCCGCTGCTGGGGGGTGGGCAGTTTCATCGCGCTGGCCATGGCGAACACCGTGGGCGTGATGTCGGTCGGCATCACGTGATCCCGCAGGGCCACGCCGCGGGTGATCTGGATGTAGATCAGCAGATCAAGCGGATTTGATGCGCCTGATTGACCATCTCCCAGCGTCGATCGGTCGAAGTTTGCTATCAATTTAGATGCGATCAGGTGCCACTGCTCCAGCGTGTGTGGGTTGGGGATGCGCACTTCGGCCAGCGAGCGCCCCAGCCGGGCCATGTGCTGCTCGAAGCAGAAAGGGCGCCCGCCATACACCGGAACGACTTCGTAGATGCCATCGCCAAAAATGAAGCCGCGATCCATGACGCTGATCCTGGCGTCGGGCAGCCGGGTGTACTCGCCATTGAGGTAGCAGGGCAGCGGGGGAAGTTCGGCCGGGTTCATGGTTCCATTGTCTGCGTTCAGGGGCGGTATCGCCAATGGCGGGTCAGCGCACGAAATAGACCCCGGCGACGGCCAGCCAGCCCAGCGTGAAGTTGACCAGCACCAGGGGATGAATGCGCGCCATCTGCTTCCCGGCTTCGGGCCAGTTTGCTGCGGCCGCAGCGATCTGAAGGCGCCGAAAGGGGCCGAAATACAGAAACGAAAAAATGACCGACATCAAGAGTCCAATGCCCAGCATCAGGTGCCAGCCCACCGGCGCATTCTTCATGCCTACGTTGGCCAGCAGATAGGTGCCCGTCAACAGCAAAACGGCGACGCAGATCCAGACGGCGACAAAGAACCGGTGCAGAACGGCCGTCAGCAAAGGCAGCCGGGCGGGTGGCGGCAACTGCGCCACCGCTACCGGGCGCAATGCGCCCAACATGAACGTCATGCCGCCGAGCCAGATCACGGCGGCAACAAGGTGGAGCAGTTTGGCGGCAAGAGACATGGCGAACCCTCTCGAATGCCTCATTGTGACCGGACGCACGGGCGATCTGCGGACCGGAAAACCGGGGAGCGTGGCAAGGTACTTGGGGAGTCGCGGGTTTCTACGTATAATGAGTGGCTTTGCTAGGCAGCGCGCGGCGCGAACTGGCTTTGGGCCAGGTGTAACCTGCGCGTAATCTGACATGGCAACAATGGCACCCTTGAACGAGATGGAGGCTGATGAGCCCGAGTTCAAGCCCATGACGGCCGAAGAGGCCCGTCAGTGGAGCGAAAAGAACCCGTCGGTGTCGCCGGGGGCGGTGGTCGGGGTGCAGGCCTTGGTCGGTTTGGTGGTGGCGTTGGTCGCCTGGGGGCTGACAGGTCGGGAAAATGTGGGTTGGTCGGCTGGATACGGTGCGCTGGCGGTGGTGATCCCCGCGGCACTGTTTGCCCGGGGACTGGCCCGAAAGTGGTCTCTGGAGAATCCGCAGGCACGCGCGATGGGCGCCGCATTCGGGTTCTTCATCTGGGAAATGGTCAAGATTGCCTTGACGGTCGCGATGTTGTTTGCGGCGCCAAGGCTGGTTGCCAATCTGAGCTGGCCAGCCATGCTGGTCGGACTGGTGGTGACGATGAAGGTGTACTGGGTGGCGCTCGTGCTCCGCCCGAAGCGTAGAACTTAAACAAGAGTAAACAGATGGCTGCTGAACACGGACCTACTGCCGGTGAGTACATTGGTCACCACCTGACGCATCTGCAGAACCATCCCATGAAGGGTGTGGTTGACTTCTCGGTCTTCAACCTTGACTCCATCTTCTGGGCGGTATTGATTGGCGTCGCTGGCACGTTCCTGCTCTGGAAGGCCGCACGCTCGGCGACATCGGGCGTGCCGGGGCGCTTTCAGGCGGCAGTCGAGATTCTGGTGGAGCTGGTCGATACGCAGGCCAAGGGCATCATTCACAACGCCGAGAGCCGCAAGGTGGTGGCGCCGCTGGCCTTGACGGTCTTTGTCTGGGTGTTCCTGTTGAACTCCATGGACTTCCTTCCGGTTGATCTGATTCCGCGCATCTGGGAAATGATCTATGGCGCTGCCGGACACGATCCGCACCACGCCTACATGCGCGTCGTGCCGACGGCCGATCTGTCCACCACGCTGGGTTTGAGCACCTCGGTGCTGTTGGTCTGCGTCTTCTACAACATCAAGATCAAGGGCCTTGGCGGTTGGATCCATGAGTTGTTCTGTGCGCCTTTTGGCGCCCATCCGCTGCTGTGGATCCCGAACTTCGTGATGCAGTTGATCGAATTTGCCGCCAAGACCGTGTCCCACGGCATGCGACTTTTCGGCAACATGTATGCGGGCGAACTGCTGTTCATGCTGATCGCCCTGATGGGCGGCGCTGCCGCCATGTCCCTGTCCGGGGTGTTGTTGCCGATCGGTCACATCATTGCCGGCTCGATCTGGTCCATCTTCCACATCCTGATCGTTGCGTTGCAGGCGTTCATCTTCATGATGCTGACGCTGGTGTACATCGGGCAGGCGCATGACGCACACTGATCCGCTGTTTTCTTGAGTTTCCCTTTCCTTAACCTTTCACTTTTCATCCACAGGAGCATTAAATGGAACACGTTCTCGGCTTTGTCGCACTCGCCGCTGGTTTGATCATTGGTCTGGGCGCCATCGGTGCCTGTATCGGCATCGGCATCATGGGCAGCAAGTACCTTGAATCCGCCGCCCGTCAGCCCGAACTGATGAACGAGCTGCAGACCAAGATGTTCCTGCTGGCCGGTCTGATCGACGCGGCTTTCCTGATCGGCGTCGGTATTGCGATGATGTTCGCCTTCGCCAACCCCTTCGTCCTGAAGTAATCGCTCGCCTGTTCACCAACTGACTGAAAGGGTGTTGCTGTGAGTATCAATGCAACCCTGTTCGTCCAAGCGATCGTCTTTGCGATTCTGGTCTGGTTCACGATGAAGTTCGTGTGGCCGCCCATCGCTGTTGCGCTCGACGAACGTGCCAAGAAGATAGCCGACGGCCTCGCTGCCGCCGACCGGGCCAAGGCCGAACTTTCATCCGCCAACAAGCGGGTCGAAGAGGAGCTGGCTCTGTCGCGCAATGAGACGGCAGCGCGACTGGCTGATGCCGAGCGTCGCGCCCTGGTGATCATCGAAGAAGCCAAGGCCCGCGCCAACGAAGAAGGCGTCAAGATCGTGGCTGCTGCCAAGGCGGAAGCCGAGCAGCAGACCGTGAAAGCACGCGAGACGCTGCGCGAGCAGGTCGCAGCGCTGGCGGTCAAGGGTGCCGAGCAGATTCTCCGCAAGGAGGTCAATGCCAGCGTGCACGCTGACCTGCTCAACCGTCTCAAGACCGAGCTGTAAGAAGGACCATCATGGCAGAACTCGCCACCATTGCCCGACCTTATGCCGAAGCGCTGTTCAAGGCATCGTCATCGGATCTGGCCGGCACCGCCGTCTGGCTGGACGAACTCGCCGCGATCGCAGGCAATGCCCAGTTGCAGCAGTTCGCCGAAAGCCCCAAAACATCGGTGAACCAGGTCTTTGACCTGATCGCGGGCGTGGCCAAGGTGACCTTGCCGGACAGTGCCAGGAACTTCCTGCGCACCGTGATCGAGAACGGACGTCTCTCTGTTCTTCCGGAAATGGCCTTGCAGTTTCGCAGTCTCAAGAACGCGCAAAGCGGATCCTCGGATGCCGTTGTCTACAGCGCATTCCCGATTGACGATGCGGTGCTGGCGGATGTGGCCACGACGCTTCAGGCGCGGTTCGGCCGAAAGCTCAACGTCAAGGTGGAACTCGAACCGGCATTGATCGGCGGGATTCGTGTGGTGGTGGGTGACGAAGTGCTGGACACTTCTGTCAAGGCACGCCTGGAACAAATGAAAGTCGCGCTGACGGCGTAAGCCATCAGCCTATTAAAGAAAGAAGGAAAGAGTCATGCAACTCAATCCCGCAGAAATTTCTGAACTGATCAAGAGCCGTATCGAAGGCCTGACCGCCAGCGCGGATATCCGCAATCAGGGTACCGTGGTATCCGTGACCGACGGCATCGTGCGCATCCACGGTCTTTCCGATGTGATGCAGGGCGAAATGCTGGAGTTTCCGGCCGGAAGCGATGGCATGCCGACTTTCGGTCTCGCACTGAACCTCGAGCGCGACTCCGTCGGCGCCGTGATCTTGGGCGAGTACGAGCACATTTCCGAAGGCGACACCGTCCGTTGCACGGGCCGTATTCTGGAAGTGCCGGTGGGTCCCGAACTGATTGGCCGCGTGGTCAACGCACTGGGCCAGCCCATCGATGGCAAGGGTCCGATCAACGCCAAGATGACCGACGTGATCGAGAAGGTTGCGCCCGGCGTGATTGCACGTCAGTCGGTGGATCAGCCGATGCAGACCGGCCTGAAGTCGATCGACTCCATGGTGCCGATCGGCCGCGGTCAGCGCGAGTTGATCATCGGCGACCGTCAGACCGGCAAGACGGCTGTCGCCATCGACGCCATCATCAACCAGAAGGGTCAGAACATGACCTGCGTTTACGTCGCGATTGGCCAGAAGGCCTCGTCGATCAAGAACGTGGTGCGTGCGCTGGAACAAGCCGGCGCGATGGAATACACCATCGTCGTGGCCGCCTCGGCCTCCGAATCTGCGGCCATGCAGTACGTGTCGGCCTACGCGGGCTGCACCATGGGCGAATACTTCCGTGATCGTGGTCAGGATGCGCTGATCGTCTATGACGATCTGTCCAAGCAGGCTGTCGCTTACCGTCAGGTTTCGCTGCTGCTGCGTCGCCCGCCGGGTCGCGAAGCCTACCCCGGCGACGTGTTCTATCTCCACAGTCGCCTGCTGGAGCGTGCTGCTCGTGTGAATGCCGATTACGTCGAACAATTCACCAAGGGTGAAGTCAAGGGCAAGACCGGTTCGCTGACCGCTTTGCCGATCATTGAGACGCAAGCCGGCGACGTGTCTGCCTTCGTTCCGACGAACGTGATCTCGATCACGGACGGCCAGATCTTCCTGGAAACCAGCCTTTTCAACGCCGGCATCCGCCCAGCCATCAACGCCGGTATCTCGGTGTCGCGCGTCGGCAGCGCCGCCCAGACCAAAGTGGTCAAAGGTCAGTCCGGCGGTATCCGTAACGACCTGGCTCAGTACCGCGAGTTGGCCGCGTTCGCACAGTTCGCATCCGATCTGGACGAGGCCACGCGCAAGCAGCTCGACCGCGGTGCGCGCGTGACGGAACTGCTGAAGCAGAAGCAGTACAGCCCGTTGCCGATCAGCCTGATGAGCGCTTCGCTGTTTGCCGTGAACAAGGGCTACATGGACGACGTCGACGTCAAGAAGATCCTGCCTTTCGAGCACGGCCTGCACGCTTACCTCAAGGACAAGCACGCTGCCCTGTTGAACAAGGTTGAAGACAGCCGGGCTCTGGACAAGGACGCCGAGGCTGAACTGACCCAGGCTGTGACCGAGTTCAAGAAGTCCTTTGCTTGATTTCCACCTGACCACAAGGAGCCACTGATGGCAGCAGGCAAGGAATTACGCACCAAGATCAAATCGGTGGAGAACACCAAGAAGATCACCAAGGCCATGGAAATGATCTCGGTCTCCAAGATGCGCAAGGCGCAGGAGCGTATGCGCGCTGCCCGGCCTTACGCGACGAAGATCCGCAACATTGCCACGAACCTGGGCAAGGCCAATCCCGAGTACGTGCACAACTTCATGAAGATCAACGACGGCAAGTCGGTGGGTCTGATTGTGGTGACCACGGACAAGGGCTTGTGCGGGGGGCTCAACACCAACCTGCTGCGCCAGGTCACTGGCAAGCTGCGGGAAACGCTCGCCGCGGGCAAGACCACGAAGGCGGTGGCCATCGGCAACAAGGGTTTGGGTTTCCTCAACCGCGTGGGTGCCTCGGTGGTGTCGCATGTGACCCATCTGGGTGACCGGCCGCACCTCGACAAGCTCGTCGGCCCTGTCAAGGTTCTCCTTGATGCCTATGTCGCCGGCGAGGTCAGCTCCGTCCACCTGTGCTACAACAAGTTTGTCAGTACCATGAAACAGGAGCCCGTGATCGAGCAACTGTTGCCCCTTTCGTCCGAGAAGATGGCGAATGATGCCAAGGCCAGTGGTGGCGAGCCGGGTTGGGATTACATCTACGAACCCGATGCGCAATCGGTGATCGATAACCTGCTTCTTCGCTACATCGAAGCGCTGGTTTATCAGGCACTGGCGGAGAACATGGCGTCTGAGCATGCCGCGCGCATGGTGGCCATGAAGGCCGCCACCGACAACGCTGGCAACGTGATTGCCGAACTCAAGCTGGTTTACAACAAGACCCGGCAGGCCGCGATTACCAAAGAGCTGTCTGAAATCGTGTCCGGCGCGGCTGCCATCAGCGGCTAAGCAGATTAGTAATATTGGAGCGAAAAATGCAAGCCCAAGGAAAAATTGTTCAGTGTATTGGCGCCGTGGTGGACGTGGAATTTCCGCGCGACCGCATGCCCAAGGTGTATGACGCGCTCAAGATGGAAGGCTCGCCGCTGACCCTGGAAGTGCAGCAGCAGCTGGGTGACGGCGTGGTACGTACCATCGCGCTGGGTTCGTCCGACGGCCTGCGCCGCGGACTGACGGTGTTCAACACCGGTGCGCAGATCACCGTGCCGGTGGGCAAAGCCACGCTGGGCCGCATCATGGACGTGCTGGGCACGCCGATTGACGAGCGCGGGCCGGTCAGTCACGAGTTCACCGCATCGATCCATCGCAAGGCGCCTGCCTATGACGAGCTCAGCCCTTCGCAGGAGTTGCTTGAAACCGGCATCAAGGTGATTGACCTGGTCTGCCCGTTTGCCAAGGGCGGCAAGGTGGGCCTGTTCGGTGGCGCCGGCGTGGGCAAGACCGTGAACATGATGGAACTCATCAACAACATCGCCAAGGCACACAGCGGCTTGTCCGTGTTTGCCGGGGTGGGTGAGCGGACCCGTGAAGGCAACGACTTCTATCACGAGATGGCCGATTCCGGCGTCGTGAACCTGGAGAATCTGCCTGAATCCAAGGTGTCGATGGTGTACGGCCAGATGAACGAGCCTCCTGGCAACCGCCTGCGCGTCGCGCTGACCGGCCTGACCATTGCCGAATCCTTCCGTGACGAAGGCAAGGACGTGCTCTTCTTCGTCGACAACATCTATCGTTACA
>Ga0268298_10003410_pt1 | contig 16284 bp, 12 predicted proteins | sample WWTPWeurt_MetaG_FD_194462 | JGI IMG/M metagenome (GOLD analysis project Ga0268298, IMG submission 194462) | Activated sludge microbial communities from WWTP in Nijmegen, Gelderland, Netherland - WWTP Weurt | ecosystem: Engineered > WWTP > Aerobic digester > Activated sludge | place... | reverse complement strand
GGGCTCGACGAGCTCGTGCGGCTCAATCCGCTCGACACCGGCCCGATCGGCGGGGGCCTCGCGGCGGTCGAGGCGCGCTTCCGCGGCCTGCGCGAGAAGGTCGAGCAGGCGGTGAGCAAGCTCGAGCAGGAGTGGGACGAGGCCACCGATGGGCTCGATCTCGTCGGGGCGGAGCGACGCCAGGTCACGCTGGCCTGGCGCGCGCTGCAGCGCGCGCGCGACCAGGCGCTGCGCGAGCTCGAGCTGCGCTGCGAGCGCTTGCTGGCGCGCAAGCAGGCCGACTGGGCGCGCCTGCTGCAGCCGGTGGCCGAGCGCGAGTGCGCCCAGCCGCGCGTCTGCCCGCAATGCGGGGCCTCGTTTCAACCGAAGCTCGTGCACGGCACCAGCAACGTGGTCTGCGCCTACTGCGGCGCCGTCAACGAGGCCTTCGTCGGCAGCGCCACCGCCCTCTACTACGGCGGTGCCGGGGTCGATCACCTGGCGCGCGAGCGGTCCTTCGAGCGCTGGGTGGCGATGACCGACGCCGACCGGGCCTTCAAGCGCCGCCGCTGGCCGACCGAGGAGGACTGGCAGGAGACCCTGGCGCAGGCGCGCGCCTACTGGACCGCCTTCTACGAGGCGCTCGTCGCGCTGCACCCCGGCTTCAACCGCACGGTGGCCGAGGCGGCCGAGGCCAAGCTGGCGCAGCCGATCGCCTACGACCGTGGGACCGACCGGGCGGCCCGGGCGCTGCGCAGCGAGATCGTGCGGCTGGCCCAGGCCGGCGACGCGCGCGCGCTGCAGGCCGCGCTCGCGCGCACGCCCAAGGCTGACCTGGCCGACCTGGCGGGGGCGGCGCTCGAGCACGGCGACCGCGCGGGCGCCACGGCACTGCTCGAGCTGTGCCACTCGCGCGAGCGCTGCGACGCACCCAAGGTGGCCTGGGTGCGCGAGCAGCTCGAGGACCTCGAAGACCACCTCGCCGCGCGCTGACGAGGCCCCGCCCTACTCGCTCATGCAGAGCAGTGCGCGGCCCGTCGTACACGAGGTGGACCCGCAGTTGAAGACGGAGGGCCCAAGGGACCCGCGCGGGCAGGTGTAGTAGTCCGTGGCGCTGGCCTGGCCTTGCCGGCCCAGGTCCGCGGCGGTGTCCGAGGTCCAGTTACGGCAGGTGTCGGTGCTCCTGACGCCCCCGGGCTGGGTGCCGGTCCAGACGAAATCCGTGCTGCTGGGTCCGATCGAGACGGCGCCGCCGTTCTCGGGGTTCTGCGACCAGAAGTTGGCGCTGGCGATCACCCTGCCATTCGTCGTGATCACCGGATAGCGAATCGAGAAGCGGTCGACCGCGTGCGTCGTCGCATCCGAGAGCACCGCCTTGAACACCCCGGGCAGGCCCGCGCCGGCGGCGGCCGTGGCACAAATCCCGTCCGCGCCGGTCAACCCGCCGAGGTTGCCACCGAGGGTCGTGGCCGTGCGAAAGACGAGGGTGCCGGCCACGAGGCTGAGGTCGGCCTGCGCCGGGCCGGGGGCGTTGGCGCCGACGGTGCCCGCGAAGGTGCCCGCGTTCCACGCCCGGGGCCGGACGACGACCGTGCAGGTCATGCCCGAGGCCAGGCTCTTGCCGGCACAGTTGTCGGTGGTCAGCTCGAAGTTCGCACTGTTGCTCAGGCTGATCACGAGCGGCACGGTGGTTTGGTCACCGACGTTTTCGACGGTCAAGGTGACCGCCTTGCCGTAACCCGGGCTGCCGTTCTCCCCGACCACCATCGCGGCGCTGCGCGGCGTGAGGGTCAGCACCGGACCGAGCGCCCGCGGCTGTTCGACGCAGTAGAGGTAGTTGCCCTGGGTGCATGCGGCCCGGTGGTCATAGGGGGTGTAGTGCAGCCAATACGCGTCCGTGGTCTGCGCCAGGCCCACGCGGCCCTGCGCGTTGGTCAAGCGCCAATCGCCGCAGCTATCGTCCGAGCCGGCTGGGTCGTTGCCCAGACCGCCGGTCCAGGTCCAGGCGTTGGTGCCAGCGGGCGTCGGTCGAACAGGGTTCGTCAGGGCGCCGTCCCAGAGGTACACGCCATCGACGACGACGCCATCGCTGGCCCGCACGACGGGATAGGTAATCGTCAGCAGGTCCTTGGCCGCAATCCCCCGCGTCGAGAGCAGCGCGCGGAAGATGCCGCTGTAGCCCAGCCGGCTGGCCTCGAACTGGCAAGTCGCGTGCGCATTGCCGAGGCCGCCCAGGTTGCCGGTAAGGGGCCCCGCCGTCGTGAAGATGCGCGTGCTGCCGGACTTGGTCGTCACCGACCAGGTGACCTGCACGGTGCCGACGTTGACCACGGCGACCCTGGTGGTGGTCACGTCGGGGCTCGACGTCAGTTGGAGCTGCAGGGCCTGGCCTGGGCGCAACAGCGCCGATGGGCCCCAGGCGCCTCCTTCGACCCGTAGCGCGGGCGAGCCGCCGCCCGTGACGGAGGCGAGCACGCTGCCGCTGAAGCCCGTGATCGCCGGCGCGTTGCTGAGGATGATCGAGCCGAGCGGCTGGTCGCTGAGGTCGGTGAAGGCGAAGGCGTCGGGGGTCTGGTCGGCGGGCGCGCTGTCGGCCGCCGCGGCGTCGGGCAGCGCGGCGTCACGCTCCGGCGGCGGCGCGTCGCCGGAGCGGGCATCGCGCACCGGTGGCTCGCCGTCGCGCTGGGCCACGGCGCCGTCCCGCGCCGCCCCATCGATCCGCATACCGCTGTCGCGCGCCGGCAGCACGCCGCTGTCGCGCCGCCGCGCATCGACCCGCGCCGCATCGCGCTTCGCGCGCGCATCCGGGTCGAGCTGAAAGCCATCCCGCGAGCAGCCCCCGAGCAGGCCCACGACCACCCAGCAGCCCCCAGCCAACGCAAGACCTTGCCAGCGCATCGCTCAAGCTCCTTGGTGATGACGGTCCGTCGGGAGAGACGGCGACGAGAGCTTGGCCAGTGTATCAGAAGCGGGGCGAGGCCGGCGAGGGGTGTGAAGGAACCCGGTGGCAGCGCGACGATAGGCGCTTCAGCGGGGCGCGGCGCCAACCCGACGAAGGGAAGCGGTTGGAGCCGACTTCAGTGTGTGCGTCTAACGGCATCAACGCGACGGTGCCCCGGCACGCGCTCGACGTGGGCACTACCGTTCGGCCCCCGAGCAGCAAACAGGAGCGTTTGCTCAAGGTGGGGCTGAGCGGCCAGTTCGCGGCCCGTAATGTTGGGAGGCGCCTTCCAGGTGCCGGTGAAGATCCGAATGACCGGGTGGTTCCCCTCTGCCCCCGCGCTAATCACCACCTCCGCCTGACCGAAGGAGCCGTCGCCCAGCCCAAGACGTACGCCAAGACCCTTCCCGTGACGTTGCGCCCAGGTGACCGTGCCCGCAGCTTGCTCGTGTGTCGTTCCCGGCACCCCACGCTTCGCAATTGTCCCTTCCAACCCGGCCGCGAAATCGGAAGCCTCCTCATTTCCAAGCCCATAAACAGAGCTCCGCGCCTGCGCAATTGCAGTCTGGGCAGCCGCGATGTCAGCGCGCGTGGCCGGCCCCTTCGAGTTCTCCCCGATAGCCAGTGAAAGCGCTCCGAGTGCCGTAGCAGCTCTCGCGTGCCCCGAGGGCAAACCGCCGACAATTACGGACAAGTTCGCCTTCTTACCACCTGCCGCGGCGAAACCCGCCGTGGTCAGCGCCAGCCCCGCCACGCACCCGGCCATCAGAATCCGACCGAACGTTCTCATGTCTCAATCCCCTTCTCTGTGACGCGTCTGTGACGCCCTAGTGACGCGGTGATGTCGCGTCGGTGATTGCTGCGCTCGTCCCCTGCCCGACCTTGGGGCAGTTTGGGACGGGCGCCGCGTACCACAGCAAGATGCGATCCGACAAGTCCCTGGCGCTGCGAGCACGTCTCCGGACCGCGGACGGGCGCGCGTAATGGCCGAATACTTAATCCATTACGCATAGTTGCATGCTCTGTTGCTGCGGCTCCGCCGGCGCACGGGTGGCTCGGCCGGGCCGACGATCTCGTTCAAGTTGAGTCGGGGTCTCCGACTCTCGGAGTACAGCGGGGTCTATGTAGGCCCCTGTGGTGGGGCGCGCGGGCGCAGAGAACGGCGGCCGCCTGCGCCTCAGCCGCGGCGGCGGCGGCGCCAGAGCAGGGCGGTGGCAAGGAGCAGGACACCGGCGCCGGCGAGGAGCAGGACCCGCACGCGGCCGCCGGTCGGCGGCGGGGGCCCTGCGAGCCGGGGCAAGGGCGCGGGGGCCGTGGCGCAGGCGCTCGCGGGTAGCGGCTTGCGCAGGGCGAAGTGGTCGAGGATGCGGCCGTCGGCGGCGACGGCCTCGAGGGTTAGCGTGGTCGCGCTGACGTCCACGCGCAGGTAATGGTGCTCGCTCGAGGCCGCGGGGCGCGTGGCGTCGGTGCTGCCGGCGAAGGGTAGGGCCTGGGCGCCGCCGCCGCCGGTCGTCACATAGACGGTGCCGGCCGCGCCGGCCGCCACGGGACAGGGCTCGGCGCTGCCGGGGTCGGCGCAGCGCGAGGGGGCGAAGCGCTCGTAGAAGTGATTGTGGCCGGCCACGACGAGATCGACCGCGCGGGCGTTGAAGACGGCGACGAGCGCGGCGTTCTGGCCCTGCTCGTTGGGCGGGTGGCCGAACCATCCGGCGCGCGTGTAGCTCGGGTAGTGCGTGTAGACGATCTTCCAGCGGCTGCGGCTGGCGGCCAGCACGCCGTCGAGCCAGCGCGCCTGGTTCCCGAAGGGCACATCCCCCTGAGCCGAGCTGGTCAGCGTGCTGACCGCCGCGAAGAGCACCGGCCCGACCTCGAAGGCGTGGCACTCCTCGAGCGGCTGGCCCGGCGTGGCGCAGGCCGCGCCCGGCTGCTGCAGGAGCTTGCTGAAGTACATGCCGGGGCCGACGCCCGGGCCGTCGTCGTGGTTGCCCAGCGCGTACATCACGGGCAGTGAGGCGCTGAAGCGCTCGGTCGCGGCGAAGAAGGCGGCCCACTGCGCTGGCACCTTGCCGTCCGTGACGAAGTCGCCGGTATGGACGACGAAGCGCGCCCCGTCGGCGCGGATGCGCTCGAGCAGCCCGAGCCAGCGCTGGCTGGTACCGCGGGCCGCCTCCCAGCGATTGGCGCGGCCGTCGCCGCCGATGGCGAAGCGGAAGGGGGTGCAGAGCTCGCCCGCGGCCGGCCGGCTGCGCAGCCGCTGCTCCGCGCTCCAGCCGCCCTGGGCGTCGCCGACGCGATAGTAATAGGTCGTGTCGGGCCGCAGCGGGCGCAGCGCCACCTCGCTCTGCACGCCGAAAAGGCCACCCAAGGGGCGCAGCGTGCCCTGGGCGCGCCGCTCGTAGCGCCCGGGCCTCAGGCCGTAGAGCACCTGCGCCGCCGCGGGGCGGCGGGGCCCCAGCGTGTTCCAGGTCACGCCGAGGCCGATGGCGTCGTGGCCGAGATAGGAGAGGCGCAGCCAGCGCGGCTGGGCGGCGGCCGGCGCGGCGGCCGCGAGGAGGGCGAGCGCGCACAAAGCGCTGGCGAGACGAGCGGAACGCATGCGGCGCGCAGCATACCCGCCTGCGGGCGCGTGGGCACGCTCGTTTGCGCTATGCTGCGCCGGCCCACGCGACCAGGGGGAGACGATGAAGCGAGGCGTCCTGCGGACCGCGTTGCTGCTCGCCTTGTGGGCGAGCGGCGCCTGTGCTCCGCTGCGCCGCGACGCGACGGTGTGCGCGCGCTACCGCAGGCTGCGCTGCCTCGCCGGCGCCAGCTGCGCTTGGGATCGGCAGCGCCGCTGCCGGGTCTGCCAGTGCGATCCGCTCGACACTCAGCCCTCTCGGTCGCCGGACTACCCCGTGCCGGCGCGGACCAGCCCCGACCCGCGCCCGGCCCGCTGAGGACCCGCTCGGAAATAACTCATCCATCTGGCCGTCGATCCATCCCGCCGGGCTGCGTTGCAGCTCCTCGCAATACCAACAGTATTCCTTCGTCGCTGCGCCTTGCCCGGCGGGCGCCTCAACGCCCAGTTGATCGAGTTATCTTTCGAGCGGGTCCTGAGGCCCGGCATCGCGCCCGTCGCAGCGCGCCCTTCCCGGCGGCGGGCGACTGCGCTAGGGTCCGCCTGCCCATCGTGGGGCGGAGGAGCCCGATGCTGATTCTCTTGGCCGATGCCTTCGATCCCTCGCTGCCCGAGCGCCTCAAGGCCTTCGGCGAGGTCACCGACGACGTGGCTCGGCTGGCCGAGGCCGAGGTGCTGCTGATTCGCAGCAAGACCAAGGCGACGGGCGAGTACCTCGCGCGCGCGCCGCAGCTCAAGCTGATCATCCGCGGCGGCGTGGGCCTCGACAACGTCGACCGCGAGCAGGCCAAGCAGCGGGGCATTCGGGTCGACAACACGCCCGACGCCTCGACCGTGGCGGTGGCGGAGTTCGCGCTGACCCTGATGCTGGCGGCGATCAACCACGTGATCGAGGGCCACAATGGCATGCTGCAGGGCAAGTTCCTCAAGAAGGAGCTCAAGCGCAGCGAGCTCTTCGGCAAGACCCTCGGCCTGATCGGCGTCGGCCGCATCGGCACGGCGGTGGCCCAGCGCGCCAAGGCCTTCGGCATGCGGGTCGTCGGCTACGACCCCTTCGTCCAGCACAACGCGCAGGTCGAGCTGCTCGCGCTCGACGCGGTGCTGAGCGCCGCCGACCTGCTCTCGCTGCACGCCCCGCTGACGCCCGAGACCCGCGGCCTGCTCAACGGTGAGCGCCTCGGGCGGACGAAGCGCGGCGTGGTGATCATCAACACCGGCCGCGGCGGCTGCGTCGATGAGCCGGCGCTGGCCGCCGCGCTGCAGAGTGGCCAGGTGCGCTGCTATGCCACGGACGTGTGGACCAGCGATCCCCCGCCCGCCGATTGCCCCCTGGTCGGGCTGCCGGGCGTGTTGATGGCGCCGCATATCGGGGCTTCCAGCAAAGAGAACCTGTTGCGCATCGGTGACGAGGTGGTGCAGAAGATCGCCGCGTACAGCCGGGAGCGCGGCTAGCCTCCCTAGCCCGCGCCGCGCGCTCGACCCCGACCGCCGCGGCGCCGCTGGCGCTGGCGCTGATGGTTCGGCGCTTGGCTGATGGTTCGAGGCTTGATGATTCGAGGCTTGATCGTTCGAAGCTTGTTTGAAGAAGGAGCAGTCCGATGAAACGCGCGTTCAATTTCGGTCCCGGGCCCTCGGCGCTGCCGCTGAGCGTGCTGCAAGAGACCGCCGCCGAGTGGCTCGACTTCGCCGGGACGGGGATGTCGGTGCTGGAGGTCAGTCACCGCGGGGCCGAGTACGAGGCCGTGCACAAGGACGCCCAGGCGCGGCTCAAGCGGCTGCTCGGGCTCGGCGACGACTACACGGTGCTGATGGTCGGCGGCGGCGCGAGCACGCAGTTCGCGGCGGTGCCGCTCAACCTGCTGCGCCCGGGCCAGACCGCCGACTACCTGGTGACCGGCTACTGGGCGAAGAAGGCCTACAAGGAGGCGCAGCTCTTCGGCACGGTCAACCTGGCGGCCGACACCGCCGTCGAAGGGGCCTACTGCCGGGTGCCGCGCGCGGAGGAGTGCCTCTTCACGCCCGGCGCGGCCTACGTGCACCTGACCTCCAACAACACGATCTTCGGCTCGCAGTACCCGAGCTTCCCCCAGCCCGCGGCGCCGCTCGTGGCCGACATGTCCTCGGACCTGCTCAGCCGCCCGATCGACGCGCGCGCCTTCGCGCTGATCTACGCCGGCGCGCAGAAGAACCTCGGCCCCGCCGGCGTGACGGTGGTGATCCTTCGCAACGACCTGCTCGAGCGCTGCCGCGACGGCATGCCGACGATGCTGCACTACCCGACGCTGGCCAAGGCAGACTCGCTGCACAACACGCCACCGTGCTTTGCGATCTACCTGATGGGCAAGGTCTTGAAGTGGGTCGAGGAGCAGGGTGGCCTGGAGGGCATGGGGCGCCGCAGCAAGCAGAAGGCCGAGGCGCTCTATGGCGCGATCGACCGCCACGCGGGCTTCTATCGCGCGCCGGTCGACAAGGACAGCCGCTCGTCGATGAACGTCGTCTTCCGCCTGCCGAGCGAGGAGCTGGAGAAGCGCTTCCTCAGCGAGGCCAAGGCGCAGGGGATGGTGGGCCTCAAGGGCCATCGTTCGGTCGGCGGCGTGCGCGCCTCGATCTACAACGGCGTCGAGCCGGCCTGGGTCGAGGCGCTCGCGTCGTTCATGGAGCAGTTCGTGCGCCAGCACGGCTAGCCCCCAAAACCAGCGCGTCCCGCGCCCCCTTCGCTAGCTCTCGCTTTCGACTATAATCGCCGCATGCTCAAGCGTTACGCCCCCCTGCTGGTGGCTCTGGCTCTCGCCGTCCTGGCCGTCGTGTTGGTGCTCTTCCAGGTGCGAGCCTACAAGCGGGAGGCCACCGCCGGCTGGGAGCTGGAGAAGGTGCTCGTCGCCGCGACCGACCTGCAGCCGGGCGCGCCGCTCAATCCCAACGTCGTGCGCGTCGACGAGATGCCGCGCAAGTTCGTCTACGACAGCGTGCTCGGCCCCGCCGACAGCGAGTTCGCCTTCGGCCGCGAGGTCGTGGTGCCGCTCAAGGCCGGTGAGCCGATCCACTGGTATCAGCTCCGCGGCGTGCGCGCGCTCGAGCAGCTCGCCAAGGCCGTGCCGCGGCGGCAGCGCGCGATCAGCATCAGCGTCACCGAGCGCTCGGCCGTGGGCCACTGGATTCGTCCCAACGACACGATCGACGTGCTGGGGAGCTTCCGCGACCCTGGCTCGAGCGAGATGGTCGTCGTCACCCTGCTGCAGAACATCATCGTGCTGGCCACCGGGCAGACCACCGGCTCGACCCAGGGCATCGAGTCCGACACGCAGTATTCGACGGTGACGCTGCTCGTCGACCCCGAGGAGGCCGAGGTGCTGGTGCTGGCCCAGGAGCTGGGCTCCCTCTACTTCTCGCTGCGCAACGTCGAGGACATGGATGTGCTGGACGAGGAGAAGCGCGGTCGCACCACCCTCAGCTCGTTGCTGGCGGGCGAGCGGCTGAAGCAGGCGCGGGAGCGCCGCTACCGCCAGAACGTCATTATCCAGCGCGGGCTGCCAGGTGACCGCCGTGGTGGGCGTTAGGACCCCAGCGGCAGTCGACCGGGCCGGCCGAGCGTTCGCGCGGGTGACGCGGGGCGTGATGCGACCATGGTCGGCCTGATCGTCCTCGCCGTCTTCGGCGCGGTGGCGCTGCTGACGCTGACCTTGTTCAGCGTCGCGGCGCACGGCCTGCGCGTCTACGAGCAGCGCTATCTGGCGCGCGGCACCAGCTCGCTCGGCGAGATGTTCATTTTCATCGAGCCGCGGCAGCTCCTGCTGCTGACGCTGAGCGTGGCCGCGGTCGGTGCGCTGCTCGGCTGGTTGCTGATCCACTGGTTCATCGGCCTGGTGTTGCTGCTGGCGGGGCTGACGGCGCCGCGCGCGGCGATCAAGCACCTGCGCCACAAGCGCGTGCGCGCCTTCGACCGCCAGCTCGGCGATACCCTGGTGCGCATGGCCGCCGCCTTTCGCGCCGGGCTGACGCTGGCGCAGGCGATGGACACGATCGCGCAGGAGACCCCGCCGCCCTTGGGGGAGGAGTTCAAGCTGGCCGTGCGCGAGCTGACGCTCGGGGTGGCGCAGGACCAGGCGCTGGTCAACCTCGGCGAGCGCGTCGGCTCCGACAGCCTCAGGCTGGTGGTGACGGCGACCAACATCGCCCGCCAGCTCGGCGCCAACCTGGCCGAGATGTACGACATCATCTCGGACGCCATTCGTGAGCGCTTTCAGATCGAGAGCAAGGTCGATGCGCTGACCGCGATGGGCCGGATGCAGAGCTGGATCATCGGCCTGATGCCGGGCGCCGTCGGCGTGGCGTTCTACTTCATGCGACCCGACCTGATGGAGCCGATGCTGGGCTCCGCCTTCGGCGTGGCGCTGGTGGTGGTCGTGTTGGCGATGGAGCTGGTCGGCCTGTGGCTGATTCGCCGCATGATCGAGATCGAGTTCTAGGGGCGCCGATGGTCAGTGGAATCGTCCTAATCCTGATCATGCTGGCGGTGGGCGGCGCGGCCTTCTGCGTCGCGTTCTTCGTCGCGCGCACGGTCGAGCGTTCGACGTTGCTGTTCGCGGCGCGCCAGCGCGTGCAGGAGCAGCGCGAGCTCGAGGCCGGGCCGAAGGTCGCGGCGCCGCGCGGGCTGCGCGCGTCTTGGGTCACGCGTTGGGCGCAGGCGCTGCGCGACGTCGCGCTGCAGCGCCTCGGCGACACCGTGCGGCCCTTGGTGACGCCGCGAATGGCGCGTTGGCTGGGCAAGCGCTTCCTCACGCTCGGACGGCCCGACTACCGCCCGGAGGACTTCGCCGCGGCGATGCTGTGTTCGGCGGCGTTCTTCGGCCTGCTGGCGCTCCTCGCCCTGGCGATGCTGCGGCGTCCGCTGCTGCCGGCGCTGGCCGTCGCCGTGCTCGGCCTCGGCTTCCCCCTCGTCTGGTTGCGCGACCAGACGGTGCGCCGGCACCGCGCCATCCGCCGCGCCCTGCCCTATCACCTCGACCTGCTGACGCTCTCGGTCGAGGCGGGGCTCGACTTCGGTCAGGCCTTGGGCACGGTGGTCGAGCGGGGTCAGCCCGGACCGCTCAACGAGGAGATCGCGCTCACGCTCAACGAGATGCGACTGGGCAAGCCACGCGACGAGGCGCTGCGCGCGCTCGGCGAGCGCGTCCAGCTCGCCGAGCTGACGAACTTCCTCTCCAACCTGATCCAGGTCGATAAGCTCGGCACGTCGCTCGGGCGCGTGCTGCGGATCCAGAGCACGCAGCTACGGGTGGCGCGGATGCACCGGGCCGAGAAGGAGGCCAATCAGGCGCCGGTGCGCTTGCTCTTGCCGCTGGTGCTGTGCTTCTTTCCGACGCTGTTCATGATCCTCTTTGGTCCGATCGTCTATCGCTTCATGTACGGTGGTTGACGGCTAGGGTGGTTGAATTGGCGCCTGGCGGACGAAAGGCAGCGCAGGCGGGGAGCGCGCGGGCGACGGAGCCGACGCCGCGCCGGCGGCCGGGCTCGGCGGGGCGGCAAGGTTTCGTGCTGCGCCTGGTGGAGGGCGCGCAGGTGGGCCTCGAGCACGCCTTCGAGCAGCAGGCGACGATCGGGCGCACGGAAGAAAACGACATCGTGCTGGTCGAGCCGGGCCTCTCGCGCCGGCACCTGCGCATCTACGACTCCCACGGCGCCTATGTGCTCGAGGACCTCGGCAGCGCCAATGGGACGCGGCTCAACGGCGAGCGCATCGTCGACCCCGAGGTGCTGCGCGAGGGCGACCACATCACGGTCGGCCAGAGCACGTTCCGCTTCTCCCTGATCACGCCGCCGGTCGGCGACCCGACCCAGCAAGTGCGCTTCACGGGGTCGCAGCTGCGGCGCCTCGACGTCTCGAGCGTACGCAAGGCCGGCGCACCGCGGGGCTGGTGGCGCGGGCCGCGCGCGCGCTGGGTGCTGTTGGCGCTGGGTCTGATCGCGTTGGGGCTGGGCGGTCGGGCGCTCCTGCGGCGCGGCGGTGTGCTGCAAGGCTCCGACCTCTCGGACGTGCCGGTGACCTACTCGGACGACGAGGCGTTCTTCCGCAGCGTCTTCGGCCACGGCGAGACCGATCGGGCGCACCGCTCGCGCCTGATCGTCCATTTCCGCCACCTCGCCGGGCGCGTGACGCTGGAGTACGGCGCCTGGGGCGTCGACAGGCCCGGTGAGCTGGTGATCGAGCTCAACGGCCAGCGCGTCGGCGAGGTGCCGCTGACGCTCACGCGCTGGACCTACGGTCTCAAGCTGGTCCTGCCCGCGGCGCTGCTCAAGCGCGGCGAGACCAACGTGCTGGTCTTTCGCAACACGCGCGCGCCCGCGGGCGACGAGGCCTGGGAGCTCTGTTTCCTCCAGCTCCGCCAGGAGGTCCTTCCGCCGCCCGATCCGGCCCAGGCGCGGCGTCTGTTCGAGCTCGGGCGGCAGGCCTGGAACGAGCGCGACATCGAGCCCAGCAACATGTCGACCGCGCTCACGCGCTTTCGCCGGGCGCGCGATCTGCTCGAGAGCCTCCCCGACCGGCCGGCGATCTACCTCGAGGCCCTCGACTACATCGACAAGGTCGATCGGGCGCTGACAGTGCGCTTTCAGGAGGGTCTGTTCTCGGCGCAGCGCGCGATGCGGGTGCAGGGCGACAGGGCGGCGGCTCGCGCGATGATCGCCCACACCCTGCGCCACTTCGCCAAGGACGACTACCGTCATCGCGAGCTGACGCGCCTGCTGGATGCGCTCGGTGAGGAGTAGCTCAAGGAGTTCGCCAAGGATTACGAGCCTATAAAGCCGACCCCCGCCTTGCTCCACCCCGATCGATCGGCTACCATCGGCAGCGATGTCCGAACGCCCGCGCAAGAACGCCAGCCCCCATGCTCCTCAGGCGGAGGCCGAGGGCTCCTGGCCCGAGGGTGCCACCGATCCCAATCGTCTCCTCCCGGAGGCCGCTGTGGGCCACCAGGACACCGTGCGGCGTCCGCTCGGCCAGACCTTCCGTCCGTCGCCCCGTTTCGACGACGAGGACACGCCCGACCGGCTCGACTCGCACGACGCGACGCAGGCGCAGGCGATGCTGCTCGAGGCCACGCCCGAGCCGATGCCGATCGGCGACGAGGATGGGGAGCGGGACGATGTGGCGGTCGATCCCTTCGCGCGCACGCCGATGTTCGGCCTCCGGGCTCCGAACTGGCCCGCGGCGGAGGTCGCTGCGGCGTCCGACACGGCCGAGATCGACTCGGCGCCCGCGCTCCTGCTGGAGGACCTCTCCAGCACCGGTGAGCACGAGCCGCGGGACGCGGACGGCACGGACACAGAGCTCGCGCCGCCGGCCCTCGGCGACGCGATGGAGAGCGAGCCGACGCGGATCGACCTCTCTGGCCGCGCGCGTGGCGCCGTGGATTCCTCGGAGGAGACGGCGCCCTGGCTGGTCGTGGTCGGCGGGAACGACCGCGGCAAGCGCATGCCAATCGGGGTCGGGGAGCTGACGATCGGCCGCGGGCTCGACAACGGGCTGGTCCTCGCCGATATCGCCGTGTCGCGCCGCCACACCGTGATTCATCGCGGCCCCGGCGGCTGCATGGTGCGCGATCTGGGCAGCGGCAACGGCACGCTGCTCAACGGCGACCGTGTGACCGAGCAGTGGCTGCAGGACGGTGACACGATCGACCTGGGCACCACGCAGCTACGCTTCGAGCAGACGCGGCCGCTGCACCTCGAGGCGACGGCGGCGGCGAGCCCGCCGCCTGCGCCGGCCCCACCCCAGGCCCCCAGCCCGACCCGTGCGCCGCCGGCCCAGCTCGCGCCGGTGCCGACCGTCGCCGAGCCGGTCGACAGCCTGCTCGCGGATGTCGTCGGCGCGCCGGTGTTGGCCACGGCCGCCGTGGTGCCGCCGCCGCGCCCGCACCAGCGCGTGGCCCGCCGCGGCGGCTCGCGGCGCCTGCTGCTGATCGGCGGCGGGAGCGTGGTGGGCCTGCTCGCGCTGATGCTGCTGCTCAAGCTGGCGCTGCTGCCTCGCGCGCCGAGCGAGAGCGAGCGGCGCGCGGCGGCCAGCGCCAAGGCCACACGGTCCTTCGCCGAGGCCCGTCGGCTGTTCAAGGACCGGCGCTGGGAGGAGGCGCGCCAGCAGTACTACGCGGTCGTGACGCTGGCGCCCGGCTTCGACGAGGCGCGGCGCTACGCGCGCCAGGCCAGCGCCGAGATCGCGGCGCGCGAGGCGCTGCGGCAGGCCAAGGACGCGCTGATCGCCGGGCACTACACGGTCGCGCGCGGGGCGCTCGCGCGGATTCCGGTCAGCTCGATCTACTTCTCCGAGCTGGACCCGCTCAAGCGGCGGATCGATCGCGAGGAGGTCGACAAGCTGGTCGCGGCGGCGCGTGAGCGGCTCGCCGCTGCCGACTACGATGGTGCCCTGAAGCAGGTGCGCGAGGCGCGACGCATTCAGCCGACGCTCGAGCAGCTCGGACGGCTGCAGAGCGAGATCGAGCAGGCGCGGCCGGTGGCCGCGGCTCCTCGGGGGCGCGATCGAGGTACCATGCGTCCACCGGGCGCGGTCGCGCGCGGCCCCGCCCCCGCACCCCGCCCGCCCGACCACGATCCGCGGACCAAGGCGGCGCTCGCCCGCTATCGCGCCCGCGATTGGGCCGGCGCCTATGCGCTGCTCGACCAGCAGGCCCGCAGTCTCGACGGCGCGCGGGCCCGGGCCGTGCGCGAGCTCGCCGGCACGGTACGCGGCGTCGGCCAGGCCCTGGAGCAGGCGCAGCGGGTCCAGCTCCAGGATGGCGCGGCGGCGCTGAAGCACTACGAGGCGGCCCTGCGCCTCGACGCGCGCCTGCGGCCACCCGTGCACCAGGAGATGATTCGCGAGCTGATCCACCGCCTCGCGCGCGTGCAGGCCAGCGCGGCCCTCAGCGGCCAGCGCTTCGGCGCGGCCTTCGCTGCCGTGACGATGGCGCAGCGCTACGGCCCGCTCGACCCCTCGCTCAAGCGCGTGCTCGAGCGCCTGGAGGTCGAGGCGATGACGCTCTTCGATCAGGGTTACACGCTGCGCGAGAGCGACCCGGCGCGCGCCCGCGCGATCTGGCAACGTGTGCTGCAGATGGTGCCGCCGAGCAGCCGCGCCTATCAGAAGGCCTACACCTGGATCAACAGCTCGGCACCGCGCTACACGGACGAGGACGAGGACGGATGAGGTGGCTGGGGTCCTGCCGGGCACCTAGCCCGAAAACAAGCGCGCTCTAGCGCGCAACGTTTGCCCCGTGCCGCGCCAGCACCTCGCGGACGGTGGCCTCGAGCGCGGCCAGCGTGAAGGGCTTGTCGAGGTAGGCATCCGCGCCGTAGATCGGCGAGGTCAGGGCGTTGATCCCGCGACCGATCCCCGTCAGCATCAGCACCCGCACGGCCGAGAGCGACTCGTCGCGCCGCAGGTCGCGCGCCACCTCCCAGCCGCTCTTGCCGGGCATCATCACGTCCAGCACCACCAGGTCCGGGCGCTGCTCGTAGATCAGCGTCAGCGCCTGCTCGCCGTCGGCGGCCTCGAGCGTGCGGAAGCCGGCCTTCTGCAGCTGGGTGCGCACGATGCCGCGCGTCTCGACGTCGTCGTCGGCGATCAGGATCAGCGGTGCTGGAGCCTTTTCGGTCATCTCGTCTTTGGCGGCGAACGCATGGTCCAAGACGCCGGGCCGCGCCGGCCTTGGCGCCCGCCGCGCGGCCGCGATCTTCCACGGAGCGGGTGGTCCACGTCAAGCAGCTGCGCGCCGGGCCTGGTTTGATCCAAGGACGCGGGACGCGCTTGTGCTCGGGCTAGAAGCCTGTCGGGAAATGTCGCGAGCCGCCCGAGCGCAAGGCGCGGCGAGCACCGGAGCGGAACGTACGGGCTGGTACGTGAGCACCGGAGCACAGCCGCAACGCAGCGATCGGGTGGCGCAGCAATTTCCCGACGGGCTTCTAGAAGCTCAGCTCCATCTGCGCCCACCGCAGGTAGTCGCGCTGCGCTGAGCGCTGCAAGCGGGCCAGCACGCGCATCCGCTTCTCGCAAGCGCGGTGCAGGGGTGGCACCTCGACGTCGTCGTAGTCGTAGACCACCACCTCGCTCTTGTTGGGCGAGGGCTGCATCAGCGCGCCGACGATGCGCTCGAGCTTGCGCTCGTAGGAGAAGGGGAAGGCGACGAAGAGCGCGCCGGCTCGCGCCACCGGCAGCGACTCGCTGACGATCTGTCCGGTGGCCAGCAGCACGCTCAGCTCGGCGCGATTGAAGCGCGCGACGATCGCGCTGCGCTCGGCCGGGCGCACGTCGCTGGTGATGGTCTCGCTGAGCGCGGCCACGGCGGCCGGCAAGCGCTCGCGCAGCCGTTCCAGATGATCCCGCCGCTCGGAGAGCACGACGCAGGCCCGGCCGGCGCCGACCTCGCTGACCACGTCCCCGACGACGAGCGCGGTGCGTGTCTCGTCCAGCGCTAGCGCGGCCAGCAGGTTCTGGTAGTGCTCGCGGCCCTGATAGGCGAAGCCGAAGCTGCTGGCGCGCCGCCGGCAATGCAGCACCACCCCGCGCGGCGCCGACGGTGGAGGCAGCTCGTGGACCCGCTCGCCGACCGCGGCGTAGAGCGGCGCCTCCAGCCCGTCGGGCCGACCAGGCTCGCTCGCCAGGCCCAGCAGGTAACGTGACCCGGCCTGACTCAGCACACGCAGCAGCGCCGGCGCCTCGACGCTCTGCAGCCCGTCACAGACGATCAGGCCGCTC
>Ga0268298_10003409_pt1 | contig 16290 bp, 15 predicted proteins | sample WWTPWeurt_MetaG_FD_194462 | JGI IMG/M metagenome (GOLD analysis project Ga0268298, IMG submission 194462) | Activated sludge microbial communities from WWTP in Nijmegen, Gelderland, Netherland - WWTP Weurt | ecosystem: Engineered > WWTP > Aerobic digester > Activated sludge | place... | reverse complement strand
AGAGCATATCCACTGGCAAGACGAGGTTGTCACCCCGAAGCATGATTTGCTGGCAGGAATCCAAAGTCGATCGCTGGAGATCAATGCGGAGATTTCGGTGCTTAAAGCTACAAAAAAATTCGGGTTCCGCATTTTTGTTGGAGAGGAAGAAGAAACGGTCATTTACTACCAACCTGAAGAATCCCTGCTTTATGTCGATCGCTCCCGCTCAGGCCAGGTGGGCTTTCAGGAAGACTTTGCCCGGCTCCAATCTGTTCCGCTTGCGCCGATCGAAGGCGTGATTCGCCTCCGCATATTGATGGATCGTTCTTCGGTGGAAGTGTTCGCCAATGATGGAATGGTGACTCTCACCGATTGTATTTTTTCATCCGCCCAGAGTCGTGGGCTGAAGTTTTTTGTAGAGGAAGGGTACCTCCACCTGGACTCCCTCGACATATATTTTCTTGAACCAGCAGATTTCAACATCACATCTATAAAATGACGGTCTTTATGAACAACTTCGACATCGAATCCAAACTTACGCTTCGCCGCTTGTTGCCACGCCTGAAAAAAACACTGGCAGATCAAATTTCTTCCGACCCCAAAGGCTGGGATGAATTTAATCAGCGCCTGAATCAGCATTTTGAGTCTTTATTTAGATCGTACTTTACGATCTACGGCGATCGTTACGATTTTTTCTTTCACCTTGAAGATCTTCTACATGGGCTTGCACAGGCATGGTTTCAACGTCCCGCCGATTTGCGCCAATTGGACGATGCCCGCGAGAACGATCCGCTTTGGTTTCAATCCAACCAAATGTTGGGCGGCGTCTGCTATGTTGATCTCTTCGCGGGGAACCTCGAAGGCGTGCGATCTAAAATTCCATACTTTAAGGAGTTGGGGATAACATATCTTCACCTCATGCCCCTCTTCAAAGCGCCCGAGGGAGAGAATGATGGCGGCTACGCCGTCAGCAGCTACCGTGAAGTTCATCCGCCGCTCGGCACAATGGACGACCTGGAATCGCTCGCCCGTGACTTCCGCAATGCGGGGATCAGCCTTGTCGTGGACCTAGTGTTCAACCACACCTCTGATGAGCATCTATGGGCGAATGGAGCAAAGACCGGCGACGAAGACTTTCAGGGTTTTTACCGCATCTTTCCCAACCGTGAGATGCCCGACCTCTATGAAAGGGATCTCAGAGAGATATTTCCAGACGAACACGCTGGCGCATTCACCTTTTTCCCCAACTTGTTCAAAGAAGGCGGCTGGGTGTGGACAACCTTCCATTCCTATCAATGGGACTTGAACTATTCCAACCCTGCTGTATTTAATCGCATGGCGGGGGAGATGTTGTTCCTTGCCAACCAGGGTGTGGAAGTGATCCGCCTGGATGCGGTCGCCTTCATTTGGAAACAGCTCGGGACCAATTGCGAAAACCTTCCGGGGGCGCACCTGCTGATACAGGCGTTTAATCTCGTGGCGCGGATCGCATCCCCAGCTTTGTTGTTCAAATCTGAAGCCATTGTCCATCCCGACGATGTAGTTAAATATATTTCCCCTGCCGAATGCCAGCTCTCCTACAATCCGCTTTTGATGGCGTTGTTGTGGAATTCACTGGCAACGCGCAAAGTGGAATTGCTCTCGCAAGCCCTGTTCACCCGTTTCAATATCCACCCCGAAACAGCCTGGGTCAATTATGTCCGCGTTCACGATGACATCGGCTGGACCTTTTCTGATGAAGATGCCGCGTCATTTGGGATCAATGGCAATGACCATCGCCGCTTTTTGAACGAGTTTTATCGGGGACGCTTCGAAGGCAGTTTTGCACGCGGACTTCCCTTTCAAGAAAATCCCAAGACCGGCGATTGCCGCATCAGCGGCACTTGCGCTTCACTAGCCGGGTTGGAAAAAGCGATCAAAGAGGAAGGACCCGCTGAGATCGAGCTTGCGATCCGCCGCATTCTTCTCATTCATGGGGTCATCCTCACAGCCGGCGGAATCCCGCTCATCTACCTTGGCGATGAGATCGCCACTCTCAACGATTATTCCTATCTGGATGATCCCTCTCACGCGCGCGACAGCCGCTGGGTGCATCGCCCGAAAGCAGATTGGGAAAAATACGCCAGGCGGAACGACTCCCTTACCGTTGAAGGGCGCGTGTATCAAGGTTTGAAAAAACTGGTCGAACTGCGCAAACAGAATGAGGCATTTTCCGGCGGTTCACTGCGAGCCATCTCAACCGAAAATGAGCATGTTCTTGGCTTTGTCAGAAACTCTGCAAATCATCGCGCTGTGATCTTTGCCAATTTTTCAGAGAAACCACAAACCATTCCTGCCCGGGTTCTTGAACAGGCCTCAAATAAACAATTGAATTGCCTGCACAGCTTTTCCGCGCCTGAATTTTCAAGAGATGTAACCCTTGCTCCTTTGGACTTTTTGGTTCTCGGTGACTAGACGCTTTTACCCAGATCATTGGTAATGAAAAAATAGCGGGGGATCTTGCTCGTTTTGTTGGCAGTGGGTTTTGCTAACAACACGAGCTATGACTTGTTAATCAATGACGAATATCATATTCGTATTTCTGAATGTGTCGTTATAATATATTCAGGATCATGAATATGAAAAAAATCTCCATCCCTGAAATCTCTGAAAAACTGGCGATGCCTTTAAGCGCCATTGCATCACCTCAACGCATCGCCATTTTGCTTGCCATTGGCAGGGGAGAGGCTTGCGTGTGTCACCTTGAAACAGCATTGGGATGGCGGCAGGCATATATCTCTCAGCATCTGATGGCGCTTCGCAAAGCGGATATTTTGCAGGATCGCCGCGGCGGACGCTACGTCTATTACAGACTGAAGAATGCGATCTATCTGGACCTGATCCTTGATTCTGCCGCCCTAAGCGGCCTCTCCACTGAATCAGTTTCAACGCTCATCAATACCCGCGTGTATCCGTCATGTGAATGTCCGCAATGCGCGCCGGTATTAATTCCCGCCAATAGTTTGTAAGGAAATAATGACAACTCTTTCTTCCCCATCGCCTGTTCGATCTCATAAGCAGCTCCCGTTTTATGTCTTTCTTGCCATTGTGGTCTGGCTGACCGCCTATAACATCATTCAACCCCTGGCAGATTGGATCTCCTACACAGCCCTCGGTCTGGCGCGTGACTCGCGCTTTGGCGAGTCTCTGGCGTTCTTCCTCTACGATGTGCCGAAGATTTTGCTGCTGCTTTCGGGCATGGTCTTTCTCATTTCAATCGTCCGCACCTTCTTCAGCCCGGAGCGCACCCGCGCCCTGCTAGGTGGAAAGCGCGAAGGCGTTGGAAATATCTTCGCGGCACTGCTTGGCATTGTCACGCCGTTTTGCTCATGCTCTGCCGTTCCGCTCTTTATTGGCTTTGTTGAGTCAGGCATCCCGCTGGGCGTTACTTTCTCCTTCCTTATCGCAGCGCCTACGATCAACGAAGTGGCTGTCATCATGCTGTTTGGCTTGTTTGGCTGGAAGGTGGCCGCGCTTTATGTCACGTCTGGTCTGGTCATTGCCATTTTTGCAGGCATGGTGATCGGCAGATTAAAGATGGAACGCTATGTGGAAGATTTTGTCTGGCAGATCAAAAGTGGAGCAGGGCAAGTTCTGGATGAAAAACTAACCTGGAACGACCGAATTGAACGCGCATGGGAATCTGTCAGAGAGATCGTTGGCAAGGTCTGGCTGTATGTAGTCATTGGCATCGCAGTTGGTGCGGGGATTCACGGTTATGTGCCCGAGAGTGCCCTGGTTGGGATCATGGGCAAACAAGCCTGGTGGTCTGTCCCCGCAGCGGTTTTACTTGGCATCCCGCTTTATTCCAACGCGGCTGGCATCATCCCCATTGTGAGCGCATTGATGGAAAAAGGCGCATCCCTCGGAACCGTGCTGGCGTTCATGATGGCGGTGGTTGGGCTTAGCCTGCCAGAGACGATCATCCTGCGCCGCGTACTCAAACCTCAGCTGATCGCTGTGTTCATCGGCGTCATTGCCCTCGCGATCATTTTCACGGGCTACCTTTTCAATATTATTTTGTAACAGGAGAAAATATGTTAACCATCAAAGTTCTTGGCTCAGGTTGTGCCAACTGCAAACGCGTTGAGCAGATCGTGCATAAAGTTGTGGATGAGATGACCTTGCAAGCCGAGATCATCAAAGTGACCGAATACCCCGAGATCATGAAATACAACGTCATGTCCACGCCCGGGCTGGTGATCAATGAAAAGATCGTTTCCACTGGGAGAATCCCGACACCTGCCGAGGTGACCGCGTGGCTGACCAGCGCGCTTGAAACGGCATAAGCGTTAACAAGACAATAACTTTTATTTCTTTCGGGCATGGTAAAACCGCTGACGAGGAGATAAACGATGAAAAGAGTTTTGTTTTTATGCACGGGCAATTCCTGCCGTTCACAAATGGCGGAAGCCATCGTCAATGCGCGGATGGGGGATCGCTGGCGTGCGGTCAGTGCGGGGACAAAACCCGCGGGCTACGTCCACCCCAAGGCGTTGGCAGCTCTGTCAGAAATTGGGATCCAGCACACGGGTAGGTCGAAGCGCGCAGATGAATTTCAAGGCATGGATTTTGATCTCGTCGTGACAGTTTGTGATTCGGCGGCTGAAGAATGTCCCATTTGGCTTGGAAAAGGAAAACGCGTTCATCATAGTTTCACTGACCCGGCTTTAACAGACGACATGAATGTGTTTCGCGCAGTGCGCGATGAAATCGAAAAAGAAATGACCGCTTTGCTCAAGACCTATTCTTAACATGGAGGTTCGTATGACTCAGGAAACAAGCACGACCAAAAAACTTTCCACCCTCGATCGCTACCTGACCTTGTGGATTTTTCTTGCAATGGCAGTTGGCGTTGGGATCGGCTTCGTGATGCCTGCTACGGTTGCAGCTTTCAATGATGCCGTTTCGGTGGGGACCACCAATATCCCGATCGCGATCGGTTTGATCTTGATGATGTATCCGCCCTTTACCAAGGTCAAGTACGAGGAATTGGGCGATGTCTTCCGCAACTGGAAGGTACTCGGACTGGCGTTCGTCCAGAACTGGATCGTTGCGCCAACGCTGATGTTCGTGCTCGCGATCATTTTTATGCGCGGTTACCCTGAATACATGACCGGGTTGATCTTGATCGGTATTGCGCCCTGTATTGCGATGGTCATTGTGTGGAATGAACTGGCACACGGCGATAATGAATACGCTGCCGGACTGGTTGCATTCAACAGTGTTTTTCAAGTGTTGTTTTACAGTGTGTATGCCTATGTATTCATTACTGTCCTGCCGACCTGGTTTGGCATGACAGGGAACATCGTGAACATCACCATCAGTCAGATCGCCAAGACCGTTTTCTTTTATCTCGGCATTCCGTTTATTGCGGGCTTCCTGACACGCTTTTTCCTTGTCCGCGCGCGTGGCAGGGATTGGTATCAAAAGGTCTTCGTGCCAAAGGTCAGTCCGCTGACATTGATTGCCCTGCTGTTTACCATCGTGGTCATGTTCAGCCTGAAAGGTGATTTGATCGTGCAGCTGCCAATGGATGTGGTGCGGGTTGCCATTCCGCTGCTGGTCTATTTTATAGTGATGTTCCTGCTGACATTTTTCCTCGGTAAAGCCATCGGCGCAGATTATTCCCGAACTACAACGCTTTCCTTCACTGCCGCCAGCAACAATTTTGAATTGGCTATTGCCGTGGCGGTTGGCGTCTTTGGCATCAACTCCGGCGCGGCATTCGCGGCGGTGATCGGACCATTGATCGAAGTGCCAGTGATGATCGCTTTGGTGAACGTCGCCTTTTTCTTCCAGAAGAAATATTTTAGCGGGGCAGCAGCCACCTTTCCTGCTTGAAAAAATTATTAAAACAAAACAGCAGAGATCGATCTCTGCTGTTTTGTTTTAACTGAAGGGTTACGAAGTCAACAATGTTTGCAGAAACTCCCAAGTCCCTGCCAGTGATGGAACATACAACCGCTCCTCTGGTGAGTGCAAGTCTCTGATGGTCGGTCCCATTGAGATGGTATCCAGCCCGCCGCAGCGGTCGCTGATGATGCCGCATTCGAGTCCGCCGTGGGTGAGTTCCACTTTTGGGTCCTCTTCTTTGATGGATCGATAAGTCTCGATGCATTTTTTGAGGAGTGGGGATTCCATGTTTGGCTGCCAGGGAGGGAACATCTTCGTTCTTTCGGTCTTTGCGCCTGCCAGCCATGCGACAGTTTCGACTCGTCTGGTGATTTCTTCCAATCTCGAAAAGACCGAACTGCGATGATTCGAGACAATGGATAGCCCATCTTCCTTCAATTCCATCACGCCAATGTTGTTGGACGTTTCCACAAAAGCAGGCATCTCTGCAGACATGGACGAAACACCATGCGGTAATGCCATCAACAAACGGATCGCAGCTTGAGTTTCTGTTTGGCTGATGGCACGAATGGATTTACTGTTGATCTCGTTCAAAATGAGCACAAGCCCAGTCTCTGTTTTAGCAAGTTCGCCTTGAACAGTTGTTTGTAGAGCGGAAAAAACTTTCTTGCAAAATTCTGCTTTGTCACGCGGGCAGCCGAACACCGCTTCTGCGTCGCGTGGAATGGCATTTCTCGCCGTCCCGCCTTTGAGCGTGGACAATCGAATAGGGGCGTCGCGTTGAATTTCATCCAGCAGACGAGCGATGAGCTTGTTGGCGTTCGTGCGGAATTTGTTGATGTCTTCGCCCGAATGCCCGCCCTGCAACCCGCTGACCTTTAATTCAAATACAACTTCATCCTGCTTCTGCATCTCCCATGTGACGGGCAAGGTGATATTCACACTCCCGCCGCCCGCACAGCCGACAGTGAACACGCCTTCGGTTTCCGAATCGACATTGATAAGAGTCTTGCCCGAGAGCAGGGCTGGGTCGAGGTGATCCGCACCGACCACGCCCATTTCTTCTTCCACCGTCAATAGCAATTCCAGCGGCGGGTGCTTGACGGATTCATCTTCTACGATGGACATCATCAGCGCAATGCCAATGCCATTGTCCGCGCCGAGGGTGGTGCCGTTGGCGCGAATCCATTCTCCTTCACGGATGAGTTGAATCGGGTCATGCTCAAAATCATGCGTGGACTCATTCGTCTTTTGCCAGACCATGTCCATGTGACCTTGCAGGATTAGCGTGGGGCGGTCTTCGTAGCCCGCGCTGGCAGGGGCATAGATGACCAAATTTCCTGCCGCATCTGTCTTGGAAGTGCAGTTATGTTCCGCTGCCCATTGGATGAGCCAGTTGCGAATCCCCGTTTCAAATTTTGTTCCGCGCGGGACGGATGAGACTTTTTCAAAATTTTTGAGAATGAGTTCGGTGGGGTTCATGATAATTTCCTGTATTCGGCTCGGTCATTGAGCAGGGTCATGGTCTTGCCATCGGGGCTGAAGGCAATCATGGAGTCATCGAGGAAGGCTTTGAGATTCCAATGCGCGAGGAAGGTGTCACCTTGCCAGTGTTCGAGGATGGCGGTGTTGGCTCCGTAGGTGAGTTGCAGGGAGTCGTCTTTGCGAGTCACGGTCATCTCGCCGAAGAGGTCGTTGGAAAATGTCCCAGCGAAGTAATCAAGCCCAACGGACGGAGGCAGGTTCGGGTTACGTGCGAGGCGCATTTCGTCCACCTGACCTTTGACTTGTGCCATGTATCCCTGAACCACCATCTGAAATTCGGATGACCAGTCGCGGTCTTGTTTGTCGAGCAGAATATCTGCGATGGCGTAGAAGAGCGCGGCGTGGGCGAGAGTTTGATGGACGTTGACCATGACGGCAAGCGCGAGTTTGCGCTGCGGGAAGAATGCGACGGCGGAATTGTAGCCAGGCATTTGACCGCCGTGCATGAGAACTTTTTCGCCGCGATAATCCATTGCCCACCAACCGAGCGCGTACGTCCAGAAATGCGTGGCGGGTTGAAGATAGGCAAGCGGCGCGAGTTCGGAGTTGAGCACATCTTGCATGACGATCTGCGGCGTGGTGAGTTCGTTGAAGGTGGCGGGCTGAAGGAGCGGCGCGCCGTTTTGCAAAAGAGCTTTGAGCCATAGCGCGAGATCGTTGGCTGTTGTGTGAATGGAGCCAGCGGGTTCGTGGATAATTTTGAATTGGTCGGTGGGCTGCTGATCGCCAAGGAAGCGCACGCCCGCGGGATAAGTTTCATCGGCAACAGCATGCGGGGACGCAAAATTTTTGTGGTCGGTGATTCGGTCATAGCCGCTGAACGAGCGGGACATGTTCAGCGCGTTGAAAATTCTTTCGGTGATGAAATCGTCCCATGTCTTGCCAGTGACCGCTTCAACGAGCAGACCCGCCACGCCGTATTGTTGATTGGCGTATTGAAACTGCGTGCGGAAATTGGATGTGGGTCTGAGATAACGCATGCGGCGCATGATCTCGCGCTGGTCGTATCCGCGATGGTAGTAAAGTTTTTGCGCGCGTTCCAAGCCGAGACGGTGACAGAGCAAGTCGCGCACAGTGACATGGCGAGCAACCCAGTCATCGTAGAGTTGAAAATCGGGGATGTGCTTGACAACGGGATCATCCCAGTTGAGTTTGCCTTCATCCACCAACATGCCGATCAGCGCGGAGGTGAAGGCTTTGGTGGTAGAGCCGATCGCAAAGACCGTGTCCGCGTTGACCGCTTCGGGCTTACCCGCTTTGAGCACGCCGTAGCCTTGTGCGAACGTCTCATCGCCTTGAGCAACCGCCACCGCTCCGCCAGGGATGTTCCATGCTGCGAGGGTTTTTGAAATTGTTTCGTTGAGTTGTTGTGTGTTCATAAATTCCTTCTTTACACCACAAAGGGTCACGAAGTATCACTAAGGAAAAAACAAAAGAAAACCTTTGTGTACCTTAGTGACCCTTTGTGGTTAAAAATGTTTTATCTCCATGTTTTTTCAACCGCGTCGTAACTTCCAGCGCGCAAATCCGTTTTCATCTTCACCAACTTATGCTTCTCCACTCGTTCCGACGGCGTGCGTGGCAGGTCATCGGCGTACTCAATAAATCGTGGCACTTTGAAATATGCCAACTGCTCACGTGCATATTCCAGAATCGATTCGGGCGGCGTATCTTCCTGAGTGTGCCCTGTTTTCAAAACGATATATGCTTTCACTTCTTCGCCGCGCAACTCGTCAGGAACGGGCACCACCGCCGCCACTTTCACAGCGGGATGTTCCATCAGCACGCCTTCCACTTCCACCGATGAAATATTTTCGCCCGCACGGCGGATCGTATCCTTCAAGCGCGCCTGCCAGTGGAAATATCCCTTCGCATCTTTCGTGACTATATCACCCGTGTGCAGCCAACCATTTTTCATTGTTTCAGAAGTCGCTTCGGGCTTGTTCCAGTAACCCATCATCATCGGCTCGCCGCGCAGGATCAACTCGCCCACGCTGCCATCAGGCACATCGTTTCCATCCGTGTCCACGACCCGCGCTTGCTTCGTGGCGATCGGTCTGCCCATCGCGCCGCTACCCACACTGTCAGCATCATCGAGCGGAACGATCAAGTCCACGCCTGTTTCGGTCATGCCAAATGCTTCGCGCCACGGCACCCCCCAACGCCGTTCAAACTCGGCGTGGAACTTCGGATGAATCCCTGAACACAGGATCATGCGCAATTGATGTCCACGCTCCAAAGCGGCATCCTCTGGCATCTTCAATAAAAAGAACGGCATCGTGCCGATCAAATACAACACGGTCACGTTGTGCCGAATCACTTCGCCCCAAAAATGCGACGGCGAGAATCTCGGCAGGATCACCAACGGCGCGCCGCCGATCAAACTCGCCACCGTGTTCCACTGCGGATCCATGTAATAGAACGGCTGTGCGGTCAGGTTGCACTCGGCGGGCGTCAGCCCAAAATAATCCGCGGCGACCTGCCCGATCTGCATCCAATATTTTTGCTGCAACATACAGCCCTTCGGAAAACCCGTCGTGCCAGATGTGTATTGGATGTTGAGCAAGTCATCGCCTGTGATGTTGGATATTTCAAACGAGTCGGATGCCTCATCCACCAAACGCCCCCAATCGGACTTTGAGCCTGATTCAGTCACGAGAAGCGTTTCCTTCACCGACGGCAAGTGCGCGCGCACCCGCTCCCATTGCTCCAGATAATTTTCGTGGACGACGAAGAAACCCGCCTGCGAATCATCGAGCGTGTAAGTCAGGTCATGGTCATGGTAGTTGATGTTGACGGGCACAATGACCGCGCCCACCTTCGCCAGCGCAAACCAGACGATAGGGAAGTCCACGCCGTTAGGCAGCATCACTGCCACGCGCTCGCCCTTCGTCACACCGACGGATCTCAGCGCGTTTGCCGTCTTGCTCGCCAGTCGATTTACTTCCGCGAACGAAAGCGGTTTGTCTTCAAAGATGAACAACGGCTTCTCTCCAAACCGTTCCGCCGCGCTCTCTACCAAATGACCTAAACTCTTCCACTCCATGCACGCTTCTCCTTTTTTCAACCACAAAGGGTCACAAAGGTACACGAAGGTTTTTTCCTTTGTGACCCTTTGTGCTCCTTCGTGGTTAAGATTTTTTCAACCGCTTACCAAACATCTCAGTCAACTCACGGCTGGACTCTTGCAAGTCCACTGCTTTCGGGTCGAAGACCCACTGCAGCATGATCCCGTCAATCGCGCCCTGAACCACGGACGCCATGCTCTGCTCATCAAACTTCGCAAATTCCTTCTGCTCCACGCCAATGCGGAAGATCTTTTTGAGATGAGCGCGGCACGGGTCATACGCTGAATCGCTGAAGGCTTTCTTCTCTTCAGGTGACGTAAAACTGCCCCACAGATCCACCAGCGCCACGAACTGCGAACGGTTCTGTGAGATGTACTCAAAACTGGCTTCGATGTACACGCGCAGTTTGTCACTGCCTTTGGTCTCTTCTTCCACCCGCCCGCGGATGTACGCGCCTTGTCGATTCAAGATGGTATGAATGGCAGAAGTGATCAAATCATGCTTGCCGTTGAAGTGATAGGCGATCAGTCCCTTTGTGATTCCCAGACTCTTGGCGATCTCCGCAAAGGATGTTTGGGTATAGCCTTGCTCGGCAATGGTCTGCAGCGCCGCGTCGATGATCTGTTTGCGGCGGGCTTCTTCAATGAAGGTCTTCTTCTCTTCTACAGGTTTACTTTTGGCTGGCATAGTTGCTATCCTTTCACCATTCCACCATGAGTTTGGGCACGGAGCGGAATTCATGTCCACGCGGCGCGGAAGGGTGAGTTGATTTTAAGTGCAAATGCGGCAAACGCTCGAACAACACGCGCAAGCCTATCTCACCTTCCAAACGTGCCAACGACGCGCCGAGACAGTGATGTCGTCCGCGGGCAAAGGCGAGATGGTGAGAAGCATTCGCTCGGTGGATGTCGAAGCGGTCTGGGTCGGTAAAAAATTCGGGGTCGCGGTTCGCGGCTCCCAACATGCATTGGACGGTATCGCCCACTGCAAGATCCACGCCGCGGACGGTGATGGGCTGGGTCACATGGCGGGTGGCGGTCTGCACGGGAGATTCCCAGCGCAGGGTTTCTTCCACTGCGGACTTCATCAACTTGGCGGGGTCGCGCTTTACTTCGTCGAACTGGTCGGGGTGATTGAGCAGCGCCCAAACCGTGTTCGAGAACATGGCGGCGGTCGTTTCCAACCCGCCGAAGATGATGACGAAAATATTCGAGATGATCTCGCGCTCGCTCAAGTTCGTGTTCGGATCATGAATGAGATGACTGATCAGGCTTTCATCAGGTTCGGCGCGCAGGCGAGCGATGTGCTCCGCAAGTTGTGCGCCAAATTCCTTCGCCGTTCGTTGACCGCGCTCCCGCACCACAGGGTCGTGACGGAAGTTGCTCAACGCGGCGGCGAAGTCATCGTACCAGCGTCGCAGTTGGGGAAAATCCACGATGGGAACGCCGAGCGAAGCCGTGACGGCATACAACGCCATCGGGTCTGAGAAGGATTTGACCAAGTCCGTTTCTTTGTCTGCGATGAATCTATCGATCAGTTCATTGGCTTTTTGTTCAATGAAAGCAGAAGATGACGCTCGCACTACTTTCGGAACATACGCTCCCGCAAACGGACTTCGCATCCGCTGGTGCAGGTCGCCTTCGGTGGAGAGCATCATCGTGCCAAAGGTATCATCGAGCAGGGAATGCGGTGATTGGACGGTGAAGGCATCCATGTTGTCTAGCACGGCAACCACATCATCACGCCGAGTCACGTACCAGAGATTCACTTCGGGAACCCAGGTGACAGGCTCACGGTCAAGTAAGAGGCGGTAGTGCGGGTACGGGTCAATGCTCAACTGGTCGAGCGTCAATTTTGCACCGATAGGGAAGCGGGTGGAGGCGGTCATTGGCTATCTCCCTGACAGCGAAAGAACTCGCGCACGGCTTCGGGATTCATCCCAGGGTAAATGCTGTTGCAAGAGGAGAGCATGAAGCCTTCCCTGCCGCCTTGCTCGTAACTGCGCTTCACATCAGCGCGGATCAGATCTGAATTCGGCTCAAAGAATAGATTGATATCCACGTTACCGATCAAAATTAATTTATCGCCATATTGGGTTTTGACTTCATCCAACTTATTGCCAGATAAGGTTTCGAGTCCATGCACGCCAGCAAAGCCAGCCTCAACGGCGAAGGGCAGCAGTTTGTCCATCCTGCCATCGCTATGCCAGATAACAGGCACAGGAATTTCCCGCGCCACGCGTTGATGATAGGGCAAGACCAACTCGCGCCACATTTGCGGGGAGATCATCGAGCCGCCGCGGTGGGCAGCATCATCCCCCATCACGATCAACTCCGCGCCGAGCTCTGCTGCGAGTTTGTAAATTTCAATGCACCAATCTGTGCGCGCTTCCATCACGGCATGGACAAAGGACATATCCTTCTTGAACATGCGGAACATGTGCTCCATGCCCATTGCCATATACGTCCCCATGAACGGACCGATATGCGTGCCGAAGAAAAGGCAAAGGTGTGGATAATTCGTCCGAATGTCAGCGACCCGTTTCACGTCGAAGAAACGATCCGCATACCTCAATGGCGGCGTGTACTGCCTGAGGTCATCCGCTGTTTGCACGGCGCCGTAAAAATACATCCCCTTTTTCCATACACGCCCAAATTCATCCACGCCATCTTTCCAGGCGTTGCTGTCTGTTGGGGTTTGATATGGCATGAGGATTCCATCCTGGCCCAACTCGGCATAGGCGCGATAAGGGTCAGTGACGCCGAGTTCATCGAACATACCATCGATCCAGACCTCGAAGCGCGGCACGCGGTCCGGAGTTTTTCCTGCAAGCACAGCATGGACTAATTCGCGTGAGTTCATAACATCTTTGCCACGATCTCTTTGAACACTTTCGCCGCCACCATCTCAGTGACACCCGAAACATCTAGTGCGGGGTTGAGCTCCACCACATCCGCGCCGATGACGTTTGCATGGAGCGACTGAATCACGCTCAACGCTTCGCGAGTGGACAGCCCGCCAGGTTCGCGGTGCGATATGCCAGGCGCGAAGGCAGGGTCGAGGCAATCCATGTCGAAGGTGATGTAAAGCGGCGAGTCGAATTGTCGGTTGAAGACATCGCGCCAATGCTGCATGGTCAACACTTCGACGCCAAAGCGTTTGGCTTGTTCGCGCTGATGTCCGTTAATGGTGCGAATACCTACTTGCACGAGCCGCTTTGCCAAACCCGCTTCCATGATCCGCGCAAAAGGGCTGGCGTGTGAATGTGGATTGCCTTCAAAGTCATCGTACAGATCGGGGTGTGCGTCGAAGTGCAAGATGGTGAGATGGGGATGATTCTTCGCCGCAGCCTTTACCAGCGGATAGGTAACGGAGTGATCGCCGCCAAATGCCATGACCTTCAACCCCGCTTCATATAATTGACTCGCGGCTTTTTCGATCTCTATGGGCATTCTCTCCGCTGACGGTGTGATGTCGCCCATGTCTGCGAAGAGTCCGTCCTCGCCGAGATAGGTTTCGTTCTCCGTCCACAGGTTGGACGAGTCACAGAAGAAGGCTTCACGGATCCGTTGCGGAGCCAACGCCGAACCGCGTTTGTATGACGAGTTTTCATCGAACGCCACGCCGAGTAAACCGATTTTTGCAGGAGCGGGAAAGGGAGGGAATTTATCCATATTTTTATCCACGAAGAACACGAAGTTTCACGAAGGAAAACCATTCACTATTTACTAATCACTACCCTCTTGCTCTTCTCGATCCACTCAGGATTCACATCCGCGCCGTGACCGTGAGCGTCTGTCAGTGTGACTGTGCCGTTGGGTTGGAAGTCCACGCCGCCGATGGAGGGTTCTTCGGCAAAGTGAAAAGGAGAGTCGAGGTCGTGCAGGGAAATATTTGGACAGGCGCAAACCAAATGCGCACCCGCGCTGACTCCGATCAGCGACTCGGACATGCCGCCGAGCATACATTTGATCCCAGCCGATTCCCCGATGGCGTTGATCTTCAGTGCGTCATGAATGCCCGCAGACTTGGCGAGTTTGATGTTGAAGTAGTCCACGGCACCGAAAGAGGCGAGACGAAAAGCGTCGTGCGCGCCAAAGATGGATTCGTCTGCCATGATGGCGATGGGACTGCGCTCGCGGACTCGCTTCAAACCTTCGATGTTCCAGTAGGGCAAGGGTTGTTCGCAAACTTCAATTTCATATTCTGCCAATGCAGTGAGGATGTTGATGGCGGTGATTTCGTCCCAGGCTTGATTTGCGTCGAGCCGCATGGGGACGCCGCTGCCGACCGATTCACGGATGGCGCGGATGCGGGCAAGGTCTTCATTACGACCCGTGCCAACCTTGACTTTCAATGCCGTCACGCCGTTCTCAGCATGTTGTTTCGCAGTTTGCGCCATTTTGTCAGGCTCATCAATGCCAATCGTGCGGTTGGAGTAAAGAACCTTTTTCTCGCCGCCAAGCAAAGCATAGAGCGGAAGTTCCGCATGTTTGGCAAGCAGGTCGTGGAGCGCGAGGTCATACGCACAGCGGATAGCGGGGTTCTTGAGCATGAACTTTTCAAGTTCGCTCAAGCGCGTATCAATTTCCAGTGGATTTTTGCCAAGCAGAATCTGCGCATAAAGTTTCGCCGCTTCTATTGCGGTCTCTGGTGCTTCGCCCGTCACAAAGCGCGGAGGGCAGCCTTCGCCCACGCCGACCAAGCCGTCACTGTCATGCACGCGGACAATGATGTTGTGCGCGCTGTCTATGACCGCGAGTGCAATCTTGAACGGGTGCGCAAATGGGATGTTGAGGTCAATGATTTCGATTTTGGTAATGGTTGGCATAAGAACCTTTTTGGGACACGGATGAACACGGATTTTCTTTTAAAAAGTTCCGTGCGCTTCCGTGAAATCCGCGTAATCCGTGTACGAAAAAATCATTTTCCTTTATAAATCGGCACACGCTTTTCCAAAAACGCCATCACGCCCTCTTTCAGATCTTCGCTGGCGATACATTCGAGTGTGCCTTCGGTTTCGAGCGCCATGACCGACTCTAGATCGAGGTCATACGATTTATGCAAGACCTGTTTGACAAGTCTCACGGAGATGGGGGCATTCGCAGCCAATGACCGTGCTATTTCCAACGCTTCGCGCATGAGAATTTCAGTCGGCAGCACCCGCGTGACCAACCCCATGTCCATTGCCGATTGCGCAGAAATTCTTTCACCTGTCAACATCACTTGTGCGGCGCGTCCCATGCCGATGAGGCGCGGCAGACGATGCATGACTCCGTTGGTCTCGAACAGTCCGCGTTTCACTTCGGCAAACTCGAACGACGCCATTTGCGACGCAATGCGGATGTCACTGGAGATCGCAACTTCTGCGCCGACGCCCACCGCCACGCCGTTGATCGCAGAGATGATCGGCTTGGGCAGGTTCACCATGCGGCGCGTCAACTCTTGCATTTCGTTCAACTCGGCGCGCGCCTGTTCCATCGTCATCGTGCCATCAAACAGGTGCGACACTTCATCGAGGTCAATGCCTGCTGAGAATGCCCGCCCCGCACCCGTCAACAAGATCACGCGGATGGAATCGTCCTTCTCAATTTTTTCAAAAAGGTCGAGCAACGTTTGGAACATGCTGCGCCGAAATACATTCAACACATCAGGGCGGTTGAACGTGATGATGGCAATTTGGTCTTGGGTTTCGTAGAGGATGTCTGTCATGTTTTTTATTTTGAGGATTGGGACTCTGGTCTGACCTTTAGCGGAATCTCGATGAAGGAGGCTTGTTCACCCCCGAGCATTATCTCCA
>Ga0268298_10003408_pt1 | contig 16292 bp, 16 predicted proteins | sample WWTPWeurt_MetaG_FD_194462 | JGI IMG/M metagenome (GOLD analysis project Ga0268298, IMG submission 194462) | Activated sludge microbial communities from WWTP in Nijmegen, Gelderland, Netherland - WWTP Weurt | ecosystem: Engineered > WWTP > Aerobic digester > Activated sludge | place... | reverse complement strand
TGACGCGTCTGGCAGTTTCTGCTTCCTCGAAACGATTACGCTCCACAAAGAGTGCGCTCATCAGGGCGATCTTGAACGCCGGTTTGCCAAAGGTCAGTTCCGACTCGGCGGCATCCATCGCGTGATCGGCAGAACGTTCCGCCATCGAGGGACGGCGACCTGTCTTCTCTGCCAACGCCATCATGAAACCTTCGAAGAGCGTGCGCCGTGCCCGCAGGGAACCACGCAGGACATCCGGCGGCTCACGATGCAGGGCAAGCGAATACATCACTGGTAGGTTGGGATAGAAGACATCCACTGACAAGCGTGACCAGGGGCGGTCGGTCATCCCGGGCACACCCGTGCCACGGGCAGAAAGCGGTAGGAGATAGCCGCCCGGAAAGAGCAGATGGTCTTCCAACACCTCCACGGCTTCAGAAGCAATGGATGCGGCAAATTGATTGTAAGGTTCAGGCATGGGCGGCATGATACAAAAAGACACGGACGGGTGTTCCGTCCGTGTCGCTAAGGGAGGTTGGATTGTTTTATCGATCTGGATCTGGGACTGTTGGAGTGATGCTGCGATAGTTTTCGATCATGCCGGCACGGGAGATTCGTTGGGAAGCAACATTACTGCCATTGATGTGGTTGACTTGACGACAATAATGGCTTTAACGAATGTCAGGACTATATTGACGATATTAACCATAAAGTTGTGCAATTCCAATTCGCGGCACTTAGGGCGAAATATAAAAATTATAAAATCAAAAGTGATGATTGACTGAATACATAAAATGGAATAAACAGGTTGTTGTGACTTCACAAGGACTGTTTTTTCCTTGGCAAATGGAAGGATAGCCCATACATTTACTGCTTGGATAAGGACCATTTTCCAGTACATGATGTGCCATTGTCGCTAAGAATTCCCTCCATTTTATGTTCTGTTGATACTACCCCTGCCCAAACCGTTGTCGGAAACTTAATCTCGATATTGTTTTTGGATAAACTCCAAGTTCCACTTCCGAGGGAATCAGGAAGAGGCGTATTGCTTGCTGGAATATCCATGATAGCCGTAAAACTACCATCAGGCTTAAACTCTATTGTTGTTGACCAAATTAGATCGTCGTTTTCGCACAGCCATTGTGACTCTCCCTTCCAATCACCAACGATACTGTCCGAGGTGATGACTGGTTTTGCCTGACAAGCAAAAATAAAGATGGATATTGAAAAGATCAAACCCTTAATAATAGTTAGATTATTTTTCATTAGGTCTTAACCATCCTTCCTAAAGTCAAAAACGAAACTTGGATACCTAAGCTACATAATACCAAATTTATGAATAAAATTGGTATTATGTAGAATGGAGAGATGGTTGAGTACTGCGATATTAAGAGTTTATGAAATTACATGGGATACATACAAAGTTTTCAAACTCCAATCTAAACAATTTGCGTCTTGGCGATGTAGGTTGCGTGCGACTTGGCTATGGCGTCTTCTTGTAACTTGAATTAACATAGAAACGCTTTATGTGTTTTGCAGCTGTCCATTAGTCGCTTCGGTGGGGGATTCTTTTTTTGAATTTCTTATAGAGAAACTAAAGTTTATGAATATTAAATTTCAATGGCTGTACGATATTTTGTTCGTCCTCATCCTGCTCATGGCGGGATATTTGCGACTCGGCGGTATTGAATGGGGAGAAGGTTATCACCAGCACCCCGATGAATTGTTCATGACCGGCGTGTTGGATAATCTGCGTGCCAAGGCATGTGATGACCCGACCATCCCCGTCGATTCGTGTTTGCCGGAGAATCGCCGCTGGATGAACCTCGGCGAATATTTCAACAGCGCAACGTCCACACTCAATCCATTCAATCGCGGATATGGTTTCTACGTTTACGGCAACCTGCCGCTGACGGTCACACGCGTTCTGATGGAAGTGACGAACAATAATACCTTCGGGGCGTCCAAATACTTTGCACGGCAGATGTCTGCCTTTGCAGACTTGTTCGCGATCTTCTTCTTGTATCTGTTGGTTTCCCGTCTCTACGGGCGTAAAGTGGGCGTACTCGCCGCCGCGTTCTCGTCCCTGACGGTGATGCAGATTCAGCAATCTCACTTTTTCACGGTGGATCTATTTGTCAATACCTTCTTGTTCGCCGCGCTTTTATTTGCTGTAGGGATTTTGGAGTGGGGAAGAGAAGGAAGTAATGAGAAAGAAGAAACGAGTAATGAGGAAAACCTTGTTACTGGTACCTCATTCCTTGTTTCTGTGCTTCTAAAACATCCCCTCTTCTATCTCTCCATCGGCTTCGGTTTCGCACTGGGTATGGCGATGGCGTCCAAGATCAATGCAGCGGTGATGGCGCTCGTCCTGCCGTTGGCATTTTTCATCCGCTGGCTGATCTACGACCGCAACAAAAAATTGCCCACTGATTACTGGTTACTGGTCATTTCTTTTCTGATCGCAGGCGGACTTGCCACCATCATCTCCTTCCGCATCTTTCAACCCTACGCCTTCGACGGGCTGATGCTCAGCGAGCAATGGGTGAAAGGCATCGCAGAACAACGCACGCAAGCCACCGGCGAAGCCGACCTGCCGTGGAATTTACAATGGGCACGCCGCACACATCTATATTCATTTGAGAATCTGACCGTGTGGGGGCTTGGGCTTCCGCTGGGTATCCTTGCATGGGCGGGTTTCCTGCTCATGGGCTGGCGCATCCTCAAAGGGGATTACCATCACCTCATGCTCTGGGGCTGGACGGCGCTTTACTTCGGCTGGCAATCGCTTCAATTCAACCCGACCATGCGTTATCAATTGCCGATCTATCCGTTACTGGCGATGATGGCAGCATGGGTATTGTTTGAAATTCCACGGTCGTTCAAATTACGTAATACGTATTACGTAATACGTAATGCAACCATCCTGATCGGCTCCGTTATCCTTGCCCTCACCGCCATCTGGGCATTTGCCTTTCAAAGCATTTACCTGCGCAACGAAACCCGCATGGCAGCCTCACGCTGGATGTTCCAGAACGTGCCGTCGGCGGTTAACCTCTCCATTGAAACGACAGACGGCAAATACAACCAACCGCTTGCGGTTCTATCAGACTATCCCATTGTGGCGGGGACTCCATACATCCTGCCGTTCTTCCCCAAAAACGACGGCGCATTAACCGAAGTGACATTTGGATTCGCCCGCGACGAAGCTGGGATCTCTGCCCCCATCAACCTGACTCTCTACTCCGCCTCCCAACCGGACCTGCCGCTTGGTCGCGCCTCCACCATGCTTAATGCCACGCAGACGGCTGATCCGCGCGGCGTGCCGTTGACATTCACCTTCGACAAAGTCATCCCGCTTTCCAAAGACGAGTCTTATACGCTCGAGATCGAAACGCTCGGACAAGTCCTTTTCATCGAAGGCTCAGCCATCTCCAATGAAACAGATTACGACTGGGGGCTGCCCTTCCGTATTGATGGCTATGATCCTTACGGACAAAATGGATTGTTTAAGTATGATGATCCTGCTCGACAGGACGATGATCTCGTCTTACAAGTCTATTGGGGTGATGATGTCAACAAGCTTAATCGTTATGTGGATATTTTGAGTAGAGCGGATTACATCGTTATTCCAACCAATCATCAATATGCGCAGATCACGCGCCTGCCCGAACGGTATCCGCTGACGACGTTGTATTACCGCGAGTTGATCGGCTGCCCTGCCAGCGAAGAGATCATCGAGTGTTATCGCCTTGCACAACCGGGCATGTATGAAGGCAAACTTGGCTATGAATTAGCTGCGGTCTTTGAATCATATCCGACGCTCGGTTCTATTGTCATCAACGACCAGCGTGCGGAAGAAGCTTTTACGTTCTACGATCACCCCAAGGTTCTCATCTTCAAGAAGACAGACGACTTCAATGCAAATCGTCTGCGCGCCATCTTTAACACGGTGGATTTGTCCAAAGTAATGCCACTTACGCCGACGCAGTTCAATAACTTCAAGCCTTGATGTTGCTGGAGAAGAAATGAGTAAGTCAACGCACGAACGGCTTCTGGTCGGAGTTGTTCGATTACGACTGGGCGCAAAATAAATATCTTATACAACCCATGCTCTGGCGACGTCTGGTTCATGCAGCCACATATGATCGAAGAACGCTTCAGGGAATTTCCCGAAGTTTTACAAGCCGCAACAGAAATCGTCAACTGTTGCCGTTTTGATTTTCCGCTTGGTAAACCCCAAATAGGTATCCTTGCTGGATTCAAATCTACCTCTTTTAATCACTGGTGTAATGGAGATGGACAAAGAACCCGGAGAAAGTAGCTTCCATCTCCTAATTTGAAGTATAGTTTTTTCTTATCACAATACCCACGGGGATGATCGGAATTTAAATGAAGACTTCAATGGTACGCATCATTTCCCGCGTAGTGGGAAATTGTATTGGATCTGGGATGAGAAAATGTTTACCCGGAAAAGGTCCAAGGCATAGAAAACTGCTTAGGATATGCACAAATGCTATGGAAAGTACCCATCATCAGGTAGTATCTCTGCTCCACGTTTTGTTAACCCGCGATGAATTTACATAACTTTAATTGTAAGGTTCAAGTCCAATAGTTCTAAAGCCATTGTCCACGATTTTGCCAATTTCTTCAAGAATATCTGGACTTGGTAACATTTCTGATGTCTTAAATACATCCATTAGGTTGTAAGAGATTTGCGCCCAATCACTGGATATTAAGTTGATCTCTGCAATAAACTTTTCTGTTAGAGACTTGTTGTTTTTAACGCGCTCATCCGATAAAAGAAGCGCAAGAGTACGTCCAAGATGATTGAAAACAATTGACAGTTGATTTTCGGCTACAGCCCAAACTTTTCCAACAGTTCTATGCGATTGAAATGAAATCATTTCTTTGTTTATTTCATCTATTGCATATTTCAGTGCCGTGATACTGTATGATGTGTTTTCACTAAGTTCTGAATCCTTTATATAAGGATATGTGTGGGTTTCTGCGAAAAATTCCCCCCAAAGTGATTTAGCGAGAAATTGACGATGGCTTGCCCAGTTACCTTGTTGTGGTGAAGGTGCATGGCTGAAAATATTTAGGCAAATAAAATCGTCATGAACGTGCGCTAATTCATGAATTAATATGCCCAACGCAAAAGTTTCAGCTTCTTTGTTTTCAGATATTAGACCGAGCGCAATATCCTGAGATAATATAATAACTGCATAGGTTGATTCAGGCTTTCCGTCTCCCCAAATTAGAGTTTGTCCGACTGCTCCATCTGACGAGCCGCGCCAGGTTTCTCCGAGTTCTGCACTCCAACCCATTACTTCATTTGATAATTTGCCTGTTACCACAATTAGCCGAATAATAGCGCAACAACTAATCTCAGAACCATTTGCATTATTGATTACATTAATAATGTACTTTGATAATTTCGTTGCTCGATTTTCTTCATGCCAAAGTGGATAAGCATTAGTGATTTGAAGATGACACTCTCCCAGCAACATATTTTCTACAGATTTCTTGTCGAAGGTCATGGCTTTTCCATTTGTTATTATTAATAAACTAGCAGGTTAACGGTTTGGGTTATTGGCGCTGGGGCTGAGACAGCATAGCCGCCAAATTTGAAAATGATAAGGTGTAGAAAACTGCTTAGGATTTCCGCAGAACCTCCAACCAGCGCATGGTTTTTTAGGTGCGGTTTTGCTGTTCGATTCTTAATTTACAAAATTCATTATCTGAAATTTGAACATTAGTATATTCAAAATTATCGTCAATCATCACTTTCGGCGCAATCGATAATATTTTATGCCTAAACCCAACAAATGCACAATTTGGTAAATAGATTTTCCTCACAAAAGGCTTCTTTTCCCAATCGCTCTTTATGTACAACTCTCCAGAAACATTAGTAATAAACCAGGGCTGATTACCCCAACTTGAAAATTGGTTGCCGATTATTTCTTTCATACAATTAATGGCGTCGAGGGCTAAATTCTTATCGTTGTTGTCTGTCTCGGGGCGAAAGTGAATTGCCTTATTTCTCATTTCTTTGAGTTTGTAAAAGTTCTCAACTACGTTAGGTAATAGAATATCCCAAGACTCCAAAGTTTTTATCGGCACATCCCAATCATCAAAGGAATCCTTCTGATATATTTTTTTATATTCAGGCATTCCCTTGTAATCATCTCGTAGTGTGAGAAGTAGGTAATTCAGAATTCTTTCCCCCAATGCACATGTTGCTGTAAGAGCAGGATAATATGCACCAATTACAAATGAATTTCTGATTTGGTTGAAGAAACGATTATGAAAAGCTAGAATTGAAAACGGTTTTGAACCAAGAGCAATGAAATTTTCTGCCTTTTCATCTTTGTCTAATTCTCCAAATTCTGAAACTAAAATATCAAGAGTCTTTTTACGATTTTCGTAATGTTGATTCTTAATTTCTGTTTCCCAATTCTCATTAATTGGTGAGGTGAGAATTGTTGCCCGTGTGTCGAAGTCGAAAAAGGGGAGAACTCGGTATCTCTTCATTGGTGTGGATTTTTGGCGATGTGCCTAGTGGTTTTCGTTACCTGTGTGTGGGTTGGTGTGGATTTTGCTTGGGAGGAGGAAAAACTCGAAACGTAGAAAATGCTCGAAATTATCGCAGAATTCCCATCGTCAAATGCATACTTTACTAGCCAGCTTCTTGCTTGAATTTCCAATATTGCTCCGCAAGAAATACTTGAAACGAATGTGATTTAAGACTTTTCTCTGGGTCATTGACAATGGCTTCTTGAATTTTTTGGATCTGCTTTCCCGAGGTCTTTTCTGTCATGGCCCATGCTTGTTGCGCACGGTCAAAATAAAATTCGCTAAAAACACGATTTGAGACAATCTGTTTAGAGGCAATTATTTTGCCTTTTTCGAGTATTCGAGTGTTTTTTAGTTTAGATGGGCGGCGAGGCAGTATTCCTGAAAAAAATACCATTGCTGGTAATTTTACAAAACCATAAACTTCACTATCATTTGCTGGTAAAGTGCCATCAACTCCCCGAAGAGTGTACCAATGAAAACCTTCGGGCAACGAACCATTTTGAACATCTTTTACATAATCCATAAAAAACAAATGAAAGCCATACGTCTCTTGCATCGGTATGTCATCCAACAAATAATCTCGCCAAATTGATAACGCCCGGTCTAATTCACCTATCAATTGAGGGTGATAATTTCGAAAGCCATTTAATTCAGATACACCTAAACGCCAAATAAGCGAGACGGAAAATTTGAGTAGCCAATCACTGTATTCAAACTCCCTTTTCCCATCATTCAGATAGGGTAAAAATATTGTTTCTGCAAATACTTTCTCCCATTTTGAAAAGAGGTTTTCGCAATCACCACAAAGTAAACGTTCTGTTGAAAAATCCTGCTTACGTAAATTTGGCTGAATGCCTTGCCGCAAATAACCAGTTGCCGCAGTTTCTTTCAACCACCTAGAAACAAACTGCGGGATAACATGACTCTCTTTTAGGTCTTTATTCTTGCGGCACAAGCTACATGTCATAGTGTTTAGAGATGCTTCTGTTTGGGGGGGCTAATGGCTTGCGTTACCTGCGTTACCTGCGTTGCTACAGGGGTAGCGAAGCCGTCCGACCAGAAAAAGGCTCAGGCGTAGAAAACTGCTTGAAATATGTGCAGAATCTCCAACGTCAGGTGCGCGCTTTGTCGACTGACATTTTTCACAAGACATCACTCTGCGCAGTTGCCAATATTGATTTTGAAAATATTATAATTTTTTCGGTTATATTCACCTTTTGAATAAGTAAAGTATGTAGATGACGAAAAGACGATACTCCATCCACCATTTGGGTTATAAGCGCTCGATTTAATCTTTTGAAAACTGCCAACTTTTGCTAATCCAGCCAGACGTAACATTCCAATCCATTGAGAAAGATACTCTCTATCTGTGCCTTTATTTATTGCTTCAACGTCTGAATAACCAAGGACAAAAGCGGGGCGGATTATTTCCTCGTTTACTTCAAATTCTGATTGAACATAAGATACACATTGCCAAATAAACCGAGACATTTTGCCCGTTTCCCCTATTTTGCCAAAATGCTTTACTTCGATTCCAAACCAAATAGGATCAAAGCCATTTTCAATTAAGTGCTGTTTCGGGTAAAGTAAAAAATCTATCCTGACTTTTTCGGTTTGATAAATTAAGTGTCTTCCCTCAACTTGTGGGTAAATAACAAAATCACTTTGGATAGTTTTCAACAATTCTTGTTGCAGTTTTTCTTCGCCATCAAAACTCATAAAATTTCCCTGCTATGAATGTTTTAATTCTTATATGACCAGCCAACCAATATGCTTTGTATGGATAGGATAAATTATATGCTACTCCTGCAAAAAAAGCACCAAAGCAATAGATCAGAATTACCCTTAATCCAATGAAAAAACTCTCCGGGCAATCGCGCCAAGCAATCTAAATCAAATACGCTCACTATCTTCAAAATGGAGCTATTGCTGTCAACTCCCTACTGAAAACCCTTAGAACATGTTACTTAAACTATGTCCTATATTCCAAATTGGGGTTGAGTACCCAGCGGGTCAGGGCTTCAATTGCATTCTGATCAAGATATCGAATTCGTAACCCAAAGCCGGCACACAATCCGCTCAAACCCTCCCACCAGGCTATCCCTTCATCGCCTGGTAACACAAACTCCAATACTGTGCGACGGACAAACGGCAGTGGATATTCCTGCACGGCAAGGGACAAACCCTGATGCAGAATATCAAGTCCCTCTGAAACAGGAGTTTCCCATTGGCTAACCTGTTTCTGGAATTCCAACCTCGGTTCCGGGTCAGGCCAGAACAATTGCAATAGCCTCAGCGTCCAGCCCGGTTGGATGGAAGACAGGATCGCCTGGTATGCCTCTTGTGGTCGCACATCCGGACGATCCGGGTCGGCGTACACTTCAGCGAACAGGCGCCGTGTATCATCTTCCCCGATCAAGGCTGTATGTGAGCCAACCTGAGTAAAGCCCTTCGCCAAAACAAATGTGCGTGTTGATCCAACCTGTGAAGAATCCATTATTTACAGACCCAGGTAACCATAAGAACAGCATGGGAATACAGCACTGCCGAAGGAACCCAATTGCAGAGGAACTCCGACTTTTCAAAAACATCGAGCCAGTTCAGATTGTTCGGATGCCAGGCACAAGCTAATGACATCAACTCACCACTGGGGTTGCCAGCGACCAAAATGTACAGGTTGAAAATCCCTCTGTCATCCACGAAGGGAACAGGTTCTGGCATACCGCCCTCATGCTCATAAAGGACATGATGCCAGAGATGTCTGTTCGCTTCCAGTTCCTTTCGGATCTGTTTAATATTCAGTGTGGAATAGATCTCGCCATTCACATCTTTCAAATAATCATTGCTCATTGTTCCTCACGTTAATTTGAAAATGTTTTCAGAAATATTCAGGTCCGTGGCACGAAAGCCCGGACGCATCGGTCGATTGCCGGTGGGGATCAACCCCCTGCCGGCTTCATACTTGAACAATGGGGAAAAGGAAGGGCGGGCGGCGGTGCGTTCCACGATGGTGGAGACCTCCACGATCTCGCGCACGATCTGTCCATGCTGGGGATTACGCTCGATATATACCACTGCTGTCACAGCTTCCGCAAAGGACTGCGCGATCTGGATCTCGGACATGCGTGCCGCATCTGGATGTGCCTGCACCACCTGTAAAAAGCGCGGCCAGACATGCTCGGCGCTGGTGGCATGAATCGTGAAGGCACTGTGTCCATGTCCGGTCGCTGCGGCACGGATCAACTCCCAGGCTTCCGCTCCGCGCGCTTCCCCGATCACCACTCCATGCGGACGGGAACGCAAGGCAGAACGGATCAAGTCATACATCGTGACAGGCGGCGGACCACCGCGGATCTCAGGACGGGTTACGGTGTAGATGATATTGCCCGTATCGGTTTTGCCATCGCCGTTCCAACCATTCAAGATGATCTCGTTGCTGTCTTCCACAATGAATAAACGGATCGCACCGCGCGGATAATAATCCAGCATCTCCTGCAGGATGCGTTGCCCAACAAAGGTCTTGCCCGAACCCGTTGTGCCGGCAATAACCAATGTGCCGCCATGCACCATGACGCTCAATAAATAATTCGCGGCTTCGGGAGTCAAAATGCCATTGCCACGTGGGAAATCCTTCGGATCGAATTTGGGACGCGGAACAGGCGGGAGTCGGTTCTGACAAAGTAAAGCAAGACTTCCATGTGTGAGGTCAGATGCTGTACGATAGTTAGAGACACGCAAGGTGATCGTATCGCCGTAGGGCGATGCCGGCGGCATGACATAGTTGATACGCACACCTTTGCGCCTTACACTGCCATCCACAAGCGGCACCATGACCTGCAGCATCGCATCCGCAACCGGGTAATCGGGTGTCGGCGCGCGCTGTCCGGCGCGGTCGATCATGACTCGCAATGCGTCACCAATCCCATCCGGTGCCGCTCCCACATGTTCCCAGCCATTGGTGGTGGTGTATACATAGATGTGCCCGAGGTTGATTGCGATGTCTTCAATGTCCGAACGGGCGATCAGTTCCAGTAAAGGACCCATGCCGGAGAGTTCTCCGATCAGGTGCAGGATGTATTCCTTGGGTAAAGAAACGCCCGCATCCACTGCACGAAGGCTCACTTCTTCGAAGACCTGACGTGCCAACGCCTCGATCTCCGTGGAGGTCATGCTTTTTTGTAAAGACTCACTCGCCTTCTTTGCACGTCCTTCCTCCACAAGGATGGTCCACCAGTGTTCCATCTCATCCGAGGATCGCACTTCCGAGACGGGCTTCATCGTTTTACCGGCAATATCGAACATCGCTTAACCCTTCCCGAACCAGCCGCGTTTTTTCGTCGGGCTGGGTAGCAATCCAATCCGTGAAGCGCCTTCACGCACAGCGGGGACAAAGTGGGAGGCAAAACCAAGCAATGAATCCGCGAACGGTCCGAGTTCCTCCAACTTCTCCTTCTTGTAACGCCAGATCAGGATATCCTCGCGTCGATCCGAGTTCACAGCCTGGGCTGCCAGGCGTGGATCCACAATCGGGATGATGCCATTCGGGATCAAGGCAAGTTCGATCTTGTCCTCACTCAAGGCTTGCTGCAACATCTTGTGGGCTGCCTTGAAGCCATCGCCCACGACCTGGTTGTAGCAAAGCTTGACACGGCTGCCGACGAATTCATGCGCGCTGCCCTTGCCGACTACACTTGCCAGCGAGTTGATCATCCTTGCGATCCAGCGACGTGTTTCCGCGAGATCAGGGATCTCCGGCTTGATCACAATCGCAATCCCTTCGGCGGCTTTCAAGGCGGCACGATGGACGACATGCGCCGGATTGATGCCAACATCCATGATGACCACACCACCTGCGGCGACACCAGCTTCGTACAACCCTTGGATCACTTCGGCAACTTTGGCTTCCTGTTGCAAGACTTCATCACCGAGATCATCGGTGATCAGTCCGGGCAGGACTCGCAAGGTTGGTAAATTTTCCAACGGCGTAAAGGCATTTAGATACGCCGCACCAGATGCCACATCACTCATGACACCTTTATTGGCTTTGGCGATCTCGCGTCGCAGCAACCCGATCATGGTGGTGTTCACCCGTTCCATGCGCATGTGGTATTGCAGTGCGCCAGCATTGCCATCGGCATCCACGAGGTAGGTCGTGATACCAGATAACGCGAGAGCCACAGCCAGATTAACCGCCACCGTGGTCTTGCCCGTTCCCCCCTTCGGGGAAGTGATCGCGATCTTCCTCACTGCCATGCCCGATTGAATGCGCGCCGACATGTCGCTACCCAAGACAGCCCTGCGATATTGGTCATCTGCCGCGAGATTGCCGGCGTCTGCACGGCGCATCTCTTCATACAACTTATTGATGTCTACATCCGAGGGTGGATAGGCGATCGAAGGAACACCCACTCCATTTGCCCAGGCTGCCATGCCATCACCGACGCCGGCAACCACGAAAATCAGCTTGCCGCGCTCCGCGGCCTTCACCAGACTCTCCGGGGAGACCGAAGACTCAGGCGAGACCACCACCAGGGCACGGAAATCGAACAGATCAATATGCTGCGGGGTAAAGGCTGCGATCTGAGCGATGACAGAATGACCCTGTTCTGCGAGCTGCATATTCAGACGCGAGGTCACAGTTCCTGCACCGAGAAGAAGAACTTGCATTACTGCCCTCCTCCCAGGACTTCTTCACGATCCTGCTTGAACAAATCTTCAAAATCCCAATAGGTAAAACCGGCAGAAGGCACTTCATCGCCGCGTGCCATCAGGGAAACGACCAACCGATCGCCCTGCTGCAATGCCAGTGATAAGACTTCGCGACTTTCATTGGGCACAAGCAGGATCAACATTTTTGGCTGGGTGTCCAGATTGAAGGATCCACTGTCTTCAGAAGACTCTGTTTGTTGTGGAAGTCCCTGTACCGCGATCACACGCACGCCCATTGGGAACAGATCTTTGGCAAGCGGCGGGAAGGAACGATTGATGGCATCTGCCTGTTCCAGTTCAAGCGGCGAGGGTTGGTCGGTTGGCTCGATGTTGTATCCCGGATCGATCACGAGTTCCGGTATGGGGGTGGGTGTGCTCATCTGCTGGGGGCGGGTGCTGATCACGACCGTTACGCCGATCAAGTCGCCAGGTAAAAACGCTTCTGCATCCGGTGCTACCAAGTTCATCGCATCCAAGGGCAGCGGGAACAAACTATGCCCGGGGAATTGCGCCAACACTGCCGAGAGGCGCGTGCCCTCGGCTGCCTGCGCCAGAATCGCCGAACGAAAGATGGGCTGTCCACTAAAGATGGGTTGCGCCACCACACCGCCGACCACCCCGGTCACTTCCTCACTTGGAATATACAAACTGGCATTGTCATCCTGAAAAACGGTCTTGACCGCCAGGTCACCGGCGGTGATGACATCCCCGATGTTCAAGTCCCGTGTGGCAGATAAAACAGAAATGGTGGGCGGTTTCTGCGCCGCACCCAATGCATTCAAGGCAATGAACGCCACCAGAAAAATTCCAACCGACACGCCCAGCACCATCAGGTTCACGCCAGTCGAGGCAATACGTTTCAACATGTTTCTTCTTTTCTCCATTCATTGGTTTGTTCAAATGCCTGCCGCAGGGCAGGGGTTTCTTGGATGATCTCTTCAAGTTGTTCGAGTGTCTGACGCATCAATCCATACAGGGTCAGCATGACGAAATCCGTTTTGATGTGACTGGACTTCAACACCTGCTGGTGGATCTCTGCAACAGATCGCACGTCCCGCATGACATCCGCATCCGCCAACGCCTCCGCCGACAGGCGCGGCATATCCGGAAAACATGCCTGGATCCGATCCGCCACATCCTTTGCAATGGAAGACGGGTCGGATTGGATCGGTACGATTGCTTCAGCTGATGAGGGAGGATTGAGCAGATCTGCAACGGAGGTCTGCGGGTCGGCGCGTAATTGTTCAATCGCGCGTGGCATTCGGGTGAGCCCTGCCTGGATGGCTTCCAATAAACGCGTTTGCGCCTGTGGGGAAAGCGCGGCTACAGCTTCAACATTGCGCAGGGAGATATGTTCCCGCATGCCGACTGGCAGGGCATCCAACATGCGTTGACGGCGTTCCCGTTTGGACTGATACGTCTCGCTCATGGACGCGACTATACAGTTCAATGGAGGTAGGTGGACCGCATGTGTCGCTTTGCGTCCACAACAAATACGCCCGGTTCAATACCGGGCGTATTTGTCCTTGCATGATTATTGCATCGCTTCTTCAAAGATCTGGATATCGTCCAGATAAAACTCCTTTTCTCCGCCATCCTGAAAGTCTAGGTCAAGAACCGGCGCAATCTGCCACCATCGTTGCGGCTGGGTGCTTACCAGGTAGTTATCGCTCCAGACCTGGATCTCCACCGGTCCAAATGCCGGCATCGTGATCCGACACACTTCCGACCCATCCACCGACATGCTTCCCAGCCATTCAGTTTTGCTGATCCGATGCAGGCGGATCTGGTAGGTATGCCAGAGTTCAGGGTTCACGTTCATGGCTTCGACCTGTGCTGGCGCCCAATTCAACGCCAGATAGCAAACCGTTCCATTGTTGCCATTGAAGGAGGACTCCCTGCCGATCATGGACAGTCCGAACATATCGAAGGGCTTGGCAAAGAAACCATCCGCCTGAAGTGTCCCCTGCGGCTGCAGGACAACTCCCGCCGTCCCATAAAAATTCTCATCCACCCGGCTTTTGAATTCCACGACCACATCGCTTGAAGCGGTGGGCTGGAAGCCACTGCCACCGACCAAGGTGACATTGTTGTATTGCTCGCTGGAAGGCTCCTGCCATTCCGCGCTTTCGGTATCGAATGCAGGATCTGGGGTATGTCGGAGGATGAGTTGATGATCGATCTCCATTTCCACTGCGTGCCAGGCGGTTTCGTTCGATGCCTGCCCGGCGCCGTTGATGATCGTGAAGTCCCAGAACTCGGTTGATAATCCTTCCTCGAAATCCTCCATAAGCGCTTCGGGATTGTTCACTTCCTGCGGTGCAAAGGCGGCGTGTCTTTCAAGTTGCCGGGTCTCATTCGAAACCGTCCAGATGGAATACAACTGCTGGAAGTTAAGTCCGGCGAATAGTACAGCCAGCCCTAAAACCGCAAGCGTGATCTTGATGGTGAGTCTTTTCCATTTTTGTTTGGTGTCCATTTCGTATCCTTTTTCGTTTTTGCGCGATGATACGAAAGGTGGATGGGGGGTATGGGGAATGTGTCGTCACCGGACTGCCTTAGCATGCTTTCCAAAATTGAATTCACGGATGTGGCTAAGGGCGGGACATATAGGAATTCACCAGTTGCTACATGCGAGTTCGCCCGTAGGGAATAGGGGCGTTTTTACAGGTTACATAAGGGTATTCAGGAAAAATATCTTCCGCCTACGTGCTTTGACAATTCCTGCCACATCCATATAATCCTCCCTGTTCAACCTTTCCACAATCCATCCCTCTCTTCAAGAAGCCTGGCAAACCGCCGGGCTTCTCCTGTTGTATCCCAAACCCATATCCATAGTCACATAAGGAGTCCAATCAACATAAAAACAGATACATCCCACACAAAATCACCTCACATCAAGGCAAGTTCGGAAAACCTAGGCAGATCACAGGAAGTGGAAAGCATCCTTTTGCCCCAAAAGCAGAGAGGCGTTTCCCGAACATGCCCCACTTTCAAGCCGACACACCCATTCCCGTGTCGGTCTTTCCTGACCCCAAAGGAGGCAGATAACCCCAATCCATAACCCAAAATAACCCACGTACGCCAAACGGGCGCCCGACATGGACTTTCCATGCCAGGCGCCCGTTTTTGTTTTCCAGCGAGGACTCACCGGGGTGCGAGGCCCGGCAGATAAAAAAGAGAAACCGCCCAGGTGCAACTGGACGGTTTCGGTATACAGGTCATGTACAAGCCCGATCATATCACAACTGTAAAAACCGTCAAGATTTCCGCAGGGAAATCCCTCAAAGCCTGCGAACGCATCATCTTCGCAGACGGCAAGCCCGTCAAGGTCGCCGACATCGCCCAGCGACAGGGAGAGCACCACCTGTATCAAGCTGACATTACACTGCTGGACGAGCATGCCGTGCTGGAGACCAGTGCCCCCTGTTGGGCGCGCGTGGAGGTGGAATGAGCCGACACACTGGACTGCGCGGATGCGTGATCATGCCCTCTCCCCAGGACTATTTAATCCATTCCAAGAAGGAGACGGAGCATGAGAACCTTCGCAATACTTCTCATCCTGGTCGCCATCGCCGCATCCCAGCCTCATCACTGGTTGACGGTCGTCCTGGCAGCCAGCGCCCAATGTATGGGCCATTGATCAAACGAAAAGGAGGTCGCAGAAAACCCCATGCCAGACATCCTATCCATCGCCGAAGGGATCCTCGGAACGGCGGTTCGCGTGGAGGATCATCGGGGCTGGGCCATCTTCTGGTGTCCCTTCCATAACGACGCGAGTCGGGAAGGGCAGGGAGGGCAACCCAACTTCGGGGTCAACCTGCAAAGCGGCTACTGGAAGTGCCTGCGCTGCGGCGCCAGCGGCGGCTCACTCAAATCCCTGCAAGACAAACTGGGTCGGGGCTATATCCCACCCGTGTCGGAAACCAGACCGACCCGCCCCAAAAGACCGCCGACCCAGGTGCAGCTGCTTGATGAAGCCGTGTCGGAAGCGCGCGCCTGTGTGCAGACTTCGCCCGCCT